>Ga0105095_10001101_pt1 | contig 13817 bp, 14 predicted proteins | sample PPLLak2March2015_2_FD_79180 | JGI IMG/M metagenome (GOLD analysis project Ga0105095, IMG submission 79180) | Freshwater sediment microbial communities from Prairie Pothole Lake near Jamestown, North Dakota, USA - PPLs Lake P8 Core (3) Depth... | ecosystem: Environmental > Aquatic > Freshwater >... | reverse complement strand
GGGCTCCGCCCCCTGATTGAGGCCCAGGAGTCGCTCTCTGTAGAGGTCGACTTGAGACAGGGAACCATCACCTCGGAAGCGGCCGTGCCGACAGTGATCCGGCTGTACTTCCCGACTGTCGCTGCCACGATTCGAGGTCCCGGCCTCTCCCGGATTGCATTCACGCAGGAAGGCGACACCCTCACGCTGGTCTTGCCAGCCGGTCCCCAGCGCCTGTTCGTGCGCTAGCGGCAATCGGCGCAGCCTCGGCGCTGGGCTCGCCACTGCCGACCATCGAGCCTGAGCGCGGCCACGCTCAGGCTATATCGCCTGCGATCACGCCACAGCCAGCCCGATAACGAGGGACACAGGCGCGGTCGGCAGGCGGCTGCTCGGAGGCAGAGAAACCCGGATAGAATAGGAAGGTACCGCGGAGAACCGGGCGCATGACTCCTCCGACCTCCATCCCCATCCTGAAGGACCGCCGCGTGCTCCTGGGCGTGACCGGCTCGATCGCCGCCTACAAGGCGGCCGAGCTGGCCTCCTGGCTGACCCAGTCCGGCGCCCAGGTGGACGTGATCCTGAGCGATGCGGCACAGCACTTCGTCAGCCCGCTCACCTTTCAGTCGTTGACCGGACGGCGCGCCTACGTCGACGCCGACCTGTGGGGGACGGAAGGCCACGTCCTGCACGTCGGACTGACCCAGTCGGCACACCTGTTGGTCGTCGCCCCGGCCACGGCCAACACCATCGCCAAACTGGCTCACGGCCAGGCCGACAACCTGCTGACGATCGTCGCCCTGGCGGCGCCCTGCCCGCTGCTGGTCGCACCGGCCATGGACGCCGGGATGTTCGAGCATCCGGCCACTCAGGCCAACCTGGCTGTGCTGCGTGAGCGCGGCGTGATCATCGCCGGCCCGGCCGAGGGCCGCATGGCCTCCGGCATGATCGGCTTAGGACGTATGCTCGAGCCAGCCGAACTGGCCGGCTACGTCCGTCTCGCCTTCGGGCGCGACGGACCCCTGGCCGGCCGCAGCGTCGTCGTCACCGCCGGCGGCACTCAGGAGCCGATCGACCCCGTACGGGTGATCGTCAACCGCTCGACGGGCAAGCAAGGTTTCGCTCTGGCCCAGGCCGCCATCGACCGCGGCGCGCAAGTGACCCTGATCAGCGGTCCGACGCATCTGCCCACGCCGATCGGCGCAACGCGCATCGACGTGCAGACGGCCGAGGAGATGTCGCGGCGCGTCCTGGAGACTGCGCCGCAGGCCGACGTCCTGCTGATGGCCGCAGCCGTGGCCGATTTCCGCCCGGCCCAGACCTCCGAACACAAGATCAAGAAGACCGGCGCACCGCGGAGCCTGAGTCTCGAACCCACAGACGACATCCTCAGTCTGGTGAGCAAGCAGCGCAAGCGCAGCGGCCGGCCGGACGTGGTGGTCGGGTTCGCGGCGGAGAGCCAGGACCTGCTCGAAGGCGCCCGGGCCAAGCTGCACGCCAAGGGGCTGTCGCTCATCGTCGCCAACGACATCACTGCGCTCGACTCGGGCTTCGCCGCCGATACGAACCGCGTCACCCTGCTGGACGCCGACGGCAGCCTCCAGGAACTCCCGCTGATGAGCAAGGCGGCCGTGGCCGATGTCGTCCTGGCCCGCGTGGTGTCGATCCTGGAAGGCATCAACTCCCGCCTGCCGTCCTGACAGTCGGCCTCCCGGGAGACTTCGAGGGTTTCCCCTTGTCCGGACCGCGGACCGGTCAACTCCTGCTCGGCACGCAGGGCTTCGCCTTCGACGATTGGGTGGGGCCGTTCTACCCACAGGGCACGCCCAAGAACGCCTACCTGGAGTCCTACGCCGGGCACTTCGCCACGGTCGAAATCGACTCGACCTTCTACGGCGCCCCGCGGGCAGCGGTCGTGCGCGGCTGGCGGGAGCGGACACCAGCGGGCTTCCGCTTCTCGGCCAAGTTCCCCAAATCGATCACGCACGATCGCAAGCTGGAGGGGGCGGAGGCCGAGGCCCAGGCCTTCGTCTCCACGATGCAGGCGCTCGAAGACAAGCTGGCCGTTCTGACCCTGCAGTTCGCCTATGACTTCGGACCCGACTCGCTCGACCGGTTGGACGGATTCCTGGCCGGCTTGCCGCCCGGCCCGCGCTACGCGGTCGAGGTGCGCAACCGCAAGTGGCTGACCCCGGCCCTGGGCGAAATGCTCTCCACCCACCAGGCCGCACTGGTCTTGCAGGACCTCTACTACATGCCGCGCATGGATTGGATCACCAGCGACTTCACGGTCATCCGCTGGCTGGGCCGCCGGAGCGACATCGAGCGCTTTGACAAGATTCAGATCGACCGCTCCGCCGAGTTGGCCACCTGGGCCGAGCGTGTGCGCAAGTTCCTCGACGACGGCATCGACGTGTACGGCTATTTCAACAACCACTTCGCCGGACACAGTCCGGCCAGCGCCCGGCAGTTCGCCGAACTGGTCGTCACCCGATCCTGAGCGCTCCCCGGAATCACACTCGCCGGTCCATGGACCGGCGAGCGCCGTTTCCCTGCGAAGGACCCGCTCCTGACCTCAGGCCCGGCGGCCTTTGCTCCTGCCGCGCGCCGTTCGCTCACGCACCTGCCAGGTGCCCTGCTCGGGCGCGTAGGTCAACTCGAAGACCTTCTCCTCCGGCGTCATCACCAGGAAGCGCTGCTGCCCCTCGACCTCTCCCCGGCGCCGCAGCGAGGCCACCCGATGCCGTCGGCCGCGTAAGACGAACGCCAGCGGCGCGACCGAGCCATCGGCGTCGAAACGCACCTCGACCACGACCGGGTCGGTCACACACCCTCCTCCACTGCCCGCAGCAGCAGCGCCAGCGCCGCCTCAGCGGACTGGGCCTTGACGGCCTCCCGATCCCCCGGCCAGACTTGCCGGACAGCCGCCTGCCCCTCAGGCGTGCTGACCGCAATCCAGGTCAGCCCGACCGGCTTGTCGGGCGTCGCCCCGCCCGGGCCGGCGATACCGGTTACCGATAGGCCGACGTCGGCACTCAGCGCCCGGCGCGCGCCGACGGCCATCTCCAGCGCCGTCTCACGACTCACTGCACCATGGGCCGCCAGGGTCTCCGGCCGCACCATGAGCAGTCCGACCTTGGCCTCGTTGGCGTAAGAAACGATACCACCGCGGTAGTACTCGGACGATCCGGGGACGTTGGTGAGGCGATGGCTGACCAGGCCGCCGGTGCACGACTCGGCCAGCGACAGAGTCCACTTCCGCCGACGCAGGGCCTGCCCCACGCGTATCTCCAGCGCTTCCACCATCTTCCGTCCCGCCTCGTCCGCGCCTGATTATACGTGAGCGGCCGCCCCGCCGCTGGCCCGCCTGTATAATCCTCGCCCGTATGAGCGACCGCCTCGCCGTCGCCAACCGTCAGATCGCTCGCGGAGCCGGTGTGGTCATGGCCGGCATGGCCCTCTCGAGCCTGGCCGGGTTGGCCAGCACCATGCTGGTATCGCGCGCCTTCGGAACAAGCCGCGACCTGGACGCTTTCTACGCCGCCAATCGATTGACCGAGATCCTCTTTAATCTCATGGCGGGCGGCGCCCTGGCTTCGGCCTTTGTCCCGACATTCACCGGATTCCTGACGCGCGGCGACCGGCCCGGGGGCTGGCGCCTGGCTGCCTCGGTCACCAACCTGGTCTTCCTGGGACTAACGACCGTCAGTGCCGCAGCGGCGTTGGCCGGGCCCTGGCTGGTGCGCCATGTCCTCGCCCCCGGCTTTGACGATCCGGCTCAAATCAGCCTGACGGTCTCGCTGCTGCGGATCATGCTGCTTTCGTCGATCGTGTTCGGCCTGAGCGGTCTGCTGATGGGTATCCTTAACGCCCACCAGCACTTCGCCCTGCCGGCCTTGGCGCCGGCCTGCTACCGCGCTGGGTGGATCATCGGGGTCGTCCTCTTCGTGCCGCGCTGGGGGATACACGGTCTGGCCTGGGGCGTCGTGCTCGGCGCATGCCTGCACCTGTTGATCCAACTTCCGGCGCTGCGCGGCCGCGGCGCCGTCTACAAGCCCGGCTTGAACTTGGGCGATCCCGACGTGCGCCTGGTGGGCAAGTTGATGGCGCCCCGACTGCTCGGCGTGGCCGTCGTCCAGCTGAACTTCCTGGTCAATACGATCCTGGCTTCCGGGATGGCCGAGGGCAGTCTGGCGGCGATCACCTTTGGCTTCACGCTCATGATCATGCCGCAGGCGGTGATCGCTCAGGCCACCGCCATCGCGGCGCTGCCGACCTTTTCCGAACAGGCAGCCCGTTCGGATCCGCAGGCACTGCGGGCCACGCTCAGCAGCGCCCTGCGGGCCGTCCTGTTCCTCTCACTGCCGGCCAGTATCGGGCTGATCCTGCTGCGCCGGCCGATCGTTCAGCTGCTACTCGAGCGCGGCGCTTTCGGCGCCGAGTCAACCGAAATGGTTGCCTGGGCGCTGCTCTGGTACGCCGCCGGATTGGTGGGCCACTCGTTGCTCGAGGTTCTCGTTCGGGCTTACTACGCCATGCAGGACACACGCACGCCGGTCCTGGTCGGCGCGAGCGCCATGACCCTGAATGTCGCCCTGAGCCTCGGGCTGACGGCGCTCTTTCCCCGGGTGGGCTGGGCGCCGCATGGGGGCTTGGCCCTGGCCAACTCGCTGGCTACGGCGATGGAGTTCCTCATCCTGCTGCGCGTCCTGCAGCGGCGTCTGCCCGGCCGGGCGATCTTGCCCCTCGATCGGCCGGTCGTCGCCACGGTCGCTGCGGCCGGCATCCTTGCCGCGGGGCTGTGGGGCTGGCTGACCGTCGCTCGCGGCTGGCCGGCCTGGTTGGCGGGCGGCGGCGGTGTGGTTCTTGGTCTGGCGGTTTACTGGGCGGCGGCGGTGATCTTCGGATCACCTTTGGCCAGGCAGCTTCCCGAGCTGGTCCTCCGCCGCAGGCGCGCCTGACTCCGGCTCAGCCAAGCTCCTGGGTGACACGCGGCGCTGGACCTCGGCTGAGGTCCAGCGCTTACATTCTGACTGTAGTTCAGCGATCAGCGCGAGAACGTGTAGATGAACTCGTCTCCGTCTCCCTCGAGGACACCCGAGCTGTCGTAGACAACGCTCCCGTCCGACATGACCCGCAGTCTGAATTCGACCGGCGGGATGTTGTCGCAGTCGGACCACACGTGGACACGCACGCTGTAGTTGCCGCGCGGGGCTCCGCTTGCGGGCCAGAAGACGTTCTCGACAGGGCTGGTCGTTGGCGTGCTGCACACGGCATTCGAGTCGACGTCTAGCTGACCCCCGCTGGAGGATATCCGCGAACCGAAGAAGATCTCTTCTCCCGAGGGCTCGATCACGTGCAGATCCAGATCGTCGATCGTCGACCAACTCAAGCGGACCGTGACGGCTCCGGCGCCGGGTGCGCCGCTGATTGGCCCGCCCGCAGACCCTGCGGATGTGACCGGCCGGCTCGAGGGACACGGCCCGCGCTCGGTGCCCGGTCCGCCCTCGGTGCTGATGCCAATATCGGCGGCCAGGTCAGGATCATCCGGGTCTCCCGGCCCGAGGCCGACGGGCGTATCGGCGCCCAGGATGTAGTGCCAGTATTCGCCCGGCGCCGACTCATACTGAACGCAGAATTCGTATGCTCCGTAGGGCAGGCTCAGGAAACGGCTCGAGTTCGGCCACAGGCCGCCTCCGCCAGGCGCGAAGGAGACCGTCGAGGCGGTAGGGGGCGGGGCAGGCGTCCGCGAATCCAACGGGATCCACGACCAGACCTCGACCATGGCGTTGTACGGTCCACTGTTGGCGAAACCGATGGTGGCCCGGCCGCTGTAGCCGTAGAATGATTGGAATAGCGAGAACCGGTCGAGGTTGACTCGGATGGCGGCCCCCTCCAGGATCCCGCCGACGTCGTACCAGGCGCTGCCATCCCAACGGTAGACTGAGTACAGGCGGGGGTCGTCCCCTTCGAAACGGTTGACGGGCAGGGTGAGTTCGGCCGCGTCGGCGAGAAGCAGACCTTCGGGCGTCTCGATCTCGATCGCCGGCCCGGCCGGCGAGGCCAGGTACTCGGCAGCGATGGCCGGCGGCTCCGGCGCCTCTCTCAGCCTGAACGTCGTCTCGCCGGTTAGGGCGCCGGCCGGGATGGCCAGCCGGCTCCCCGCCGGCCCGTCGACCGTGCTGCCGCCGGCGCCAACGACGACCGTCATTCCCCCTGGACGGGAGACGTTGTCAAACCACCCACGTTGATAACCCACCACTCCCAATACCACGACCAGACAGACGCATAGCGCCATCAAGAGAGCGGCGCACGCCAGTGCAATCCACAGCCAGGTGCGCTTGTTCTTCTGCGTTGCGGGTGCCATGGTGACCCTCCCATCGGTGGAGGCGCAGTCGGTGGCCTCGTTCGCTGTCTGTCTTTGCGACGCCCCGCCCCTGTCAGGGCGCACGCAGGGCTCATCCGCGGTTCGATGTTGTGGCCAACTCCTCCCCGGCGTTCCCGGCCGCGATCCAGACTGCGGCCAGCCCGCCTGAGCCTATGCCCTCACCAGCGGGCGAAATGCTCCTCGGCGAACCCGATCAAACCGTCCAGATGGACGGGCGGACCCGCCTGCGGTTGGACCATCCCACGGTAATGCCCGAACATCTGATGCACCTCGCTGGCGATCAACCCCAGATTGGTCTTCGCCACCCGTTCCTTGAAGGGCACGAACTCGAGGTCGCACCGTCCATCCGCAGCGACCATATGCCACGGGCGCATGTAGTCAGCCGATGTGAAGTTGAACTCGACCTTCCCCAGCTTGTGGATCCTCCCGGCCAGGATCAACGCATTCTCGCTGGCGGCGGACGTGTCCCCGAAGCCGCCGCCCAGGTTCAGCCCGACCGTCCGCCCCTCCGGGAGGAAACCTGAGGCGCTGGCCCAGATCCAGTGTGATCGGTATTCCCAGACGCCCCGCCCCCAATCGAGGTTTCCCAACGCCGCCTGAGGGCGCAGGTCGAACTGCCTGCCCGCATACGTCATCCGGCCGCTGGCCGGCATGCAGTTCACCTTGCGGTTGTAATAGAAGCGACGGTCCCCAATGGGGATGACGATGACCAGCGACTCATGTTCCGGCGGCAGCGACAGGCTCACCTCGGCCGACAGGCCGCGGCCGTGGGCGAACGCCGGCCAGTCGACCAGCAAGTGGCGGGCCTGCGGGCGAACCTCGAAGCGCAGCCTCACCCCGCCGGCTTCATACGCGCTGACCCCCTCGGTGCTGTTGCGCGGCAGGGTAATTCCGCGGCCGAACGGGATCGTCAGCGTGTCTTCTCGATAGTCGCCGTCCTGCAATCCGACGACATAGGCAAACACTTGCCCGGCGTATCCCAGATCGGCCAGCGTGAAGGAGAAGAACTGCTCCGGCGTGATCAGCCCGTAGTAGTCCCAACGCTTGATCCTCAGGCGCTGGAGCGCGCGCCAGCGGTAGAAGCCGGCCTTCTCCAGGTTGCAGTCCAGGAGGGGCTGACGCGCCCAGCCGACCTGAGCCAGCCGGCCGTCCGATTCGAGCAATGCTCCGGCGGTGACGATTTCGCGTTCCTGCGGCGTCGAAGATGCGGCCATGGCATTCCTCATGCGGGCCAGATCATCGCCGTGATCAGCGAAACGACCAATCCGAGGGCCACGCCGACGATGGCTTCCATGGGCGAGTGTCCGAGCACCTCTCGCAGCGCTTCCTGGCGCAGGGGATGGCCCTCGACCAGGTCCTGGACCATGGCGTTGATGATCTCGGCATGCCTGCCGGCCTGTCGGCGGATGCCGGTGGCATCATAGATCACCACCATGGCCAGCGCCACCGACAATGCGAAGACGGGGGAATCGAAGCCGAGCGTCACCCCGGCCGAGTGTGCCACGGCCGTCACCAGCGCCGAATGCGACGAGGGCATCCCGCCGGCGCGCAGCAGCAGCGCCCAGTTCCACTTGTGAGTCTGTGCAAACTCGATCGGGAGCTTGAGGATCTGGGCCAGTCCCCAGGCGGTCAGGCTGGCGATCAGGGTCTGGTTGTGGAAGACTCCCAGCAGGCTCATGCCTGACCATCCTCGGGGCCGTTCTCCAAATCGGCCTCCTGCGGCGCGACATCTGAGCCCGGTGCCAGAGTCTTCAGCCGCAGTTCAGCTTGATCGAGCAGCTGGCTGCAATGGCCGACCAGGGCCTGGCCGCGCTCGAACAAGGCCATGGCCTCCTCCAGCGCCAGCTGGCCGCCCTCCAGCTTCTGAACGACCTCTTGCAGCTCGCGCAGGGCTTTCTCATACGTCAAGTCGTGGAGATCCTTCTGAGCCTTCGCTTTGGCCATAGCCGCTCCTTCCCCGATGCCGCGCCCGTCGTTCACCCGGGCCGCCTTCCGCCCGGGGCCCGTGCTCAGTGGCGGGGTCCGCGCACCGTCTTCTGTCGGTCCGCCAGCGCTTCAGCCGAGAAGCTGCCGTCGCTCACCCGCACCTCGAGCACATCTCCGGCTTTGACGGCGTGGATCGACCGGATCAGGCGCTGATCGGCGGCGCTGCGGACGACGGCGAAGCCGCGGCCCAATACCGCCAGAGGATCGACTGCGCGCAGCGCCTGGCCCAGCCCGGCCAGGCGGGCGCGCCGCAGCGCCTGCGCGTTGCGCACCGCCGCCGCAGACCGGCGCCCCAGCTCATCAATCCGCTGTCGCCCTCCGGCCAGGCGAGCGGAGGGCGAAAGCACGCGCAAGCCGGCGCGCAGATCACCCAGGTCCCAGCGACAGCGCTCGATCTGCCTGTGCAGCGATGCGGCCAACATCCGGCCGGCCGAGCCGATCTGGCCGGCCAACTCGGCTCGGTCCGGCGTGGCCAACTCGGCGGCGGCAGAAGGCGTCGGCGCGCGCAGGTCGGCGGCGAAGTCGGCAATGGTGAAGTCGGTCTCGTGGCCGACCCCGGTGACCACCGGCGCAGTCGAAGCGACGATCGCCCGGGCGACCGCCTCGTCATTGAAAGCCCATAGGTCTTCAAGCGAGCCGCCGCCGCGCACCAGAAGGATCACGTCCGGGCGGGCATGTCGGTTGAGATCCTTCAGCGCCCGGACGATGCCCTCCGGCGCCTCGGCGCCCTGTACCGGCGTGGGCGCCAGGATCACCTCGGCAAGCGGATAGCGGCGGCGTAGAACGTTCAGCACATCGCGCAGCGCGGCGCCGCTGGGCGATGTCACCAGGCCGATGTGCTCGGGCCATTCCGGCAGGGGCCGTTTGCGGCGCGGGTCGAAGAGCCCCTCCGCCTCCAGGCGCTTCTTGCGGCGCACGAACTCCTGGAACAGCGCCCCCTCTCCAGCCGGGCGCAGGCTGTCGGCGTACAGCTGATACTGCCCGCCCGCCTCATAGACGCTGATGCGCCCGTGCGCCTCGACCGCCTCCCCTTCGCTCGGCAGCTGAATCTGCCGGGCCGCGTCCGACCGCCACATCACGCAGCGCAGCGAGGCTTCACTGTCCTTGAGGGTGAAGTACAGGTGGCCCGAGGCCGGGCGCGAGAGGTTGGAGACTTCGCCGGCCACCCAAACGTCCTGCAGGCGGTAGTCACTCTCCAGGAGCTCGCGCAGGTAGCGCGTCAGGTCCGCGACCGCCCAAAGGCGCGCTTCTTCCGCCCAGAGCGAGATCTGGCTCACGCCGAGGAGCATACCCCGCCGGCCAAGGGGTGTCAACCGGCGAGGTATATAATGCGGGCCAACAGCCCGCGCGGCTGACGCAATGCAGCCCCCGCAATCGTGCGTCGAGGTGACCGCGTGATTCGAGTTCTGTTCCGCCCGACGACCGGCCCGCCGCGCTTCGACCTGACCGTCGAGCAGCTGCCTCAGTCGCTGGCCGACCCGCACGGCCTGCTGTGGGTCGATTTCCAGGGCGAGCCGCCCGAGGTGTGCGAGCCCATCCTGCGCCAGGTCTTCCAGTTTCATCCGCTGGCCATAGACGACGCGCTGCGCGAGTCGCATATCCCGCGCGTGGACGACTGGGGCGAGTATTTGTACCTGGTGCTGCCCGCCATCACCCTCGCCGGCCAGCCCGACACCCATGTGGAAACGCACGAGCTGGACGCCTTCCTGGGGTCGAACTACCTGGTCACGCATCACGATCACCCGGTCGAGGCCGTCGACCGGGTCTGGATCGCCTGTCAGCGCGACGAACGTCACCTGCGCGAGAACGTCGACCATATCGCTTACAAGCTGATCGACGAGCTGGCTGCCAGCTACATGTCCGTCATCGAAGACCTGGATGACGTCATCGAAGTCATCGAGGACGAGGTCTTCGAGAAACCGACGCCCGACACACTGGAGCAGATCTTCCTGCTCAAGCGCGCGCTGCTTCAGCTGCGGCGCGTCCTGACCCCGCAGCGCGAAGTGCTCAACAAGCTGGCGCGCGGCGACTTCGCCGTCATCGACGCCCACGATCGGGTCTTCTTCCGCGACGTCTACGATCATCTGGTACGCATGCACGACATTACCGAGGGCATGCGCGATCTGGTCAGCGGAGCGTTGGACACATACCTCTCGGTCATCAACAACCGCATGAACGACATCATGAAGACGCTGACGCTGATCACCACCCTGTTCATGCCGCTGACGTTCATCACCGGCTTCTTCGGCATGAACTTCTTCGGCCCGGTCTCGCCGCTGCAGGTCTGGACCGACACGCCGGCGCTGGTGGTCACGCTGGCGATCATGGCGCTGACGCCGGCGGGCATGTACCTGTGGATGAGCCGACAGGGTTGGAGCCGCGGCTGGGTGCGGAAACCGCGGCGCAGCCGGGCCAGTGCGCGAGAAGCCTCACGTGGAGACTGACAGCCGCGATCCGGCCACCTACGCCAAGTCGGCCGCCATCTACGACGCCGAATACAGCTTCAAGGACTACGCCCACGAAGCCGGTCTGCTGCATCTGCTGATCCAGCGTCACCAGCGCAGCTCCGGCTCGACCCTGCTCGACGTGGCCTGCGGCACGGGCGGTCATCTGGCCTTTCTACGGGCGGACTACCAGGTCGAAGGCCTCGATCTCGATCGGGCCATGCTCGAGATCGCCCGCCAGCGTCTGCCTCAGATCCCCTTCCACCACGGCGATATGACCGCCTTCGACCTGGGCCGTCGCTTCGACGTGGTCACGTGTCTGTTCAGCGCCATCGGGTACGTCCGCGACGAAACGGCCATGCGCCTGGCAATTGCCAACATGGCCCGGCACCTCCTTCCGGGCGGAGTCTTGCTGGTCGAGCCGTGGTTCACGCCCGAGGCCTTTCACCCCGGTACAGTGCACGCCCTCTTCGTCGACCGGCCCGACCTGAAGATCTCGCGCATGAACCTCAGCCGCATCGAGGACGGCGTCTCCGTGCTCGATTTCCACTACATGGTCGGCACACCGGACGGCATCCGGACCTTCAGCGAACGCCATGATCTCAGGCTGTTCACCCACCAGCAGTACCGCAGTGCCTTCGAGGCCGCCGGGTTGGAGACCACGCACGATCAGGACGGACTGATCGGCCGCGGACTGTGGATCGGCCGCCGCCCGATCTGACGAGTTGACCGGCGCGAAGCACACGGGGCGGACCCAAGGGTCCGCCCCGTTTCGTCCTTCTTCCGACCTCCGAAGTTCAGAGGAGTTCGGAAGTTAGAGAGTGACGTTCCCCGGTGTCCGCAGTCCCAGGGACTTCGGGAACCGGGGCATAAGGTCTCGCCTACCTCAACGAATACACGATGTATACCTGGACCTGGACCTCGGTCGAACCGGTGGAGATGGGCACCCCGCCACCGCCGCCGATCCCCGCCACTTCGTACGCCCCGCCAAAGGCGGGTCCGATCGCACTGGTGCTGATCGAGATCGGCTCGCCCAGCGTCGCTCCGGCGGCAGCCGCCACCAGCTCCGCCCGTTGGCGGGCGTCGTCCATGGCCAGCTGACGGGCTTCGGTTTCGGCCTGGGTCGCATCGTCAACCCCGAACTGCACGCCGTTGATGCTGTTGGCGCCGGCGCCCAGCGCCGCTTCCAACAGGTCGCCCAGCTGTTCGACCTGCCGCAGGGTGGCTGTCACCGTGTTGTCCACCCAGTAGGTGACCGCACCGGTCGGCATGCCCTGGGGATCGTATTGCTGCTGCGGCGACACGCTGAAGTACGTCGTGCGCACATCTTCTTCCGCTACACCAGCCGCCCGGATGGCCTCGGTCACCTGCGCCGCCCTGCGGTTATTCTCGGCGACCGACTGAGCGACGTTGTCGCCCTGCGTCTGGACCCCGATGTTCACCACAACGATGTCGGGCGGCAGACTGACCGAGCCGGTCCCCGATACGGAGATGGTCCGTTCGGTCGCCCCGCCGGGCAGTGCCCCACAACCGGCCAATACCACGGCCGCGAACAAGGTCAGTAGGACTAGACTCTTGCGCAACATCATCATCTCTCCCTGAACCCTCGCCTACCGGACCTCGTAGACGACGGACATCGAAATCGAGTACTCCAGGCTGCCGGCCTGCGTCGGCACGCCGCCTCCGCCGCCGCCCTTGCCGAAGGCGGAAGCCTCATAGATCGGGCTGGGAACCGCACCGCCCTCGCTGATCGTGAGCACCTGCCCCAGCTCGACCCCGGCCGCCGCAGCCAGCTGCTCGGCCTGCGCCCGGGCATCTTCCAGGGCGCCGGCGCGGATCTCATCCAGCGCGTCGGTCGGATCTTCCACCGTGTAGCTCAAGCCCTGGACCGTGTTGGCGCCGCGGGTCAGGACCGATTGCAGCAACACCCCGACCTGATCCAATTGGCGGACCTTGACGGTGATGGTGTTGTCGACCCAGTAGACCACCTCGCCGGTCAACACCCCAAACTGGTCGTATTGCTGCTGGGGATAGACGTTGAAGTAGGTCGTCTGGATATCTTCGGCGGCCACACCGGCCGAGCGGAACACGCCGACGACCTCGGCTGAGCGGCGGTTGTTCTCACTGACCGCCTCGGCCACATCCCGCCCCTGGGTCTGCACCCCCAGGGTCATGATGACGATATCCGGCGCCAGGCGCGTCCTGGCCGTACCGGTGACCGAGATGGTGTGCAGCGCCGTCTGCCGCTGAGGAGCTGCGCCACAGGCGCCGAGGGCCAGGGCCAACAGCACTGCCCCGGCAAGGACCCAACGAGTTCGCAACATAAGAGACCTCCCTTTCGTCCCGTTTCGGGACTCACGTGTCGAACAAATCAAGGACGTCGCCCCGGTCGCCGAAGTTCCCCGGCCCGCTGCCCCAGTTCGACGGGGCGGCGCCCCCGGAACGCACTGGGCCGCGGCCAGGCTCGGCCCGGCGCATACGGGTTCTACGCACAAGGTCGTCGAAAGGTTCCAGCAGCCTTTCACCCTCGCACAGACGCCACGACCGGCTGCCTGCCGCGCCCCCCCCTTGGCGGAGGGCGGCTGCCTCCACACCTCCCCCACGCGGCGCCCGCTGCGCGCCCGCCAACCGGCGGGTGACTAGACCCGCTCGGCGATCCGCCCGGACTTGCGGGATCGGCGTCTCGGCGCCGGAGCCGGCCGGCTCAGGATCTCTTGCAGGTAGCGGGCGGTATGCGAACGCCGGGCGCGCGCCAGCGTCTCCGGGGCTCCGCTGGCGATCACCCGACCGCCCGCCTCCCCGCCCTCCGGCCCCAGGTCGACGACCCAATCGGCCGTCTTGATCACGTCCAGATTGTGCTCGATCACGACGACCGTGTTCCCGGCATCGGTCAGCCGGTGCAACACGTCCAGCAGCCTTTGAATGTCGGCAAAATGCAGTCCGGTGGTCGGCTCGTCCAGGATGTACAAGGTTCGCCCGGTGGCGACACGCGCCAGCTCGCGTGAGAGCTTGACGCGCTG
>Ga0105095_10001099_pt1 | contig 13839 bp, 9 predicted proteins | sample PPLLak2March2015_2_FD_79180 | JGI IMG/M metagenome (GOLD analysis project Ga0105095, IMG submission 79180) | Freshwater sediment microbial communities from Prairie Pothole Lake near Jamestown, North Dakota, USA - PPLs Lake P8 Core (3) Depth... | ecosystem: Environmental > Aquatic > Freshwater >... | reverse complement strand
TTGTCCAAACTGGAGCGGAAATCTGAACTTTGGGTGGGGCGGAACTAGTAGTCCCAATCCTACTACCATAAATGGAAATGTCACTGTTAAGAATACAGGTAGCGGAAGATGGCAATGGTGTGCCCCTTCTGCGGGTACTGCCCAAGAGAATCATACGGCTGATGTTACTGTAAACGGTAATCTGGTTATAGACGGCAGCACTTCCAATTCCGATAGTATGGTAATTGTAACGGCTACCGGAACATCAAATGCTTATGTTGATATAACCATCAATATTTTGGGAGATATTATTGTAACAGGTAATGTTGCAAGTATTTCATCAACAAATTTTTCAATCTCCAGAGGTTCCGTTGGAAATCTTGCCGACAGCGGATCCAGCGTTACATGGAATCTTCATGGAGATTTCATAATGTCTGACGCAACTACTCAAAATTCAGATACAACCGGTACAACCGGAAAGTTTGTTTTCGCCGGCTCGAGTGTACAAAACTTTAATTGGAGTAATGTAGCCTTCGCCAGCAGGAAAGTACAGTTTGCGGTAAATTCCGGCTCTACTGTGCAGTTAAATTCACCTATGGCGACTTACAGTATGATCCTAAATGGCATAATAAACTCATCTGAAACAAATCCTTTGATATTAGGATATTTAACTAATACCGGAAGTTTCCAGGTTTCTGATGATAATCCTATTGTTGGAGGGAGCTCAGATGCCTATGTCAATGGACCTATGGGCTTTTTATTTGTCCCGGCTGATACACTTTCATATGAGCTTCCAATTGGGAAAGATGGTGTATTTCGGCCGTTGACCTTATCAGTTGGTCATTCTGTTGCTGATACAACAATTTATGCGGCTGAATTAATTAACAGTGCACCTCCTACAAGAATTCTTCCGGGAACTATAGATAAAGTTTCGGAGGTTAGATATTTTAGAGTTTCCAAAGTGGGCGATGTTAATGTAACTACTGCCTCGATCCAACTGAGTTATGATTCCGATGACGCTGTGACAGATGCAGCTAATTTAAGAATAGCAAAAGACGATGGAAGCGGAAACTGGGTAGATCTTGGAGGAACGGGTACTGCAAATACTTCCGGAACTATTACATCAACCGTTAATTTTATTTCCTTCAGCGATTTTGTACTTGCAAACGCTGTTGGCGGCACTAATCCGCTGCCGGTTGAATTATCTTCACTTATTGCTGAAGTCAACAGGCAGAATGTAACATTGAAATGGACCACAGCTTCGGAAATAAATAACCGTGGTTGGGATGTTGAACGGAAACAAGCCGATAAACAGAATGCTGTTTGGGAAAAAGCCGGATTTATTAAGGGAAACGGAAACAAGACAGAATTATCTAATTATAGTTTCACAGATAAAATTGCCGGGGTGGGAAAATATCTATATAGATTGAAACAAGTAGATTTTGATGGAAGATCAAGTTACAGCCATACCATTGAAGTTCAATTGATGGCCCCAAAAGAGTTTGCGCTTCATCAGAATTATCCTAATCCTTTCAATCCTTCAACAGTAATAAAGTTCGATTTGCCGGAAGCTTCATTCGTGAACATTTCTATTTATAATTCAATCGGCGAAAAAGTGGCTGTTTTGGTTAATGAAAGAATGGAACCGGGCAGTTATACAAAAACTTTCAGCGCCGGCAATTTATCTAGCGGTATTTACATTTGCCGCTTAAGTACAGATAAAATTGTTCACATAAAAAAAATGATGCTGATCAGATAATTACTCACTAAAGCAGGCTGCCTGCTGTTCTTTGTGCAGGCAGTCTATTTTTTCCGGAGGAAAACATGAAAAGATTTTTTACAATTTTATTTTTGACTGCCTTGATCCAGGGCCTATCCTATTCGCAAACCATTTTCAGCAATGGTACTGGAGGCGGAGATTGGAATAATACCGGCACATGGCTGGGCGGAAATGTTCCGGGAATCAGCAATGATGTAGTAATTGCAGGAACAGATTCGGTTCAGGCTACTACCGGAGCAGTCTGCAATAATTTAACTGTACTGTCCAGTGGAAAGTTAGCTACCGGAATTGATTCGATTGGAGTAGCCGGAACTTTAGAACTGGAAGCAGATGCATATATTTTTAATCAGACGAGTAGTCCTGAGCTTCCCGGTACAAATTTTATTCTTGATCCGGTAAGCAATGTGGTGCATTCCGGAAGCGGTACAATAGGGGGAGAAAATAATTTTGAATACGGTAATTTAATCTTACGAAGAAGCTCCGGAACAACCGCCGCAGCGGATTTAGTAATTAATGGTAATTTAATACTTGAGAATAGCGCAGTTGGTAATGGATTCAGGCTGGTAAATGTAGATGGAGGTACTCGAACAGGTACAGTCTATGGAGATGTAATTATTAATACAGGACTATTTGTTTGCGTTGATGTGGGTACTCCCGATGCAGTTGGTATCTGGAATATCGAAGGGGATGTGTATGTCAATACTTCTAACTCAAGAATGGGTCCTTTTTCAAGTGCCGGTGCAAACGGTTTAGCTGTTTTTAACATCGCCGGTGATCTCATTGTGAACGGCGGAAGAATACAAGTTTCCTCAAGCAGCACTCACAGTACCGGAACTGCAATGTATAATATCGGCGGTGATTTGATTATGAATGAAGGAAGCGAGGTAAGAACAAATCATGACGGGACATTTGCATTTAATTTTGTAGGAGCAGGAGTGCAGACGGTGAGACTTAGGGGAACGGATGATTTTTCCGTCGGCAATGATGCGAATCCTATTGTTTTTTATGATACAATAAAAGCCGGCTCTTCGGTTATTTTCGATCTTGATACTTTGGAATGGCGTACTCTTTCTCTCAGAGGAGGAAATTTTGTAGTCGAAGGCAGTTTAGAGATGCAAGGTATTTCTAAAATAACCGGGAAACAGATTTTTACGCTTATTCCAGGGGCAACTCTTAAAATCGGAAGTCCGGAAGGGATATCAGACTCACTTTCCTCGGGAAATATCCAGAATGACAGTACACGTGTTTACAGCACCGAAGCTTATTACGAATACAAAGGAGCTGAGCAATCCCTCGGGGATGGTCTTCCTGATACCGTGAACGGTTTTGCGGTTAATAATGCTTCCGGAATAATATTGGACAGAAATTTACTGGTAAATGAATCATTAGGTATCATTAGCGGTAATCTTGATTTAAATGGCAATATAGTAACACTTGGTGAAAATGGTTTATTAAATGAATCTTCTGGAAATACTGTTACCGGTTCATCGGGAATGATTACAATTACGAAAAATATTGGAACTCCTGGCGCGGTGAATATCGGAGGTCTTGGAGCAGTTCTGACCGCCGGTTCAGACCTAGGTAACACTACGGTGGAAAGATATCACTCCGCGGCTAACGGAAGCGGCAACAGCGGAATTTTAAGAAGATATAATATTATTCCTGGGCAAAATAATTCCGCTCTGAATGCAACATTAAGGCTCTATTATGATGAATCCGAATTGAATGGTTTAAACGAAAGCGGATTCCAGTTATACAAATCTGCCGACGGCACTGATAATTCCTGGACATTAATAGGAGGCACTGTGAATTCAGCAGAAAATTATGTTGAATTGACGGGAGTTACAGATTTTTCTTTCTGGACAATCGGCGATATCGGCAGCACGCTTCCCGTTGAAAAGGATGAAGATTACATTCCATCTGAATACGCCCTTCATCAGAATTATCCAAATCCGTTCAATCCATCTACAGCTATTAAATATGCTTTACCCTCGGAATCCGATGTTAAAATTGAAATTTTCGATCTGTTGGGCAGAAAATTAGCTGAGATTTTAAATGAAAAACAATCTGCCGGTGTTTACAGTATCAATTTTGATGCTTCGGAATTCAGCTCGGGAATTTATTTGTATAGGCTTACCGCTAACGGCACTATCCTTTCTAAGAAGATGATTCTCCTAAGATAATTCAAGTACAAGATAATCAAGGTTCGCTTTGAAACTTTTTCTCATCATCTCCTTTTTTCTGACAGTTATTTGTCCTGTTTTTTCTCAGGACTCTTTATCGGTAATCTGGAATTTAAACAGGACAGATTCTATAGGCGGATTTGTAGCGGCACCGTTAAACGAATATCCTTCTTCTTTATCAACAATTCAGGGAGATGCTCTGCTTTTCGATGGAATAAATGATGCATTGTTTATTCAAAATAATCCTCTTGACGATGCTTCTTCTTTTACAATTGAGGTAATTTTCAGGCCGGACTCTTCAACTAATCCTAATAATGCCGAACAAAGATATATTCATATTCGAAGTCAAGCGAATGATGCAAGAAGAATTTTATTGGAGCTTCGTTTAACTGCTGATCAGAAATGGTTTCTTGATACTTATATCCGATCTGAAGTGAATAATCTGACTTTAAAAGATTCAAACAAAACTCATCAAACGGGAAAATGGTATCATGCAGCGCTGGTTTATGATAAAGGTACAATGAGGCATTATGTTAATGGAGTTGAAGAAGGATCGGGGAAAGTGACTTTTCTTCCAATTGAAAACGGACAAATATCTATCGGTGCACGGCAGAATCCCCGTTCATGGTTTAAAGGAGCAATAAGGTTAATTAAATTTACCCGCCGCTCACTTAAACCGGAAAAGTTTTTATCATTTTTTTACCAATAACCTCCTGTGCGGGGATATAACAAAATCGTAAAACGTAACTATCAAATAAATTTTATTACAACTATTTTTTTATCGAATATGACTAATAAACCTAAATCTAAACATTATACATTTTGCATCCTTACATCAATTATACTTTGTTTTCATTCAATTGAATGTCATTCTCAAAAAGAAAATAATGAAAACTGGTCAATCAGACTTACCAAAAACTTCATTACACTTCATCCAGATACTGTTGCTTATAAAACCGAAGCAAAAAGTTATAAATGGAATTATGAACAGGGATTGATCCTTGAAGCATTTTACAGGATGTGGATGAACAGCAATGAAGAAAAATATTTTAAATATATAAAGAAGAATATTGATTACTATGTGCAGGAAGACGGATCTATCAAGACTTATAAATTAACCGACTTCAATATTGATAATATTGCTTCCGGCCGGCTGCTGCTGCATCTTTATAAAGAAACTAAGGAGATGAAATATAAAAAAGCTGCGGATACCTTAAAAAAACAGCTCGAACTTCATCCCAGGACAAGCGAACGAGGATTTTGGCACAAAAAAATTTACCCGTACCAAATGTGGCTCGACGGATTATATATGGCCGAACCTTTCTATAATGAGTACTCCGTTATGTTCAATGATTCTGCTGCATTTAATGATATAGCAAACCAATTTCTTCTGATTCAGAAAAATCTGAAAGATGAGGGGACCGGTTTGTATTTTCACGGCTGGGATGAATCAAGAAAACAGAAATGGGCAGATCCGCAGTCAGGCACTTCACCCAATTTCTGGGGAAGATCGCTCGGCTGGTTTATGATGGCGCTTGTCGATGTGCTTGAATATTTCCCGGAACATCATGCAAAAAGAGCAGAGCTGATTGAAATTTTTGAAAACCTTTCTGAAAACTTAATTAAATTTCGAGATGAAAAAACCGGATTGTGGTACCAGGTAATTGATAAAGGAACTCTGGAAGGAAATTATATTGAAGCATCTGCTTCCGCTATGTTTACATATGCTTTTGCAAAAGGTGCAAAAGAAGGATATTTAGATAATAAATTCCTAGATATAGCTGATGAATCTTTTAAATCGATAATTAAACATCTTGTATCCATTGAAGAAGACGGCACAATCAAATTAAATAATGTGTGTTCGGTCGGCGGCTTAGGCGGCAATCCGGACCGCGACGGAAGTTTTGAATATTATATCGGCGAACCTAAAAGAACAAATGATTTTAAAGGATACGGACCTCTTATGCTGGCAGCAATGGAATTGGAATACAACTCTGTAAAAGAATTTTAAAACTAATTGATATTTATTATGCGAACTAAAGTTCGGCCCATAAAGCTGGAAGACCTTGCAAAAAAGCTTAAGGTATCCAAAGTAACAATCTCAAAAGCATTGAGAGGTCACCCGGATATTTCGCCTGAAACAACCGAAAAGGTTAAAGAGCTGGCGGAAAAACTCGGGTATACGCCTAACGTAATGGCAAGAAATTTATCGGCAAGAAAATCAAATATGATCGGCCTGGTGGTTCCTAAAATTGCACATCTCTTCTTTTCATCGGTAATAGAATCTGTTTACGATACTGCCTTTGAAAATAATTATGAAACTCTGCTTACGGTTTCCCAGGAAAAGGCGGACCGGGAAAAGAAGCATATTTTATCTCTGCTGGCAATGAAGGTCGATGGTTTGATTATCTCGATAACTCAGGAGACGGTGGACCTCAGCATTTTTCAAAGGGTTATTGACTTGAATGTACCTATTGTTTTCGTAGATAGAGTGCCGAATTTAAAAGGAGTTTCTTCAGTTACCGTAGATGATAAAGGAGGGGCATACTCCGCTGTTGAATTTGCGGTTAAAAAAGGTTATAAAAAGATTGCTCACATAGGAGGTTATTCCCATATAAATATCGGAAAATATAGATGTGAAGGGTTTAAAGAAGCCCTGAAGCATTACAATATTCCGGTTAATCCCGATTGGATTACTGAAGGCGGATTTGGTGAAGAGGATGGTTATGATGGGTTTATGAAAATTTATAAAATAGGAAAACTGCCCGAGTTTATCTTATCCGTTACTTATCCGGTTGCACTGGGAATATATTCTGCAGCAAAAGAAGTAGGGATTAGAATTCCGGAAGATATAGAAATAACATGCTTCGGCAATAATCTGCTTAACCGGTTCACTCCTTCAATTTTTAATTTTGTCAGCCAGCCTGCACAGGAACTTGGCAGGGAAGCTGTAAACTTAATATTGGAAAAGATAAGTGATCCTAAAAATAACGAGCCGAAAAATATTCAATTAAAAACGCAGCTTCATTTGAGCAATCCGAATTTGAAAAATGAACTGGTAGCCTAGATAAGTAAATTAGGAACGGAACAGAAAAATTAATAATCTAAAATACTCGGCAGCAGTATACATTTGTTTGATTCTTGCATTTCGTCCGGAAATTTCTCTCCCAAATATTTCTCACCGAATTGTCGTAGCTCAAAATGGAAGCGGTGATTTTATATCAATAACCGATGCACTGCAGTCTCTTCCTATGTTTAATTACCAGCGGATAGAAATATTTGTAAGGAACGGCACTTATCATGAGAAATTAAGAATAGAACAGGATTATATTACCTTAATTGGAGAATCAAAAGAAAAAACGGTAATCAAGTATAATCAGCCTAGAGAAAATTGGATAAAAGAAAAGGACTCAATTGGACCCGCAGTAGTGAATATATTTGCAGATGATATTATACTGAATAATCTGACTATTGAAAATACACAGCCCGAAATTAATACTCATGCTTTTGCTGTTTATGGAAATGGTACGAGAACGATAATCACGAACTGTAATGTTATAAGCAGGGGAGGGGATACGGTTGCATTGTGGAATTATAAAAACGGAATGTATTATCATTCGGATTGTTACTTCAGCGGAGCAGTTGATTTTGTTTGTCCGAGAGGGTGGTGTTATATTAAAAATTCAAAATTTTATGAAGTTAAAGAATCAGCTTCAATATGGCATGCCGGCGGATCCGATATGAACCAAAAATTGGTAATAGTGAATTCATCTTTTGACGGCGTGGAAAACTTTCAGCTTGGAAGACATCATTATGAAGCACAATTTTTTTTTACTTAATTGTAGATTTTCAAAAAATACGGCGGACCGGCCGATTTACAGAGTAACATATCCCGATACAACATTGAACAGGCCGTTTAACTGGGGCGAAAGATATTATTTTTATAATTGCAGCAGGGACGGTGAAATTTTCAGGTGGTTTGAGAATAATTTAACTAAACCGGAAGCAGATAAGATTTCGTCTTTATGGACATTTGACGGGAAATGGGATCCGGAATCAGCTGCAGGTCCGGAAGTTTTAAAATACAATTTCGATGGCAATAATCTGCTTTTATTTTTTAATGAGATAATAACGGTAATCAATAATCCGGTACTTAAGTCTGATTCTAATAAATCTTTTTCATACCACTCCGGTGCGGGTTCAAATACAATCCGTTTTATGGCTGGTTCAACATGTACAAAAGTAGCTCTAGCTGGATTAAAAATAATGAACAACGGCAAATTAATTGGAACAACAGCTTCCATTCATGAAAGAGATGCTGAATTAAATTTTTAATAATATTGTTTTCAAATTATTCTGGAGAAAAATATGGCTCCAAATCATGCGCCGGCAGAAGATATTTCCAAAAAACATGTTGGCAATTACCGTTGGGTGATATGTGCATTATTATTTTTTGCAACTACCATTAATTATATAGATCGATCGGTTCTTGGAGTATTGGCTCCTACACTTAGAGATGTAATTGGGTGGACAGATCAGGAATATGGTATAATCAGTGCTGCTTTTACACAGGCATATGCAATTGGATTCATATTTGCGGGATGGTTTATTGATAAGGTTGGTTCAAGGCTTGGATACTCTGTTTATTTAACAATATGGTCATTAGCTGCGGCTGCGCATGCATTAGCGCGATCGGCTTTTGGTTTTGGAATTGCTCGTTTTATTTTAGGTATTGGTGAATCGGGAAATTTTCCTGCCGCAGTTAAGACAGTAGCTGAATGGTTTCCAAAAAAGGAACGGGCACTGGCAATAGGTGTCTTTAATGCCGGGTCAAATGTTGGTGCTGTTCTCGCACCGCTGGTAGTTCCGTGGCTTGCGCTGAATTGGGGCTGGCAGTCCGCTTTTATAATTACAGGTTTAATCGGATTAATCTGGGTATTCTTTTGGTGGCCTGTTTACAGGAAACCTGCCGAACATCATAAATTATCAAAAACCGAGTTAGCTTATATTGAGAGTGATCCTCCGGATCCTCCGGAAAAAATTCCGTGGCTAAAACTGCTCCCGTTAAAACAGACATGGGCGTTTGCAATCGGTAAGTTTTTAACCGATGCAATCTGGTGGTTCTATCTTTTCTGGTTCCCGTTATTTATGAATGACCGTTTCGGCGTTAACCTTGCCGGCATTGGGCTGCCTATGATTACCATATATCTTATGGCAGATGTAGGATCAGTCGGCGGAGGATGGTTGAGTTCATTTTTGCTCAAACATAACTGGACGGTTAACAGTGCGCGAAAGACTGCAATGCTTGTCTGCGCCCTTTGCATTCTCCCTGTATCCATGGCGCCGCATGTCGAAGGACAGTGGCTTGCTGTGTTCATAATTGGAGTAGCTACTGCTGCACATCAAGGATTTTCTGCAAACATATTTGCAATTACTTCCGATATGTTTCCACGAAAAGCTGTAGGTTCTATTGTGGGTATTGGAGGTTTTGCCGGTGCGATGGGTGGCGTTTTTATGAACTTAGGAGCAGGCTGGCTGAGGGAAAACACGGGGAGTTATGAAATTATGTTTGCCATTGCAGCAGTTGTTTATCTTCTCGCGTTATTAATAATTCATCTGCTTGTGCCTAAACTGGAGCCCGCAAAAATTTAATAAATTTTTTTGCTGGTTTTCTTATCAACAAATTTTTAATAGGTTAATTAAATTTAACCCCGGTAATAAACCGGGGCTTAAACAGTTATTAATATATAATACGTGAAAAAATATGAGCTTAGCTGAATTAAAAGAGAGTCTTGTTGTAAAGACAGGTAATAAAGAACCATTATTCACCTGCCAAATACCTGAGCTCGGGAAAATTCAAATCTATCATAAATCGATTCAACATTCCGAGAATAACGTTTATTTTATAGCTAAATCAGGTGTTGAAAAAAATCTGTATATACTTTGCAGCGGAATGAATAAAGCCGAAAAATTCGAAGGCGAATTTGCCGGGAATGAAAGCAACGGCTTAAGTTTAAAAAAATGTCCGCTGAACACCGCTAATAGAAAAGCGCTCCAGGATGTTTTTAAATTTACCCGTCCTTCATTAATCGGACTGAAAAATTCATTCGGTTTCGGAGATAGAATTGGTCAGGCGAATGCCGGTCATCTGAGAGCATTGGGAAAATCAGATATCTTTCCGGTGCTCGCACAGCAGTCAATAAGAGAATTGACCAGAACCGGCAGAAGTGCAGACGAGGTTATGGATGCAGCCGTTTGGGCCGTATTTCAGGAAGGATACACCCAAGGATTCAGCGCCGATGCAGATCATCTTAAAACTGCGGGTGATATTGATATGCTCGTAAAAGCCGGCTTTATTATGTTCACTTTTGATCCTGGTGAATTTGTGAATAATGATGCCGATAATTTAAGTGCTGATGAATTGACCGGAATACTTGCAGGCTATCCCTGGGATGAATTAAATGATTCTTTAGAAGGTGCTAAAAAAAGGTATGTGAATAAAACAGTTAGTATTAATAAAAAGCTTAAGATTAAGCCCTCGGAGATTCATCTTCTTAGGGCATATACGAAATACGGGCGTTCGCTGGCGCATGTAAAAAAACTTCATGACCATTTAAAATGTAAATATCCGGATTATAAATCCGAGGTTGAAGTTTCCGTGGATGAAACGGAGGCGGTTACTTCGATTTTTGAACATTATTTTATTTCGAAGGAACTGCATAGATTGAGGGTGAAGTATGCAAGCTTGGCACCCCGTTTTGTAGGTGATTTTGAAAAAGGAATTGATTATAAAGGAGATTTAAAGCTGTTCGAAGATGAATATAAGAAACATGCTGCAGTTGTGGAATACTTCGGAGATTACAAAATCAGTCTCCATTCCGGCAGCGATAAATTTTCGGTATATAAGATAATAGGAAAATTGAAAAAAGGAACCATTCACGTAAAAACAGCAGGTACAAGTTACCTGGAGGTGCTGAAGGTAGTTGCTTTAAAAGAGCATGCTCTTTTCAGGAGTATCCTCGACTTCAGTAAAATGCATTATGACAAGGAAAAAAAATCATACCATGTGTCTGCCAAAATTGAGAATGTAAAAAAATCGTCGGAATACTCGGACGAAGAATTGTTCCCTTTATTTAATTCAAATGATGTTAGGCAGATTCTTCATGTTACTTACGGAAAGGTGTTGAGTGAAAAAAATCAAAACGGGGAGTTTATCTTTAAAGAAAAAATAATTGAGTGTCTGAAAAAAAATGAAGAAGTGCATTACGATTTATTAATTAAACATTTTAAAAAACATTTAAAACCTTTTAAATTGGGATAAAGAAATTCAGTTATGAAGTAAAATAGTATTGAATTATCCCGGCACCTTTACTTTAATATTTTTATATTAATTGAAAAATAAAAATCTAATTAAATGGAGATAGAATGGATTATGGTTTCAAGATAAATTCTTCAGCTAGATTTGATTTTATATCTATCGGCGCATTGGTTCACCGGCTGGATCCGGGGAATGTTCCATTCCGGAAAGCAAACGAATGCAAAATACATGTAAGCGGGGGTGAGTTTAATGTAGCTGCGAATCTTGCCGACTGCTTCCGCATGAATACGGGAGTAGTTTCAGCAATAGTAAATTATCCTATCGGCGACCTGATTGCAGAACGTGTTAGAGCAATGGGAGTAAAACCTTTCTTTAAAGAGTTCAAGCACAACGGAGTAAACGGTCCCAATATGGCTACTGTTTACAGCGACCGCGGATTTGGTGCACGTCCGCCCGTGGTTTTTTACAATAGATCGAACGAGGCAGCATCTTACTTAAAACCGGGCGATATTAATTGGAATGAAATATTCGGTAACGGTGTAAGATGGTTTCACAGCGGGGGCATTTTTGCTTCTTTATCCGAAACAACCGGAAAGCTTATTACCGAAGGAATGAAAGCAGCCAAAGCCGCCGGGGCAGTTACAAGCTTCGATTTAAACTACCGCGCAAAACTCTGGAACATCTGGGGCGGTGAACAGAAAGCTGCGGAAATTATAGACGGAATTGTGCAGAATGTAGACGTAATTATCGGGAATGAAGAAGACCTTCAAAAGGGATTGGGAATACCGGGTCCCGAAGTTGCCGCTAAATCCAAACTTGATCCAAGCACATTTTTCGGTATGATTGGTAAGGTAATTAAAAAATATCCTAAGGTTAAAGTAGTTGCAACAACTTTGAGAGAAGTGCATTCCTCAAATAAACACAGCTGGAGCGCCGTTGCATGGATTAATGGGCAAACTTATACCGCTCCTACATGTGAATTGGACATTTATGACCGCGTAGGGGGCGGAGATGGATTTGCCTCAGGATTTATTTATGGATTATTGACAAATGAAGAACCTGAACAGGCTGTTAAACTAGGATGGGCTCACGGTGCGCTTCTTACTACTTATCCAGGTGATACAACAATGGCAACAATTGATGAAGTTCGTGCCTTTGCTAAAGGCGGTTCTGCTAGAATACAGAGATAATGCTTAATACACAAAAATAAGGTATAGATTTAATGCTGTTCTTTGGAAAAGGAGATGAAAATTTTGAACTCAGCAGAGAGGGATTGAAAGATTCTCTCTATTCCGCTTTGGATAAAATAGGGACAAAAAGAAAAGTTCTTGCAATACCGCCGGATTTTACAAGGTTTCATTCTCAAGCGGGAATTATTACGGAATTGGTTTGGGAATACTACAGAGAAAAGTTAACCGATATTCTTCCCGCACTTGGGACTCATAAGCCGATGACCGACCAGGAAATTAAAAAAATGTACGGCTGCACTCCGGAACATCTTTTCAGGGTTCACGATTGGCGGCATGGATTGATAACTCTCGGCGAAGTTCCGTCTGAATTTGTAAAGAAAGTATCCGATGGTTCGGTTGATTATCCATGGATTGCACAGATTAATAAACTTCTTATTGAAGGAAACTATGATCTGATTCTGTCAATCGGCCAGGTTGTTCCTCATGAAGTTATCGGTATGGCCAATTATAATAAAAATATTTTTATCGGAACCGGCGGCAAGGAAGGAATAAACAGGAGCCACTTCCTTGGAGCTGCTTATGGAATGGAGAGAATTATGGGCCGTGCGGATACACCGGTCAGGAAAGTTTTAAATTATGCCTCCGATAATTTTGCAAAAAATCTGCCCATAGTGTACATTCATACTGTTGTTGATAAAGATGAACTTGGAAATCTTGTTATCAGAGGTTTATACATCGGCGATGACATTGAATGTTTTAATTTAGGTGCAGCTCTCTCTCTCAAAGTAAATTTTGAAATGCTTGATAAGCCATTAAAAAAAGTTGTTGTATATCTCGATCCGGAAGAATTTAAAACAACCTGGCTGGGTAACAAAAGTATTTACCGTACCAGGATGGCTATTGCAGACGGAGGCGAACTAATAGTTTTGGCTCCGGGTGTAAAAGCATTTGGTGAAGATAAAGAAATTGACAGGCTCATCCGCAAATATGGATATGTTACAACACCGGAGGTACTTCAGTTTGTGAAGAATAATGATGAATTAAAAAATAATCTCTCGGCCGCTGCACATCTTATTCATGGTTCTTCCGAAAAAAGATTCCGCATAACTTATTGCCCGGGATTCATCAGCAGGGATGAAATAGAAAGTGTTAATTATAATTATGCTGAGCTTAAATCGATGAGTGAAAAATATAATTCCCAAAAACTAGTCGATGGATTTAACACAATGCCTGACGGTGAAGAGATATTTTATGTTTCAAACCCCGACCTCGGCCTGTGGGCTTACGAAGGAAGATTTAAAGATTAAAAAATTACAAGATTGCAAGATTAAAAGATTACAAGATTAAAAGAGTTCATAAAAAGCAAATTCGAAATCCGCAATTCGAAAT
>Ga0105095_10001096_pt1 | contig 13867 bp, 16 predicted proteins | sample PPLLak2March2015_2_FD_79180 | JGI IMG/M metagenome (GOLD analysis project Ga0105095, IMG submission 79180) | Freshwater sediment microbial communities from Prairie Pothole Lake near Jamestown, North Dakota, USA - PPLs Lake P8 Core (3) Depth... | ecosystem: Environmental > Aquatic > Freshwater >... | reverse complement strand
TGCTCCGGCCGGGATTCGGACCCGGGTCTTCGGCTCGAAAGGCCGGAATACTTGACCGGACTATACTACCGGAGCATTAAACTTCGCTGCTGCCTGAGCTCAAACAACTACTCTAATTTTCTATTTATAGTTGCTGAGTCTTTTTGCCGTAGCTTGACTATTCAAACCCAGCTTTGACTAATTTACTTTCCCCTTCTATGTTAACTCTAGGAAGGGCAATTTCATCTGTGTGTTCTTTTTCTATTTTGTCAAAATAGGGGTGCAAATTATTTTTATGATTTGCCTTTTCCAACTGTGACGGCTCTTTTTGCTTTCTTCGGCCTAAACAAATGTCCCGTTATCTTCTCGACGAGCGTGTCCGTGGATTTCACAGTCTTTTCAAGATCCTCGATCCGTTTCTCCAAGTCGTTAGACATAATTTTGCCTTCGATCCTGTTTGCAGAACGGAACATCAGCAACATTCTGAATGTATCTGTTATCGCTTTCTCGAGTTCTTCTGGTTTGGATGGCTTAATGCCTGCGCAAACAGACAGCAATTCGACATAGTGTTCTTTTATCTTCAATTCCGATTCTACGGATGGGTCTGTGGGAAATGCAATCGCCAAAGGCGCTTTCTTAGCGAGCTCGGCTGCTGTGGGGAAGCGGATTTTGATGTCTCCTCGAATCCAGGAAGTCACAAATTCTGTCACGAAGCGCCTTATATCTTCCTTTGAGAAGAGCGCTTCTGGAGGCTCCTCAATATCGCGAATTTTGACTCTAATAATGTTCCTTCTCTCACTGCTCTTGGAGGTTTTTTCCAAGTCCCTTCCCCCCTTGTCATCTGTTCGGGTCTAATCCATTTGTGCTCGACTATTTTAACCATGATGTGGCAAAAGTCGCGCGCAATGTGGGTAGATTCGAAAGGGTCTCGTTTAATCGGATTTAGAAAGAGATTTTCGCCGCGGATGGAATCTTGCCGAGTATTTTAGCTGTTGCCTTCTCTACCTTTTCGCGATCTGGCTGGCTGGTGTAAACTCGCAGTATATTGATGAAACCCTTCAGTGTCTCAAAGATCTTCGAAATCTCGCTCAACCGTTGCAGCTCTCTTCCACCGGCTTGTGTTCTGCTGAATACGGGAATCTCCCGCTCCTCCATTAGCACCGCATGATGATACGGTACGGAAGGGACGGTTGGCACGTCAATCACAACCGAATCCACGTTTACTCCGGCTGCTTCAGCAATTTCGGTCTGCATTTGCATTCTGCTCGATTCGCGTCCGAATATATTCGATATCATCGTGTCTTTCTCGTAAAAAGTACGCTCGTACGCGCATTTCAGTAAGTTCCGATGCTCCAAATCTGAAATGATGCTCTTCGATTTCTCACACTTCTTGAGAGAGGACCAAACCGTATAGTCATCCATGGCTAGGTACTCGTCAGGCGTCTTGAACGCTGTCAAACCCAATTCCTGATTTGCCTTCTCCATAGCCATGGCCAGCATTATCTGAGCTGCACGTCCAACACGGTGAAAATAGATGCTCTTGAACGATTCGATTCTGGCGATTATGAAAGCTTCTAAGGCTGAGAGTGCGCCGACTTCGACAGCTAAATTCTCTCCCAGGACGTCTAACGCGTGGATCAGCCTGAATACATCTATGAAGCCGTATTCTGCCCCAGTGTGAAAAGTGTCTCTAACTATGAAGTCCTGTTTGTCAACGTCTACGGCGCTGCTTATTACTTGATTTAGGAAGGCTTTGCCGGCTTTGAGTCGTTTTCCGACTGCAAGTTTGGCAACTTCGTCAGAAGCATATCCCATCTTTGATAACCTGTCTCCTAACTCGCTCTTCTCGATTATCCAAGAGGTGATATCTTCGTGGGTCTGGTCTAGTTCTCTGATGAGCAACTGTTCAAACACGTGCGAAAACGGACCGTGACCGACATCATGGAGCAACGCTGCGACCCTGACCTCGTCGGCTTCTTCGTCGCTTATCAACCGTGAGATGTGGGAATTCTCAGTAACCTTGCGAGCCAAGTACATGACACCCACACAATGTTCAAAGCGCGTGTGATTAGCCCCCGGATAAACATACTCCGATCCTGCTAATTGGCGCAGTCTTCTCAGCCGTTGCATCGGATACGTATCGATAATTGCTTTTTCATCTTCACTTATGTACACAAAACCGTGAACGGGATCTTTGATTTCACCCCAATATGTCTTGGGCATTCTGCTCACTCTTCCGGCGTTTGTCAAGTTATATTTATGTGCCTCTTATAATGTGTAACGCTGAGTCAGTGAGTTGAAAAAATGGCAACGAAAGGCGTTTTCGTCTGTGTCGAAGGCTTAGACGGCTGCGGAAAGACCACACAAACAAAACTGCTCGTCGAAAAGCTGAAGAAAAGCCACAACGCCGTCTACACCGCTGAGCCAAGCAACGGCAACATTGGTACGTTTATTCGAAAAGGGGTGCTTTATGGCGGAAAACGTTCATCCTGCATCGCTGAAGCTTTGCTTTTCGCTGCCGACCGAGTGGAACATGTAGAAAATGTTATTTTTCCCTCTCTCCGGCAGGGGCGATTAGTAGTCTCTGACCGTTACGTTTATTCTTCTTTGGCTTATCAGGGCGCTGCTGGACTTAGCCTCGACTGGATTCAGAGAGTCAATGAGCACGCGTTGCGCCCGGATTTGGCGGTGTTTATAGATGTGGAACCGCGGGCTGTTATGCACAGGCTTAAGCCCGTGAAGTCCGTTATGGAGAACTTGAAGACGCAGATGGACGTGCGGGAGATTTATCTGAAATTTGTTGAGAAGGGTGATCTGATCAGAATTGACGGTAACAAACCAAAGCACGCGGTCGCAGAAGAGCTGAATAGGGTGGTTTTGAATTTCTTAAAGAGGTGTCAATAGGCCTCAGACATTTTTAGAATCTTTCTCGGAGATGTTTTGTTTATCTCGTTCGACAAAAATGTGATTAAATCTTCAGGGGAGAAGTACCTTGGGCCTCGTTCATGAAGGACTTGTAGCTCTATCGAGTTTCCGATGAAAACAACGCGTGTCATGAAGTAGTCGAATCTCGTGGGCGTTCTCTTCTCTTTGTTTTCTTTGTAGTATCGGACGGCACAGAAAAGATCCATTGCTCGTAGTGTGTCTTTTCTCAGCGCGCTGCGAATCCTCTTCGATTCTTCTTTGTCTATGAAGTTGAAGTTCTTGCCGTCAGCTAAGCCCATCTCGAAGGCTATGGCATAATCCGGCAAGGCTGGGTTAACGACGTCGCTAGAACTGAATTTTTTTCTGTTTATTTCCTGGAGAACCTGTACGAGTTTTTGCTGCAACATTCTTGTTGACAGTGTTGTTGCGAATTTCTCTATTCGGTGAACGTTTGAGGGAAAGTTATCGTAAACGCCGAGCATTATGGCCTTTCCGTCTTAGGTCTTTTTCATTTTCTTCACTTTTTCGAGGTTGTTCAACAGCTCGGACAGTGCCGAGCTCAGTTTCTGCAGCTCGTCAACGTTGTCGGTTTTCTCTATTCGCTCCTGTATCTGCTCAATTTTGGAATTTAACACGCTTTCGAGTTTATCGTATGACGAATTGCTGCTTGGTTTGGGTTCTTCCTCTCCCTCTTTCACGATAATGACTTTCTTTTCGTCTTGAGCACACCAGAGCGTCCCATCCTTCACTCTGAACAACGGCGATCCGCAAGCGGGGCACGACAAATCGGTTAAGGTGGCGCCCTTTAACAGCATTTCAGCCATACGTTTTATGGGCTTGTCTTCCGTTTTTTCCTGCAATGTAGAACCCCAAAGTAAATACGTATCAAAGCTTATATAACTTAGACACTGCGAAATGAACGATTAGGTGTTCTATTATGGTGCGAAAGAAAAAGGCAGAAGAATATGAGGCGAAAATTAAGCAAGCTTTAGCGGTGCTTGGAGCAGTCTCCGAAGACAGCACAACTCCGAGAAACATAAGACGCTCCGCCAAAGACGCCATAACCGCTCTGCAAAGCTCAGAGTTTACGCCTGCCGTGAGAGCCTCAAACGCTGTTTCGATGTTGGATGACATACTGCAGGATCCAAACATGCCGCCATACACTCGGGTAAAACTCTGGAACGTAATGAGCCTAATTGAGGCTATAAAAGACTAGTATACAGTGCACCATCCACGGAGATAATCACAAAAGGATTCTTTTTTTTGGGCCCGAGTTTCTGAGTTCGTTGGCCAATAAGGGCTGACAAACAGATATGTTGTCTTCTCTTTGGACTGCTTATTCTTCACGCCTTCAACCCTACACAAACAGATCCAACTTTTTTGAGAACAAACGTTACCTTAGCTTTTCGAATGTGGAAGCAGGGCTCCAATAACAGGAAAATGAGATAGTCTTTTACCTTTTCTTCCTTGCTATGAACAATACTCCCACTATTAACGCTGCTCCGATTGCTACTGTGGCAATGATTATTGTGTAGGGGAAAGATGGGGGTGAAGTCTGAAGGTTCCAGATCCTCAGGTCTGGGTCACATAGATTGTTTGTGTACATACACCCGACACTCACGATTTCTGTCTTTCCATCGTTGTTCAGGTCGCCTGTGCCTAGATTCCATGCAGCAACGCCTTCGCCGATTATCCACATTTCATTTTGTTTCAATGTGAGAGTGTTTCCGTCCCAGTTCCACACCTTAAGTTCGGCTCGCGTCTTGTCTGAAGCGCCGGGAGACCATGATCCTTTTCCAGCTGTTAAACCGCTGGTTACGATTTCATTTTTTCCATCCTCATCAACGTCGTCTATTGAGATGGATTTGATTTCAGTTATGCCGAGATTCTGCCAAACATAATTAGTCTCAGCGTTCAGATCTTGGCCTGTCCAATTCCAAATCCTAAGTTGAGCCGAGGCGTTTTCGCCATCATAAGTAAAGCCGCCGGTGATTATCTCATTATAACTATCTCCGTCAACATCAGCTACTTTAATTTTGTAAGACATTGTGTTGCCCATGATATTGTTGCCTGTAACGTCGACTGCGTAGCCTTCTGCAGTACGCCATTCTGTTGCAGTCTTCAAAGATATGTTAGCACCGTCGAACACCCAGACTCGCAGCTGACCGCTGCTGTTCGTGGGTTGATTAACAAAACCGGTGGTTACAATCTCGACACCACAATCATTGTTTAGATCTCCTGCGTACACGGATGTACCCTGCGCCCCATCATTGCCCGCCCATTCGGCTCTTTTCCTCAGCGTTAGATTGTTATCCTCCCAATTCCAAACGCTCAGTTGCGCAACAGACTGGTTTTGAACGAGGGTTTGCCCCACCGTGACCACTTCAGGCCTAGTGTCATCGTCCACGTCACCAATAAATATCGACGAAACAGAATGCCCCTCGTAGCTTCCTCTGAGTACCAAATTGTTTCCGTCCCAATTCCAAAATCTGAGGGCAGAATAGCTCGAGTAGTTGGCGCGAGTGCTGAGCTGTGCATAACCAGAAGTCAATATCTCTATCGCTCCGTCCCCGTCGGCGTCACCAGCATAAACGCATGAAATACCTCCTGGCCAGCCCTCACTTTTCTCGAGGGTAAGATTTTGTCCCGGTCCACTCCAGCTCCAAATCTTAAACGGAGCTCCAAGCATCCGTAAAGTTCCATTTTCAATCGTGTAAGCATAGCCGCCGGTGATTATCTCCATAGAACCGTCCCAGTCAACGTCTGCAACCACAAGATTGTGCGTTCCTGGAATACAGGTGCCTCCAGTACCGTAAGTTTCCCAATGTTGCTCCGCTTCCAAAACTAGAGTTTGAAATTGAGCTTCGACCTCGGCGCTCACCGACAGACTTGCAACAAGGAAACCAAGAAGCATAAAAGAACAAAACTTGAGTTTGCAACGGACCATAGATTTTCACCTGCAGCCAACTTGAGGATATTAACCCTGTCGGACTTGCTTAAACCTTTTGCAACTCTCTTGCTTACGCTAAGAGTTCTATTCTCTCGCAGAAAAATCTAATGCCTTCTCATCGTTTCTGCATTTCTTTGTATGAATGAGCGCAGTGTATGCAACAGAACGCTGTTTCTTTACCGTCTATGATTTCTCGGTAGCCGCCTTCGTAGACTTTGCAACCACAGTGAGCGCAGACATAAACGCTCGGTTCTATGGCAATGGCGATGAGATTTGCGAAGCGTTTGAAAAGACTCGTACAGAGATCCCTGCCTTCTTGGGTGAGTTCAAAGATCTTTCTCTGTTTTTCGCCTACGAGTTCCTTTTTATGTGTGACTAAGCCCTTGTTCTCTAGTTGTTGAAGGAATGGGTAGACGAGGCTCGGGCTGACGTCTTTCTTGACTCTCTTTTTGAAGCGGCTGATTATCTGGTAGCCGTGGGCAGGCCCCTCATAGAGTATTGTGAGTATGTAGAAGCGTGAGAAGTCGGAGATCAATTCGTCCATTTTTCCGTTTTCTTCGGTTGCCATTTGTCTGTCCATCTTTAAACAGTCGGACTTTGACGGCGATATAAATGTTCTTGAGATATATCTTCAAAAGATATTTAACGTTGCTCAACTTATTCGACTATTATGAGAGTAGTAAGCGAAGACTCTACTGGAGGCTGAAAGCGTGAAAGTATTTCATCACAATAACGTGGAAGCCAAAATGGCTGAAGGAGGCACCCTGAAGACTAAAGTGCGATGGCTGATCACTAAAGAGATGGGCGCCGAAAATTTTGCAATGCGCCTCTTCGAAATGGAGCCTGGCGGTTACAGTCCTCTGCACACTCATCCTTGGGAACATGAGGTCTTCATACTTGATGGGGAAGGCGAGGTTTTTGATGGAGAGAGCGGTCACCATTTCGCTTCAGGCGATGTTGTATTCATTCCTCCGAGTGAATTGCACCAGTTCAAGAACAAGGGCAATGCCACTTTGAAATTCCTCTGCTTAATTCCTTACAAAAAGGACTAAACAAACTGCGTTAGGTTCTTTTCGATCTTGTTCTATCGGCGATTTTGGCTGATCTGGATTGCCAGTGAAAATTTCGTTAATAATATATCCTAGTGGTTACATCTAACTCTGGGTTCCCGGGGGACAATACCATTTGAAGTATGACGTAATCATCGTCGGTGCGGGTCCAGCAGGCATTTTTTCAGCATTAGAGCTTATTGAAAGAAACCACCTTAACGTTCTCATTCTTGATAGAGGTCCAGACATTGACAAGCGCAAGTGCCCCTCAAGCCGGGGTTTGGAGTGTCACCACTGCGAACCATGCTCTGTTCTTTCAGGTTGGGGCGGCGCTGGCGCCTACAGCGACGGTAAACTCACATTATCCACTGAGGTAGGCGGCTGGCTCAACCAATACGTTTCAGAGAAAGACCTTAAGGCGCTAGTTTCCTACGTCGACAGCGTTTACCTGGAATATGGTGCAAGTGAGCAGGTTTACGGCGGAGATTTAGAAAAGGTAAACGAAATCGAAAGAAAAGCGTCCCTTGCAGGGTTGAAACTTATCAGGCAAGAAGTTCGCCACATGGGAACAGAGAAATGTGCGGACACGCTTCGCAAGATGCGCAAGGAACTTGACGGAAAAATAACGTTCCAACCCAAGACAGATGTCAAGAGCCTCATTACAGAGAATAACACCATCCAGGGCGTCGAGACAGTGGGCGGGGAAAAACTCTACAGTAAGTATGTGATAATTGCGCCGGGCAGAAGTGGAGCGGAATGGCTTCAGACCGAAGCTCAATTCCATGGTTTGAAGACCGTGAACAATCCTGTTGACGTGGGCGTCAGGGTTGAAGTCTTGGCCTCAGTAATGGAAGACTTGACCAAGTCTTTGTATGAACCGAAGCTGGTTTATTACTCGCATGTTTTTGATGATCAAGTACGAACTTTCTGTGTTTCGCCCTATGGAGAAGTTACGACGGAATCCTATGATGGAGTGTTAACAGTCAACGGCCAAAGCTATGCGGAAAGGAAGACAAAGAACACGAACTTTGCCATTCTCGTCAGCACTTCCTTTACCGAACCTTTCAAAGAGCCCACAGCTTATGGGAAATATATCGCCCGCCTTTCAAACCTCCTCAGCGGAGGAGTGATGGTTCAGCGTCTAGGCGATTTGGTCTCGGGACGGCGTTCGACAGCCAAGAGTCTCGCGCGAAGCGTTGTGGAACCTACTCTGAAGAACGCGACTCCAGGCGACCTAAGCTTCGTATTGCCCTATCGATACTTGTCTGACATGAGAGAAATGCTTCAAGCGCTGGACGTGATTGCGCCAGGAATACAATCCAGAGACACACTGCTTTACGGTGTAGAAGTGAAGTTTTACTCTTCCCATTTGCAGCTGAGCAATGTCTTGGAGAGCAAGATTCAGAATATGTTTACGATAGGAGACGGCGCTGGCGTGACGAGGGGACTGATACAAGCTTCGGCGTCAGGCGTCATCGTGGCCCGGGAAATAATGAAAAGAGAAAACCTGAAGGCTTAATGAAGTGGCTGTTGCTGACAGCATCAGATGTTCAAATTGCGGTGGGCCGGTGGAGTTCAAACCGGGAGAAATCATAGCCACCTGCAGGTACTGCGGGTTCCTGACAGTGATTGAAACAGGGAAAACGTTCGATTTTGAGCATTCATTATTGCCGAACAAGTTTGACAACGAGCAAATCAACGTGGTCATTCACAATTGGATGCATTCCGGTTTCCTGAAACCCTCCGACCTTGCTAGAAAATCGAAGATTCAAGAGAGAAATCTGATTTACCTTCCATTTTGGGTAGTTTCTGCTGAGGTCACGAGCAAGTACAAGGGGATATTCGAGCGTATTGCGCCCCCCATTGTCAAGGAAGGGGAAATAAAAAGAGAGTACAATTGGCTTGTGTTGGCCCGAAAAGCGTCCGATTTTCCGACAAGGGAATATGATGTTCCTTTGGAAGGCAAGATTCCCTACGACTTCCGGAAAATAGAAGAATTCGCCAAGGTCTTGAACAGCGAGATAGACAGGTCTGAGGCCACTGAACTTGCTAGGCAACAGATCGAGGCGCACCATCGATATCTTCTCCAGAAGGATGTTGACAGGATCATCGAAATGACAGTTGATTTTAACGTGAAACAAATTGTCTATTTGCACGCGCCAGTATGGTTCATAAAGTACGTGTACAAGGGAGTTTCTTATCAGCTAATCATTGATGGCGCTTCCGGTTTTGCTCTTAAAGGAGATATTCCCGCGGCTAATTTCTAAATATTGAAGTATAGAAACTTTAAAAGAGCCCTTTAATCTATAACCGAATAGAGAATAGGTAGGAAATCGAAATGAGCGAGAAAAAAGATGTTTTAGGTAAAGCTAAGGGTGAAATGCGCCTGAGCGAGCGCATAACGGATTTGATCCCTGGCTTCCGAGGATACAAAGAAAAAGAGCTGCGCCGTGAATCTGACAAGCTAATTCGGAACCACCTATACCTCAAGCTTTTGAAAATGAAGAAAGACCTCAGGTCGATATTTCAAAAGTTGTCTGATCGCCGCTATTTAGATGTCTTGACCGATATGGATCGGCTAGTGGCCAAAACTGATCGTTTGTCTTACAAAGTTAATCACGCTTCTTACGGATACTCCGGATTCTTCAATGTAGTGAAAGTGAAGGAAGAGAATCTTGACAGGATGATAGATTTTGATAACGTGCTCGTCGGAGAAGTCGAGAGTCTGATGGCTGATGTTTCTGCTTTTAAGGCTGATATTACCAAAGGCGAAACTAAGAATGTCAAGGAGAACATCTTGAACTTGATTGATAAGGTGGATGCTTTCGAGGAAGCCTTTGATAAGAGGAAAGAAGTAATCATAGGAGTGACCTGAAAATGCCGCAGATTATAGAATGGAAAAATGCTGGAGCAGAGGACATAGTCTGGAGATATCCCGTTCAGGACATTACATGGGGAGCCCAACTCATAGTGAATGAGTATGAGATGGCTGTGTTCTTCCGGGACGGCAAAGCCTACGATGTTTTCGGTCCGGGTCGGCACACGCTGACAACAATGAACCTGCCGCTGCTGACAAAACTTTTTAGTCGCCTTGTTGGTTTCGATAAGACACCGTTCAAGGCAGCCGTAATCTTCATATCCGCAAGGGTTTTCCAAGGAAAATTCGGAACCCGTGCTCAGACAACGGAGCTTGCGCCACTTCAAGTGTTCGGCGGGTTCTGGTTCAAAATAGAGGATGCGTCCGTTTTCGTTAACGAAGTTGTCGGCGGACAAAATGCGTACACAACCACTGATGTTAACAATTACCTGCGAGGCTTCGTGAACGAGAAACTGATCGATGAGCTTTCCCATTACGACTTGATCACGGTGTTCATGAGGCTTGACGAGACTTCGGTAATTGTGAAGAACTCTGTTAACGACTACTTCAAGCGCATAGGCATAGACCTCACTGACCTGCGCTTCGAAGGAATAGATACTACGCCCGAATATCGTGAGAGACTGTTCTGGCTTAAGACTGGCAAGACCTCCTCTGATGAAGTGCTGCGCATGGAGACTGTTAAGAGCGCGGCTGAATCCCTTGGGAAATCAGGCGGTGGTGGTGCTGGTTTAGGGACTGGGATGGTGCTGATACCGCAGATCATGAATCAGCCAAGTCAGACCCAGGGGGCGGCAGCAGCATTGGTGATTTGCCCGAAGTGTGGTTCCAAGGTTCCGGCGACGTCAAAGTTCTGTCCTGAGTGTGGAACGAATCTTTCGCCTCCATCTGCTGCAACGATCAAGTGCCCCAAGTGTGGCAAAGAGATTCCCGCGGATTCGAAGTTCTGTCCCGAGTGTGGTAACAAGATTTCCGAATAAGGAGACAGGGAACACCAATGTCTCAAAGCAATAGAGAACTGCTTTCCATAGGCATCTTTTTCCTAATCATAGCCGTTGCTTTAGGACTCTACGCCACAGGCGTGATCGCTGATTGGACACTAATTATTCCAACGGTTCTGGTCCTTTCCGGGTGCTGGTTTGTGGTCTTAGCTGGACTTAGGATGTCGAGGCCCCAAAAGTATGAGCGTGGGGCCTTCAGCACTTTGAGTGTGGGCTTACTGTTGCTAGCCTTTGCCGGCGCGTGGTACTTATCTGCAGTCAATTTTATCTTCTCGCTGGTTCTGATACTGGTCATAATCGGTGCCTTGGTGATTTTTGTAGCGCTGCGCAAGATTTAGCCGCTCTTTTTTCTAAACATTTTTTTATCCCGTCCATCAGTCATTGATGCAGAGGCAACACGACATGAGCGAGAAGATGATCGGCCACGGCACATGGTACGACATGATGGCGAAGAAAATAATCGAACGCGAACAGAAACTGGGCAGAACCTTGGACAATGTCAAGACCGAGATGGGCCTTGGAGCTTCGGGTTTTCCTCACATAGGCAGTTTAGGAGATGCCTCTCGTTCTTACGCTGTCACTCTTGCGTTGAAGGAGATGGGTTTTGCCTCGGAACTGGTTGCTTTCTGTGACGACAAGGATGGGTTGCGCAAGGTCCCTGCAGGGTTGCCAAAATCGCTTGAGAAATGCTTGGGCTTTCCAGTGTCCAGCATTCCAGACCCGTTCAGTTGTCACGAAAGCTTTGGTAAACATATGAGTTCGCTTCTGCTTGACGCTTTGGACACCTGCGGAATCCAGTACAATTACATGTCTGCCAGAGACGTTTACGAAAAAGGGTTGATGCGAGAAGAAATCCGCACCATACTCTTGAACGCCCAGAAGGTTGGCGAAATCGTCAAAGAAGAAGTGGGTCAAGAGCGTTACACTGAAGTTTTGCCTTATTTTCCAATCTGCCAGAATTGCGGCCGAATATACACTACAAAGGCTTTGCATTTTGATCCCAAGACGGACAAGGTGGTCTACAAATGCGAGGGATTGGAGATAAGAGGTAAGCTGATCGAAGGTTGCGGGCATCAAGGCGAAGTGAGCATTCTGCAGGGAGACGGCAAGCTAACATGGAAGGTTGAATTCGCCGCCCGCTGGAAAGCATTCGATATCCGTTTCGAAGCGTACGGAAAAGACATTGCGGATTCTGTGAGGATAAATGACCGCATATGTCGCGAGATACTGTGCTTCGAACCGCCTTCACATGCCAAGTATGAAATGTTTCTCGATAAAGGAGGTCGAAAGATTTCGAAGTCGTCTGGAAATGTTTTCACGCCGCAGGTGTGGTTCCAGTACGGCTCACCCCAGTCCTTGCTCTTGTTGATGCTGAAACGGTTTGTAGGAACACGAACACTGGACGTTTCGGACATTCCCTCCTACATGAACGAGCTTGACTATCTTGAAGATGTTTATTTTGACAAGAAGCAAGTCAAAGACGAAAAGGAACTTGTGAAGCTCCGAGGTTTGTACGAACACTGCTGGGTAATGAAACCGCCTGCCAAACCAAGTCTTCACGTGCCGTACAACCTGTTGGCTTTCTTGGCCAAGATGTCTCCGAAAGAAAACGCGAACGAGTTTATCTCTGAAACCCTCGAGAACTACGGATATCTGCAAAAGAATCAACCTATGGACGCTGAATTGGCAAAACGCATCGAGTACGCGTTCAACTGGGTCCGAGACTTCGAAGAAATCAGAGAAACCCCGATGTCTCTTTCGCAGGAAGAAAGAAATGCTATAACCGCCTTGATGAGTGCACTAGAAACTGAAACCGACCCGGACAGGATACAGAACGCCATTTTCAATTCTGCAAAAAGCAACGGATTGCAGCCGCGTGCCTTCTTCAAAACACTCTACACCATCCTCTTAGGGGTTCCGCAGGGACCGAGACTTGGGTCATACATGCTGACGATGGGAAGAAAGAACGTGATTGATGCTCTGCAAAGAGCCTTGACCAGGAGTTAGCTGACTATGGCGTCGCGATTTCAATTTGGTCTAAAATGGGAAGACAGTTGCGGCAACCCAAGCCATCGTTAATGCGTTGAATACTGCTCCAGCTCCTATTCTCTTAGTATTCCTGTAAAACCACCATGAACAAGTCGTTGTAATGATGAAAATTGGCACGATTAACCAGAGGAATTCAAATATGAATCCTGCGAAGCCTGGAAGAATCCAGACGTCGAAAAGCAATTTTGGAAGGTACTGCAGGCAAATTATAGCCAGGAAGGGAGCGATTTTGGCGAAGACATTGCTGCCATATTCCCGCAGAACAGCAAGCTTTCCTTTGGGATTGGGGTTATGATGATCGTGAAGGTACAGTCCTTCTCCCAAGAAGTATGCCAGAAAGAAAGGCAAAAATGCAAAAAAGGCGAAAATCCGCCTTGAATCGGTTAGAATTCGGAATATCGGCGTGATTATACGAAAGTCAAGGTTGAATAATACCTCTATTAGGCTGACGCCTGCGAAAAGCACTAAGAAGAGAACCGATGCGAGGATTATTTGTTTTCTGCTTAGTGCCCATCTCAGTCTTTCTTTGATGTCCGGCTCGGCCAGGAACTTTGGGCGTTTTACTGCGACTAGGAAAATTCCTACAAGCCCCACTACAAGCATCCACCATGCGATTGAGCGGCCAAAAAGCAAAGGCGGAAATGGTATTGCCAAACCGGCAGCTAACATCGGGAGAAAGAGCGCAATATTGAGGACACCCCAAACCGCTTGTCTCTTCCAAACCTTCAATCTCGTGTCGGTCACGGGTCCAATCTCTGAGGTTTCAAGCCTCAGGATCCTTGAAACGGGGAAAAGCATGAGGAAAACGATTCCGAATAGCCCAATAAGAGCAAATAGAATTGCCGATTCCCGTGCCACGTAAATCATGCCTGTATCGGCTTCGGCCTCCGCGTCCCCTTGTGGGATCAACGAGGTTTTCATCCATTCGACGATTTCTGAGATGGTTGTGGAGTCGAAGGGTTCGAAGAGATGAGTTGTTGCTGGGGTAACAAATTTTCTAGCGGTCTTAGCAGCGATGCTTCCGTAGAAAATATCTTGG
>Ga0105095_10001095_pt1 | contig 13868 bp, 8 predicted proteins | sample PPLLak2March2015_2_FD_79180 | JGI IMG/M metagenome (GOLD analysis project Ga0105095, IMG submission 79180) | Freshwater sediment microbial communities from Prairie Pothole Lake near Jamestown, North Dakota, USA - PPLs Lake P8 Core (3) Depth... | ecosystem: Environmental > Aquatic > Freshwater >... | reverse complement strand
GCCACCACAGGACGGCGCAAATGGCTGCTCCGATCGCAATGATCGCAAAACGATGAAACGGAAAGGAGACTCCGGCGAGAACAACGGATCCGGAAAAATAGGATGGCACGAAGGCTGACTGTGGAGTTGGCCCGCAAATCCACAGCATCAGGTTGGTGATAATGTAGACAAAACCGAAGGTCACCAGAACTTGTGGAAGATCTTGTTTATAAAGAAACCGCAGAAATCCCCGCTCGATTGCCAGACCCGCGACCCCGCTGGCAGCAGCACCGGCTAAAATAGCAAGCAGGAAGCTTCCCGTCCCCTTGGCTATCGCCAAACCAACAAATCCACCGAGAATAAATATCACACCATGGGCGAGGTTGACGATTCCCATGAGCCCGAGGGTGAACGACAGTCCGGAGGCGATCAGGAACAATACTGCTCCGTAGGAAATGCCGTTCAGAAGAGTAGCTATGACTGTGCCCATAGGACCCGCGGACCTCTAACAGGCTGTGAAAAACGACCGTCTACGGCGTTCCCTTCATCTCTCGTTATTGCGGCGTACCTTCAAGTACGCCTCTACCCGACTCACCAACTCGTCGGCGTGGCAGGAAGTCGCTCCTTATTCGTCGCGACGCCACTCTCACGATTGCCTGCCTGACCGGCAGGTGAAAAGAGTTGCGGGAGCCTTGCATCCAGGCATTTTTGAACAGCCTGCGAAAAATGACTTTTTCAGCAAACCGCTAAGTAATTCTTTTGCGGCCGATCGAAGGAAAGATCGAGGGCCGGAGAGACCTCTTGTCGGGAACGCAGGCATGCGTTCCCTGTGCATCGCATGACTTTCAACTGTCGGGCTCACCGGTCCTATGCCGGTGAGCCCGAGGCACGTACGATTTTGCCGATGATTTACTTGACTATGCTCTGCACAAGCTTATTCTCAACCTTGCTCGTTTTTACCGTGTACTTGGTAAGCACCTGTGTCCTATAATCGTTGCCCACCTTGATCACCTTGTGAATGATGTAGTCATTGATGCCCACCTTTGCATCACCGAAGCGGATGGGTCCCGTGAATCCTTCGATGTTGGTAGCATCCAGGGCTTTGGCTAGGGCCTGAGATGAGGTATCGCCTTTTGTTTTGTTCAAGGCCTGGAACGCTATCTGCATGACAGTGTACACGCCGCCTGCGTTACCCGAAGGGAGCTCCCCCCACCGCTTTTGATAGGCTTCGACGAACTTCTTGTTCTTTGGCGTGTCGATCGTCCAGACATACGCTTCGGGTGCGATCATGCCGATGCCGTCATCTCCTATTTGAACAATCTGCTTCGGGTGGGCGGGAAACTGGCTTTGGGGAAATACGACAGGCATCTTAACCTTGAATTCCCGGATCTGTTTAACACCAACGGTGGCCGTGACACCGGCATACCAGGGAACAAGCACGTCGGCTTCCTTCAGCGCAGTGATATAGGGAGCAATATCCTTGGTCCCCATGGGAATCCATTGTTCCTGAATGACCTTACCGCCTCGCTCGGTAAACGCCTTTACAAAGCCACCGGTAAACGTGTGACCGGCCAAGTAGTCAATGGCCATCGTGGTCGCTGTTTTGTAGCCCAATACCTCTGCCGCATAGACTCCTGCAGCATAGGAGACCGCCTCGTTTGTCCCGAAGGGCATCCATGTCCAGGGAGCCTTCAACTGTGCATCATTCGCCATATTGTACCAGGGCCCTATGTTCGGCGTCCTGGTTCTCGCATAGTAGGCCGCTGTTGCAGCAGCGGACCCGGCATGAATGGTTCCGACGACCAGAGCCACCTTGTCGGTCTCCACCAATTTTCTGGCCCTGTCCAGAGCGACCGCAGGGTCACTTGCTTCATCTTCCACGATCAGTTTTGCCGGAATGCCGGCGATTTTATAGCCGATTTCCTCCATTGCCAGAATGGCGGCCTGCCTCATCGGGATGCCGTTGATACTGAGCATACTGGTCAAATCCGTCATAAAACCGATCCTGATCTCCTTTTCTGCTGCTTGCACCCCCGCAGTAGAGAAGACCATCAAAATCACCATAACTGCGCACAGAGTTCTAATCTTCATTTCGACCTCCTTCCCGGTTTGTAGATTCGTTCTTTGTTATTGTAGATTAAGGAGTCCATAATTGATTAGACATATTTATCTACTCCGATAAATTCCCATCCCCCTCCTAACCTCCCCCTTGAAGGGGGAGGAAGCTTCCCTCCCTTTCAGCCTGCCTGCGCGAAGCCGCTTCGGCGAAGGCAGGGGGGAGGGCAAGGGCGGGGGTGGGGTTAATCAGATATCTATTCAGATATGGACCGACTAGTGATTCTCCACACCTTTACTTTTCTCACCTCCCCCCACCAAGAGTGCAACGCCACTCAAACCCTCTTATCCCTTATCCACCCAAGACACAAGACGTCTAAATACTACGAATAAATCTCAGTCAAGTTTCATCCTTATTAGGACTGGGCCTCCCTTCCTTTTTCCCCTTTTAGTTTTGCCCGCAGGGCCCTTGTCGCCCCATCGTCCACTTCGAACGTCTTTGGATCTATAACAACTCCGTAAACGTCCCTCGCCGCCTGAATCGAAATATATTCGTTAAGCGCGTCCCACCGAACCTTCTCAACCTCCCGATCGAGAGGGTCGCCGACTCCGCCTCCCCCTCCCGAGTAAGAAATCAGGATATCTCCCGGTTCAAGATAGGTCAGGTCGAAGGTGCGGAATGGGAACCGTTTCCCTTTTCTTTCAATTTCGAGCTTGGTTTTCGTCCCCCCCGTACCTCCCAGGAGGCCTACCGATTCAAACTTTTCGCCATCGGCATTGCCTGACATCGTAAGACAGTCGAGGGGCTGCCATACCTCTGGATTGTAAACATTCTGTGCCTCGACGTGAGTACCCAGGCCTCCCCGCCACTGTCCATGACCGCACGAGTCGGTCAGGAACTCGTAATGGAGCCATTGGTAAGGGATCATCCACTCTTCAACCTCTATCGGCGCCCGGATCATGGCGCCGCCCAGAGGGCTTGAACCGTTTCCGTCAGTGGCATCGTACCCCCACGCTGCACCACTCGATGCAACGGCATGAAAGGTATGCGCTGTGTATTCCATGATGGACCCGGTCCTAGGGTCGATCTTATCACGCCGCTTTCCGGCGTAAAGAGGATTGACGTGCCTCCCCCAGGTCGCCGGGGCCTCCTTGGGAGCCACTTGAGCGATCGCAAGCTGGACGCATTCCGTGATTTCGAGACCGAGAGTGACCGCTTGCGACGCACACGTCGCCGGGTACACAGGGCTGAGCACAGTGCCTTCCTTGGTAATGATGTCCATGCAGTCGAAGAAACCCTCGTTGCGAGGGAGTCCGGGCGGTAGACACCAGAGAAGTCCACTGGTGACCGCCGACCAAACCTGACCCAGGGGGACGTTGATGAAATCTGCCTGCGGATCACTCTCTGAAAAGTCAAAGATGAGCTTACCCTTATCTGGTTTAACGGTGAGGGCCAATCTCACCCAAACCGGTCTATCCGTGGTACCATCCCAATCCGCTGCCCGTTCTGCATAATACGTCCCAGCGGGCCACTTGGAGATCACGGTTCTGACCGCTTTCCGAGCTCTAACGATCAGTTCGTCTAATGCGGCCATCACGGTATCTTTCCCATACTCTTTGAGCAATCCGATAATTCTGCTTTCAATCTGCTTCATTGATCCGTACACCAACATATTGTCGGCACGCACCAGGGGTGATCCTCTTAAATTCCGTAGAATGATGGAGTAGGCCTTTTCGTCGACCTTTCCTCCTTCTATGATTTTCACGGGGGGGATCATCAAACCCTCCCCATGGCAATCATAGCTACGGGGAAAGTAGCAGCCCGGGTATGCGCCACCACTATCGTATTGATGGGTCCGCGCAAAATGGTAGAACACAAGCTCACCTTTGTAAAAGATAGGACGCAGAAACGACCAATCTGCCACATGACCAAACCGCACAATAAAAGGGTCGTTTCCTATAATGAAATCATCCGGATGAATATTCTCACGGCCTATCCAATCCAGCATTCCTTTGAGTGAAATGTCACTTCCCCCCGTATGAACGGGCATGAAATTTCCGATGGCCAGCGTTCGTTCCTTCTTATCAAACAGCACGGTACCCAGATCACGGATATGAGATGTGGGGACAGAAAAACACTGGCGAAACATCCGCGCGCCCAGTTCCAGATTGAGGGCATTGATTCTGGCCTCAACGACTGCTAACGTGAGATGGTCTATGCTCTTGCGTTTTTTCATATTCCATTGCCTCCTTTAAGAAAGGGTAACGAGGTAGTTTTCATAAGCGTCCACCGTAACTTTAGACCGAGGAGGGATCACGACCGTCGTCTTTTTCTCCTCGATGATGGCAGGACCCTGAATGACATTGCCATGTCGCAGCTTGTCTCCGTCATAGCATGGAGTCAGAACAAAGCCGCCCGATTCCTTGAAATAAACTCGACGCTTGCGTTTCAGGGCCTTTGAAGGATTTTTCCCGGAGAAGGGCTGCCTGGTCGGCACAAAAGGACGCCTCCTTCCGATCACTCGCAGTTTGAGGAGCGCAATTGTCGCTGGCAAGGCTGGATCTCCCCAGCCATAGAGGGCCCGATGCCTCGTATGAAAGGTCGCAACCAATTCTTTGAGCGTTGCCTTGCTAAATTGTGATCCTATCTTCTTCTCAGGCAGGACGACATCGATGTCACGGAGCTGGCCAAAGTATCGCATCTCGGCGCCGTGCACGACAGCCATATCCTTCTCCCTTATTCCCTGGCGCGCAAAAGTAGACACCGCCTCTTTTTCCATGGCACCATAAAGCGCCTTCATCTTCTCGATGTCTGCTTCATCATCCCTCTGGTAGAGAAAACGATTGAGGACGTATCCGTAATCAGCCACCACTCCCCCCAAGGCGGAGAAGACGGCAGCTTGCTTTGGAATATACACCTTCTTCATACCTAACCTGGCAGCCATGGCCACCGCATGAACCGGACCGGCCCCACCCCCGACAACCAGTACAAAATCTCGAGGATCGTATCCCTTTTCGACCACACTGAGAAACACCCTCTCTCCCATGACGGCTTCTTCCAGAGAGGCGATGGTATAGGCTGCCTCCACCGTATCCATCCGGGAAGGTTTGCCTACCTTTTCATCGATAGCTTTCTCTGCTAAGCTTTGGTCCAGCGAAATCGTGCCGCCCAAGAAGTAGTCCGCTGGAATATACCCTAAGACCACATCCGCATCCGTGACGGTAGGCAGCTGCCCCCCTTTGCCGTAACAGGCTGGTCCCGGGTCAGCACCGGCGCTTGCAGGTCCGACACGGAGCACCCCGAGCCTGTCAAGCCAGCCAATCGAGCCGCCACCGGCGCCGATGCTCGTGATATCCATGCTCTCAATGGCATTCTTCTGATCGCCGATGACCATTTCGCTCGTGGTCGCAATCGTTCGTCCCTGAAGAACCCCGATATCAAGACTCGTTCCTCCCATGTCATAAGTGACGACATTATCAAAGCCACACAGTTCAGCCAGGAAGCGGCCGAGCAAGGCTCCTGTAGCCAGGCCTGATCCGATCACCGTCCCGGGATTTTCGAGCGCCAGGTCGGCTGTGGTGACGTCGCCCAAACCCGTGCTGAAAAGTAGGGTTCCCTTAAAATCGGCATTCTTCAATCGGGTTTTCAGGGTGTCCACAAAGCGGGTCAGCAGAGGCTTTACGTACGCCGCATACGTTGCCGTGCTTGCACGATCATACTCGATCCATCGCCGCAGGATACGTGAAGAGACGACCACGTTGGGATATTCCGCTTTGATGAGTTCAGCCGCTCTTTCTTCATGGACAGGGTTGACGTAGGAGTGGAGGAAACAGATGATCGGAACTTCAACCCCGTACGCTTTGGCCTTTTTTACAGCCTCCACCACATCATTCTCATTCAGCGGGGTCACAACCTGGCCCCCGAACTGGATACGCTCTTCAACCCCAAAACGAAGATACCGGGGAATGAGTACTTTAGGCGCATTGACTTTCAGGTTGTAAATATCGGTCTTCGGAATGGTGCGGCCCAACTCAAATACATCCCTGAAGCCTTTGGTATGGATCAAACAACATTTTGCCCCTTTTCCTTCTAAGATGCAGTTCGTCGGCAGGGTTGTGCCGATCGATACGGTTGTGGTATTCCGCAACAAATCCCGCACCAGTATGTTGCGCTCTTCTGCGAGACGGGAGATGCAATTCATGATGCCTTTGGCCGGGTCTGCAGGGTCGGTTTCAGCTTTGGCCACGTCTATCCTTCCGCGGTTATCGATGAGCACCCCATCCGTGAAAGTCCCGCCGGTATCGATCATGATTTCGAATTGATACCCGTTCATCTCGGCTTTCGGTTTGGGAACAGATTTAATTTTTGCAGTCATGAAAGTTTGCCCCCCTTTCTACTCAAAGCACCAAATGTGCTGAGATTTTTCTCGATTTTCCATAAAACCTCTTGCAATGACGATTCACCCATTTCCTTTCACCCCCATGAAGATCACCCCCTCTAAGAAGTTTTCAATGGCTCATGGAGCGAGAGTTCGTTTCCAAAATGGAAACACCCTTCTTATGAGATTAGCGGCGTTTATAGGAATAAATGACTGCCAAAATCTTGGCTTTTTTCTTCCCAAGACTTCGACCGTTGTGGGGAACGATCGAATCGAAATAGATACTGTCCCCCTCATTCAGCAAATATTTCTTGCCGTCATAAGAAAATTCATACGGTCCCTCGAGAACATAGATGAATTCCTCACCCTCATGGGAAAAGATGCCTTTTTCACGGAAGACAGGCAAAATGACATAGGGCTCCATATTCTTTCCGGTTTTTTTGTGAGCGAGTGCTTCGTAATGGAGCCCATAAAGCGTCCCCCTGGATATGACTTCCTTTCTTTCATTCTTCTTTATAATGCAGAGACTTAAGTTTTCAGGAGCCTCTGATTCATCAGCAAGCAAAAGGCTGATATCAGTATCAAGGGCATTGGCAATCTTGCTTAGTGTCGAAAAAGGAGGGGCTTTGTCAGAATGTTCTATCTTGGAAACATAGCCTTTTGTCAAACCGCAAAGTTTGGCTAATCGCCCAAGAGACATTTTTTTGCTTAGGCGAATTCTCTTGATGTTCCTAACGATCTGTTTTTCGTCCATCGACGCAGTGATATTTCTTACCCCACCGGATGTGTCTGTTTGAGTATCATAATAGGAAACCCCTGTCAAGACAAAAAAATCAGCTTCGGAGAAAAGATATTGGTTTATTAAAAAGATTATTGTGGGTTACACTTTGTGAGCGGGGGGTTAGGTGAGCAGCCATCGCGAGGCTAGGTTAGAACTCTTCTTGGGGTGATGGAGACCCATAGCCAATGTCCAGAGTCATGATCCACCCTGCCACTTATGAGAGGTTAGGCGAAGCGGTTAACCGGGCCTTTGAGCTCTTTCCCCTGGGGGTTCGATCGAAGAGGGTGTTCATCAAACCAAACGTCCTTCGAGCTTCAGGAGCAGGAGAGGGCATCGTGACGCATCCAGCCGTGCTTCGCGCCGTGGTGGAAAAGGTGGAGGCATTGGGTCCTGCTTCGATCGTTGTGGGCGACAATCCGGGCGTGATGGGCTACGGGGCAAATGAAGAGTGTTTCAGGAAGACAGGTTTGATGGAAGCCGCCAAAGGTTATTACCAGAATATTGGAAACGATTCGCAGGAGGTTGATTTCAATCCCAATTTTATGCCCAGAGTGGGTCTCTCCCGGATCGTACTAGAGGCCGATATCATCATCAGTCTCCCGAAATTCAAAACGCACGGTTTAACCGTCATTACGGGGGCAATCAAGAACAGTTATGGCTTCTTGCCCGGCGCTCAGAAGGCTAGGCTGCATCGGGCGGCGGCCAGCCCGGAACGCTTCCATGAGATGTTGGTCGATGTCTTCCGGCTCCGGGTGCCTGATCTGTTTCTTGTGGATGCTGTTGTTGGCATGGAAGGCAATGGGCCGGTTTCGCCCGACCTCAGAGACATCGGTCTGATCCTGGCCTCTGATAACGGTGTCGCCCTGGATGCCGTCATCGCAACGATGATGGGATGTGAGCCGGGTTGGCTACGGTTTCTTCAAAAGGCGAAAGAGGTGGGTTTGGGAGATTATGACCTCAGTACGATTGACGTGATCGGAGAGTTGAAACCACTGCCCGATTTCAAACTTCCCCCATTAAGCGGTGAAAGGGATTTCAATAACAAGAACATTCAGGAGGTGCTTCGCAGTCGGACGATCTTGCGCCCATACGTTGATCCTGAGCTGTGTACGGGCTGCGGCACCTGCGTCGAGCAGTGTCCGGTATCCGCTCTGTCCATGAATCAGCGGTTTCCCCAAGTGGACACCGGCCTTTGTATCACATGTTTTTGCTGCCAGGAGATCTGTCCCGAGAAAGCGATGACATTGAGATAACGAACCGCACCCGGAAACACCGCCTAAGCTAATGCACCGCCGTCTACCAGAATGGTATGGCCAGTGATGTAAGAAGAGGCGTCAGATGCTAACAAGAGAACCGCGCCGACCAGGTCGGCCGTTTCGGCCACCCGTCCGAGAGGTAAAGAGGCTTCGACCAGCTTTAGAGTTTCTGCATCACTCCACGTATGGCGGCTAAACTCAGTTTTTACCAACGCAGGGGCAACGGAGTTCGCTCTTATCCCGAACCTACCCAGCTCGTGGGCGAACACGCGAGTGAGCATCGCGACTCCTGCCTTGGCAACGGAATAGGCCCCCATGCCCGGAGCCACTTTAAAGGCGAACTGAGAAGCAATATTAATAATCACGCCTTTCTTTCGCTCAACCATTTTTCTGCCTACTGCCTGAGCGCAGAGGAAATACCCTTTGAGATCCACACCCAAAAGTCTATCCCAATCCTTCTCAGCCATGTCCAGTATCGGTGACCTGATAATAATGCCTGCATTGTTTACTAAAATATCAATCCCTTCATATTGATCCCACACCTTTTTCACCATGCGATCCACATCCTCTTTTTGGCTCGTATCTGCCTGAACAGTCAGGGCCCGTCGACCCAGTTTCTGGATTTCCTGAGCGACAGCGTTGAGCTTGTAATCATCCGCAACGAGGTCGCAAATGGCAACATCCGCACCGGCCTCTGCAAGCGCTAAGGCAATCGTCTTTCCGATTCCCTGTCTTGCTCCGGTCACAAGGGCTACTTTCCCCGCCAAAGAAAAATTTGGATTGCTCATCGCTACGCCCCCTCCTTTTCTCGATCTCTCTATTTCTCCCAATATCCAGCCATTCTCGACATTGGAATTTTATTCTATCTATGCCTGAATTGCTTGTCAATTTTTTATACTCACTGGTAAACAATTTTCCCCTGCGACAGCCATGAAAAGGACTCTTAACCCATGCCTACCGGTGCAGCAACTATGCTGGTTACCTCGGTATGATCGGCAAAAGGAGGTGAGATGGATATTTCTGGCAACGGTAAATCTTATGGACCACCGTCTTACTCGAACAAATATGATAAGGAATATACTCCACGGCGCTGTCACCGGCGACACCCGTTGGGATATCCAGAGATGTAATTTCAATGCAAATTCGGTGATCCCTCTTAAACAGATTCGAAGTCGGAGCGATCTCGACATCGTACCGGTCGACTTCCCCGGGCTTCACAGGTTTCTCCGTGCTCCGTTTTAACGGATGAAATGGACGCCCCGGCAATGATTTCTTCTCATCCACTGCCCTGTGGGATGCCTTGAGCCACCCCCTTGTTATCTCCCTCTCGGGTACCTGTGGACGCTCCATCTCTCCCTCTCGTGCCGTCTGAACCGATACATCCGGACCGACATCCTTGAGAATGATGATCCAGTTGGTATCCTCCTGGTCGACCTCCGCCCAGAAATGGAGCGAGAGGGGCCCTGTCACCTCAATGTCCTCAGGAAGAGGATCGGTCATGTATCTCATTTTCTGTACCGTCCTCGTCTGGGTAAGAGGCATCTGGGCAAAACAATCCGGGGCGTCGATTCCATCTCGGCTCGATGGTGTAAAAGGCTTCCGTCTTAGCCGCTCCCAACTGTCGAGATAAAGTTTTGTCCATTGGGTCTCTTTCAAGGGCCACTCCTCCGAATACCGCCAGCGGTTCGCGCCCATGACCCAGATCTTCACCCTCGGCTCGTCCTTAATTCCGTTATCAATCCCTTTAAGCCAGTAATCGTACCAGCGTAGTATTTCGTCGTGAAAAGCGGTCCAGGGCCGGGGCAAATGAGCCGGGCCAGTAAAGATGAGTTTTTTAAAAGGTACATTCTTGCATTTTTCCCAATATCGAGAAGCTCCAAAAAGGTGACCTTTGTAAGTATAAGCATACCAACCCGATCCGATATAAAAAGGGATGTTGACTCTTGTTAGGTCCTCTTCCAATTTTTCCACGTCTTCTGGCTCATAAGGATTGATTAAAAGTCTGAAAAACCTTGTAGCCAATTTACCCTTTCTTTCCAGGATATTGAAAATGGCGGTGTACATCCTGTAATCCGGGTTGTTATAAGCCTCTTTCCAAAGCTCTTCTTCCTTTGGAGTCAGTTTTATCTCTTTTGGATTGTCTGCGCTGAACTTGAGCAAGTGAAACCACATCGTGTGGATGACCCCTCCGGGGGCGGTATCTCTAAAAGTGAAGTTAGACGGGTCGTAGGGGAAGATCGCCTTCAGGTGAGGGGGGTGAGTCATGGCGGCTTCGATCTGCCTTCTTCCATAATCCGATATGCCAATCATTCCCACATTGCCATCACACCAGGGCTGCTGTGCAATCCACTCAATCAGATCATAGGTGTCCGTTTTCCCCTCTATCCATGGATCCCCCGGGTCAGAATGACCGGAACCTCTCAGATTACCAGCCACGTGGACATAGCCTCTTGAGGTAAGAAATGTGGTGTCCCCTCCTTCTGCCGGACCGCACCAAAGGGGAGCCCAGGCGGGCTGGTTATTGCATGCCTGCGCTACTTGAGGACTTTGTAAGAACTTGTTGTGAACAGCAAAGGCCAGCAAGGCCGGGAACCGGCCTTCCGCATCGGGCCGATAGACGTCTATCGCCAATCTTGCGCCGTCCCGCATAGGAACCAGGATATCCGTGCCTTCCACTTTTGTTGAATATACGGGCTGAGAAAGCTCTTCCTTCTTCATGACGACACTCCTCCTTTTTAGTGAAAACGCTTCTAGTGTCGCGGCTCGTCAATAAGTTTCATAAGTTACGGAGTTCAGGTCGGGCAGAGGTATCTCCATCGTTTTACAATGCGACCATCACGAAGCCTTTGGGGTCAATATCTATATACCTGAATATACACCGGAATGGTCACCCGTCGGTGGTAGTTGATCGACAAGAAAAGGTTGCCGCAGCAAACCAATTCCGAAACCCGGCCCGACCTTCTCTGGTTTTTTCTGTTCAGTTCATTTGTAAAAAGCGACAATAGTTTATCCGGTCAGAAATCCTCATGATGCGCTATGTCGCATTGGATTTGGAGACCCATGCTGTTCGCTTAAGTCACTCTTTCGGGATGATGGGCAGCAGCAGATGTGACGGGTATTTCCCATTATGATAGATCCTATGGAGTACCGTTTTGCTGCTGCAGATATGGTACGGTATGTATTCAACGTTCGTTGCACATGCTGTGCCCGTGGGCAGGTCTAGACTCGTGATATCCAGACAGATGCGGTGTCCTTTCTCAAAGAGGTTTGCGGTTGACAGGATTTCAATCACATATTCATCTATTTCCCCGGGGACAACCGGTTTCCATGCCTCCCTGGTATGGGGATGCCATGGCTTCCAGGGCTTCGATCTCTTGGGATCAAGAGCTTTGTGTGAGGCCTTAAGCCAGCCCCTGGTTAATTCCCTTTCTGGAAGGTTAGCCGGGCCCCCGGTTTCCCCCTCTCGGGCAGTATGGACTGAAACATCCGGACCAATGTCCTTCAGTATGGCGATCCAGTTCGTATCCTTTTGATCTATTGAAGCATACAGATACAGAACCGCTGGTCCGGCAATCAATGTATCTTCGGAGAGAGGGTCGGTCATATACCTGAGCCGTTCTATTTTCCTCGTATGTGTAGGGGGCATCTGAACGAAGGCATCGGGTTCATCGTAAGCCTCACGACAGGAAGGAGTGAAGGGCTCTGTCCTCATGCGCTCCCAGCTATGCAGGTAGTATTTTGTCCATCTGGTCTCGGGGAGAGGCCAATCCTTTCCGGAACGCCACTTGTTCTCCCCCATCACCCAGTACTTTACCGAAGGCTCCTTCATGATACCGTTGTCGATGCCTTTGAGCCAGTAGTCGTACCACCTGACGATTTCGTCGTGGAAGGAATGGAATGGGCGCTCGAGGTGGGCCGGGCCATTGAACAGTATTTTCTTGGGTACCTTCACTGCACTGTACCAGTGCTGCGCGCCCTGCAGGTGCATCTTATACGTGTAGGCGTACCAGCCTGCACCCGTGTAAACAGGAATCTTTATCTTCTTAAAATTTTCTTCAGCTTCTCTGACGATTTCTTCCTTATCGAAGGGGTCGATGAGTGCATCGAAGACCAACGGACTGTGCTGTCCTTTCATCGTAAGCACGTTGTACATATTCGAGTATATCTTATAGTCAGGGTTCTTCATCGCCTCCTTCCATCGTTTTTCTACTTCAGGAGGGAGCTTACCGGGCCTGCCCTTTACTCCGTGAATGACGCCTAATTGGTCAATGAGATACGTAAAAGGATGGAGAACACCGCCAGGATATAAGTCCCGGAAACCGAATATGTCCCCATAGGCGTTACATGCATCGTACGGGAAAATGGCCTTTAAATGGGGTGGCTGCTGCAAGGCCGTGCGCCACTGCATGCCGGCAAAGGCCGATATGCCGATCATCCCGATATTTCCGTCACACCAGGACTGCTCTGCCATCCACTCGATAAGGTCGTAGGTGTCCCACTCAGGAGAACCTCCATCCTCCGATTTCCCGACCCCTCTCGGGTTGCCGATCACATGGACATAGCCTCTGGACACTATGTACTTTGTGTCCCCGGCTTCCATGCCCCCTTGCCACAAGGGGGACCAAGCCGGCTGAGGGGGAATGGCCTCAACAATGTCAGGAGTCTGCAGGTCCTTGTTGTGAACGGCAAAAGCCAGAATAGCCGGGAATTTGCCCGAGGCTTCAGGACGGTAAATATCAACGCATACATGGATTCCATCACGCATGGGAACCAAGACATCTCTCTCTTGCTTCATTTTTTCGTAGAATGGTTGTGAAGCCTTCGAACTGGAAGATTTCATTTTCTTACTCATTCTTTCCTCCTCATTCTTCCATCAGGACGCGCATTCCTCGGTTCGTCTAACTTATTTAACGGCTCGCGGTTTACAGAAGGAGGGTTGTTGCCGAAGAGGGATGACATCGGCAAGAGGGGTTTGGCGCCCCTCTTGCCTAAGAATAGCTAAGTTTTCTTCCTTTCTAACTCTTGTGTCGTGGGCTGCCCTTCGATCACTTGATCCCGCGTAACTCATGAATGGAGACCATTTTCGCCTCTTTGGGTAGCATTTTGTAATTTCCATTTGAAACAAGAACGGGATCGAAGGGGAACTTCTTTCCCTTGATCCATTGAAGCCCCCCAGAAGGCACAATGGAAATATTCTTCTCATTGAATTTGATCTGCCCCTGTATCGTACTTAAGTTAGTCGCAGCAAAAGCTTTCCGAACAGTTTCTTTGTCAAGCGTTTGCGCCCGTTTAAGCACATCAGCCAAAATTTCGTACCCCCCATACAATCCACCCAAAGGTGCAGTCCATTGTTTACTTGTGGCAGATTCATAGGCATCGGCCAATTGCTTTCCAGACTCGCCGGTGAGAGAAGACTTG
>Ga0105095_10001091_pt1 | contig 13911 bp, 16 predicted proteins | sample PPLLak2March2015_2_FD_79180 | JGI IMG/M metagenome (GOLD analysis project Ga0105095, IMG submission 79180) | Freshwater sediment microbial communities from Prairie Pothole Lake near Jamestown, North Dakota, USA - PPLs Lake P8 Core (3) Depth... | ecosystem: Environmental > Aquatic > Freshwater >... | reverse complement strand
CAGCCCGACGCGCAGGCGGTTGCCCGGCGGCTCGTTCATCTGGCCGTACACCAGCGCCACCTTGTCGAGCACGCCGCCTTCCTTCATTTCATGATAGAAGTCGTTGCCTTCGCGGGTGCGCTCGCCGACGCCGGCGAACACCGAGTAGCCGGAATGTTCCACCGCGATGTTGCGGATCAGCTCCATCATGTTCACGGTCTTGCCCACGCCGGCGCCGCCGAACAGGCCGATCTTGCCGCCCTTGGCGAAGGGGCAGATGAGGTCGATCACCTTGATGCCGGTCTCGAGCAGCTCCGTGCTCGCGGCCTGGTCTTCATAGGACGGCGCTGTGCGGTGGATCGGCATGCGTTTTTCTTCTCCGACCGGGCCCTTTTCGTCGATCGGGTTGCCGAGCACGTCCATGATGCGGCCGAGGGTCTTGGTGCCGACCGGCACCGAGATCGGCGCGCCGGTATCGGTAACCGACAGGCCGCGCTTGATGCCGTCGGTGGTGCCCATGGCGATGCAGCGCACCACGCCGTCGCCGAGCTGCTGCTGCACCTCGAGCGTAAGTCCGCCCTCGACCTTGAGCGCGTAATACACCTTCGGCAGGTGCTCGCGCGGGAATTCCGCGTCGACCACGGCCCCGATGATTTGCACAATTTTTCCGTTAGTCATTGTTGCCTCATTGTTGCAAGTTTCAAGTTTCAGGTTTCATGTTAAATCCAGGAACGTACTGACAACCTGCAACATGAAACTTGAAACCTGAAACTGTTGTTTACACCGCCGCGGCGCCGCCGACGATCTCCGAGATCTCCTGCGTGATCGCGGCCTGGCGCGCCTTGTTGTACACCAGCCTGAGATCGTCGATGAGCGCGCCGGCGTTGTCGCTCGCGGCCTTCATCGCCACCATGCGCGCCGACTGCTCGCACGCGAGGTTCTCGATCACGGCGTGATAGATCTGCGACTCGATATAGCGCGTGATCAGGTCCTGCAGCAGCTCATGCGCGTCCTCGGGTTCGTACAGGTAATCCCAGTAGTGCTTCAGTTCCTGCGCTTCCTGCTCCGGCACCGGCGGCAGCGGCAGCAGCTGCTCCAGCAGCGGCTTTTGCGTCATGGTGTTGACGAAGCGGTTGTAGACGATGAACAGCCGGTCGAGCCGGCCTTCGCTGTAGGCATCGAGCATGACCTTGATGGTGCCGATCAGGTCTTCCAGCCGCGGCCGGTCGCCGAGGTGCGACACGTGCGAAACGACCGGAAAACCGAAGCGCTTGCAGAAGGCGAAGCCCTTGGCGCCGATGTTGCTCACTTCCATCTCGAGGCCGCGGTCGCGCCAGCCCTTCATTTCGACCAGCGCGCTGCGCAGCAGATTGGTATTGAGGCCGCCGCACAGGCCGCGGTCGGAGGTCACCACGATCAGCCCGATGCGCTTGGCCTCGCGCTCGACCGTAAACGGGTGGCGATACTCCGGGTGCCCCTCGTGCAAATGCTGGATCACGTGGCGGATGCGGGTCGCGTACGGGCGCGCCGCCTGCATGCGTTCCTGGGCGCGCCGCATCTTGCTGGCCGCGACCATCTCCATCGCACTCGTGATCTTCTGAGTGTTCTGGACCGACTTGATCTTCTTGCGTATCTCTTTGCCGACAGCCATGGCTTATCCGATGTAATTGGCCTTGAAGGTCTTCCCCGCCTCGCGCAACTCGTTGGCTACGGCGTCGGTGAACTCCGGCGTGGCGTTGATCTTGTCGAGCAGGGCCTGGTGCTTCTGCTTCATGTACGCCTGCAAGCCGTCCTCGAAGGCGCGCACCTTGTTGACGGCGATATCGTCGAGCAGGCCCTCGTTCACGGCGAACAGCGTGACCGCCATCTCCGCCACCGACATCGGCGAATACTGCGGCTGTTTCATCACCTCCATGATGCGGCCGCCGCGCTCGAGCTGCTTGCGCGTGGCGGCATCGAGGTCGGAGGCGAACTGGGAAAAGGCGGCGAGCTCGCGGTACTGTGCCAGCGCCAGGCGCACGCCGCCGCCCAGCTTCTTCACGATCTTGGTCTGGGCCGCGCCGCCGACGCGCGATACCGACAGGCCGGCGTTGATCGCGGGGCGCATGCCGGAGTTGAACAGGTCGGTGTCGAGATAGATCTGGCCGTCGGTGATCGAGATCACGTTGGTCGGCACGAACGCGGAAACGTCACCGGCTTGCGTTTCAATAATGGGCAACGCGGTGAGCGAGCCGGTCTTGCCGGTGACCTTGCCGTGGGTGACCTTGGCCACGTAGTCGGCGTTGACGCGCGCGGCGCGCTCGAGCAGGCGCGAGTGCAGGTAGAACACGTCACCCGGGTAGGCCTCGCGTCCCGGCGGGCGGCGCAGCAGCAGCGAGATCTGGCGGTAGGCCCAGGCCTGCTTGGTCAGGTCGTCGTACACGATCAGCGCGTCGCGCCCGCTGTCGCGGAAGTACTCGCCCATGGTGCAGCCCGAATACGGCGCGATGTACTGCATGGCCGCCGACTCGGACGCGCTCGCGGCCACCACGATGGTGTGGCCCATGGCGCCGTGTTCTTCCAGCTTGCGCACCACCCCCGCCACCGACGAGGACTTCTGGCCGATGGCGACGTAGATGCAGATGATCCCCGTGCCCTTCTGGTTGATGATGGTGTCGATGGCGAGCGCGGACTTGCCGGTCTGGCGGTCGCCGATGATGAGTTCGCGCTGGCCGCGGCCGATCGGCACCATGGAGTCGATCGACTTGAGGCCGGTCTGCACCGGCTGCGACACCGACTGGCGCTGGATCACGCCCGGGGCGATTTTCTCGATCGGCGAGTGCTCCTCTGACTTGATCGGGCCGCGCCCGTCGATGGCGTTGCCGAGGGCATCGACCACGCGCCCGATCAGCGCCTCGCCCACCGGCACCTCCAGGATGCGCCCGGTGCACTTGACGGTGTCGCCTTCGGTGATGTGCTTGTACTCGCCCAGGATCACCGCGCCGACCGAGTCGCGCTCGAGGTTGAGCGCCACCCCGAAGGTGTTGTTCGGAAACTCGATCATCTCGCCCTGCATCACGTCGGACAGGCCGTGGATGCGGCAGATGCCGTCGGTGAGGGAGACCACGGTGCCTTCGGTGCGGGCCTCGGCCCGGACCTCGAACTTCTCGATACGGGCGCGGATCAGTTCACTGATTTCGGAAGGATTGAGTTGCATCGTTTGATATCCCGGTAATTTCAATAATTCAGATGCGTGGCCAGCGCCGCGATGCGCCCGCGCACGGAACCGTCGATCACCAGATCGCCGGCACGGATGACGATGCCGCCCAGCAGCGACGCGTCGACGTGCGTGGTGACGCGCACTTCCCGTCCCAGCCGGCGCTTGAGCGCCTCGCTGATCTTGCGCTGTTCGGCGTCGGTCAGGGCGTAGGCCGAGGTCACGTCGGCCTCGACGATGGCCTCGGCTTCGGCCCGGCGCATCTCGTAGAGTTCGATGATCTCCGGCAACAGCGCCAGGCGGCGGTTTTCCGCCAGAATGCGCACAAAGTTTTGCGCCTCGGAATCAAGATGTTTGTCACAGATCTCGATGATGAGATCGGCGAGACGCTCGCGCGGCAGGCGCGGGTCATCGAGCAGGTGCTGCATGCCGGCATCGCCCACGACCGCGGCCAGCAGGCCGAGCATCTCGGACCAGGGCTTGAGCCGCCGGGCGTCGCGCGCAAGCGCGAACGCAGCCTCGGCGTAGGGACGTGCTGTGGTGCGGCGTTCGGCCATCGCGCTAGAGCTTCGCCACTACGGAGTCGAGCAGCTTCGCGTGCGCGTCGCGGTCGATCTCCTTTTCCAGGATGCGCGTGGCCCCGGCCACGGCCAGCTCGGCCACGGCCGCGCGCAGCTGCTCGCGCGCGCGGTTGGCCTCGAGCTCGATCTCGGAGCGGGCGGCCAGCAGCAGGCGCTCGCCTTCGGCGCGCGCATTCGATTTGGATTCGTCCATGATCCCGCCGGCGCGCTTGCCGGCCTCGACGATGACGTCGGCGGCCTGCTCGCGCGCTTCGCGCATCAGCTCGCCGGCTTTCTTCTGCGCGAGCTCGAGGTCGTGCTTGCTGCGTTCGGCGGCCGCCAACCCGTCGGCGATGGTCTGCTGACGCCGCTCCATCGCCCGCATCAGCGGCGGCCACACGAATTTCATCGTGAACCAGACGAACAGCGCGAAGCTGATCATCTGGCCGATTAATGTGATGCCTATGTTCATGGCGCAGGCTCCTGACCGAAACCGGACCGTTAGTTGCCGGCAGCGGCCTTGAGCGCCGCGACAAACGGGTTGGCGGTGGTGAACCACAACGCCAGACCGACGCCGATCATGGTCACCGCGTCGAGCAGGCCGGCGACGATGAACATCTTCACCTGCAGCATCGGGACCATCTCCGGCTGGCGGGCGGCGCCCTCGAGGAACTTGCCGCCGAGGATGCCGAAGCCGATCGCGGTGCCGAGCGCGCCCATGCCGAGGATGATGCCCACCGCCACCGCGGTCATGCCGTACAGAGTTTCCATTGCTTGCCTCCGAAAAATAAAAAGTTGAAAAAGGATCGAACCGGATCAGTGGCTCTCTTCGTGCGCCATGGACAGGTACACGATCGTGAGCACCATGAAAATGAACGCCTGCAGGGTGATGATCAGCAGGTGGAAGATCGCCCAGCCGAGCTGCAGTACCCCGGCGAGCGGGCCGAGCAGCCAGCCGGCACCATACATGAGCGCGATCAGGATGAAAATCATTTCACCCGCATACAAATTGCCGAACAGACGCAGTGCCAGCGAAATCGGCTTGGCGAGCAGCTCGACCACGTTGAGCAGCAGGTTGGCCGGAAACAGGTACGGGCCGAAAGGATGCGTGAGGAGCTCCCTGGCGTAGCCCACGGGGCCCTTGACCTTGAGGCTGTAGAAAACGATGAGCAGCAGCACCGTGAGCGAAAGACCGAAGGTGGCGTTCAGGTCGGTCGAAGGCACGACGCGCAGGTAGTGCACGCCCAGCAGCTTGCCGAACTCCGGCAGCACATCCACCGGCACCAGGTCCATCAGGTTCCAGAGGAACACCCAGCAGAAGATCGTCAGCGCCAGCGGCGCGATCACGGGGTTGCGTCCGTGGAAGGTGTCCTTCACCTGTTTGTCGACGAACTCAACAAGAATCTCGGCGAAATTCTGCAAACCGCCAGGCACGCCGCTGGTGGCCCGGCGCGCCGCCAGCCCCATGATGGTAAGAAATACAGCGCCGAGGGCGATGGAGAAAAACAGCGTGTCGATGTTGACTTGCCACAAGCCCTCACCCTGACTGAGGTTGGTCAGGTGATGAATGATGTAGTCGGTTGACGTTACCGTCGTGGCGCCGGTGCTCATGTCTTGATCCACCGAAGCACCGGGCCGGCCGGCAGCAGCGCCAGCCAGTAGCCCGCGAGCGTCACGACAAAACCCGCGAGCAGCGGCACGGGCGCCAGTTTCAATACCACGAGCGCCAACGCGAACAGCGCGGCGGTCAGGAATAATTTCGCCGCTTCGGCGACGTAAAAACTGCGCATGACCGCGTCAGCCGGTCGCACCCCGCCGCGGAAGACATGCAGCGCGAAGTAGAGGTTGGCGATGACGTTGATCAGGCCGCCGGCCACCAGCGCGACGGCAACGGCATGACCCAGCGCCGCCCACGCCATGACCCCGGCCACCAGCGCCACGATCAACTGGGCCAGAACTATTCTGTAAGCGGTTGCGATTCCGGTCATCGTCAGTGCAAGAGAGAGGTACGGAACTCCAAAGGGACCCGCACAAGCTGGGTATATTTGCTTTAACTAAAATACAGCGTAAAGAATAAACTATTGGGTTTCCGGCTGAATTGAGCGCGATCAACCGTGATTACCCGCCTGTTGCGCTCAGGTAAAACCGTTTTCGCGCCGGCGCGCAATATAAAGACGCCGCCTTCCGGATTCAACAACTAAGTGATATCCCGATAGAGCCGGATTATCCCCGGCTCAGGCGATCTTCGTCAGGTTCTGCTTGAAGATGGCCTTGTGCACGTCGCCGATGCTGATGATCCCGACCAGCCTGCCGTCCTCCTGCACCGGGATACGGCGGATGCGGTTGCGAAACATGATGGAGGCGGCCTTCAGCACCGGCATTTCCGGTCCGACGGTGATGATCTTCTGGCTCATGAGATCGCCGACCTTGAGGCTCACCATGTTCTGATATTCGTGCTCGAGCGCCTCAAAATCCACCAGGCCCGAACTGGTTACCAGGTCTTCGAACTTGGGAAACATCCCGTGCAGGATATCCTTTTCCGAAATCACCCCCACGATCTTGCCGGCAGCATCCACCACCGGCAGGCCGGAGAATTTGTGAAAGCACATGGTCGCGGCGACTTCCCGGACCGGGTCTTCCGGGCTGGCGGCGCGAACGGCGGTGGTCATGATTTCTTTGACGAGCATCGGGTGTCTCCACGGTCGGCCGCCCATTGCAACCGACCCGGTTCAGCATGGGCATGTCTGCGCGGCGGGCAGCGGACGCGTATGTTACCCGCTGGTACTGGCCCCTGACCAGAGCGGGAACCGGGCGGCCCGGAGACAGCGGGTCAGGGCGTGGAGGGTGGTGTGTCTACGTTCGGGGGGCCGGCCAGTGGTGCTTCCGGTGCGGGTACCGGCTCGGTCGGCACGGGCGCCGGCTCAGCCGCAGGGGCGGGAGACGTGATCGTGGCCGGCGGCGCTTGCGCGGCCAGTTCCTGCGAGAGTTTCTGCGCCGCCTCGATCTCCTCCGGTTTCATGCCGGTCATGATCTGGTCGCGGCGCCTGGCCGCGAGCGCGCTGCCCTGTTCCACGGCCCGCAGATACCACGCCAGCGCGGTGACGTTGTTCTTCGGCATGTTGAAACCGAACTCGTACAGGATGCCCATCTCGAGCTGGGCGTCGGCGCTGCCTTGTGCCGCCGCCTGACGCATCTGCTCAAGCGATGCCAGATCCTGCGCGTCCGCGAGGAGGGGGGCGGTCAAGCCGAGGATCAAAATTGCGATTGCCGGTTTCATCAGCCTTCCCTTGCCTGTTCCGAAAATGTCTCTTTCTAGTTATAGACGCCGATTCAACGGGATAGCAAGTTTTCAGCGGATATGGGCCAGAATGCCGTCCAGTTCTTCCAAAGTGTTGTATTCGATCAGCAGCCGGCCCTTGCCCTTGGCGCTGTGCTGGAAACGCACCTTGGCGCCCAGTTTTTCCGACAGCCGCTGCGCCAGCGCGCGGGTGTCGGGGTCCATGCGGTTGCCGGCGGATTGGCGGCCGGCGGCGGGGCCCGCCAGCAGGCGGCGCACGAGGTGTTCGGTCTCGCGCACCGACAGCCCCTTGTCCACCACCTGGTGCGCCGCCTGGCTCTGGTGCTTGCCCTCGAGGGCGAGCAGGGCGCGCGCATGGCCCATGTCCATCTTGCCGGTCTCGAGCAGCTCGCGCACGTCGGTATTGAGCGTCAGCAAGCGCAGCATATTGGTCACGGCCGCGCGCGAACGGCCCACGGCCTCGGCCACCTGCTGGTGCGTCATGTGGAATTCGTCGATCAGGCGCGTGAAGGCATTGGCCTCCTCGACCGGGTTCAGGTTCTCGCGCTGGATGTTCTCGATCAGCGCGATGGCGATGGCGGCCTCGTCCGGGATCTTGCGCACCACCGCCGGTATGGATTCCAGCCCGGCCAGCTGCGCCGCGCGCCAGCGGCGCTCGCCGGCGATGATCTCGTAGTTGCCACCGGCCAGCGGGCGCGCCACGATCGGCTGCACCACGCCCTGGGCCTTGATCGAATCGGCCAATTCCTGAAGCGCCTCGGGATTCATGTGCGTGCGCGGCTGGTACTTGCCGCGCTGCAGCTGGTCGATGGGAATCTGGCGCAGCTCGTCCTTTTCGACCGGGGTTTCGTAGGCGCTCAGCAGGGCATCGAGCCCGCGTCCGAGGCGCTGGGGTTTCTTGGTGGTCATCACACTCATCGCCTCTTCATGCGGCCACAACTTCATCACGGCGCAACATCTCGCCTGCCAGCGCCAAGTAAGCCTGTGCGCCCTTGGACTGCATGTCGTAGGCGATCACCGGCTTGCCATGCGACGGCGCCTCCGCCAGGCGGATATTGCGCGGGATGACGGTGCGGTAGAGCTTGTCGCCGAAGTGCTGTTTCAATTGCGCCGAGACCTCGTTGTCGAGATTGTTCCGCGGATCGTACATGGTGCGCAGCAGGCCTTCGATCTCCAGTTGCGGGTTCAGCGTGTCGCGTATCTTGCGGATGGTGTTGAGCAGTGCGGTGAGCCCCTCGAGCGCGTAGTACTCGCACTGCATCGGAATGATCACCGACTGCGCCGCCACCAGCGCATTGACCGTCAGCAGGTTCAGCGCCGGTGGACAGTCGATCAGTATGTAATCGTATTGCGCGCGCACGTTCTCGAGCGCGTCCCGCAGGCGCCGCTCGCGCCGCTCGATCTCGATCAGTTCGACCTCCGCGCCGGACAGCTGGCTGTTGGCCGGCACCAGATCGTAACCGCCCTCGACCGACACACGCGCCGCCTCGATCGGCTCCAGTCCGATCAGAACCTCATACGTCGTGACGCGATTGGCCTGCTTGTTGACGCCGCTGCCCATGGTGGCGTTGCCCTGCGGGTCGTTGTCGATCAGCATCACGCGCCGGCGCGTCTTGGCCAGCGAGGCGGCCAGGTTGATGCTGGTCGTGGTCTTGCCGACCCCGCCTTTTTGATTGGTGATGGCTATGACCTTGCCCATCGGACAGCTGCTCCTTCCGCGTCAATTCGCCGGCGCCAGGATAACCATGTGCCGCGCGGCATCCAGGCCCGGTATCGTCAGCGCCTTCACTTCGGCGCGGTATCCGTCAGTGACCGCCGCCAGCTCTTCCTGGGGGAATACACCCTTCATGACCAGGAACCGGCCGTGCGGTGCGCACAGGTGCCGGCTCGCGGCCAGCATATCAGGAATGGACGCGAACGCGCGAGCAATCAGCGTATCGAATTTTTCCGCCGGATGGAATTTCTCCACGCGCTCCTGCACGACGGCTACATTTTTCAGGCCCAGCTCGTGCAACGCCTGGGTGGCGAAGCGGGTTTTCTTGGCGTTGCTGTCGAGCAGGGTGAATTCAAGATCCGGTCGCGCCAGCGCCAGCGGAATGCCGGGCAGCCCGGCGCCGGTGCCAATATCGAGCACGCGCGGCCCCTGCAGATACGGCAACACCGACAGGCTGTCGAGCAGGTGCCGCGGCACCATCTGCTCGGGATCGCGCACGGCGGTGAGATTGTAGGCCTGGTTCCACTTTTCCAGGAGTCGCAGGAAATTCAGCAACTTTTCCAGCACCGGCGGCGGCAGTTCGAGACCCATTTCGTGCAGGCCCTGTTGCAAGCGTTTTTCGAGCTTCATGGTCCTCCCATTTCGCCGCGGATTATTTTGGCGCGCATCATGTCCAGCCCATTTATTGATCCGGCATGAATCCTCGGGGAGGGAAAAGGCCGAAAATTTTTGCCTTGTGACAAGCCCCAACATGCCGGATCAATAAATGAAGGTCATTATGATAAACGGTTTTATTGAGGTGGCATGAACTGTCCTGAAAATCACTCTCCATGAAGACCCATGTTCTGCCTTAAATAAGCCACTTGGCCGCCTCAATAAGCCCTTCATCCCTTTTGCGCTATCCACCCGCCAGACCCTGTCCTAAGCTTTAAATACCGGTTTCAAATGGATTTGGATATGAAGGCATTTTTTCTGATTCTCGCCGCCGGCCTGCTCGGCCTGTCCCTGCCGGCGCGGGCCACCGATGAAGTGACACCATCCGATGCGTCGGCCAAAGCCGCGGTGCTGATTCCCGGCGTGGTCACGCGTTCGCAGTTTACCCGCGACATGAAAGATCTCGAACCGGTCGATACCGTATCAACGCTCACGAACGACCTGACCCGCATTGTTTACTTCACGGAAATTCACGACATGGCCGGGCAGACGGTCATGCACCGGTGGGAATACAACGGCAAGATCATCCTGGAAGTGCCGATCAAGGTGGGAACGTCGCGCTGGCGCGCCTACTCGACCAAAACCCTGGACCCGGCCTGGACCGGTGAATGGAAGGTCTCGGTGGTGGATGCCGCCGGCGGCACCCTGAGCGTCAACACCTTCAGCTACCTGAAACAACCCGAAACACCCACCTCCGTGGCGACCAACCCGCTGCCCTGACGGGAGCCGCGCGACGTCGGCGGCTCAGCTCAGGCGCCGAGCACGAACCACCACAGCACCACGGCGGAAAACAGCGCCAATACGGTGATCACGCCGCCCCACAGGCGCGGCCGGGCCAGCACCAGCTTGTCCAGATGATAATGCGGGGTATCGAGTGGCTTGGTCAGCTTGCGCGTGGATACCCAGCGATTGGCGGATTTGCTCCGGTGCTTGAGCCAGCCAGGCCTGAACAACGACATGAGCCCCACCACCACCGCCGTTAACGCCCCCAGCATGATGAAGGCGATCAGGCTGATCCACAGGCTCTCCCACGCGCTGGCAGAAATGTCAGTGTTGCCATAGAGCTGCGCCAGCAGCCGGCCGCCGTCGGCGGCGCTCATGCCGGTGACGAAGATCGCGCCCTTTACCAGGATCAGCACCGCGCTGGCCAGCAGGATCGCGCCCAGCACGCGCGGATAGCGCAGCATGGCGCGGTCGGTCGGGCGCGGCTTTTCCAGCGGCTTGGTCATCTTGCGCGTGGAAATCCAGCGATTGGAAAATTTGAAAACGGCCTTCAGTTCTTGCGGCGCCGCCAGCATCAGCACGCCGATGCCAAACGCGAAGACATTGCCGATGATCAGCAGTACAACCAGGTAATACATCATGCTGTCCGGGGTGATCTGCATCGTGTCGCCTCCTTGTGCGCGGGTCGATCCCTGGGGTCAACGTCCCCATTGTAGACGCTGAAAATCGGGGCGCCGTCAGGCGCGACGGCGCAGATGAATCAGCAGCAGCGAGATGGCGGCCGGGGTCATGCCGGAGAGGCGCCCGGCCTGGCCGAGCGTGGCGGGCCGGTGCGCCGCCAGCTTCTGGCGCACCTCGACCGACAGCCCGTGGACGATGTGATAATCCAGATCCGGCGGCAGCGCGGTTTCCTCGTGCCGGCGGTGCAGTTCGATTTCCTGCGCCTGGCGCTCGATGTAACCGGCGTACTTGGCCTGGATTTCCAGCTGCTGCGCGACCTCGGCATCGGTGACTGCCTCACCCGCGCCGGGCAGTGACAGCAGCGCCTCATAAGAAACCTCCGGACGGCGCAACAGTTCCAGGAGGCTGGCCTCACGCGCCAGCGGCTGGCCGATCACGCGCATCGCATCGGCCGCGGGCAAGGTTTCCGGACGCAGCCAGGTTTGGTTCAAGCGTTCCTGCTCGCGTGTAATCATTTCACGCTTGTCACTGAAGCGCCGCCAGCGTGCCTCATCAATCAGGCCGAGTTCGCGACCGATTTCGGTCAGGCGCAGGTCGGCGTTGTCTTCGCGCAGCTGCAGGCGATACTCGGCACGCGAGGTGAACATGCGATAGGGCTCGGTGACGCCGCGGGTGATGAGGTCGTCGAGCATGACACCGAGGTAAGCCTGATCGCGCCGCGGCCACCAAGCTGTTTTTTCCTGCACCTGGCGCGCGGCATTGATGCCGGCGATGAGTCCCTGCGCCGCCGCTTCTTCGTAGCCGGTGGTGCCGTTGATCTGTCCGGCGAAGAACAATCCCGGCACGTTCTTCGTTTCGAGCGTCGGCTGCAGATCGCGCGGATCGAAATAATCGTACTCGATGGCATAACCCGGGCGTGTGATCACGGCGTTTTCAAAACCCTCAATCGTGCGCACCAGATCGTACTGCACGTCGAACGGCAGGCTGGTGGAAATGCCGTTGGGATAGACCTCGTGGGTATTGAGCCCCTCGGGCTCGACGAAAATCTGGTGCCGGTCCTTGTCGGCGAAACGGTGAATCTTGTCCTCGACCGAGGGACAGTAGCGCGGGCCCACGCCTTCGATCACGCCGGTGTACATCGGCGAACGATCAAGCCCGGCACGAATGACCGCGTGCGTGCGCTCATTGGTATAAGTGATGTGGCAGCTCACCTGGCGCGGATGTTCGGCGCGCGAGCCCATGAAGGAAAACACCGGCGTCGGTTCATCGCCCGGCTGCGCCTGCAGCGCCGAGTAATCGATCGTGCGGCCGTCGAGGCGCGGCGGCGTGCCGGTCTTGAGGCGGCCAACGCGAAACGGCAGTTCGCGCAGGCGCGCGGCCAGCGCGTTCGAGGGCGGATCGCCGGCGCGCCCGCCCTGGTAATTCGAAAGTCCGATGTGAATTTTGCCGCCAAGAAAGGTACCGGTCGTGAGCACCACGGCGCGGGCGCGGAATTTCACGCCCATGGCCGTCACCACGCCGGTGACGCGCCCGCTCTCGACGATCAGGTCCTCGACCGCCTGCTGGAACAGCGTGAGGTTTTCCTGGTTCTCCAGCGCCACGCGCACCGCGGCCTTGTACAGCTGGCGGTCGGCCTGGGCGCGGGTGGCGCGCACCGCCGGGCCCTTGCGTGCATTGAGCACGCGGAACTGGATGCCGGCGCGGTCGGTGGCGCGCGCCATCACGCCGCCGAGCGCGTCGATCTCCTTCACCAGGTGCCCCTTGCCGATGCCGCCGATGGCGGGGTTGCAGGACATCTGGCCGAGGGTCTCGATGTTCTGGGTCAGCAGCAGGGTCTTGGCGCCCAGGCGCGCGGCGGCCGCGGCGGCCTCGGTGCCGGCATGACCACCGCCGATGACGATGACATCGTAATGTTCCGGGTGCAGCATCTAACTCTCTGGACGGACAAGGTAAATTGAAGGGGCAAGGATCATAAGCCACACGCGCGCGAATTTCACCTTGTGGCAGTTTCGGCTATAACTTTGAGAGGATCATCCGGTCTTACCTGAAAACCCCGGCAACCCCATGGCACTCGCCCCGGAAAAACACAACCAGCCCGCCCATATTCTGGATACGGTCATCAGCCGTATCGGCCAGATCGTGCTCGGCAAGGAACGCCAGGCGCGCTTGTCGCTCGCCTGCCTGCTGGCGCGCGGTCACCTGCTGATCGAGGACCTGCCAGGGGTGGGCAAGACCACGCTGGCGCATGTGCTGGCCAGGGTGCTGGGCCTGCAGTTCCAGCGCATCCAGTTCACCGCCGACCTGCTGCCGGCCGACATCCTCGGGGTCTCGATCTACCAGGCCGATACCAAGAATTTCGTGTTTCACCCGGGTCCGGTGTTCTCGCAGCTGGTGCTGGCCGACGAGATCAACCGCGCCACGCCCAAGACCCAGAGCGCGCTGCTCGAGGCCATGGAAGAGCGCCAGGTCACGGCCGACGGCGTGACCCACAAGCTGCCGCAACCGTTCTTCGTCATCGCCACGCAGAACCCGCATCACCTGATCGGCACCTTTCCGCTGCCGGAGTCGCAGCTCGACCGTTTCCTCATGCGCATCGAAATGGGTTACCCGGACCGTGCCGCCGAGCGCGCCCTGCTCAAGGGCCGCGACCGCCGCGAGCTGGTGGAATCGCTCCAGCCCGTCATCGGCGCCGACAAGCTCGCCAGCCTGCAACAGCTCGCGGGGCGCGTGCACGTCGCCGACCCGTTGCTGGATTACGTGCAGAACCTGCTCGACGCCACGCGCCGCGCCGGTGAATTCGCCGAGGGACTGTCGCCGCGCGCCGGGCTTTCGCTGGTGGCGGCGGCGCGCGCCTGGGCGCTGCTCAGCGGTCGCGACATGGTGCTGCCGGAGGACGTGCAGGCGGTCGCGCCTTCCGTGAGCTGCCATCGCCTGCGTCCCGCGGGCGGCGGTCGTACGGTCAACATCACGCGCCGGCTCGAGTCCGTGCCCATACCATAAAAACGGAATAGTCAGGATTAACAGGATTTCTCAGGATTTACAGGAT
>Ga0105095_10001089_pt1 | contig 13920 bp, 7 predicted proteins | sample PPLLak2March2015_2_FD_79180 | JGI IMG/M metagenome (GOLD analysis project Ga0105095, IMG submission 79180) | Freshwater sediment microbial communities from Prairie Pothole Lake near Jamestown, North Dakota, USA - PPLs Lake P8 Core (3) Depth... | ecosystem: Environmental > Aquatic > Freshwater >... | reverse complement strand
TATTCTTTCCATGCTATCCTATGTCAACACAAATCAATAATATAATAATTATCAATTAATTAGAAAGATACATCCCGCTGGATGTTAATATTATTTGATTATTTTAAATAATCGCTTCAAGAATAAATCTTATCTTACTCAGCACTCAGCACTCAGCACTCAGCACTCAGCACTCAGCACTCAGAATTCAGAATTCAGAATTCATGAACTATTTACTGAAACTATTAAATACTCTTTTAGTCAGTTCAATATTATTGACTGATCTTAACGCCCAGGAAGGCAGTCCTTATATCAGCTACCTGGATCTGGGAAATTTCTACGACAGGCAGATTTTTGATATTGAACATGATAACGACCAGGTAATGTATTTCGCTACCCGCAGGGGTATTTATACATCTGATTCTGAGTCTAAGACATTAATAAAATTGCCTGCCATCCCGCTTTCTTTGTTTCTGGATCCTGAGTCTGGCATAATATATACAGGTTGCAGGAACAATATCGGTTATATCAGGAAAAAGGCAAACGGTCAGATATCTTATCATTCTTTTCTGGAAGGTGCTGTTTTTCCTGACGAATATTATATGATAGCACAGGATTCACTCAATATCTATTTTGCCGGAGAAAGTAATCTTTACCGTTTCCGGAAAGACAATCCGGAAAATTATTTTCATTATGAACAGGATTCAACAACAAGTTTTGCCGGTTTCTTAAATTGGGGAAATAAAACATTCATTAATATAGAGAGTCATGGCATTGCCCAGATAACCGATTCTACGGTTGAATATTGGAATTTCGGGGCCATTACTGCCAGTGCTGAAATACTTTTCTCTATTCCATTTACAGAAGGGAATATTCTTATTGGAACTGATAAAAACCGTTTATTCAAATTTGACGGAAATAAGTTTGAACCGTTTAAAATCAAAGATCAGAAGTACCTGGATGAAAGTGTATTGTCTGACGGAATTGAAATTGACTCTTCCAGGATAGCGCTGTCTACCCTCATGGGTGGTTGCATGATACTAGATAAAACAACCGGGAAAACTATTCATATTATTAATATCCGTAATGGCCTGCCGGATGATGAAATATATTCCATCGGGAAAGATTTCAATAACGGTATCTGGCTGTCGCATGGTTATGGGTTGAGCAGGATAGATACAAAGATCCCTGTTATGAACTACAATTCCTACCCGGGAATTCGCGGTACTATTGTCAATGCAGCATTCCTGAACAATCAGCTATATGTTGCCACCACTGAGGGTATTTTTTTGCTTGCAGAAAAGAGGGATTATGTTGAGAGTGAAGTAATTGTTGAAGTTAAGCCGGAATCCGAAGAGAAGCCCGATCTGGACATGGAGGGGGAAAAGGCTCCTTCAGATACTATTATTATGGAAGAAAAAGAATCAGAGCTTTCAAAAAGAGATATCCGGAAAATGAACAGACAGCTTAAAAAAGATTCCGTTTCACTCAGAAAGAAAGGATATACAAAATTAACCAAAGCTGAAAAGAGCTCAGAAGAAGAGATGGAAGATGAAGAAACAATTGAAGGGAGTCAGAATACACAGGAAATAAAAGCAGCAGAGGATAAAACATTAACGGAAAGTAAGCAGGCAACACAGGAAAAACCGGTTGAGCCCCGTAAACGAAACATATTTTCACTAATAAAGGAAAGTCTCAGAAGACCCCAGAATAAAGATGATCTAGAAGAGGTTCACCAGGAAACTATTTACCGCAAGCAAAGGATCTATTCTCTTCAGTCAATCAGTCATGAATTCGTAAAAATACCCGGATTAGAAAGAAAGGCGGATATCCTGATAAAATTCAACAACAGGTTGCTGGCAGGGGGAACATCAGGTTTTTATGAAATTATAGATAAGAAAGCAGTTCCAGTATTTCCTGCCTGGAGGGTTGATTTTATCGAGATTTCCAAAATGCCGGGAAGGGTATTTGTTGGTACGGATAATTCGCTTTATCTGTTAGAGCTTGAAGCAGGGAAATGGAATATCTTACATGAATTCAGGGAGATACCGGTCCCGGTATTTTCCGTATGTGAAGATGCCCCCGGGAACCTATGGGTAGGCGGAGATAATGTAGTTCATAATATAAGAATTAAAGATAACTCGATAAGATTGCTTAAATCCTACTCTTTTACCGGTGAGGTTTACGATCCTGTGCATGCAAGGTATATTAATGACACTTTGTACTTCTTCCTGACAACCGATATATATAAATTCTCGAACGGATCAGTATCTCCGGAAGTAGCCGGTCAGGATTCCATTGATTTTATGCCTGAGTATTACTTTTCTGAAAAAGGTATAGCCTGGATCAGAAATGTCTCGGACTGGTCAGCTTATTATGATCCTGACAATTATGATCCCAGTTTGAACGCCTATCTTAACCTATATGGACACATCCAAAATGTTATTGCTGATCAGACGGGAAATTTATGGATCATAGATGAGAATGGACGTCTTGACAAAATCATCACGGAGAAAATACCCGGGTATGACTATGACTTCTCACTGTATTTAAATTCTGTCGCAGATCAGAATAATGAATTCTACGATTTACTGGATCTTTCCTTTAGTTATGAAAACCGTTCAATTGTATTTAAAGTCTCGGCACCTTTCTATCTTGTTCCTCAATCTTCACAGTACCAGTATTATATCGAAGGAATAGGATTGGATTGGAGTCCTTGGACGACTGAATCAGATTTTTCTTTTCAATTGCTGCCACCAGGGAAATATACTATGCATGTCCGAGCTCGTGATATCCTTGGTAAGCTGAGCAATGAATCTGTTGTCAGTTTCTTAATATCTCCGCCATTCTGGTCATCATGGTGGTTCCTTAGTCTAAGCGTACTGCTTTTAGCCAGCCTGATATTCTTAATTATCTGGATGCGAATTATGAAATTACAGAAAGATAAAAGCATACTTGAACAAAAAGTCCGGGAAAGAACTGCATTGATTCAAAAACAGAAGGATGAAATAGAGATCCAGAAACAGGAAATAACGGATAGTATTTTATATGCTCAGAGAATTCAGAAAGCTGTACTTACCTCATCTGAGGAAATTCAGAGGATACTTCCTGAGAATTTCATTCTTTTTCTTCCCCGGGATATAGTAAGCGGGGACTTTTACTGGATGACCCAGAAGAATGATTATTCGGTATTTGCTGCAGTTGATTGCACCGGTCATGGGGTACCGGGAGCTTTCATGAGCATGCTTGGTGTTTCTTTTCTGAATGAAATAATTAATGAAACCAGCGATTTTAAAGCAAACCTGATACTTGAAAAGCTACGTACCCTTGTGAAGAAGACTCTGTCTCAGTCAATTGATGCCGAGACAAAAGACGGGATGGATATCGCCCTTTGTATATTGAACAATAAGACAAATGAACTTCAGTATGCCGGAGCCTTTAATCCCCTCTACCTTATAAGGAATTATAATTTACTTGAAATCAAAGGTGACAGGATGCCCATTGGAATTTATCAATATACAGAAACTGATTTTACCAATAACGAGATCCAGCTTCAAAAGGATGATTGCCTGTATATCTTTTCAGACGGCTATGTAGACCAGTTTGGAGGCAAAAGCGGCAAAAAGCTCTTAACAAAAACCCTTAAGGAAACCCTGCTGAAAATTCATCCTGAACCAATGGCTAAGCAAAAGGAAATGCTTCAGGAATCGCTTCATAATTGGAAAGGATATTATAAACAGATTGATGATATCCTGATCATAGGGATTCGAATTTAGAATTTGTAAAACTCCCGATTATCAGTATCTTTATAGTCAAAACTCCACTCTTACATTTTGCAAGAGTGTTTGAGTTATACAGAAGAGGGGAGAGACCAGGCTCCATGAACCTCTAGCAACCCATCCCTCTTTGGGGTGAAGGTGCTAATACCTGGCCCGAACAGGGAATTATAATTTAGACATCTTGAAATTTTAAATTATACAATTTAAACTGTAAATGACAACCAGGCAGGTTCCCAGATAGTGCCTGTATGTATCTATTAAGTATATTATGAAAGATAAACCGGATAAATTATACCAGGAACTCAGTGAGCGTATTGTTGTGATGGACGGCGCAATGGGATCCATGATACAGGAGTTTCAACTTTCAGAGTCAGACTTCAGAGGATCAAGGTTCAGGGATTTCCCTTTTGACATTAATGGTAATCTGGATGTTCTTTCTCTTACACGGCCTGATATTATTACAACCATACACGAGCGTTACCTCGAAGCTGGTGCAGATATAATCGAGACAAATACCTTTAGTGCGAACAGGATCTCTCAGGGGGATTACCACTTTGAAGAATTTGTATATGAGATGAATTTTGCTGCAGCTAAACTGGCCAGGACTGCTGCAGACAGGTTTACTCTGGCTGATCCTTCTAAGCCCAGATTCGTTGCAGGATCCATCGGACCTACCAACAAGACGGCATCCATGTCACCTGATGTTAACAATCCCGGATTCCGGTCAGTGACATTTGATGACCTTGTTGAAGCCTATTTTGAACAGGTAAAAGGACTGGTTGAAGGGGGAATAGATTTGCTTGCTGTTGAAACGATCTTTGATACCCTGAATGCAAAGGCTGCATTGTTCGCAATTGAAAAGCTGAGTTTTGAAATGGGCATTAAAATACCTTTGATAGTATCCGGAACAATTACCGATGCCAGCGGCAGGACTCTTTCAGGACAGACTCTGCAGGCTTTCCTTCATTCAATTGATCATGCAAATATTCTTGCTATTGGCCTTAATTGCAGTCTTGGAGCAAAAGAAATGAGGCCTTTCCTGGAAGAACTTTCTGGAAAGACAAACCATTATGTGAGCGTTTATCCCAATGCCGGATTACCTAACCAGTTTGGTGAGTATGATCAGGATCCTGAAGAGATGGGTACCTACATTAAAGATTTCCTGGATCATGGTTTTGTAAATATCATAGGCGGCTGTTGTGGAACAACTCCTGCACATATCAGACGTCTTTCTGAACTGGCATCGGCTGCAAAAACCCGAATACCTCCTCAGATAACCAGAGAATTGAGGCTTAGCGGACTGGAACCTCTCACTGTTTTCAAGGGCAGTAATTTTATCAATATCGGTGAAAGGACAAACGTAAGCGGTTCGAAAAAGTTCGCCAGGCTAATCCGTGAAGGCAAATATGAGGAAGCGCTATCGGTAGCACGTGATCAGGTGGAAGGTGGTGCCCAGATTATCGATGTAAATATGGATGATGCCATGCTGGATGCTGAAAAAGAAATGGTTACATTCCTCAACCTCATGATGTCGGACCCTGATATTGCCAGATTGCCGGTCATGATCGACTCTTCAAAATGGACTGTCATCGAGGCAGGACTGAAATGCCTGCAGGGAAGGGCTATTGTAAACTCAATAAGTCTTAAGGAAGGTGAGAAAGTTTTCAGGGAACAAGCCCTGAAAATAAAGAATTACGGGGCAGCAGCCGTTATAATGGCTTTTGATGAAAAGGGGCAGGCTTCAGATCTTAACAGGAAAACTGATATATGTAAAAGAGCATATGAGATCCTGACAAAGGATGTAGGATTCCCTCCAGAAGACATTATTTTCGATCCTAATATACTTGCAATTGCCACTGGCATTGAAGAACACAATAACTATGCTGTAGACTTCATTAACGCAACAAAATGGATTAAAGAGAATCTCCCGTACGCAAAAATCAGTGGAGGAATCAGTAACCTTTCATTCTCATTCAGGGGAAACGATACTGTCAGAGAAGCAATGCATTCCGCATTCCTGTTCCATGCTATTAAAGCAGGGATGGATATGGGAATCGTTAATCCCGGAATGTTACAGGTGTATGATAAAATCCCGCCCGATCTTCTTGTACTGGTGGAAGATGTCATACTTAACAGAAGACCGGATTCTACAGAAAGACTGACAGAATTCGCAGAGCAGGTAAAGCATACCAATATAAAACAAAAAGCTGCTGATGAATGGAGGAATTTAAATGTCCAGGAAAGGTTAACCCATGCCCTTGTTAAGGGACTTACAGACTATATTGAAGAAGACGTACTGGAAGCAAGGAAAAACTATAAGGCAGCTCTTGACATAATTGAAGGGCCACTTATGGAGGGAATGAATATTGTCGGAGATCTTTTCGGCTCCGGAAAAATGTTTCTTCCCCAGGTGGTAAAAAGTGCAAGGGTTATGAAAAAAGCAGTCGCCGTTCTCCTGCCCTACATCGAAGCAGAGCGTAAAGTGCACGGTGACAGGAAAAACTCAGGCAGGATTTTAATGGCCACAGTAAAAGGTGATGTTCATGATATCGGGAAAAACATTGTTGGTATAGTACTTGCCTGTAATAATTATGAGATCATTGATCTGGGTGTATTAGTGCCCGCCGAAAAGATAATATCGACTGCAATTGAGAAACAGGTAGATGTTGTTGGCTTGAGCGGATTGATTACGCCTTCTCTTGAGGAAATGGTTCATGTTGCAAAAGAAATGGAGCGGAATCACCTCAGGTTGCCTTTGCTGATTGGAGGTGCTACTACATCAAAGATACATACAGCAGTCAAGATTGAACCAAATTATTCATCCCCGGTAGTTCATGTAAAGGATGCATCAAAAAGCGTATCAGTTGTAAGTCATCTCCTTTCACCGGATAACCGGGATATTTTTATTAAACAGACAAGGGATAATTACAAGGAACTCAGACAGAAATATGAGAGTACTAAATCTCTTACAGATTATCTGACAATTGAAGAAGCAAGAAAAAATCCTCTGCAATCCGATTGGAAAAACACCTCTATTCAAAAACCATCATTTATTGGATCAAAAGTCATTAAAGGATATCCTATAAATGATATAAAGGATTATATCAGCTGGATTTTTTTCTTTATTGTCTGGCAGCTTAAAGGGAAATGGCCTGATATCCTTGAAGATCCCAAACAGGGAGACGAAGCCCGAAAGCTTTATGATGATGCTCTGAGAATGCTGGATAAAATCGCACAACAGAACTGGCTGATTGCCAACGCAGTAATCGGGTTTTACCCGGCAAATTCCATTGGTGATGATATTGAAGTCTATTCTGACGAATCAAGGTCCCACCTCCTTACAAAATTCATAAATCTTCGTAACCAGGTCAAAAGGGATGACGGGCAGCCCAATCTATGCCTGGCGGATTTCATCGCTCCAAAAGACAGCGGGATAATAGATTACATAGGGGCTTTCGCAGCCACTGCCGGGATTGGCATAGAAGAAAGGATCCGGAGGTTTGAACAAGATAATGATGACTACAGCAGTATTATGATAAAAGCTCTTGCCGACCGGCTGGCAGAAGCTTTCACAGAACTCCTGCACGAAAAGATCAGAAAAGAATACTGGGGTTATGTGCCAGATGAAAAGCTTACCCTTGAGGAATTGATTCTTGAGAAATACCAGGGGATCAGGCCCGCTTATGGTTATCCGGCATGTCCTGACCATTCAGAAAAAGAAACTTTGTTCAGGTTGCTTGATGCTGAAAAGTCAGCCGGGATCAGCCTGACAGAAAGTTTTTCAATGTATCCTGCAGCTTCCGTCAGTGGCCTGATCTTTGCCCACCCTGAAGCAAGATATTTCTATGTTGGCAAAATCTCACCTGACCAGGCGGAAGATTATGCCAGGAGGAAAGGGACAGATATTAAAACAATTGAAAAATGGCTTGCTTCTAATCTGAATTATAAATGAAAGTTATTGAAAGGATTCATGCAACGAAGGAGACATTATTCTCCTTTGAGATATTACCTCCCGTTAAAGGAAACAGCATTGATGAAATTTACAGGACCGTTGACCCTCTTATAGAATTTAATCCCCTGAACGTAAATATCACTTACCATCAGCAGGAGGTTTTCTATAAGAAAGTCAATGAAAGGCTGCTGGAAAAGAAAATCATCCGAAAAAGGCCTGGAACTGTAGCTATTTCAGCAGCAATCAAATATAAATATAAAGTTACTGTAGTTCCTCACCTTATTTGCGGTGGATTTACCAGAGAGGATACTGAGGATGCGTTGATTGATCTCCATTTTCTTGGAATGAACAATATTCTTGTCCTCAGGGGAGATCCTCCTAAAGGGGAGAAACGATTTATTCCTGAGGAGGGAGGTCACAGCCATGCAATAGATCTGGTAAAACAGATCATTAATATGAATAAGGGAATCTATATTGAAGAGGACCTCCAGAATGCCACTTCTACAGATTTCTCAGTCGGTGTCGCGGGTTACCCGGAAAAGCATTATGAGGCCCCTAACATGAAAAGTGACCTCCGTTACCTGAAGGAAAAGGTTGATGCAGGTGCAGATTACATTGTCACGCAGATGTTTTTTAATAATAAAAAGTACTTCAAATTTTTAGAAAATTGCAGGGCGGAGGGGATAACATGTCCGATCATTCCGGGGATTAAGCCGATCACCTACCTGAATGACATCAATCTCCTGCCTCAAACCTTTGCTGTTGAGATCCCTGAGGATCTTGTACGTGAAATTTCTAAATGCAAAACCAACAAGGAGGCCCGGCAGGTGGGTGTAGAATGGGCAACTTGCCAGTCCCTGGAACTAAAGAAAGGAGGTGTACCTGCAATTCACTATTATACAATAGGAGTTGCAGACAATATCAGGCAGATAGCTGAGAAAGTATTCTAGCATTGCAGGCCTGCATCATTCAGTCAAAGGCATTCTAACTATTCAGGACTGTATCATCCAGCCATCAAATATTCTTTATTGTTTCAGTTAAGTATTCCCAGAATTTTTCGACCGAGCTTATGTGTACTTTTTCATCAGGGGAATGGGGAAATTTAATTGTAGGCCCGAATGAAACCATATCCAGTCCTTTATATACATCTCCGATTATCCCGCATTCAAGTCCGGCATGAATAACCTTCACTTCCGGAACCTTGCCAAATTTATCATTGTATATTTTTTTCATTGTTTTCAGGACAGCCGAATTTACGTCTGGTTTCCAGCCAGGATATGTACCGTCATGTGTAACCTTCGCACCTGCCAGCTCCAGAGCGCTCTGAATTGCTATACCCAGGTCTTCTTTTGCAGTATCAACAGCACTTCTGAGCAGGCAACGCAGCTCGATCAATCCTGCATCTGATTTAATGATAGCGAGATTTGAAGAGGTCTCGACAATTCCTTCCATCTCGGTGCTCATTCTTATTACTCCATTGGGCATGCAATGAACAGCTTTAAATAACTTCACCTGAGTGTTCTTGTTAATCACAGATTCCGGCATATCCGAAGGATCTGCATTAAATTTCAGATCGGTTTCGACTGCTCCAATTTCAGATTTTAATAAAGCCTCAAATGCTTTTACTGCAGAGAGCAAAACTTTTGTATGTTTTTCAGGAACTGTAATAATAGCGAATGATTCCCTCGGGATGGCATTTCTAAGACTTCCGCCATCAATACTGGCAAGCCGCATTTTGAAGCGTTTCGTAGCATCAAGCATAAACCTGTTAAGAAGTTTGTTCGAATTCCCTCTGCCAAGGTTTATATCAACACCCGAATGCCCGCCTTTCAATCCTGTCAGGCTCAGTTTCCATGCTTTAGAATCCGGGGGTACTGCCTCTTTCCTGAAAACAATCCTCCCGGTGGTGTTCATACCTCCGGCACAGCCAATACACAGTTCACCTTCATCTTCAGAATCAAGATTCAGCAGAATCTTTCCGTCAAGTAATCCAGGTTTTAAATTAAAAGCGCCTGTCATTCCTGTTTCTTCATCAATTGTAAACAGAGCCTCCAAAGGCCCGTGTTTCAGGTTGGTCGCTTCAAGGACAGCCAGTGTTGCTGCAACACCTATTCCGTTGTCAGATCCAAGCGTTGTCCCTCTTGCTTTAACCCATTCTCCATCAACATATGCTTCAATAGGATCATTTTCAAAATCATGTTTCTTATCGCTGTTTTTCTGTGGGACCATATCAAGATGAGACTGGAGTATCACACCTTTACGATTTTCCAATCCCGGTGTTGCAGGTTTTTTTATGATCACATTACCAGCAACATCCATGATGGTTTTAAGCTTCAGCTGTTCGCCGAATTTCCTGACATATTCTGCGGCCCTCTTCTCCTTCTTTGACGGACGCGGAATCCGTGTCAGCTCATAAAAAATTCTCCATACGGCATTGGGTTTAAGATCACTTAAAGTCTGGTTCATTTTACTGTGTTTTATGATTTTACTTATGTCTGTTCAGTTGTGCTTCTGCTCGCTTTGTTCGCGTCATTCAGTGGTTATTCGCTCGCTTTGTTCGCGTCATTCAGTGGTTATTCGCTCGCTTTGCTCGCGTCATTCAGTGGTCATTCTAATTGGATTTCACTCCCGAGGGAAGTTCCAGTCCATAGTTCTGCCTGCGATCTGCCTGTTTCAGTTTAAAGGCCAGAAACATAGCTATAATACCGCAACCCACGAGTAAGAGGATCGGTATAGTATAATTATATCTTGCATTACCTGCGCGAATTGCTTCGAGGTTAGCCTTATTTGTCAGGTCAAGGACTGCGCCGATTCCCCAAAAAAACAATCCTAATCCCCAGTTCTGAACCGTAAACATGGTAGCATAAGCTGTACCAAGCCGGTTTTCAGAAACAATTTTTGCTACAGATGGCCACATAGCGGCCGGGACAAGCGAGAAAGCAATTCCAAGGCTTAAAAGGCCTATATATGCCAGCAGAGGGCTGTTAAACAGCGAAAGTGACAGATGTGCAAAAATCAATAACAATGATCCCAGGATCATCAACGAAGCTGCCCTTCCTTTTTTATCCACATAATTTCCAAATATCGGGGTAAAGAGTATTGTTCCAAGAGGAAGCAGGCTCGCAGTTTTTGGACCGTTATGCAGCCATATTCCAAGAGTCTGTCTGAGTAAATAAATAAACAGCACAAAAAGTGATATTAAAATGACCATGAAAATTATTTTTCCATTTTTGTTTTTAATATTAGCCGGCCCAAGAGAAAATCCCACCCCGAACAGAAATAAGGCCAGATAAATGCTCGCATTCCCGAGTGCAGCGCTTCCAAAGAGAACTATAGAACCACCCTCAGCCGGGAGGTCATATCTGAAACCAAATTTATTTACGAGCAGATCAGGAGCATATTGCATGAATGGGAAAACAGCAGCATAAAATGATACGCAGAGCAGTGCAATATAAATGAAAGACGGATCCTTAATAAGTCTGAAAAGATCTGAAAACTTGAATTCCTCTTCTTTTTCTCCTGCAACCTGTTCCTTAATCTGTCTGTCAACCTTTACATCAAAAATCAGATACATCAGGAAAATAAGCAGGGCAATTCCTATCAGTGTTGCAGCAAAATTGACAGCAGGCGGAACAGCGCCCTTAGCAATATCTATTGAGACTGCTATTCCAAGTGCAGAACCAAGCCGGCCAAAACCCATATTTATTGCCATTGCCAGTGCAAGTTCATAACCCTTGAACCACTTCACAATGGTCCGGATGGCAACAACGCAAACAACTTCAAGTCCAATACCAAAAAATATCCTTCCTACAATCATCATAGTAAGGATTGTCCCGTGGTCCTCGCCAAAAACGCCTGATGCAGCAAGGGCAGATATACCTCCGCCAATGGTTGCCATTCCTCCAAAGACCAGCCCGGCTATTCTTATTTTCCATTTATCCAGGATCATTCCCCCGACGATGATCATCCCGAACATGTTTGCTATTGTAGTTAATCCGATCATCCTTCCGAATTCTTCACTGGTGAATCCCATCTGACTCTCCATGAGACCCTTCAGCCCGGAATAAAAATCCTGAAACCAGTAAGTGGAAAATGTCAGCATACTAATCAGTACAAGGACCAGCCAGCGCATGGCCGCTGAATCTTTTAAAGTTTTCTTAAGATATTCCATCGATAAATCATTAAGGTTTTAAGTCTATTCAAGAAACTTTAAAAGTAAGAAAAATATCATGTGAAAATTATAATTTCCCAGGCTTAAATAAATGTTAAATAGCACATTGCCTTCAGAAGTTAATAATAAGGCATTATATTTGTACTGAAAATTTAAATATTTAACTGCAAATACTCTATGAATTATAGAATTATATTGATCCTGATATCTGTTTTTTTCAATATCCAGGTTAATGCCCAGTCGGCTCCAAAGATCAAATGGTATACTATCCAGGAAGCTGAAGCACTGTCAATACAGAGCCCGAGAAAAATCATGATTGATGTATACACTGACTGGTGCGGATGGTGCAAGAAAATGGACGCCGAGACTTTTGCTCACCCGGTAATTGCTGAATATGTCAATAATAATTATTACGCAGTCAAACTGGATGCCGAATCAACAGCCGATATAACCTTTAAGGGGTATACATATAAATTTATTGAACAGAATGGCAAGGGATATCATGAGCTTGCAGCCGGACTGCTAAATGGCAAGCTATCCTTTCCCTCCATTGCTTATCTGAATGAAAAACTTGAACTTCTGGGGGCTGTGCCCGGTTATAAAGGGCCCACTGATATGGAATCTTTGCTGAATTATATTGCAGATGATAAATTCCTTACTCAATCACTCAGTGATTACCAGCTGACCTTTAAGAGTAAAATTCAGTAGCTGTCCTATTTAAATACCGGCATTGACAATACCGTACCATACTGGTACACTGGTATTCTTTCATTAATAATTGTTTTACCTCCATCCCTAATTTCAATGTCAGCTAAATCAGGGATCCTGTAATAAAGTCTGTTCAGATTTACTTCAGAGGTCTTTCCCGTGTATTCATCCAGGACTTTTGTTTTATTAAATTTCGTCAGCTGAAGGCTTACCACGTTTCCGGATCCGGTAATTTCCCTGCTGATACCTTTCTGATCAGAATATTCAAATAACTCAATATTTTCATAACCCTCCCCTGAATTCGGTGTATACCAGAAATCAACTTTATGAGTTATCTCCACTTTTTTTCCAATGAATAACGACAGGTATTCTTCCTCAAGCTCATCAAGTCTCTTAACGGCAATTTCAAGCGCTGATCCTTCCGGATAAAAATCACTTGCTCCTGTCAGCAGTCTGAATCTTCTGTTTCTTATCCTGATTATAAAATCCGCTGATTCTTCAGCTTTTTCGTCAATAGTTTTGCTTATCATTTCATTCTTAAGGACCGGAAGCCGTATGAAAGAAGTATCTGTAAGAATGGTTTTATACAGTGTATCAGTTGATTGCACAATATTTCTCGCTACAGTCGGGCTTGTATATAAAATACCAGGAGTCCTGGTAAATATGTTTGTCTTTTTAGATTCAACTGCAAAAGCATCCAGCTTCTTAAGGTCCATAATGAAGCCCTCATCAGACAAATACATTATTTTCTCAGGTTCAAATTTTCCCCTGATCTGGTCGACCGCGTAAAACTGGCCGGGATCCGCTTCAGGAAAAGTTGAAAGTGTGACATTTTTAATTAACCACCCGGATCTGTTTTCTTCAGGTACACCTGTTATGCCAAGGTATTTATCAGCAAACCTGTAATATGGACCTCTGTATGTTCTCAGTTCCAGCATTTCGATTGATATCCTGATAACTGTTTGCGGAAGTGCATAAATCATTCCTGATGTAACCGTAGAATCTGCCTCTTCGAGGTGAACAGTCTTAACGGAAGGTTTAATAATAAAACATCCCGTTGCTAATATCAGGATCAACGTCAAACTTATTACCAGACGCATTTCGTATCATTATTAAGTTGAACTTCAGTTTTAATTCGCTCACATGCGCTCGCGTTCTTCAATTGTTCTTCAATCGTAATAATCACAGTAAACTCACTGATCACGATTCACGATTCACGACTCACGACTCACGACTCACGCTTCACGCTTCACGCTTCACGCTTCACGACTCACGACTCACGACTCACGCTTCACGCTTCACGCTTCACGCATCACGTTGTACGCCCTTCC
>Ga0105095_10001086_pt1 | contig 13933 bp, 13 predicted proteins | sample PPLLak2March2015_2_FD_79180 | JGI IMG/M metagenome (GOLD analysis project Ga0105095, IMG submission 79180) | Freshwater sediment microbial communities from Prairie Pothole Lake near Jamestown, North Dakota, USA - PPLs Lake P8 Core (3) Depth... | ecosystem: Environmental > Aquatic > Freshwater >... | reverse complement strand
GCAACGCCAAAAGACGGTCCATCGGCAGGCGTCACGCTCTTCACTGCTCTTGCATCCCTGATCACCGGTAAAACTGTTGACCCGAAACTTGCCATGACCGGGGAGATCACGCTGAGCGGCGCGGTGTTACCGGTAGGAGGCATAAAAGAAAAAGTCCTCGCGGCACACCGGGCAGGGATTAAGAAGGTAATCCTGCCAAAGGAGAATGCACGGGACCTGGAAGAAGTGCCCGAAGACGTCAGGAGTGAGCTGATCTTCGTGAAGGTAGAGACTATCGATGAGGTCTTAAAAGAGGCACTGGCAATCAACCTGCCCGGACCGGTTCCGTCATATACAGGAAATGGCCTGGCACATGCAGGCACGGTCCCATAAACCTCTCAACACGGATAGCCACGGTGACCGTGGATTCCTCACCACCCTTCACCTTTTTTTCAGAAAAACCGAAAACGGTATGTATTCGCCATGGTCACACGGCAGAATATCCCCGATCCCCGCAAAACCCGCACAGGGCGTGCAAGTGATGCGGAAAGGCCAGGATATTTTCAATCCGTGACAGGAAACCGCTCAAAGTAGCATTCCCCGGAGGTCAATGACTCCCCCGGCTTGAGAGCAAGGACGAAGCTGTCGGCATGGTCAAGGCAGACATAGGCCGAACAGCAGCCATATCCCTGGTATCCTATAGCGTCCTTTTCACAGTACTCGCATTTCATTTTTTCTGCCATGGTACTTTCTTCTGGTCTTCTTTTCATAGATACTTTTCCTGACGTACCGGTTGAGAATGCCGGCTTGATTTCAATCTGGCCGGGATACATTTCCCGGGCATTTCCTGTTCGTGCACCGCATATTAAACGGATTATTCATGGAGAATGGGCTGACAGATCCGCTGTAGGTAAAATAATTTTGGATTACTCCGAATAAATCATCATAATGATGAGAGTTAACACATTCTCGATACGGAAAAATCTCATCTTCATTGGCGATACTCACTCTGACGCTCCTGGGGACTCGCCATGGCTCGCCCCGCCGCTGTGGTGTCCCTGTTTTTGCGATGATCCTTCAGAAGGAACAGGGAAGACGATCTAAAGACCTGCTCCGATAGGAACTATAAAGAAAAGTTAAATTTCGTGATATGACCTTTCCTGACCGACCTGCGGATAGTAATGGATCTGACGATAATTGTTCATTGGAACGGGATAGTCTATCACCAGCTGCTGTCCCTGCATTATCTCGCTTTTGACTGGATTCTCGGTTCAATGATGGTCCAGATCCAGTCGGCAAGTTCGCGGATATTTTTTGTCTGGATGTAGATTTCACCGGGTCCTGAAATTTCCGTTACAAGACCTTCTCCCCCAAGAAGTGTCTCCTTGAGCCCGCCGAATTTGGTGACCGTATACTGGCAGGTGTCGCTGAATGCAACAAGGTGGTGGTTGTCCACGATCAGGTTCTCATCGGCAGCAAGGGTATGCCTGTCAATTGCCCCGAAGGTGTTGATAAACAGGAGGCCGTTTCCGCTGACCTTGATCATGAACAGCCCCTGGCCAAAGAGCCCTTTGGTGAATCCCTGCCACTGGATATCGAGGTTAACCTCATTTTCTGAGGCCACATACGCAGATTTCTGGATGATATAGCCCCGGGCGGGAGTGACTTCAAGAGTTTCGATATCCCCAAGCGGCGCAGAGCTGAATGCTGCCTCACCAGCGCTGCCTTCAGCGGTAAAATCGTTGACAAAGAAGGACTGTCCGCCAATAAGAGCCATTCCGAGAGAGCCCCAGAATCCCTTCTCACGTTTGCGGGTCCGGACCCCGAGCGTTGGCTGCATGTACGTCATCGATCCCGATTCAGCTGCAATGGATTCCCCGGGATTCAGGCGGACGACAAGCAGCGAGAAGGATGGTTTGTATTTGATCTCGTACTTCATGATCGCGAATAGGGAGTTCTAACAATAAAGATTGTGTTCCAGCGAGGCACCGGATTTCCGGCATAATGTCCCGTCTTCGCACTGCGGATCTCTGCAACTTAGGGATGCCGAATACTATCTGGAGAATCTGTTTAGTCGGCATGGGAGCGATACCTGGACATCTGCTGACATTGTTAATCCCCCCTCCTTTCCGTGGATTTGACGCCGCCTTCACTTTCCGACCTGTAATCGGAAAGGAAGAAACATCCCCCCACGTACAATCTCAAAAGAGGATCGCTTCGGAGACTATTTTATTCCTGAACTCACTTTTAGTCTAATGGGAATGACTGTATGAAACGAGCCGCATTACTCATCATCGATATGCAGAATGACTTTGTCCTGGACGGGGAACCGCTCAGGGTTGCACAGGGCAGGGCCGTAATCCCGAAAATCCTTGAGATACTCGGGCATTTCCGTGCAGGAAACCTGCCTGTTTTCCATGTGCTCCGTGTCCACCGCAGGGATGGTTCCGATGTCGAAATCATACGACAGGAGCTTTTTGAAAAACAACCGTTTGCGGTTGAAGGCACCCATGGTGCCCAGGTTGTCGACGAGCTGTCACCTGCTCCGGGCGAGTACGTTATTCATAAGACGCGAATGAGTGCGTTCATCGGCACCGAGCTGGATCTTATGCTCCGGAATCTCGGCGTAACGGATCTTATCGTAACCGGGATCCAGACCCCGAACTGCATACGGACCTCGGTTTTTGATGCCATTGCCTACAATTACCATGTCACCCTCATAGAGGATGCAGTCGGGGCGGAGAACGACGCCATCCACCACGCCAATGTCCAGGATATGGCAACTATTGGTGTCAGGATCATGAAAACCCGGGAATTTCTCACAAATCCCCGGTAAGAGCACCCGGAAAGGAACCGGTAATTCATGCTTCCGGCATCTGAACTCATCATCGCTGGTCTTGCAGCCGTTGCTGCAGGGTTCATCAATGCACTTGCCGGTGGAGGGACTCTTATATCCTTCCCTGCACTTGTTGCACTGGGAATACCCGGAATTTCTGCAAATATTACCAGCACAGTGGCATTATGCCCGGGCTACCTGGGTGGAGCAATAGCCCAGAAAAAGGACCTCGCGGGGCAGGGAAAGCGCCTGTGGTTGCTCGTCCCGGCCGGGATTATTGGTGGCATTGGTGGGGGTATCCTGCTCCTCTGTCTCAGCCCGGATATATTTCGCATACTCGTCCCCTTCCTTATCCTGCTGGCATCTGTATTGCTGGCAGTCCAGGACCGGGTCAGGTCGTGGGTAGAGAAGCATTCCGGCACCGGCGGCTCAAAAAAACGGGGACTGCCAGGTACGTTTCTTCCTGTCAGCCTTGCTGCAGTCTATGGTGGTTATTTCGGGGCAGGGTTAAGCGTGATTGTCCTTGCTGTACTCGGGCTCTTTATCGATGACACCCTGACCCGCCTCAGCGCACTTAAGCAGTGCATTTCACTCAGCATCAACGGAGCAGCCGCAGTGTTTTTTCTCTTTTCCGGTCTCGTGGTATGGCCGCTTGCCCTTATCATGGCAGCCGGAGCCCTGGCTGGTGGGGTACTGGGTGGAAGTGTTGCCGGACGTATAAACCCGGTTTTGTTGCGGTGGACGGTTGTGGTGATCGGTCTCATCGTCGGATTTGTATTACTCGCACAAATGTAAAACGGATTTTCTGTTAATGCTGGCAGGATTGTCAGTAATCAAAAAAAGGTGATCCTCCTTTCCCATTTGGGAATATTCAAGGTGAAGATTTCAGTGCAATGGCAATGACTTCATCTATCGTATTTACATAGGTGACAGAAATACCGATATTCTCCTCGATATAGTCACGGGCATCCACCGGTGACTGCCGGGTGACATCAAAGATCCCTCCCGTTGTCTGGACCGAAGGGGTAATCAACTGGTTTTCTTCGGGAATCAGGAACAGGGTTTTCCCGTTTTCCTTTGCGGCAGTCGCCTTTGCCTCCACGCCACCGATTGAACCAATATGCCCGTTACTGTCGATCGTTCCGGTCAGGGTGAGGGATTCATCGATGGGTTGTTTTTCGATGGCAGAGATCATAAGAAGCGTCATCAGTGCACCGGCGCTCGGGCCATCCACTTCAGAGATCATATCCCCGGATTCGATGGAAAATATCACATCGCTCCCTGAAAGGTCAAAACCGGTCCTGTTCCTCGCTACGGCCACTGCCGTGTTCGCCGCACCCTGGAATACGACGCCCATCAGCGGTTTTGTCTGGACCAGCACCCTTCCCTTGCCCGGTGTAATCTCTGCGGAGATATTCATTATCGACCCTTTCTGAACTACAACCTGGGCAATATACCTCCCCCGGTTCACGATCTGGATACTCTGGCTCACCGCCGGTGCCTGGAGTGAGGCATACCCGATAGCTCCCGGGGACGGGGATCCCGCCGAAGGTGTCTGGCCTGCTTCAACGTTCAACCGGGTATTTTCCAGAGTAAGGTCATTTACCTGGCTGAGCAGCCCGGATATCCTGTTCTGGTCTGAAGGTACATAAAACGCCAGGAAATAGATGTTAATACAGACCGATGCGATGAGGAGCACCGTAATCAGGCGGGAAGTTTTCGTTGGATCATCACCCTTGTTGTTCTCATGGAGTATATTTTCAATCTGACTATATGGGATTTCCGTACGAGGCAAAAATCCTCAGGGAATCAGGTTGCGTCTCAATTTATCCCATATTCCCAGTTCCCACCGAGGTAAAGGGATGCATTTCTGTTGTTCCATTTTTTCCACCCATGGATGGTGACGTGAAATCGAATGCATTATTTTCCTGTCCGGCCCAGATGAAACTCAGATGAAAGCAGATACCCGCTGGAAACTGATCGTAGGGATGGGACTGGTCACCTTATCTATCGTCCTGTACGCCGCCCATTACCTGGTCTTTCATGACGAACATCACCTCTTTATTTTTTTTATAGGGGATCTCGCCTTTGTCCCGGTTGAAGTCCTCATCGTCACCCTCATCATCGACCAGATGCTTGAGTCCCGGGAAAGACAGCAGAGGATTGAGAAGCTGAATATGGTCATTGGTACATTCTTCTCGACAATCGGGACATCACTCCTTTCCCAGCTTTCCCGTGCCGATCCCGGCATAAGTACCATTGAAGAGCGACTTGTTATTGGCCAAGACTGGAAAAACAACCAGTTCAATGAGGTCCTGGCCTGCCTTAACTCATATACGTGCACGGTCGGGATTGACCATGTCGATAAGGAAGCCCTGCGGAATTTTCTTACCGGACACGAGGATTTCCTGCTCAGGATTATGGAAAACCCGATGATCTTTGAGCATGAATCGTTCACGGATCTCATTCTTGCGCTCGATCATCTCACAAAAGAAATGAAAGCACGCGGTGATCTTAATGCACTTCCTTCAAGAGACCTGAATCACCTGGAAGGCGATATGCGGCGAGTATATGAGCGGCTGGTTCCTGAATGGCTGAAATACATGGAATACCTCAAGACCCATTACCCCTACCTGTTCAGCCTTGCGATGCGCACAAACCCGTTTGATTCCAAGGCCTCAGTGGTAGTGCATTAAGACTCCCGTCACTTTTTTCTCCTGATAGAAGAGTGGACAAATTCTCCCTACAGCGAATGATATTTTTGTGATTTCTGCATATAAAATAAGAAGGAATTTGCGTGGCTCTTGAATTACTTACCGATATCCTGATCATTTTTGCCATCGCGCTTATCGTCGGGATAATCTTCAACCGGATTAAGGTGCCGCCGCTTGTGGCCTTTATCCTTACCGGTGTCATTGTCGGTCCGTTCGGATTGAGTATCATTCACGATCAGGATCAGGTAAGGAGCCTCGCAGAAATAGGGATCATCCTGCTGCTGTTCACCATTGGTCTGGAGTTTTCGTTCAAGGATCTCTGGAAAATACGACTTATTGCCATTATCGGGGGAGCACTCCAGGTCGGGCTGTCATTTGCCTTTTTCTTTGGGCTGGCACTCCTGAACGGCCTGCCTGCAAATGAGGCAGTACTATTGGGTTTTCTCTTTTCCCTGTCCAGTACCGCAATAGTGCTCAAGATCCTGCACCAGACGGGAGAGATGGATTCCCCCCATGGAAGTATTGCGCTCGGCATCCTGATCTTCCAGGATCTTGCGGCAATTCCCATGATCATGGCAATCCCGTTCCTTGCAAGCATCCCCCAGTTCAATCCCATGCCCCTGCTTTCGGGCGAGGCGCTCATTTCCCTTGTTGTGCGGGATCTGGCAATCGTCCTTGTTCTTGTTGCATCTGCGAAATGGATTATCCCCCGCGTCATGTACGAGATTTCGAGGAGCCGGAACCAGGAGTTGTTCTTACTCTTTGTCATCCTGACCTGCTTCGGTGTTGCGTGGATGGTCTCTTTTACCGGGATTTCGATTGCTATCGGTGCCCTGCTTGCCGGTCTTATAATTTCCGGATCGGAATACAGTCACCAGGCTGCCAGCATTGTCCTTCCCTTCCGGGATATATTCACCAGTTTCTTTTTCATTTCAGTGGGGATGCTGGTAAATATACAGTTCCTGCTCGACAATTTCTGGTTTGTCGCATTTCTCATTGTTATGGTGATAGTCGTCAAAGCACTGTTAGCAACAGCTGCACCTCTCGCTCTCGGGTACCCGCTCCGGACAGCAGTGATGACCGGGCTTGCTCTTGCCCAGATAGGAGAATTTTCATTTATTATTGCCCAGAGCGGATTTATTACCGGTATCCTGCCATTCGGTATCTACCAGACGTTTCTTGTTGTTGCCCTGATCACCATGGCTGCCGCTCCATTTGTAATCGGGCTGAGTCAGCCTATTACCACAATACTTTGTGAAATTCCTGCCTTGTCTAAGGTTGCACGGGGCAGCTGTAGTACCGATAATACTTCAATCCGGCGGGTAAAAAAAGACCATCTGGTTATTATCGGGTACGGGGTGACCGGGAGAAACCTTGCGCTTACCGCAAGAAAGGCCGGAATCGACTATACCATTATCGAGCTCAATCCGGATCTCGTAACTGAAGCACGGAAGCAGGGGGAACCGGTAGTATTTGGCGATGCGACCACCGAAGGGGTGCTGGACCATGCAGGGATTCCGACCGCACGGATCGCGGTCGTGGCGATAAATGATCCTGTTGCGACCCGTAAGATTGTCAGCATCAGTCGCAGTCTCGCTCCCGGGATTTCGATTATTGTGCGGACGAGGTACGTCAGCGAGGTCGAGGCCCTGAAGGAAGGAGGGGCAGATGAGGTTATTGCCGAGGAATTTGAGACTTCCGTCGAGATCTTCACGGTTGTGCTCAATAAATATTTCGTCCCGCGGGACAGGATTGAAACCTTCATTGCCGATGTCCGGGCGAATGGTTACCGCATATTGCGAAGCCGGACACCGGTGCAGGGAACACTTTCGGATCTTTTGCAGAATATCCCCAATACTACAATAACCGCGTTCACCGTTGAACACACCTCCCCGCTTGAGGGAAAGACTCTTGGGGAGTTCAACCTCAGGAAGCGGCATAACATCCTCGTACTTGCAATACGACGGGGCAAATTGGTTATAACCGGGTTGAGCGGTGAGTCTCGTCTCGAGGGCGGGGATATTGCTATTGTATATGCAACACCGGACGATATTGCAAAAAGTGCGGTATTATTTAAGAAAGCGGAAAAACAGGCAACCTCTTTCTGAAAAGGACCGGGGTCTGTCCATTGAAAGCTTTGTTATTTGTGAGGGTTACCTGTCTTATTCCATCTCCGAGAAGACGGGGGGAGAAAGGTGTTGAGAAGATTTTCAGGTATTGATCCGCCACTGGGGCATCCCTCCGGAGGCGGCGGGCGTTCATCCCGTATCGAGAGCAATCCATCCCGATTCTTTAAGTTGAATATTAATTTCGACGATTGAATCCACTCTTTTAATTCAGGTCTCTTTTGAAACATTGAATTTACGATGGTTCCCGCCTCAGGGCCTCTCCGAGGCACGGCGGGCAGGGAGGAGTTGAGAAAATTTTCAGGTATTGATCCGCCGCGGGGGCGTCCCTTCGGGGGCGGCGGCGTTCATCCTATCGGGAACGAAGACCATTCCTCTCATTAGCACCGATATGGGGATTCACTCCCTTCGAAATCGAGATCATGGCAGGGAAAAATTTCCCCGTTTTTCCTGTGCTGTGCTTTTTTTATCCTTTTCATCCTTTCACAAAAACAAGCATGGGTTTCCCGGACCTGTCAAAAAGTCTCAGGCCCGATTCGCTGATACGCAGTTCTGCTACTCCTGAAAGATCATTGAGATAATCGGACTCCTGTTGCATGATGTACTGACCGCTGCAGAGGATCTTTGTTGATACCGGCGGTGAGATGGTGATCGCATAATCCCGGACATTATATGCTGCACCGTATTGGTTGCACCCGGCAGAACCGGTTACTTTGCCGTCACTACCAAACATGGCTGTTATTTTCGTTCCGGGTTGTACTGTTACGAGGACCCCGGTTGAATCCGCATATGACTGCAATGTCCAGTTCGCCCGGGTCATGCTGATGCCGGCAGATGCCCTGATACCCGGGATATTAATAAAGAGGATCAGGAGGACCAGCAGTCCGACGAGGGCAAGCGCAAGATAAAATTTCAGGCCCAGGGGCTGCGGAGGCAGGGGGATGGTGCTTTCCGCTTCTGCAGGTTCTTTGTCTGGTGAAGCCTCCGGAGAAACGTCATTCATTGCCAGTAATCAGGCAGGGACACCATTAAGGGTTATGGTGAGGGGAACATGAAGAGTGAATCAATGGCACACCGCAGATTACTTCCAGGTAATTATTTTGGAGGGGGGAACGGCCGTATCTGAGATTTTTATAGCTCCGTAGCCCAGTATATGCATGGATTCTGCAACCGTCAAAAAATGGGCAACCTTTTTTATTGGCATTCTCTGTGCAATCGTGATTGCCGATGCACTTTCAAATGTGATTGTATCAGCAGCAGGGATCACCGGCTGGGTGAGTTTTCTGATAAATTTTGTCCTGTATGCAGTTTTTTTCTTTGCTATCCTGTATGCGATAGAAAGAATTTTTCACATCGAATTTTTCGGGTTCTGGCGCGAATAACCCGGAAAATGACACACAATCCTTTTCACCAGATGGAATATTCACTTTCTGAAAATCCCGTTCGTGGTTCCGGGAACGGTGATTTGTTACACAGCGACATACCGCATGACTTCTCTGGATTTTTTTCTTTCCCTGACGTCACCCGGGACAACATCGTTTCCTGATTACCGTTCCCCGGGAATATCTTTTTTCCTGTCCATGTAACGTAGGATGGCTGTACGGGTTGTGTTGTCCATGAGTGCTGAAAAATCGATGTCAATGGTATACACGGGAAATAAACCAAGCAGTGTACGCTCGTGAACCGAATAGAGCCTCGATTCGAGAAGAAGGGCTGGTATTTCAAACCAGTCCTTCCCTTTGGGTGATATCCCTGCATTTCCGGCACCATGTATTCCGGCCAGTTCTTTGAGGGACTCTTCCTGAAAATCAAGAATACGGATGGCCATTGCCCGGCTGGTGACACCATGGATGTGCCTGATGAGGAAATACTGGCTGACAGCAAGAATCGTGATAAACAGGACGAGGTATCCCAGTTTATTAAGCCCGGACTGGCTCATGAATGCAGTAACTGTCAGACCGGGCAGAAGAATGATCGCTGTCAGGAATAAAAATACCGCGATCAGGATACCTGTCATGAAGATCGCAGACACCATCCACGGGGGAATATTCTCCCGGGAGAGTCTTTTCCTGACCTGCTCGACATTTCTCTTGAATTCTGTTGAGAATGGCTCTGTCTTCCAGACCAGGAGATAAAACAGGATAATGACACCACACTGGGAAGTGACAATAATTGTCGTACTCAGGGAAAGATTCATGGTAGTATAGGAAAGGAGCGCAAAGATTATGTCGACAGAAAAGAGCAGCCCGATACCCAGGGATAATGCCCTGCTGTTAATGAAAAAAGAGTTAATAAACAGCCGGGTAAATCCGGATGTTCCTGAAGTGACACCAATATCCCTGAGCCATGCATGAAAGCGGATTATCTCACTTTTCGAAAGCCCTGCTTTCTCAAAATTTGTCGGAATCAACAGGATGATGAAATAGAACATATTGAGGTAGAAACTGGCTGCAATAAACAGGGCAAAATAATCAGGCACCGTTAAAAAAAAGACACCGTTGATAAGGATACAAAGAAAAAGAATGAAAAAATGAAGAAATCCGGTTTTTTCCGATAAGACCAGCCCACTACGTTTTTTTCGGACATCTGACAATTCATCATTTAAAACCGTATCGACCGAACCATTGCCGGATTTTTCGAAAACCTGGGAAGCGGGCATAAAAATACCGTATCTGGTACCAATCTATTTTTTTAACCGGCAGGGGAGATGGGTGTTCACGATAATTTTTCATAGATATATGCTGTATTAACTGAACAGTATTGCGTAGAAATGAATAAAACAGATAGGATGAATTTTGTAGTTGTGATGCTAAAAGGAGAGATGAATGCAGGAGTATTTCATTAATTGTATCCGGTGATACTGTCATGGACACAAGACTATCATGCCTCATCTGGGGTATTATCGGCGTGGTTTTCGGGCTCCTGGCCCTGCTGTTCCCGGAACTGCTGCTTATAACCTTTTATGGAATATTCCTGCTTTTAGCCGGGCTGACAATGGCCATATTCCTTTTCCTTGCCATTACTTCACGGAGCGATGACTCGATGTTCTGGTTCGGTCTTTTTGCAGTTTTACTCGTTGTTATAGTCCTGTCATTCCTGGTACAGCTTGTCGTCCAGGTTATATTCCTGCTCATCATCGCAGGGATCGCGTTTTATAATGGTTTTACTGATATCACGCTCGCACTTACTCATCCAAAAACCAAGTATATCCTTATCCCGGGAATGTTCATCGCAGGCGCAATCCTCTTAGCCGCCATCCTCTGGTACTTCCCTGCCATGCTCGATAACCTCAATAAACTTGTCATCGTAATACTTGGCAATTTCGCATTTGTATTTGGTCTGGTTTCCATCATGATGGGGTTTTACCAGAAAGAAACTCCAAAACCAGATCTCCACAACGGAAAATGGACTTCAAGAGATAAAACCTGCCAGATTCCGGAATCAGAAAGAAAAAAGTAATTATCCCGCTTAACCGGGGAATATCCCGCGTTTGTGTTCTATGTACGACGTCATTGTGATTGGTGCAGGCCCGGCCGGAACCGCTGCGGCAGCTGCATGTGCCCGCAGCGGCCTCAAAACCCTTTGTATCGAAGAACATGGGACCATTGGTTACCCGGTACAGTGTGCGGGACTCCTGTCATGTGCTGCATTTACCGAATGTCGTGTATCAGGTCGCCCGGTTCTTAACCGTGTCTCTGGTGCCCGGATCGTATCTCCTTCCGGAAATGAAATCCTCATCGATGCCAAAACCCAAAAGGCTGTTGTTGCCGACCGTGGAGCGCTTGATCGTGAGATGGCAGAACATGCAGCGGACGCTGGAGCTGAGTTCTGTGTAAAGACTGCAGCGTATGATGTACGGGGAACAACGCTCCTGACCCGGGGAGTTTCGGGGCCTCAGGAGATCCCATTCAGGCTCCTTATAGCGGCAGACGGGCCACGGAGCAGTATTGCCCGCATCTTCAAGATGCCCCGTGCCAGAACGTATCTTGCCGGCATCCAGGTAGACCTGGTCCATGAATGCGATTCGCGGTTTGTGGAGATCTATCCCGGCGCATCCCCGGACTTTTTCGGATGGATGATCCCGTCCGGAGAAGGGCGTGTGCGTATTGGCCTGTGCAGTCGGACCGGAGTTCCGGATCTGTTCACAGCCTTCCGGAAAAAATTCGGAGAATCTTCAACTCATCTGGTAACCGGAACACTTCCTCTTGGGGTGATGCCCCGAACCTATGGTCACCGCACCCTGTTTACCGGAGATGCTGCCGGGTTTGCGAAACCCACTTCCGGAGGGGGGGTGTATACGGGGATCCGTTCAGCCCGGCATGCGGCAGCAGTCGCGATTGCCTGTTGTGAAGCTGACCTGTTTACCGATGAGGCGCTGGCAGAATATGAACGAAGGTGGAAAGAAGACCTCTGGCGGGAACTTGACCTCGGGTTCCGGTTGTTTCAATTACGCCAGAAAATATCGGCCAATGAGATGGATGCCCTCGTCCAGGCACTCAATGATCCTGATATCATCAGGACGATAATAGAATACGGCGATATGGACCGCCCGGGCACGCTCATCAAAAAACTCATGGTAAAACCTGGCATACTCCGCTGTGCACCCCCGCTCCTCCGGTCAGGACTTCGTTCCCTGTTCCGGTTATGACGAGAAAAAACCCGTCTGTGATGCCCAGTGGCGGGAACCAGCTTCATTTATAAAGTGGAGTTGGAAGACAGTCGGGGAAGACTTGGGCAGATGGTGAGTTAACCTGTGTTTCAGGGCACCTCTGTTCCCTGATCCGGTTTCCTGGTTCCGGTAAACCGGTACATATCTTTGGGGATGGTAATCTCAAACCGTGCTCCACGGCCAGGTTCCCCGCATTCATCGATGGTGATTTTGGTAATAGCAAGGATCTCCCGGATCAGGAACAACCCGTATCCATGGTTTTTCCCATATCCCCGTTCAAACAGGTGTTTTTTTATCTCACTGTCGATGCCAACACCGTCATCCTCGCAGATTATGGTCAGCCGGGGGCCGGACAGACAGGAAGAAAACTGGATCGTGGTGGTCTTTTCGCCGTGTCTCACTGCATTCTCTAAAAGATTATAAAATACCTTTCCAAGGAGGGGATCAGCATAGACTTCGATATTGGTGAAGGCGATGTTGACGGTAACCGGACTCAGGTCAAGGAGATTTGCTGCGTTTACAATAACATCATGTACATTCTGCCACTGGGGGGTGTGGACGCCGATATCCTGGTACTCTTTGGTGAATGCAATCTGCTGGTTGATCCTTTCCGTTGCTATCTCCTCTTTTTTTATAAAACTGAGAAGTTTTTCATCAGTAGTAAATTCTTCTGATAGTGCAAGATAGCCGGAAAGAACCGTGAGCTGGTTAAGAATGTCATGCCGGGTAATGCTTGAGAGGAGGTTCATTTTCTGGCACGCAAGAGCAAGTGCTTCTTCCATCTGCCTGGTTTCCGTAACATCCCACCCGACGGACTGGTATTCCGTAATTTTGCCGTTTTTATCAAATATTGCCCGATCAGACCAGCGCTGCCATTTCATGGATCCATCGGGCATAATAATGCGATGAGTGTGAGACGCAGACGGATGTTCTCTGGTCAGTGATGCAAAATGGTTCCGGATCAGGCGGTGCTCTTCCTGAGGAATTCTCGGAAAAAACTTCTTACCGACGATATCGTCACAGGATTTGTTAAAGTACCGGCAATATGCCTCATTGGCAAATATATGCGTACCATCGGGCAGGAACCGTGAGATAAGCTCTGTCTCATTCTCGACAACATTCCGGTAGGTTTGTTCGCTGTTCCTCAGCATTTCTTCGGCTTCTTTGCGTTTACTGATATCCCGCACAATTGCCTGAAGCAGCCTCTTTCCTTCAATTGTCAGCTGGCTGAGGGTGACATCTGTATAAAAGGGTGTGCCATCCTGACGCGTAAACAGCCACTCGAAGGACTGGGGAATGCCGCGTTGTGCCGCAGAAATCTTTTCCAGTCCTCTCTTTTCAGAGCTGACCCGGCCGGGCTGCATGAGCGGGGAAAAGTCGATGAATGACCGTTCAAGGATCTCTTCTTTTGCGGAACACCCGAATAGTTCTGTTGCCCTCGAGTTGCAGCTGATGAACCTTGAATCTTCAAGGAGCAGGATTGCATCGGGAGCATGTTCAAAGAGGGAGCGATAGTGTTCTTCGCTCTCCTTAAGATCCTGTTCTGCCCTCTTGTTCTCGCTGATATCCCGCAGGACCTGAATCGCACCGGTCCTGTTGCCACCTGCAT
>Ga0105095_10001085_pt1 | contig 13936 bp, 10 predicted proteins | sample PPLLak2March2015_2_FD_79180 | JGI IMG/M metagenome (GOLD analysis project Ga0105095, IMG submission 79180) | Freshwater sediment microbial communities from Prairie Pothole Lake near Jamestown, North Dakota, USA - PPLs Lake P8 Core (3) Depth... | ecosystem: Environmental > Aquatic > Freshwater >... | reverse complement strand
GTAAAAAGGTTAAATTCAATTATCCTGGTCGTATCGGCTTCTGCTTCTATATATAAGCAGTATTATAAGCCGTTTTTAAAGACGTTGATTTATTATAGGTAGCACGATTAACTTTAGGCAGGCCCGCTTGCTAAAGAGCATGGAGGGCAGCTTTGTTGTATGCTGAACCTAAGCCAGTCAGTCTGGAAATAATGAATACGGTGATACCCGTTGAAGAGGGATAAGAATTCAGGCAACTTCTTTACTTATAATTTTTTGATATTCATGCGGTGTAACCTTTTCTATACTTTTAAAAACCTTGCTGAAATGATATCTGTTATTAAACCCACACATATGGTAAATTTCAGATATGGGCTTCTCACGAAGAAGTTTCTTCGAATACTCAATCCTGGCTTTGTTAACGTACTCATGGAATGTCTGACCATAAATTTCTTTGAATTTATGCGTCACATAAGATGGGCTCCTACTGACATATTCCGCAGCGGTTTTTACATTAATAGGAAAAGCCAGGTTGTCCTCTACATATTTTTTCAGGTAAAATTCCGGTTTCTTGATTCTGAGCCTGATCAGCTGATTTTTTATAATAAGCTCTGAAAAATTTTTAAAAAGTTCCGCAATCAAATTAAGCTTATCCTTGCTAACCACATTCATTTCGTTGTAAATCTTTTCAAGCTCCTCTGTCTTTGAATGCTTGTAAAGATCGCATTCCGATGCAATGGTCTTGAAATCTTCTTCAGACCCGATCTGTCCAAAATGCAGAAACCCAACAAGATGATTCTCAACAAACAGTGGAAAAAACATTTCGTACAACCCGCTATAACACCTGTATATGAGAGGCTCCTTTTTATTGAGTGATTCCAGAAATTTTTCCTTATCACATGCGAGACATCTGTTTTTAAGTTCCTGCTGGATAATTATACAAAAATCATGTAATTTCCTGCTGCTACCGGGAATCTCGTCCGAGTATTGCATTGCATCATTGCTAAAAACAAATGAAGTCCGGATGGAAAACAAGCTGGATATCAGATTCATCATTCCTCTTATCTCGTTTATCTCGATCATTAATTCTTCTTTGGTCACACTGTTCATTATCGAAGGATATTAATGTAAATAATTGATTTACAATTTTGTTTAAATAAGAAAATTCCTGATAAAAAGCTGCAGATAAACTCCCTTCGGGGTAAATATAAAAAAATATAGTTTACATATTTTATTAAAATGCTTAATTAGATATAAGATTTGCGTTTTTGAACATTGATTTCTATTTTAATTCAGACTTTCTTTAAGCATAAAATATCAGGGAACTTCATAAATTGAATTTAAATTCATATTTATTTGATTTTCTGTAATTTACATTTAGTAATTAATATATTATGCCTGGACCTGGTGCTTATTTTTTTGGAAAAGAAGAGATTGAGGCTGTTGCCGAAGTAATGCAGAGTGGTTACCTTTTTCGTTATGGCGACGAAAATGATCCGAAGTTTCTTCGGAGAGTTTTAACCCTTGAAAAAGAATTTGCAAAGTATTGTGATGTCAGGTACGCTATTGCAACCTCGTCAGGAACATCCTCATTGCTGGCGTCTGCTATTGCATTGGGTTTAAAGCGGGACGATGAAGTTATTGTGCCCGCCTATACTTTCGTGGCTAGCTATACATCCCTGATCTTTGCAGGGATAATCCCTGTACTTGCAGAAATAGATGAGAGCCTTACTCTGGACCCTGGTGATATTGAACACAGGATCACACCACGGACCAGGGCAATTATGCCGGTGCATATGCTTGGCAATCCTTGTGATATGGACAGAATCACTGCCATAGCCAAAAAGCATAATTTACTTGTCCTGGAGGATTCATGTCAGGCTGCCGGAGCTTCATATAATGGCAGGAAGGCAGGTTCGATCGGAAACATAGGAGCATTTTCCCTTAATATATTCAAAACAATTAACAGTGGGGATGGCGGTTTGATCGTCACTGACGACGAATATCTTTATGAAACAGCCTTCGGAGTACATGATCAGGGGCATAAGCCAAGCCGTCTGGGTGTTGAAGTTGGTAACCGGAACATTCTTGGATTGAATTTCCGGATGAATGAAATCACTGCTGCTGTAGGTCTTGCACAACTAAAAAAAATTGATAAGATAACAAGCATCTTGCATGAAAAAAGGGATAAGCTTAAAAACCTGATAAATGCAACAGGAGATTTCAGGTTCAGGAGGTTGAACGATCCTGAGGGAGATTGTGCCACTGTGTGCACAGTGATATTTGATACAAGGGAGCAGGCAGTTGGAATTGCAGGGATTCTGGGATCAAAAACGGTTGATCAGAGTGGCTGGCATGTTTATTTTAATATGGAACACGTTATGAATCATCTGAAGAACACAGGTCAGCCGCATACCAAAGGTTCATATCCCCGGACTGATGAAATCCTTTCACGGTCAATGAATATAAGCATAGGTGTTGTGGATGGTGGTCTTGGGTGCGGATGGGGTATTAACATTAATTCTTCCGATGCTGAAATAGAAGCAATTGCAAAACAATTTATTGATGCATGCAACCGATATTGAACATGAAAAAGTCAGAGCACAGATTTATGCACAATTGAGAGACGGCAACAGGCAGTCAGTCACAACGAAAATCAGGGAGATCGGCTTTTCCGAAACCGTCGATGAATGCGTAAAAGGATTGTAACTGACGGGACAGTTGTATTCAAACTTGTACCTGCAAGTTTTACAACTCTGATCAGCAAAGAATGATGTTAAATACCGTCCCGGAATATTTTGAGGGCATTCAGGCGGAGTATCTTGAGTACATCCTTGTCGCTCAGCCCTGAAGCAAGGACAGGAGCAAGGTTACATCTTGTATCCATCCAGTTGACATCGCTGGCAAAAAGGATTCTGCCGGCACCAATCCTGCTGGCAAGAATATCTATGAGGCCGTTATTATAATAATCTCCTGCGAGATCCACATAAACATTGGAAAAATCTCTGCATACCGCCAACGTTGCTTCGAATGAAGAGGGACGCCCTCCTGCATGACCAAGAATGAAGGGATTTTTACGAAAGTTTTTCAGGTATCTTCTGAACCTGTCAGGATGACTTCTGTACTGCTCGTGATTATAGCTGGAAATTCCCCAGCTGTGAGTCATTATTGGCTTATTTAACTCTTCAGCTATCCTGTAAACAGATTCATAACTGTCGTCATCCGCATCGGTCTTGTGAAATGTGGGATGAATTTTTATACCGATACAATGCGGATGTTGAAGTGATATTTTCAGTTTTTCAATGTGAATATGATCTCCGGAAGGATCAAATATCTCATAAAAATAAAACCGTTCCTCCCTATAGTCAAGCACGTCCTTCAAATAATTCACGCTGCCTTCTGCTGTGTTATCAAGCATTTCTCCGGGGATCAGAAACATCTTGTCAACAGAGCATAAGTCCATGTATTGAATCCAGTCGGATGGCTGAAATTTGAGGTCCGGAGTGGGCATTTTATAAATATCTCCGTTTCCGTACTGAAGATTATGGGCATGAGAATCGATAACAAAAGCTTCGACAGGTTTATATTTAACTTCAGGGGGGTAAAGGAGGGTTATTCCAAGCAGACGCCTTAAATTATTACCGGCAATATCACATTTGGTCTCCCAATCGAGATCACTAATGATAACAGGCCCCATGCTGGCATCAGCAATATATTCAGGCATATGGCTCCCGAAAAGTAGTTTATTGCCGAGCCCTATTCTGCATGATTCCTCATGCCCGTACCAATTACAGAAATTATAGGTGCACAGATAAACGTTATCGCATTGCTTCAGTAAATTTTTGATTTCTTTAATAGCGTATAAAATCTTTCTTGGACCCGATTCCAATATGATTTTCAGACGCGGATTCTCACTTGCGAATCTCCTGATGTCATCAAAGCCAATATTTGTATGAAGGATAGTCAGGGGAATGTTATTATCTGACATTTCAGGAAAGATGTTCCTGAAACTGTCAAGCGGCCCATTTAATGGATTGAACCTTAAAATGTGGATCTTGTTTTTCAGTATTGGCAACCTGCCTTCCAAAGAAAGATCCAGGTTGGCAGCCCTGACAGAAGGTGTTGCGATATTCTGATTGAATCCTTCAAAAGATATTTTATCATTTTCCCACACCGAAGCATCAAGCCAGGGAAGGGCGGCTTTCACTTCATTGTATACTGATCTCAGCAACCTTACTCTTTCATTCAGATCCTGCATCTTTCAGGATTATATACAATTCCGGGAAACGATCTCTTTATTACTTCGTATGCCTCTTCCTCTTTTTTAAGGATATTCAGCACCTTTGCCTGGAGAATTATATTTCCTGCAACGGTGGCTTCAATAAGACCTGTGGTTACAGTTAATCCGAGAGCCTCTGCAATTTTTGAACAGAGATAATTGTTCCTGGATGCACCCCCTACAATATTCATACCTTTGAATTCCATGCCGGTTATTCTTCTCAGATCATTGACCGATTCGACGAAAGACACAGTAAGGCTATCAAAGATAACTTTTGCAAAATCTTCAGGATTACGGGGCTTAGTCTGACCTGATTCAACGCAGGCGTTGACAATTTCCGCAGGCATGTCGTCAGGAGCAAAAAACCGCATGTCATTTACATTAATTATTGACTTAATCCTGGATTTCAAGGTTCTGTCCGACAACTCCGGATAGGAAATGCTGATCCCTTTGGCTGCCCATTTTCTGATGCATTCCTCCAGAAGCCACATTCCGACCCCTCCATTGCCGAATAATGCCCATTTCCCCCACGCAAGACTCATAATAGTTATGTGGGTATCATTAATTTTATCGGTATCTATTTTCGACCCATTGCAGCATCCAAGCATCGCCCATGTACCGATGCTCATGAATAATGTCCCCTTCTCCATTGGAAATATGGCTGATGAGGCCAGGGAGGTATCATGTCCCGATCCGGAAATCACGGGGATTCCCAGGAGCTTCCCAGGGCAATCCGGAAATGCTACCCTGCCAATTACTCCGGGGTTTTCGAGAACTGGAGGGAGTATTTTTGATGGAATTCCAAGTTTTTCCAACAATTCTGAATCCCAATCCCCATTTTTCATCCGATGCATCTGGGAAGCCGAAGCAAAGGTAAGGTCAGATTGTTTTTCCCCGCAGAGACTATAATTTATCAAATCGGCTACAAATAACAGGGCACCTGCCCTACTGATGATTTCCGGTTCATTGCGGGTCATTGAATAGAGCTGGCACAATGTTGTTATTGGTGAAATATAAGAACCATTCCTCTTAAGAAGCTCCAGTGGAGGAATTACATCTGAAAATTTTTCAGGCAATCCTTCAGTGCGTTTATCCCTGTATGAAACCGGCTCATAAAAGAGCATTCCATTTTCATCGAGAAGTCCAAAATCCTGAGACCAGCTATCACAGCAAACAGATTCAATTCTTTCATTACCGGTCATCTCGCAGGCTTTTATCAGCCCTTTCCGGATTTCATCTGTTAAATGCTGCCAGTCCCAGCGCCTGATCCCATTTTTCTCAACGATTGAATTCGGAAAACGGTGTGCTTCTTCAAGAACAAGGTCATACCCTTTGAGCCTTCCTATAAAAATGCGACCATTACTTGCTCCAAGATCAATAGCAAGAAAATTTTTTCTTTCATGATTCATAAAATAATACATTCAAAATTCTGCAAAAAAGCAAGTTTTGCTATCTTTTCCGAACAATGTCCGGGAACCGCAACCATATGATGTGTTCCCCCTGCCATACTGTAGCGTGTCAGCAATTTTCCGGCATCCTCTCCTGGCTTAATGAACCAGTGGGCTGCACTGAAATTCTCCAACGGCTTAATATCAGGTATTATGGCTTCAAAACATATATAATAAAAATTACTTTCAGCATCAGTGGTTAAATTCACCAGAGTGACAGGCCCGGGTTCGAGTGAAAAATGCATTCCGGCATAAGGCCCGGCACCCTTCGCCCAGAAATCCTTATTGATAAGGCGTATTTTCCTGTCCTTCCGGGCAAATCCCGGATTGCATTCCTGCATGTGCGTCATGAAGATCAGATTTCTTCTGAAATCCACTGTATAAGTTTCAGTAAAGTTTGCTGCACCGCAGAGATCCCTCATCTGCGACATTAATGCTGCAATTGATGTGTTCCCTTCACCGGCATATCCCAGCCCTTCCATCATCAGCTTGTTTATTCCGAGAAAAGGCATGGTGGGAAAACGTCCGTCATCCGACAGATCGGAAAAATTCATAGTGAAAGCATCCAGATTTTTTTCTTCAATCATATCCCTGAGTGCCAGTTCAAGTTTTATTGAAAGCCTGTGAGTCTCCTCGGACAGATTTTCATCCACTTCAAAGAAAATCTTGTCTTTTGCGAGCACTTCATCAATTCTGTTTTGATCAATATCATTCAGGATCCCTATGAATTTCCCTGTGTTGAGGTATATGGTATGAGGGCCCCATTTTGTTTTCATCGAAGTCTCATCTACCCCAAAATCACCCATATCCTGACCGGGATTACCCAGCAAGCCTACCCGGATCTTTCCAGCATATTTTGCACTCCTGGCAGCCTGAAGCCATTCAACGATTTTTTTTATCACCTCAGGATCCTTAAAATGACCGGTTTCCATTCCAAAGATTTTATTCCCGCGAATGAGTATGTTAGTGATATCCTGCGTACCTTGAATCACATGGTTCATCAGAAGGGTATCAAAATGGTACTCGTCTGTTATTTCGTATAACTCCTGAGTATTCCAGATAACAATCGGAATATCTGTTTTCAGAAGTAATGGAACTGACATTAGTCCTGGCGTATAGCACATGGGTATAATCAGTAGTGCGTCAGCACTGTTAGCTTCGGCAAATCTGATCTCGTTTTCCAGATATCCTGCAAGAAAATATATCTTTCTTGAAAGAATGTCAATAGATGTTTTTATTCCTGAAATAAAAAGATCCAGTTGTCTGTTCTGCCTGTCTATATAATCCGGATATGTTCTGTCATATAACTCATGAGATAAGGCCAGTACCACAACTTTTGGTTTTTCAATCTTATGCATGTTAACAATTATAAAGATGTCTGTTTATAAAATCAAAAATTAGTCTCATTTACCTTTTTTATAGCCGAAGAAAGCATAGTACATTATAATGAGATATGACGGGATGCAGACCCAGTAAGCTGTTTGGGTTGACAGGTCATTTGCTATCTTTCCGTAAATCAATGGCAATATCGCACCTCCCGCGTTGGCCATCACGAGAAACGCCGAGCCGGTCTTTGTAAACCTGCCAAGACCTTCTATCGCAAGAGGCCAGATAGCAGGGAACAAAAGGCCGTTGGCAAAACCCAGCAAGGCAACAAGAAGGACTGTCAGGGGAAGCATAAGATCAATCGATTCAAACGTAACCAGATCAAAAAAGGGCATAGTGCAGTAGATATGGGATGGAATATAAATTGCCCCTAATGAAAACAGTATACCAAGGATGGTACATATCCTCAGTGCATTTACCTGACTAAGGTATTTCGGAATGAATATGATTCCCATGAAATAACCCAGGATCATACCCAACAGTGTAAGCGAGGTATAATATTTCGCCGATTCCAGGCTTATCCCCAGTGACTGTCCGTAACGGATTATGGTATCGCCAGCGATAACCTCCACACCTATTGCAAAGAATAAAGCCATAACTCCCAGCAGAAGGTATGGAAATTGCCAAATGCTGGTTTTACCTGTACTGAACTTCACGCCAGTTCCGTTTTCTGCAGCAGTATCCAGATCCGGAAGCTTCGCTGCCCGTATTATCAAGCCGAATATGATCAGTATTACAGCCATGGCAATATAAGGCAATATTACCCGGCGTGCCAGCTCATCAAGAATTCCGGGCCGCAAAAGAATATCAACATTTGCCAGCTTTTCTTCAAGGGCACCCGCATCTTTCAGGATGAAAGATGCCAGGATTATTGGAGCTATTGAACCCGCAAACTTGTTCAAAATTCCCATCATGCTAATCCTTTTGGCAGCACTTTGAATGGGCCCTATTATCGTAACATAAGGATTAACCGCTGTCTGCAGCAAAGCCAGCCCGGTTCCCGTAACAAACAAGCCGGTAAGGAATAGCCCGAATGTCCTGGTAATAGCTGCCGGGACGAAAATCAGGCAACCGGCGGCCATTATCCATAAACCTGCTGTCATCCCGTTTTTGAATCCTGTTCTTTTTAGGACCTCGGATGAAGGTACCGCCATTATCAGATAGGAAATGAAAAATGCGAATGTCACAAAATAGGCCTGGAAATCATTCAGTTCACAGGCTGTTCTCAGGAAAGGGATAAGTATACCGTTCAGCCAGTGAATAAACCCGAATATGAAATAAAAAGTCCCAAGTATCATCAGGGAAAAAACATAATCCTTCCTGCTAACCGGGGATAAACCTGAGATTGTGGAATTTATCATATTTCATTATTAGTGTTCGGTTCAAATTTCTTTCTGCTTTTTCTCACGTCATTTGCAAAAAGTACGACCTCCATCGATGAAAATTGACTGTCCCGTTATATAGGAGGATAATTCAGACAGGAGAAATAACACTGCAAAAGCTATATCCCCGGGTTGTCCAAGTCTTCTTAACGGAACAGTTGCTGCGAGTTCATTGCGTTTACCGGCATCAGGGTGACGCTGTTTAAGCAGATCTGTTTCAATAAGGGAAGGATGGATAATGTTGCATCTTATACCATACGGGCTAAACTCTTTAGTCACAGCCCGGTTAAGCCCTTCCAGCCCAGCTTTGGCAGAGACATAATCAGCTCTTCCACCGCCTCCTCCAACCGTAGCAGCCGAACCGATCAATACAATCGAACCTTTGCCGGCTGCTTTCATACACTCCAGGACTGATCTCACCGAAATAAAGGCGCCTGTCAGATTAATATCAACCACACGCCGCCATTCTTCTGCGTTAATGTCCAGCATGCAAACCTGGCTCGTGAATCCTGCACAATGTACCAGGTTATCAATCCTGCCAAACCTTTCCTTCAGTTCACCGGTTAATAGCAGGGTTTCCCTTTCATTTCTGCAATCTATTGTCCGGTAAAATGATTTTACGCCAAGCTTTTCCGTCCTTACCAGCAACTCATCAGATGCTTCAATATCAGCCGGAATGTCAAGGCAAGTCCAGATCACGTCACTTCCGGATTCTGCTGCCATATTGACAACGGCAGAACCTATTCCGCGTGCTCCTCCGACAACAAGTGTAACTTCCCCGCTCAGATCAATTTCCAGCATGATTCTTCCTTAATATTTCACATACTGAAGTCCTGAACTTATCAAGTATCTCATCACATTCATCCTTACTGACAATCAGCGGCGGCTTAACTTTCAGAACATTTTTCCTTGCACCTCCGAGCCCAAACATAATACCATGGCTGAAACCGGCATCCCTGATCCGTATAGTCTCATTTGCAATAGGTTTCTTGCTTACGGGATCGCTTACAAATTCGACACCTATATGTAACCCTGCCTGCCTCACTTCACCTATTTCCGGAAATTCACTCATCATTTCCTTAATACCGTTCCCGAGATAACGGCCCATTTTTCGGCAATTTTCGAGTACTCCGTTTTCAAGCATTGAAAGTTGTTTCGCGGCAGTGACCATTGACAATGTCGGATTGGCAAAGGTATGAAGCTCTTCAGTATCAGGAGAAAATCCTTCCAGCTTGTCAGAAATAATTATACAAGCAAGAGGCAATCCTGCTCCAAGTCCTTTCCCCAGAATTATAATATCAGGGGTAACTCCAAAGTAATCTGCAGCAAACATTTCACCAATCCTTCCGAAAGTCTGAATTTCGTCGAAGATCAGAAGAGTCTCGAATTCATTACAGAGCTTCCTGAGTTCCTGCAAATACCTTTTTGGAAGGATTATCTGTCCTCCGCTTGCCTGAACAGGTTCAACAATGACTCCCGCCGGCTTTCCGGCAATACCCCTGAGGAAGGTTTCACGCGCCATTGTTATGCACATATCGGTCTCTGTTTCAGGATCCGCATTAAATGGATTCCTGTAGGTATAGGGATTAGGGATCCTGATGAAGCTTCTTGAGAGTGAAAGAAATCTGCTGCCCCCCAGATATTTCCCTTCCGATTTGGTGGAAATCCAGGAAGCCCCTATCGATCCCAGCGTTGTTCCATGATAGCTGTCATGCAGGCACACGAAATCCCGTGAAGGTTGAACATTTTTGATGCTGACCTTCATGGCTGCCTCCACAGCCGCTCCTCCGCCCACAGTAAAAGACACCCTGTTCAGATCTCCCGGTGCATACCGGGCGAGCTTATTCGAAAGGTAAAATCTTGGTTTGTTGTCATATCCCTGATGGATATGTGTCATACTCTCAATATGCTCCCTTATTACTTTGTTAATCTCATCATTGGCATAACCCAGATAAAGTGCCCAGCTTTGCGAGGTGCAGTCGATATAATCCTTTCCTTTTTGGTCCCAGACCCTCACTCCTTTTCCTCTGATAAGCACCGGACCTCCACGGGTTCCTCCTCCCAGCATTACATTTTTTGCATACTGATCCATCTGGGATTCATCAATTCCGTAGATTTCTTCTAAAACACGATCCATATATTTTTAAAATTTAATGTATAACCTGCTGACTGCCCCTCCTATGCCATCCACGGACGCTGACGATCGAGCGGGCCGGAGAGTACTTCAAGGGCAATATTCACATCATCAACAATCTGGAAATCATACATTCCCAGACAGACAAAATCAGCCCCGTTATGGAATGCATATTCCAGTCCTGTTTTGGGTCTTATGGCACCGGCTGCCAATACCTTGAAAGCTATCCAGGGTTCTTTCAGAGTACCCATGAACCTGATAGTCTCCTCAGGATCGTCATCCCACATATTATCGTTCCTTGATCCTTCCGGATTGGCTGACCAGTAATTATGGCTATGGCATGTTTTCATCCAGAAATCCGGTTTCAGCCCATACTCCACACAGGCTTTGATGGCAGCTATCTTATGGGCACCAATACCCGCGGGTTTACCATTGCTCCGGATCTCATCCAGCCCTTTGCGGATCAGGTCGACACGCTGTTCAACAGTCCTGCCAAGAGGATCCTCCCAGGTTGGATCGGTAAAGCGGTCAGTGATCTCTCCGCCGGAATAAAGTGCATCGGCACCGACAGCAAGTGACATTGCTATTCCTTTCTGAAAATCAAGGTTGATATTGCAGTCTGAGATGAATTTTATGTCACTTTTGAATTCATGCTGGTATTTTTGATATATTCTTCCGAGTTGCGGATTGGTTAATAGCGCATTAATACCACATTTCTCGCCGAGGGCCATGGTCTGCATCACCTTTTCATCGGTGTGATATGTTTTTATAAGTTTCGAAACATAGATAAGATCCCGGGCATGTGCCCAGCCTCCTATCAGGTTTCCGCCCATAATGAGACGGCTTAGCTCAAACTTTGCGGGATTCCCGTTCCTGTCAGTATAGCTGATAAATCCCTTTGGTATTTGCCCTTTAAGATTCAGTAAGGTGGAGTAGTTGAACTTGAGAAGTGTCGCTCCCGAACTGGCATTAATTCCTTCGACTTCCAATAATTTTTCTTCAAAACTGTCCCATTTCCTTTTCTTATACAATGCATATGCGAAAGCCCCGAGAACAGGAAAAGAAATAAGGTTCTTTATAATTTCACGGCGCTCCAGTTTTTCTTTATTTTCAGGTTGATCGGGAACAGGTCTTCTGGCCTTTTCATCTTTCCAGTTTGCATAAAGTCTGTCGATACTGAAAAGATATCCGGGGGCAACGAATATGAATGCAGTCAGAATAAAAAGTTCGATCAGGTTTCTGTTCACCCACAAATAACTGCCTTCGACAGGTACCCCGAACATGTATCCGGGGAAGGGAGGATAAGCCAGAAAATAAAAAAGGAGCATTATTGCACCTCCTGCACTTGCCCATCTGGTGAAAAGTCCCAGTATAAGGCCTGCACCGATCAGTGTCATCCCCCAGATGTTCATAAAATCGATAACTGCTGTTAAGGCGCCATTTTCAGCCATGGCATTAAACATTGGTCCGAAGACCCACCTTGAACCTGCGAGGTATGGAGCGGAACTCCATGCTTCCGCAGAGATTTTAGATATTCCTTCATAAAGGAAGTGCCATCCGATCACAATCCTTACGAAAGTTAACAGCCAGGGCAACGCCTGGTTAATTTGATTCTTGGTTTTTGGATTCATAGGTAACTTTCTATAATTTACTACTTTATTCAACCCGACGCATTCAAAATAACCGCCAACAGGAATTTATATCCCGGTATTTGAAAAACCGATTAATTCAGTACTTTTTCTAAAACCATTAGTACGGACAGCCAGATAGATAAACCTTCCAATCCATTTTGGTTTATTATGTACATGATTGCGGCTGCCATAAATGACCGGGTCACGCAGGGAGAGAACCCTTAGCAGCTTGTTTTCAGATGTGTTTTGCAGATCGGCCGTTATTTTCCGGTAACCACTGGTTGGAATACTTCCATTCTTACATCCCTGTCCCTTATGGCTAAAGTATCCATAGCGGAATATGTATTTCCTCCCGAGGTAAGCTGATAGCTGATAAAGATAGCGTCACGTTCCTTTCCTCCCCAGGCTTCTGCATCTTCAACAAATGTACCGCTGCCGGTTATGGTAAAGTCCGACCCGGTATTCTCATTGATGGTACAACTCCCGTTGTCTGAAAAATTCAGCTTCATCTTCAACTGACCTGTAATTAAATTGGAACGCAGATTTCCGGAAACAGAAACTTCATTCTTTCCGGTTGTGACCAGGCTCCAGATTTCATTCTGTTCGGCATATTTCGCAGCATAGCGCGTAGTCTCAAGAACCGCATTGGTTGCATCTTTCACAGTGCTGGTCCCTCTGTGGAGGTACTTGCCATGATACGGATTTATGAATTTCACACAAAACATTGTAAAATCCTTTGGCTGAATTACCCAATCAGCTGCTTTCCTCGGATCGGCATTGGCAATTGCGGGTGTTCCCCGCAGGACAGAGTCAATATTGACCACACTGACTATGCGCATCGGAATGACATAATTTGCACTTATTGCCAGGGGATCCTCAAAAAATGCATCCGTCAGCTGAACTTCCAGCCCCCCATTGACCTGACCTGCAGGAACGACTATCTGATTTTCCCCTAAGGCGTAATGTGTCTGAGGCATTAAAAGGACCTGACTTCCTGTATTAAAATTCACATTATTGCAGAGTTCCGGAGCGAGTTCCACATTGAACTTCCTTTCCTCCTTGTTTGTGTAAACCCCGCCAAATGCAGCAGAGATCATGAATTTATGATTGTTGTCGTTCTCATTGACGAAAATATAGTCACCGAGAACGAGAGTCCTTATCGGATACTGGTATGGGAAATAACCAGCAGTGTAAGCATAATCCGGGAATTCTATGTCCTGGTTTTCACAAGCAACAAGGCCCGCTGCCAGAATTAGTATTATTAATATTTTCTTCATATCCTTGAATTCTTTATTGTTACTTTCTTCAACAACTTCGTTTAAAATACTTCTACCAGTCTTTATTTTGTATGAGAGAACTGTATTTCAGAACTTCTGAATACGGTACAGGGCCATAGATCATATAATTATTGTCATAGGTGCGTGATTCAACATCGACCACTGTGTGTACAGTACTGGTTCTATTGATATTTATTCCTTTGGCAGTCTCAGTCAGATCCGCTTTCCATCTGCGAAGGTCCCAGAAGCGGAAACCTTCGAAGCAAAGCTCCAGCCTTCTCTCGTTACGAATAAGTTCCCTCATATCTTCTTTTGTAGTGATCGACGAAAGGTAATCGTCAGGTTGTGCAATACCTGCCCGCTGACGTATTGCAGCTATAACATCACGTGCCGAATAGGCATTTGCTCCGGTTCCGTCAG
>Ga0105095_10001083_pt1 | contig 13941 bp, 6 predicted proteins | sample PPLLak2March2015_2_FD_79180 | JGI IMG/M metagenome (GOLD analysis project Ga0105095, IMG submission 79180) | Freshwater sediment microbial communities from Prairie Pothole Lake near Jamestown, North Dakota, USA - PPLs Lake P8 Core (3) Depth... | ecosystem: Environmental > Aquatic > Freshwater >... | reverse complement strand
TGGCTTGAACTCAGCTGGCTTATTGTACTGCTGGGTGTAGAGATTTCGTATGCATACCAGAACGCAGATAGTTATGAACATGAAGCAGAGCAACTGGAAATCAGTAAATACCATCGCAGAATTTTAGCGTTGCTTGTAATGAACCGGATCGTTAAAAAGTTTTCCGGCGGAGAACCTGCTGTTAATGCCGTGCAGCTGGCGGAACAGCTGGATATTCCTCCCAGGCTGGTCCGCGACATTTTATATGACCTGGTGAATGCAAAGGTCATATCGGAAATTATGACCCAGGATGTTAAAGAAGTAGCCTATCAGCCTTCCATTGATATTAATAAGATCACGGTGAATTACCTGTTTGATCTGATTGACCGGAAAGGCCATTCGCCTATTTTTATCAAAGAACCCGAAGAACTCCATGCAATTTCCGCCATTGTTGAATCGTACTATAAGCATTTCGAAAAATCTCCGGAAAATAAGTTGCTGAAGGATATATAAAGAAGATAGAAGCCAGTAGAAGTTAGTAGGAATTCCACTGTTCCACTGTTTCACTATTCCACCGTTCCATTCTTCAACTCGTCACTTGTCACTTCCTCAATCATCCTCATAAACTCACCCTCGCTTATCAACGGCACTCCGAGTTTCCGGGCTTTCTCCCGTTTGGCAGGCCCCATATCATCGCCTGCAATAATAAAATGTGTGTTGCCGGTGACCGAACTCAGGTTTTTTCCGCCGTGCTGCTCAATAAGGTTTTTGAGTTCATCACGGGAATGGGACTGGAAGGTACCTGATATGACAAAGTTCATTCCCGAAAGTATATTGGAGACAAGCCTTTTCTGATCCCGTTCACCCTGAAACCTTATCCCGGCCATCTTTAGTCTTTCAATCAATTGCTGGTTTTTCTCGTCGCCAAAATACTGGCGAATGCTTTCAGCGATTCTGCCCCCAATTTCCTCAACCGAGGTCATTTCGTCAACGGTCGCTGCAGCCAATGCATCTATGGAGGTAAAGGACTGCGCCAGTTTTTTTGCAACAGTTTCGCCTACATACCTTATTCCAAGCGCGAACAAAACCCTTTCATAGGGCACGTTTTTTGACGCTTCAATGCTGTTGATAAGATTTTCTGCTGACTTGTCAGCGAATCTTTCAAGTTTTACGAGCTGCTCTTTGGTAATGGAATAGAAATCAGCACTATCTTTCAGCAAACCATGATTGAATAGCTGATCTATGGTAGCTTCTGCAAGCCCGATATCCATGGCCTTGCGGCTTACATAATGCTCAAGTTTCCCTTTGCGCTGAGGGGGACAACCGGTCTCATTCGGACAAAAATGCTTGGCTTCTCCCGCTGTCCTGACAAGTTCTGATCCGCATTCCGGACAACGGGTAATATACTGCACCGGCAGTGAATCCGGAGGTCTGCTTTCGAGATCAACACCAACAACTTTGGGGATGATCTCGCCTCCTTTTTCTATAGTTACCCTGTCGTTAATCCTTATGTCCAGCAATTCTATCTGGTCGGCATTATGGAGAGAGGCTCTTTTTACCGTAGTTCCCGCAAGAAATACCGGCTGAAGGTTGGCTACCGGTGTTATGGCCCCGGTGCGCCCCACCTGGTAATCAATGGACAGCAGCCGGGTAAGAGCCTGTTCGGCCTTGAATTTGTAAGCGATGGCCCATCGCGGTGATTTTGCCGTGAAACCTGTTGTCTGCTGCTGCTTGTATGAGTTTACTTTTATAACAATACCATCAATGTTAAAGGCCAAATGATCCCGCGTTGTATTCCAATGATCGATATAGTTGAAAATCTCCTGAAGGTTGACACATTTTTTCACATGGGGCGCGATTTTAAATCCCCATTCCCTGGCCTTCATCAGGCTGTCATAATGCTTATCAAAAGGAAGGTTCTCGCCCAGCACATAATACAGGAAACAGTCCAGCGGCCTTTTTGCAACCTGGGCGGAATGCTGGAGTTTTAATGTGCCGGCTGCCGCATTGCGCGGATTAGCAAAGAGCGGATCGCCTGCTGCTGAGCGCTCGCGGTTCATTCGCTGGAAACCTGCACGGGGCAGGAAAATTTCACCCCTGATCACAAATTGTTCCGGATAGTCCTGTCCATTCAATGTCAAAGGTATACTTCGGATCGTTCTGACGTTGGCGGTAACATCATCGCCCTTTTCACCATCACCGCGGGTTACAGCTTTATCCAGTTTGCCATTGACATAGGTTAAACTGATCGATACACCATCGAATTTAAGTTCACAAACATATTCAATCGCCTGGCCCGGCAACATTTTAACGACCCTTTCCGTAAAATCAGCTATTTCTTCCCGGGTATAGGTATTGGACAGTGAAAGCATGGGGTAAGTATGCCTGACCTGGGTAAAGGAATTGTCGATGTCGCTCCCTACACGCATGGTAGGGGAATCTGCATCATAGAATTCAGGGTGATCATGCTCAAGTTTCGCCAATTCCTGCATCATGTTGTCATATTCAAAATCACTGATGGAAGGACTTGACATCACGTAGTACCGGTAATTGTGCTCATTAATGGTCTTGCGGAGCTGATGGATCTTTTCCTCAATCGTCATGGCATCAAAGTTTATGGCATGGTATGTAACAACAAATTTATCATTTAGTTTCTAACCAAAAATGCTCCTGCAACATATAAAATTGAGTTCATGATACGGGAAAACCTAATCAGAAGCTGGTCAACTGCTTCCGTTAGTAAACCTGCATATGATAGGCTATATAACCGGGTTAATTATTGATTTTCAGGCGACTGCCCTGGTGCTCCTGAATCTTTTTGTTATGGAATCATTATTTTTCCTTACCTTTGCAGCCAATTTAAAATTAATAGAATGAGGATATTACTGGGTAGAGGAGAGAAAACAGCCATAACGGGGAAAAACATTAACCTTAGCTATGACGAATTGCTGCAACAGGTGATCGGTTATAGTTCACTGCTCGGAGAGGTTGCTCACCAGCGGGTAATAATATTGTCCGAAAACCGGCAGGAGTGGATATTTGCTTTATATGCCATAATAAATAACAAGGGGGTTGCAGTTCCCGTCGATGCTTTGTCAACTGCACATGACGTTGCTTATATCCTGAAGGACTGTAAGCCGCATTCGGTATTTATATCCGCGGATAAGGCAGAGCTTCTGCAGGAAGCTATGAAAGAATCAAACCATTTCCCTGCCATCCATATTTTTGAAGATATAAGGATAGATGCAGGAAAAATTACGGAAGCGAATGAGATCGTGATCCGGGATGAAGATGCCACCGCAACGATACTTTACACATCAGGCACCACGGGAAGTCCAAAAGGAGTGATGCTTTCCTTTACCAACATCTTCAAAAATCTTGATGGCGTTTGTCATGACGTTCCTATTTATACATCCGAAGACAGGGTATTGGTCCTGTTGCCCGTGCATCATGTTTTCTCCCTGATAGGCACCATTATTGCACCGCTGTATGTGCATTCTACACTGGTCCTCAACAGCTCCCTGGCGGCAGATGAAATGATTGCCACCCTTCAACAGCACAAGGTAACCATTATGATTGCCGTGCCGCGGTTATACCAGTTGTTGTACAAGGGGCTGAACGAAAAAATCAACCATAGCATCCTGGCCAGGCTTTTCCTGAGTTTAGCCACCCTTTTCAGGTCAAAAAAGTTCTCCAGGCTATTGTTTGGCACCGTCCATAGGAAATTTGGCGGACACATGAAATATATGGTGACAGGAGGAGCTTCTGTAGAAGCAAAAGTTATACGTTTTTTTGTGACCCTCGGTTTTGAGATACTCGAAGGATATGGCATGACCGAAACGGCGCCTATGATATCCTTTACGCGGCCGGGAAAAATCAGGCCCGGAATACCCGGTCAACCGCTTAAAGATGTCCTGGTTGAGGTCAGGGATGGTGAGATCGTGGTATCCGGTAAAAACGTGATGCAGGGATATTATAATAAGCCGAAGGAAACAGCCGAGATAATAAAAGATGGCTGGCTCTATACCGGCGACCTGGGTTTTATTGATGAAAAGGGATATGTGAACATAACCGGAAGGAAAAAAGAAATTATTGTGCTCCCGAACGGTAAAAACATTAACCCGGCCGAATTGGAAGTGGCCATAGCATCCGGTTTTGAGGAAGTGAAGGAATGCGGTGTTTTTATGAAGGATGGTGCTTTGCAGGCCATCCTTCTGCCCGATTTTAAGAATCTTGCAGACAAAGGCATCAAGGATTATGAGCATCATATCAAATGGAATGTGATTGATAAATTTAATAAGACCGTTTCACCCTATAAAAAAATATTGAGATTCCATATTACCGGTAGCGAATTGCCAAAAACACGACTGGGCAAGATTAAACGATTTGCCCTGGAAGAACTGGTAACGAAAAAGAAGGAAAACGTTGCTGATGAGCCTCATACCCATGAATACCAGGCATTGAAGAAATTTCTGGAAGACGAAACACAGCAAACAGTATTCCCCCATCACCACCTCGAACTCGATCTGGCCCTCGATTCACTTGGCAAGGTAAGCCTTTCGGCATTTATTGAAGCGGCATTCGGACTGACTATCAACGAAGGTAATCTATCCGATTTTGCCTCCGTGCAGAAACTGGCTGAATACATCAATATCAAAAAAACCAGGTTGAGCTTTGAAGGGATCAACTGGTCAAAGATCCTGAAGGAAAAAGTGCATTTAAACCTTCCGGAATCATGGTTTACGCATAACCTGTTCAAGACATTCTCTCAGGTATTATTCCGGCTCTTCCTGAGGATAAAGGGAGAAGGACTGGAAAACCTGCCCGAATCGCCTTGCATTATTGCTCCCAACCATCAGAGCTTGCTGGATGGCTTCCTGGTTATATCCTTCTTCAAGCGAAAATTGGTTAAAAAAACTTATGTATACGCAAAAGAACAGCATTTCAGGAATCCTTTAATGCGTTATCTGGCAAACCGAAATAACATTATACTGGTGGATATCAATAAGGATCTTAAATTATCCATTCAGAAACTGGCCGAGGTGCTCAAAAAAGGAAAGAACCTGATCATCTTTCCGGAAGGAACAAGGACACTGACGGGAAAAATAGGAGATTTCAAGCAGACCTTTGCGATTTTGAGCCAGGAGCTTAATATTCCCATAGTCCCCGTTGCCATCCGTGGCTCATTCAATATATTGCCATCCGGGTCCAGGATCCCCAGGTTGTTTAAGAAAGTGACAGTATCTTTTCTTTCCCCCGTTTACCCGGAAAATCACAGCTACGAATCCCTTAAAAATATGGTATATCAGAGGGTGGCCGGAAAGCTCGGAGACGGATGACGTCTGCTATTCCTCCTCCTCATCATCCTTACAGAAAGTGACCTTTAATACGATCGGATCTCCTTCCGCTGCTCCGTAATTGGGATCAACAGATTTTACAGCCGTTATAACCTCCCATAGTTTGATATCGGGATAGCGCACACTCAACAGCGATGAAACGAGTGAAAAGGATTTTGGGCCCTGCGGAACAATGACAACCTCGTGCTTTAGCCTTAAATCCAGGCAACGCGAGGTCAGCTTGGAGTTAATACTTTCCGGATCAAGCACTTCATAATTTATTATGTTATTTTTATGGAGTTGATTAAGAAGCGCTTTGTTATTTTCCAGCACCGAGGCTTTGTATTCAGGATCGTATTTGTTTTCGGGGACAAATGCTAAAATGGTGGCTGGGTTGAGCTTTTTGACTAATTCCATGGTCGATTTGAAAGAATTGTCGAGTCCTGCTATCAATGCAACCGGCTTATTATTATTCAGATGATCCTTGGCGGTAATCATAGGTCCCAGGTACCGGATAGCATTCTTTTGGGCTTCCAGATTGAATTTTTTCGGAGTATAGGAAAAGAACACGGTAATTTTATCGGCATTAAAATCATTCCTGGTTATGCTATCAAGAATAGAGGCAAACCACAACCGGGGCATGCAGGAATAATCTATCAGAAAGATAACCTCACTTTTTTTTGAGGTATTGCATATCCTTTTAATAAGGATTTCAATTTCTTCAGGTTTGTCAGGAGCTGCTTTAACCATTTGAAATCCCATGGCTGAAAATGCTAACTCATTCTTTTTCCGCAAATCAACATGGTTTTCTTCAGAAAAGCAAAGCATGAATTTTTGGGCATTTGGAGCGGGGATCATACCGGCAAGGCTGGTAGCCCGGCTCTGATATCCGGAAGCAGCAATGAAAAAGTCAATCTTTTCATATTGTAACTTCCCGTGATCGATCGGATAAATATGCGCTAATTCCATTTTTATGTTTGTCTGACAGGGTTGATAAGTGCTGCAATTAATGGCATAATCATTAGGCGATACGAATTTCCTGCCCCGATTGTTTGGAGGTTTTGACAAACCAACCCTATCTTCAGGCAAATGTTTAATATATCATGCTAAACGAATAGCAAGGGATTTAGAATACCAATATCTTCATTTGGTGGCTGATGGCCCCGCATTGGATACGCAACAGATAAACGCCTTTTTGTAATATACTGGTATCCAGAGTGTTAATTCTCGTTTTCGGATTCAGTGATTTTTTAACCATCAAAGCGCCGGAGAGATTAAAAATCTCTGCCTGCAGGCTTTTCGGATTCCTGTATGTGTTATGAATGAATAATATACCAGTGCATGGATTCGGAAAAACAACAATATCTTCAGGAATTTCTTCAGCATCAGGTATTACCGATGTTCCATACAACGCACTTATCTCTTCCTCTCCAACAAGGTGGTCGAGGTTCATAATCAGCTGTCCGCCTGACACACTTACATCATAATAGGAACTGTGCGGCATGCCCGGTATATCGACAATAATGGTATAATTACCGTCCGGTATATTTAAAAAAGAAAAATTGCCATAATCATCGGTTTCAGTATAATCTATTACATTATCCCAGGCTTTTGTTTTGCCAATTAAAACCACATTGGCTTTTTTCACCGGTTTGGCTTGCACTGCATTTGTTGATTTGAAAACACTGGTGGTGTCGGATTCGAAAACCAGGCCCCCTAGTGTTGATGTTCCGGTATTTTGAGGAATTTCTTTTAACTGAATATCGATGTGGGTCTTAGGCTCCACGGAAAAGATCAACAGCTGTTCAGCATCCTGCCAGTTGGAACCACTGGGATAATAGGTCGGAACAGCATCCGGATTTGACGAGGTGCCGGGTATGGCATAAATAATATATCGTCCAAAGGGAATGTTCTTCAGCAGGTATTCCCCGCTGGCATTGATCAGGGTGGAGTCGGAGAGGGGTGAGCGCTGGAACCGGGTGTACCCGAATACCTTAACCATCCCTTCCGGCATCAGAGTGCCGTCGGCATTGATCACTCTTCCGGTAATATTGGCAGCATAGGAGAATTTTGAAGTAAAAAGCCCTGCCATCCGGACACTCACCACCGGAATATCATCCAGCCTGTTATCGGTACCTGAATAGTTGCCCTGGAGATAAAGGTTGCCGAACGGATCGGCAGTAATCTTTTGGCCATAGAGCATACCCGCTCCTTCATTTAAATTGGCCCTGCCATAGGTGATCTCACCGGTGTAGCTGATCTTGATCAGGTAAAATCCTCCTTTCCCTATGGCGTCAGTAAATATAATCGTATCATAGACCATATCCGTAATAATTTCACCCAGGATATAGGTCGATCCGAAACGGTCAAATGCAACCGAACTGATCCAGTCATCATTTATACTGTTTCCGGTATGCACCCATCGTATACTGCCATCGATGTTGTCAAGCCTTACCGCCAGAAGATCGCGGGTACCCTCTTTAGCATTTGGGCGTGTAAAGACATTGCTCAAAACAGATGCTCCCATATAGTTGGTAACCAGTGTAATATTCCCAAGGATATCCGTTTGTAGAAAGGAATTTCTTCCCGGATTGTTGTAGGCCGTTAGTTGAATATCAATACTCTTAAGCCACAGGATTTCGCCTTCGGGCCCGATTTTCGAAACAAAAAGATTATGTTTCCCGGAAAAATTGGTAAGGGAATAGGGCTCTGCCGTAAGCAGAAAACTGTTAGAAATTCCTGTAAGGTATGCATTCCCTGTGTTATCAGTCGCGAGGCCATCGGCAAAATCTGTCAGGCCGCCATCGAAACGTTTAGCCCATACAAAATCGCCCGTGTAACTAACTTTGGCAACATAGGCTGACAGACTGGTATCTCCCGACAGGATACCGGCATCAAAGTAATAATCCCGTTCTCCGATCAAATCGCCGGCTATCAGAATACCATTCAGGGCCAGTGACATAAACCTGCTGTATATCTGGGTATAGCCTGCACCCATTTCAAAGTTGCAGGTTCTGATCCAGTCGGTTGTTCCCAGCGGACTGAATCTTGCGACATAAATAAAGGTGCCCGGATCTTCACCCACAACATATTCCTTGCCCGCAAACAACGTATCAGCCGTAAAATTCCCGGTGCAATAAACATTGCCGGCATCATCCATGGCCATATTGCCTCCGTCGACCTCGGGGATCTTCATGCTCCTGGGTTCAAGCAGCCGGAACCAGATCAGCCGGCCTGTTTTGGTCATGGACAAAACCAGCATTTTATCATCTGGATCCCTCAGCGTAAGGGAATATTTTCCTATTTTCAATTCAGTTGTATTGCTGATCTTGCAAAATATACCGATTCTTCCGTTGTCGTTCATGGCCACTTTAACCGGTTGGACCTGAGAACTGGAATTGATACCAAAGACACTCTGCGCCCAGATAATGCCTCCGGCGGTATTGTATTTGACAACAAACATGCTGGTCGCTTCACCCCCTGATGAACCGGGAATTGTGGTGGTCCCGAATGCCATCGAAGAATCACTAAAGGTGCCCACGGAAACAATATTTCCAATGGTATCCGTTACCGAGGAATGAATAGCAGCGTCACTGGCTGTTCTTGCCCACTTCCAGCGGGGATCCTGGGCATATGACGGCTGGAGCAGCGCCATTGCCCTCAATGCCAGCAACAGGATAAAAAGAACCGATTTTGTTTTCATGGGTAAGTATATTTTTAGTAAAAGTTCATGGTTCATGTTTTGTTCCATCACCAATCCTTATCCCCATCACCATGATGTCATCAATCTGTGGCCCGTCTCCTCTCCATTCCTCAATCGTTCTGTCAAGGATTTCCTTCTGTTCCTCCATGGTTTTCTGGTGGATCTCCAGCACCAGGTCACGAAAACAGCCTGATTTGAATTTTTTGGATTCAGGTCCGCCAAACTGGTCAGCATAGCCATCTGAGAACATGTAGAGGACATCTCCTTCATTCACATGGAAAATGTTGTTGGTAAACTTATTTTCATTGGCTATATGAATTCCGATGGGCATTTTGTCCGCTTTATAAACAACCATTTCATGGTTGGTAACAAGCCATAGCGGATTATAGGCTCCGGCAAACTGTGCTTCATGATTCAAGGGATCTATAATACAGAGCGCCAAGTCCATGCCGTCCTTGGCTTCATCTTTTTTGCCGGTTTGAGACAGCGTGTATTTGATGTATTCCCTTAACTGATTCAGTATATCAGCTGCCGTGATGGAATCATTGGCCGAGATAATTTCATTCAGCAAAGATACCCCCAGCATGCTCATAAAGGCCCCTGGAACTCCGTGGCCTGTGCAATCAGCGGCAACAGCTATGATCTTATCGTTCTTTTTGCTGAACCAGTAGAAATCACCGCTTACTATATCGCGGGGCTTGAAAAGGATAAAATAATCATCCAATAGCTCCTTAATCGTTTCATGGTCGGGCAGTACTGCAGCCTGAATGCGCTGTGCGTACATGATGCTGTCAGTGATTTCCCGGTTGATCTCAGCAATATGATCCCGCTGCCGGGCAATCTCCAGGGTCCGCTCCTTCACCTTATGCTCCAGCACCCTTTTATCATGTTGCAGTTTTCGGGTCCTGAATTTGACAAAGGCATAGATGAGCCCGATTCCCAACAGGACTTCAATCGTATTGAACCATCCGGTTTGCCAGAAAGGAGGCTTTATGCTGAATGAAAAGCTCAACGGTTCAGACCAGATTCCATCGCAATTGGCAGCTTTGACCCTGAATACATATTCTCCATGGGGCAGTTTCTGATAGGGGTGCGTTTCCGTTCCTGAGAAGATTTCAGACCACTTTTCATCATAGCCTTCGAGTATGTACCGGTACCTGTTTTTTGGCGTATTGGAGTAATGCAGGCCAACATATTCAAAAACAAGATTATTCTTGTTATAGGGCAGCACAAGGTTGCCCGGCAGTCCCGTCAGGCTGTCGGGAAAAGTGGAATAGTTGAAAATATCGGTGCTGTCATTATAAAATTTTACACGGGTAATATATAACCGCGGAGGTTTAAGCTGAGGCCTATCCAGCCATGGATCATACCGTACCAGTCCGGCAACCGTTCCGATCCATACGTTGTCATCCTGATCAATGGATGCAGCTTTTACATAAGTTTCAATCGGTGAAAAGCCATCGGTTTCTGTATACGTTACGATCTTGCCGGTAGCTGTCACCATCCGGGTCAATCCTTTTTCATGCCCGATCCAGAGATTACCGCTGCGATCACCCTCTGCAAACATGATGGAGTTAGAGAGCAGACCGTCGTCAATGCTGAATTTAGTAAGGCTATAAGATCCTCCAGGTTTGAGGATTATTTTATTCAGCCCATTGTCCGTTGCTATCCATGCATTTCCCGATGAATCAATGTATATATCATTACAACTGTTATTGGAAAGCCCTATCTCAGTATTGAATGTCAGATTATGTTTGCCGATAACCTGAACCCCCTCTGATGTACCAATCCACAGGTTGTTGTCCTGATCGATATGAATCGCCCGGATTTCTTTATTAGCAAAGGGTTTATAAACTTCAGGGAAATAATAGCGGCCCTTATAAAACCTGCACATGCCACCATAAAATGCCATGATTAATGTGTCATATTGGTTTATGGCTATCTCGTCCACCGCATAATCGATGGACATCTGCGGATTCGGATAGGTATAAAAACGCTCACCGGAATACCCGGTGACACCCAGATATGTGCCAAACCATAAATTATGCTGATGGTCGGAAATGATTTTAAAGGTTGTCAGAAAATCCGCATGCAATCCATCCCTTTCATCAAATATCCTGATCTTTCCATCTGGTGATATGCGGAAGGGTCCCTCATAAGTTCCTCCCCAGACATTGTTCTTTTCATCAACATAAGTACATAAGACATCTTTCCCGGGTATGCCGAAATCAGTATCGTAAATCTCAAAAGGCTTTTTCCCGGTTTTGGATATACCTCCTCCGGTTCCCATCCAAATATTGCCATCAGCATCCGCGATAATTTTCCAGATATTGATATCAGGAAGATTATTGGATGTGGTTATTTTTCTTACCTGGTCCTTTCTTAACATAAAGATTCCTTCCCGCATCGACTGAGCCCAAATCGTGTGATGCTGGTCTTCTGTAATATCCATTATAGATGCCTGTCTCAATAAAGGATCTGGATTCAGGACAAAGACTTCGTTCTCCAGACTGGCAATTCCGGCTTCCATAAGACCTGCCCAAAGTTTGCCTCGCTGGTCAGCATAAAGACAGGTCACCTTTTTCAGTTGCACCCTCCCCAGCCCTGAATAGTTTACGAATGTTTTTCCGTCATAACGGTAAATCCCATTTTCCCATGTACCGATCCAAAGAATGCCATGACGGTCACGCAAAAGGCAATTTACCATAACATCAGACAACAAGGTTTGAATGAAATATTGGTTGTCTTTTCCTTTTGTAATAAGGTCAAGACCGCTATAAGTGCCGACAAAGATCTTTCCATCCTCGTCAATCCAATGGCAAGCAACACTGTCATTGGAAAGTCCGTCTTTTGTCGTAAATGATCTTACAGATTCATGGGTGATCATCGAAATGCCTGTATCCGGATAGCACCAGATGTTCCCGCCGTTATCCTCAAATAATCTCAGGAAAGGCTGATCTGCAAGTCCCCGGGAGCTCTTTTTTAGCATCCATTTCCCTTTTTCAAGAACAGCAATTCTCCCTTCCAGCGTCCCTGCCCAGATTCTGCCCTGTCGGTCTTCCATCAGCCGTTCCACGTCAATAAAGGGAAGGCCCTCTGCAATACCGTAATTAACAAACCGGTATCCGTCAAAACGGCTCACTCCAACCTGTGTACCAAACCACATATAACCTTTCTGGTCCTGTATGATATCCATAATCACATTGGACGGAAGCCCGTCACGGATATCATAGTTGTCAAACTGGAGTTTTTGTGCATAAATATTCCCGGCAAGCAACAACAGGATCACTGTTGCGGACATGTGCTTGATATAGCGATATTCCCGGTATCTGGGATGCACAGGCAGGCGGATTAGCGTTAATTAGTCCTTATAAAGCTATTAATTGTTGCATAAAATAACAATAATAACAGGTCAAATTATATCAACAATTTAACCACGCATGCCTTAAAAAGGGAAAGTATCAGCGTTCGAAGAAGTCAACGGAGGGCCAGTTCTTTACCTCAGCCATGCATTGATAGATGGCTTTGGACAGGTCATTATGTACCCTTGATTTTTTATCTGAAGTAGTGTTTAGCAAAATTACCCAGTTGGTATCATTATTGAAACGCATGACAAGGGCTGCTGTTCCGGCCAGTGTACCGGTGCGCCACCAGGTTCCCCAACCGTCACTGCCACGCCAGCCCAACAGCTGATTTATTTTTTTGCCGTTTCGCGTCATCATTCTTACAGAGTGTTTTGAGAGAATGTCAGGATGGCTTGAAAAACCATCCATGGCAACAACGAGTTTTGCCAGCTCGGGAGCTGATGCAATCCATCCTCCGGCCGGTCCCAGCAACGCAATGTCATTGCCGCCATACTGGAGCGGGACCCTCAGTTTGCTGCAATCATATGCCGGATACAGACTGAGCTTCCCGTTGACATAGTACATGACCTCCTTGGCAGGCATTTCTTCAGGAAAACTACTCCCGATCTGCATATTATAAATACCCAGCGGATGAAGGAGGGCAAACTGTATATAATCCTCATACGGCATGCCCGATGCTTTTTCAATGATCTTGCCGAGCATACAATAGCCGGTGTTGGAATAACTGTATTTTAAACCGGGCTCAAAATCAAGCTTTTGTTCCAGCGCATAGCGGATCAGATCTTCAGTTTCAATGGCCTGCTTTTTTCTGTATTTTGAGGCAATAACCAGCGGGCCGAAGACCGGGTCATAAGCTCTGTGATTCCAGCCTGATGTATGGGTCAGCAAATGGTTAACGGTAATTTTTTCAATCCGCTTGTCCTTATAATTCAAAAATATCGAATCATTGAGCCATCCCGTGCTGCCAAACACCTTATCCTCCAGATCAAGCTGTCCGTTCTCAACGAGCTTCAATATGGCCGTGGCTGTGATGAGCTTGGACACACTGGCAATACGAAAGAGATTCCATGGCTCGGTTACGGTGCTGTCAAGATAATTCGAATATCCAAGCCCGCGTGCATATACCAGCTTGCCCTTTTTTGTAACTGCTATGGAAGCCCCTTTGATGTTTTTCTTAACGAGAAATTCATTGAAAATACTGTCAATAACATGCGTCTCCGGATACATCGTGATGGAATTATTGATCTTGTCAGCAAAGGACTTTGTTTCACGGGCAGGCACATTCCTTTCGCTGGCCCGCTTAAAAGAAAAAGTGGAAGTGATCTCACCCAGGAAGAATACTATGGTGAGGGCAACAATGGTAAATATTTTAATCGGGCGATAAAAGCGCATGCTAGAATTTTTCTGTTAACCAATCTGACTACAAAAGTAATGCAATTTTGCTTCCCGGCATAAAGTCCTATTTTAGCCGGACAACAGGAATTTTCGGAAAAATGAAAGTTCAATATATAAATAGTTATAAATTAAATATATACAGGATCAACAGCAGTTCATCAGC
>Ga0105095_10001082_pt1 | contig 13947 bp, 9 predicted proteins | sample PPLLak2March2015_2_FD_79180 | JGI IMG/M metagenome (GOLD analysis project Ga0105095, IMG submission 79180) | Freshwater sediment microbial communities from Prairie Pothole Lake near Jamestown, North Dakota, USA - PPLs Lake P8 Core (3) Depth... | ecosystem: Environmental > Aquatic > Freshwater >... | reverse complement strand
GTCTTGCCGTCGGCGGTGGCGCTGTACGACTGCACCGTGTGCGAGCCCTTGAGCACCGGCTGGGCAGTCCCCTTCGCCACGTCGAATCGCACCAGGTTGGCATCGCCCCGTTCGCCCACGACAACGACGATGGACCGACCGTCCGCGGACCAGATGGCGCCGGCCGATCCGCCGCCGCGCGGCGCCCGCTGGTCTCCACCCACGCTGCCGCCAATGTCGAAGTCGTAGGTGGCGGTGAGGTTCCGCGGCCCCGACGAGCCGTCCACGGGAGCGACGAAGAGGTCGGGCTGGTCGTAGGACCGCTCCGGCGTGCCGTACAGCGTGCCGCCAAAGGCAATCCACTTGCCGTCCGGTGAGGGCCGCGGACCGCCGATGGTGCCGTTGATGCTCGCCACCTTGACCGCTTCCCCACCGCCGGCCGGCACCGCATACAGGTCGGAATCCGACTGCTGGTAGTAGGGCTCGTCCACGCGGTTCGACGTGAAATAGATGCGCGACCCATCGGGCGCCCACGCGTGGCCGTTGTCGGCGTACCGGCCCGACGTGAGTTGCTGCGGCTTGACGATGTTGGCGCCGGGTCCGACGGAGGTGACCCACAGGTGCGCCGGTCGATCCGGCTCGTTCCAGCCGCCGCCGTTCGATCGGTAGACGGCCTCGGTGATCACGCGGACGTCAGACGGCTTCGGGGCATCGGGCGCCTTCGCGAAGTCCTCGTCCTTCGTGGTGCTCGAGAACGCGATGCGGGTGCCGTCCGGCGACCACGCGGGCGCGCCCGCGCCCTTCGGCAGGTCGGTGACAGCGCGCGCTTCGCCTCCGTCGAGCGGCAGCACGTAGATTTGCGGCGGCTGGGCCTTGCCGTCGCGTTCCACCGCCCGCACGAACGCCAGGCTGCGGCCATCCGGCGACCAGCGCGGGCTGCTGTCGCGCGTTCCCGCCGTCAGCGGACGCGGCTCTGCCGAGCCGTCCGCCGGCACCAGCCACAGGCTGGTCTCGTAGTCGTCGTCCTTCTCGTTCACCACGACGCGCGTGAACGCGACCGCGGATCCGTTCGGCGAGATCTGCGGGTCGGCGATCCAGGTGAACTTCAGAAGGTCGGTCTCCGTGATCGGCCGCTTACCCTGGGCGGCGATCGTGCCCGACAGCGCAATGGCAACGGCCGTGACGATGAGTCGACGCATAAGGGGCGATTATAGCCACCGTGCAGCTGGCATCCGTCGTGAACCCCACGTTCCGGTGACGAACTGCTGGCCGGGTGCGTGCTCGCGGGTCATACTGTTCACCTGCCATGAGATTCGTCGCGCTGCTCGCTCTCTGCCTTTCCGTTGTCTCGCTCTCCGCCCAGTCACCCCGTCCGTTCCAGGCCGATCCGCCAAAGGCGTGCGACAGCTGCGCCGAGTGGAACCGCCCGATGGCCCCCTTCAAGGTGTTCGGCAACACGTACTACGTGGGCACCGAGGGACTGTCGGCGATGCTGGTCACTTCGGACGCCGGGCACATCCTGCTCGACGGCGCGCTGCCGCAGTCGGCGCCGCTCATCGATGCCAGCATCCGCGCGCTCGGCTTCCGGACCGAGGACGTGAAGTTCATCCTCAACTCCCACGCGCACTACGATCACGCGGCCGGCATCGCCGCCCTGCAACGGGCGAGCGGCGCCACCGTGGTCGCGAGCCCCTGGAGCGCGGAGGCGATCCGTCGGGGTCTGCCGCTCGATGACGATCCGCAGATCGGGTTCGGCCGCGAGGCCAACGCCTTCCCCCCCGTGAAGACCGTGAGGGAGATCAAGGATGGCGAGGTGCTCCGCCTGGGCCCACTGGCGCTCACTCCCCACCTGATTCCGGGGCATACACCCGGCAGCACGGCCTGGACGTGGGACGCCTGCGAGCCCGTGGCCGGCGGCGCACCGCGGTGCCTGCACATGGTCTATGCGGACAGCCTCACGGCCGTGTCGGCGCCCGGCTTCCGCTACACCGGGGACGCCACGCACCCGAGCCTGGTGGAGAGCTTCCGCGCGAGCATTGCCAAACTGGCGGCGCTGCCCTGCGATATCGTCGTCTCCACGCATCCCAGCTTCACCGGGGTGGCCGAGAAGCGGACCAGGCGCGGCACGATCGCCCCTGGCGCGCCGGGCGATCCGTTCGTGGACCCGCAGGGCTGCCGCACGCTCGCGGCCGATTCCATGAAGCGTCTCGAGGCGCGGGTCGCTGAAGAGCGCGACAAGCGCTGATCACGGGCACCTCGCGCGCCGTCATCAGACCTCGTTCAGGGGCACGACCTGGACCGCGGCGTCGGGAACCCCGCCAAGGAATCGGTCGAGCGTGGACCCGCGCATGAGCAGTTCCCACCGTGACCGTGCGCTCTGCCCGAAGATGACGTGCGTGACGCCTTCGCGTTGGGCGAACGCGATGAGCCCGTCGGAGGGCCGATCGGCCTTGACTCTCACCACCGTGGCGCCAAGGCTTTCCGCGAGCCGGATATTCTGCTGCAGCGCCTCGGCGTCACGAGCGTTGATGCGTCCGGGTTTCTCGCGGGGCGTCTCGACGTAGACGGCATACCACTTGGAGCCCAGCCGGCCGGCGATGCGCGCGCCGGTCCTGATCACGCGCGGCGCGTGTGCGTTCGAGCTCATGCACACCATGACCCGCTCGGGAATCAGCGCGGGCTCCAGCCCCTCGCGGGCACGGTAGCTGGCCGCCTTCTCGCCGACCTCGTCCGCCACGGCCCGAAGCGCGAGCTCGCGAAGCGTCGACAGGTTGCCCTTGCGGAAGAAGTTCGTCAGGGCCTGTTCGACCTTCTCGGGCCGGTAGATCTTCCCCTCGCGCAGGCGATTCCGCAGTTCCTCGACCGTGACGTCGACGTTGATCACCTCGTCGGCACGGTCGAGGAACGTATCCGGCACGGTCTCGCGCACGCGCACGCCCGTGGCCTTGGCCACGGCGTCGTTCAGCGTCTCCAGGTGCTGGATGTTCACGGCCGTCATCACGTGAATGCCGGCCTCGAGAATGTCGATGACATCCTCGTACCGTTTCTCGTGGCGGCTGCCTGGCACGTTGGTGTGCGCGAGCTCGTCGACGATACAGATCTGAGGCTTCCGGCGGATGATCGCCTCGACGTCCATCTCTTCCATGGTCACGCCGCGATAGTCGACCTTCCTCCGCGGGACGACCTCGAGGTCTTTCAGCTGTGCCTCGGTGTCGCGGCGCCCATAGGTCTCGACATAGCCGATGACCACGTCGAGACCACGGGCCTTGAGGGCGTGGCCTTCCTGCAGCATCTCGTAGGTCTTGCCCACGCCGGGAGCGGCCCCGACGTAGATCCGCAGGCGGGCGCGGTCTCGCTCCTTGATGCGAGCCAGCAACGCGTCGGCCGTGGGGCGCTGGGTCATGACAGTCCATCGCTCCCTATGCCAGGCCGATGGCGACCAGGACCACGTCGATCACCTTGATGCCGACGAACGGCAGCACGATGCCCCCGAGGCCGTAGATGAGCATGTTCCGACGCAGGACCGCCGCCGCGCCCAGCGGCTTGTAGGGGATGCCGCGAAGCGCCAGCGGAATGAGCGCGATGATGATCACCGCGTTGAAGATCACGGCGGAGAGTATCGCCGACTCCGGCGTCGCCAGCCGCATCACGTTGAGCGCGGTCAGCTGCGGGAACGCCAGGATGAACATCGCCGGGATGATCGCGAAATACTTGGCGACGTCGTTCGCAATCGAGAACGTCGTCAACGCACCGCGCGTCATCAGGAGCTGCTTGCCGATCTCGACGATCTCGATGAGCTTGGTCGGGTTGGAGTCGAGGTCCACCATATTGCCGGCTTCCTTGGCGGCGGTGGTGCCGGTGTTCATCGCCACCCCGACGTCGGCTTGCGCCAGCGCGGGCGCGTCGTTGGTGCCGTCGCCCGTCATCGCCACGAGCTTGCCGGCCGCCTGCTCGCGCTTGATGAGGTCCATCTTGTTCTCGGGCGTCGCCTGGGCGAGAAAGTCGTCGACCCCGGCCTCGTTCGCGATCGCGGCGGCCGTGAGCGGGTTGTCGCCGGTGATCATCACCGTCTTGATGCCCATGGCCCGAAGGGCGTCGAAGCGATGCCGCATACCGCCCTTGACGATGTCCTTGAGGTGCACCACGCCGAGCGCGCGACCGCGCTCCGCCACCACGAGAGGTGTGCCGCCCGCACGCGCGATGCGATCGGTGGCCACCTGGAGCTCGGCGGGGATCACGCCACCCTGCTCACTGACGTACTTGGCGATGGCCTCGGCAGCCCCCTTCCGGATTTCGCGGCCGTCCAGGTTGATGCCCGACATGCGGGTCATGGCCGAGAACGGCACGAACGCCGCCGACTTGTCCGCCAGCTCACGGCCCCGGATGCGGTACTTCTCCTTGGCCAGCACGACGATGGAGCGTCCTTCGGGTGTTTCGTCCGCGAGCGAGGCCAGCTGGGCCGCGTCGGCGAGCTCGCCTTCGCTGACACCCGGCACGGGAATGAACTCGGTGGCCTGCCGGTTGCCCAGCGTGATCGTCCCTGTCTTGTCGAGAAGCAGTGTATCGACGTCACCGGCCGCTTCGACGGCGCGCCCCGACATGGCGAGCACGTTCTGCTGCACCAGCCGGTCCATGCCGGCGATTCCGATGGCCGATATCAGCGCGCCGATGGTCGTCGGGATGAGGCACACGAGCAGCGACACGAGCACTGGAATCGGGATCTCGGTGCCCGCGTAGTAGGCGAACGGCTGAAGCGTCACGACCACGAGCAGGAAGACCAGCGTCAGCACCGCGAGCAGGATGTTCAACGCGATCTCGTTGGGTGTCTTGTGGCGCTCGGCGCCCTCGACGAGCGCAATCATGTGATCGAGGAAGGTGTGCCCGGGATCGGAGGTCACCTGCACCTTGATCCAGTCCGAGATCACACGCGTTCCACCCGTCACCGCCGAGCGATCGCCGCCGGCTTCCCGGATCACCGGCGCCGACTCGCCGGTGATCGCCGACTCGTCCACCGAGGCGACGCCCTGGGTGATTTCGCCGTCGGCCGGGATGAACTCTCCGGCGTGCACCATGACCACGTCGCCCTTGCGCAGGCTGGCGGCAGGCACCGTCTCCATTCGGCCGCCTTCGGTCAGCCGGTTTGCCACGGTCTCGGTCCGCGTCTTCCGCAGCGTGTCGGCCTGCGCCTTGCCGCGACCCTCGGCCATCGCCTCGGCGAAGTTCGCAAACAGGACCGTGAACCAGAGCCAGAAGGCGACCTGTCCGGTGAAGAGCGGTTGCCCGGCGCCGGTCGCCAGCTCCCGTACGAAGATGATGGTCGTCAGGAGGCTGCCGACCTCCACGATGAACATCACCGGATTCTTGATTTGCATCCGCGGATCGAGCTTGCGGAGCGAATCCAGGGCCGCCTGTCGGACGATGCCGGGATCCCAGATCGAAATCGTGTGTGCGCGTTCTGACATAAGAATGCTTTCGTGGTAAGACTTGGGCTCGCGGCTTGGAACGTCAGACTCCGGGCTTCGGCGGTCCGAACGTCTCGTCGAGCGCGAGGTTCAGTTCGAGCACGTTGACCCGCGACCGGCCAAGAAGCCCCAGACTGGGCGGCTCGGTGTGCGCCTGAATCAGCTCACGAACCCGCTCGATGGTTGCGCCGCGCGCCGCCGCCACGCGCGGCGCCTGCAGCTCGGCGGCATCGGGCGGAATGTGGGGATCCAACCCGGCCCCGCTGGCGGTGATCAGCTCCGACGGCACGCGGTCGGGCGTGACGCCTTCCTGCCTGGTGACGGCATCGAGGCGCTCCTGAACCGCCTTCAAGTGGTCGGGATTGGACGGCCCGTAGTTCGTTCCACCGGTCGACGCGGCGTTGTAGTCCACGCCTGAAGGCCGCGGCTGGAAGTACTCCGGACGCGTGAACGTCTGGGCGATCAGCCGGGAGCCGACGATGGTGCCGTCGGCACGGCGAATCAGGCTGCCTTCGGCTTGTGCCGGGAAGACGACCTGACCCACCACCCACAGCGCGAGGTGGTAGCCACCGCCCAGCAGCACCATCGTGACGATCGAGAACAGGACGCCTTGCTTCAATTCTTTGACCATGAGGTGCTCCGCGCGCGAACTACAGACCACCGGCGAGCGTGAGGTGCTCGGCGATCGGCCCGAGCACGGCCACCGGCATGAACATCAGCAGGCCGAGGATGACGATGACGGCCCACAGGGTGAATCCGAACGTGGCGCTGTCGGCGCGAAGCGACCCCGCCGTTTCAGGCGCCGCGGGCTTGGCCGCCAGTACCCCCGCGAGGGCCAGCGGCGCGATGATCGGGATGTAGCGCGACAACAGCATCACGAGGCCCGTCGCGATGTTCCAGAACGGCGTGTTGTCGCCCAGTCCCTCGAAGCCCGAGCCGTTGTTGGCCGCTGCCGAGGTGAACTCGTAGAGCATCTCGGAAAAGCCGTGCGGGCCCGGGTTCTTGAGCCAGACCAGGGCCGTTCCGGGATCGGCGGTCGTGGCCCACACGTAGCAGGCCACGGCGGAGCCGACCAGAATTGCGAGGGGATGCCACAGGAGGGCCAGGCTCGCCAGCTTCACTTCCTTGGCCTCGACCTTCTTGCCCAGGAACTCCGGCGTGCGGCCGACCATCATGCCGGCCACGAACACCGCGACGATGACGAAGATGAGCATGTTGATGAAGCCCACGCCCACGCCGCCGAAGATGTTGTTCAGCCACATGCCGACGAGCGGCATCAGCCCGCCAAGGGGGGTCATCGAGTCGTGCATTGAATTGACGGACCCGTTCGACGTCACCGTGGTCGTCACCGCCCACAATGCGGAGAGGCCGGCACCGAAGCGGACTTCCTTGCCTTCCATCGAGCCGGTGGACTGGTCGGCGCCCATCGCGGCGATCGCCGGGTTGCCTCCGGCTTCCTGCGCCACGGCGAACACGACCATCGGCAGGTAGATCGCGAGCATGGTCGCAAACACCACCACCGCCAGACGCCGGCGACCGACCATGTAGCCGAGCGTCCACACCATCGCCATGGGGATGATCGTGATCGACCAGGTCTCCGCGAAATTGGAGATCGGAGTCGGATTCTCGTAGGGGTGGGAAGAATTCGGCCCGAAGTAGCCGCCGCCATTCGTCCCGAGTTGCTTGATCGCGACCTCCGGCGCCGCCACGCCCCTGGCGATGACCTGCGCCTGTCCCTCGAGCGTCGTCGCATGGACGGCGCCCTCGAACGTCATGGGCGTGCCCTGCCAGATGAGGACGGTGCCGACGAGCAGGGCCAGCGGGAGAAACACCCGGACGGCCGCGCGCGTGCAGTCGACGTAGAAGTTGCCGAGCTCCGTCAGGCGATTGCCCGCCAGGCCGCGGATGACGGCGATACACGCCGCCACTCCCGTGGCGGCCGTCACGAACTGCAGGAACGTGATGACGAACATCTGCGAGAAGTACGACACGCCCGTCTCGCCGCTGTAGTGCTGCAGGTTCGTGTTGGTGGTGAAGCTCGAGATCGTGTTGAACGACAGTGTCGGCTCCATGTTGCCGATGCCGTCCGGATTGAGGGGCAGCCAACTCTGCACCGACACGATCGCGAAGGTCACCAGCCACATGATCACGTTCGAGATCAGGAGGGACAGCGAGTACCGCTTCCAGTCCTGCTGGTCGCCGGGGTCGATCCCGGTCGCACGAAGAACCAGCCGCTCGATCGGCACGAACAGCGGATCGAGGAGCGTCCGCTGGCCGGTGAACACCTTGAACATGTACCGGCCGACCACCAGGCTGGTCGCGATCGTGAACAGGATCGTGACCGCGACGGCAATGTATTCCGTACCCATGGCGACCTCAGAACTTCTCCGGGCGCAGCATCGCGTACACGAGGTAGGCGAACGCGGCGACGCTCAACAGCAAGGACAGTAGAGTCATGGCTCACCTACACGCGGTCACAGAACGAGACGAATCCGACCATGGCCGCAAACGTGACCACACCCAGCACGACCATCAGCATCAGCATCACGGCAGGCCTCCTACCAGGCGCCCGATTTGTTGCCGAACCACCACACGAGACCGACCAGGAACGTGTTCTGGTGCTCCCGGAGACCGTCCGGCTCGGGCCCGGTGAAGAACGGCTGATTGGACCAGTCGCGGCGGAACTCGCCCCGCACGAGGAACCCGTCGGCGAACTTGTATTCAGCGGTCGCGGTCAGCTCGTGGAGCACCTGATCGATGCCACCGAACAGACCCTCGTCGTCGAGCCGCTCGTATCGCACGGCCAGCGCGGCCGGGGACGTCACCTGGTAGCGCGCGTAGGCCCCGATACCCTGGAGCGACAGCGAGGGGTCGCTCTTGTTGACCTCGTTGGTGACGTAGTTCACGTCCAGGCCGAGGCCGAGCTTCTGCGTCGCGGCGTACGCCACGTAGGTGTCGAAGACCTTGAAGTAGCCGTCGGGCCCGGTCGGCTCCCCGCCGTCCGGCTGCTCCTGGCCGAAGTAGTAGTTCACCGTCCACGTCACGGAGTCGATGGGCTTGACGATGGCGGCGACGTGGCTGCTCTTGAAGTCGTTGAAGTCCTCGGTCTGCTGGATGCCGTTCGTGAGCATGTACAGCAGCGTCACCTCGTCGCTCACCGGCAGGGTCGTCCGCAGGCCGGTATGGTAGAAGGGCAGGAAGTTGAACAGGTACGCCCGAGAGAAGTGGTTGTCGTCCTTCGCGTAGTTCGTCTCGTAGCCGAGCATCGAGGCAAACTTGCCGAAGTCGGTCTGCAGTCCGCGGCCCACCGGGAAGACGTACGTGCCGTACGCCTGCCAGACCTGGCGATACACGTCGGGGCGCGGCTCGTTGGCGGGACTGCCCTGCACGGTCTCGGTCGCCTGGCCGTACTGCAGGTCGATCCGCGCGCCGAAGCGGCGGCCCTCATCCACCTTCGGCGCGCTCTCGACGATGATCGCCGCCTGCTGGATGCTGAACGCGTTGGCGCGCGTATCATACGCGCGCAGCAGATTCACCCGGTCGTACGGGCGGTTCCAGTTGTACTGGTAGTAGCCCTCGAACGTCACGCCGAACTGGACGTGCGCGAACGGATTAGACGATTCCTGGCTGGCCGGCTGGGCCGCGGACGGCTCTGCGGGATCGGACGGATCGGTCGTTTGCGCTGCGGCGAAGCTCGCGAACACGGCGAGACCAGCGAGCGTGGCTGTGACGATCGCGGCCAGCCGTGCAGCCCGTCCGGCGGGTCTTCCACCGGCGGATGGCCACTCTGCGTCGAGCACGGCCAGCAGCTTTCTCCGAAGGAACAGTTCCCGCTCGAATGCCTCCTCGCGGTGCCGGCGACTACCGACTGGCGAAACCATGATGATGCGCTCCTCTTGTTGACGGTAGCGACTCCGGCCTGAGGATGGGCCAAGGAGTTCCTGAAAAGACCCTCAAGGACGGCATGAGCACAGAGCGTGCCGTACGGCCGCTGTGGGGCCGACGGGGAAGATCAGGAGCGATCGGGTTGCCGGACCCCTGCGAATTCCCGCCGGGCAGCGACGGGATTCCGGCGTGGTCATTCGTCGCGGGACGGTGCTCAGACGGACTCGTCGCCGTCAGCCTTCGCGTCGGGCTCGCCAGTGGAGAATCGGTAGCCCACCCACGGCTCGCTGAGCAGGTAGCGGGGCGTCCCCGGGTCGGGCTCGATCTTCTTTCGGAGCTGCGCCACGAGCGTCCACAGGTGCTCGGGCTGCTCGACGGCGTTCGGGCCCCAGATGGCCTTGAGGATGGCCCGATGCGTGAGCACGCGGTCGTGGTTGCGGGCGAGGAGCGAGAGGAGCTCGAACTCCTTGGGCGTCAGCCGGATCTCGGTCTCGTCGCGGAGGACGCGACGCCGGTCGTAGTCGATGGCGAGGGGACCGGCGCGGAGCTGCCCGCTCTCGGCCGGCTCGTCGCCCTTCGTCCGCCGCAGCGCCACGCGAATGCGCGCGAGCAGCTCTTCGGGACCGAACGGCTTCGTCACGTAGTCGTCCGCGCCGAGATCGAGCGCGCTCACCTTCTCCGCCTCGGCGCTCCGCGCCGAAAGGACGATGATTGGCACCTTCGACGTCGCGCGAATGCGACGGCAGACCTCAGTCCCATCGAGGTCGGGGAGACCCAGGTCGAGCACGACCAGATCCGGCATCTGCTCGGCGACCATGCGGAGGGCGTCGGCGCCGCTGGCAGCCATCCGCACGTGGTGGCCGTGCGAGCGGAGAAGCGGGCCGAGCGCGCGCTGGATGGCCACCTCGTCGTCGACGAGCAGGATGTGCACGGGGGACGTCATGGCGTGGGTATGGACGCCGCCGCCGGTTCCTGGACGGCGGCGGGCACCATAATCGTAAACTGCGCGCCGCCATCCGCGCAGTTCTCCGCCCACACGCGGCCCTGGACCGACGCCAGCAGTCCCCTGGCGATCCAGAGGCCCATCCCCGTTCCCGACGCCCGTGTCCGCGCGGCGGCGCCGCGATAGAAACGCTCGAAGAGGTGCGGCAGATCGGCCGGTGCGATGCCCGGACCGCGGTCGCGAACCTGAATCTCGAGGCCTTCGCTCGTCACGCTCGTCGTGACGTCGATCGTCGAGCCGCTCGGCGTGTACTGCGCCGCGTTCTCGAGCAGATGGGCGAGCGCTGTCGCGGTCAGGCGCGGGTCGAGCTGCACCGGCACGTCGCGTTCGATGTGCAGGTTCAGCCGGTGCGCGGCGAGCGTGTGGGCGACCTGATCCCGCGCGGCCTCGACAATCTCCGACGGGTGTGCCCACCGGGACTCCGTGGCGACGGCGCCCGCGTCGATGCGAGCCATCTCCAGCACGTTCTGGAACAGCCGCGTGAGTCGCTCGACTTCCGCCAGAATGAGGTCGCCCTGCTCGCTTCGGTCCTCGTTCGTCAGCCACGACGCCTTGAGGTTGTCCGCGGCCAGCCGGATGGCGGTGAGAGGCGTCCGCAGGTCGTGGCCCAGCGACGCGAGCAGCGCCGTCTTCAGCTCCTCGCTCTGCCGCGTCATCTCGGCGGCCTTGCGCTCGGCCAGCAGCTGAGACCGCTCGAGCGCAATCGCCACGACGCCTCCAAGCGCGTCGAGGGTGCCCACCTCGATTGGCCGGCCCGCTGCGGCCAGCAGTCCGATGGGCCGCGTTCCCACGCGCAGGGGCACCAGCCGGATCACCCGGCTGTCGACCGTCATCGTACGGTGTCCCGCGTAGGTGCGGGAGTACGCGTCGAATTCGAGGGACGTCTGCGCGGTCGCCATGGCCGAGGCGAGCTGACGTCGGTCGAGGGCGACCGTCTGGGCCCCAGCCTCGAACAGCTTCCAGTCATCTTTGCCATCCGGCAGCGCGATGGCCACGAACTCCAGGTCGAATCGCTGCGCGATCGATCGGGCGAGCGTGGCGAGGGTCGCCGGACTGTCGGTCATGAGCATCACATCGCGGCTCAAATCGAACAATCGCGCGAGCTCGTCTCGCCGACTCACCGCCTCCTCGGCACGGAGGCGGGCCACGGCGGACAGGTGGCTGGCTACGAGGCTGACGCTGAGGAAGGCGATGAGGGCGACCCAGTTCTGCGGGTCGGCGATCGTGAACGTGCCGACGGGAGGCAGGAAGAAGAAGTTCAGAAGGAGCATCGCGGCGATGGACGTCGCCACGGCCACGCGGCGGCTCGACGTGGTGGCGATGACGAGAACGATCAGCAGGAATGTCGTGGAGACGGTCGCGGCGTTGGAGACGTGCCACCAGCGGGCGTAGACGAGGGTGACGAAGCCCAGCGTGGCCAGGGCGGCCGCGAAGCGCCACGCCTCGCGGTAACGAGGTGTCATGTGGGAGAGATGATAAGCCGACCGCCTGCCAGTGCTACAGTGTGCCCGCCACCGCATTCGCGTGGCGTCCGGAGGCACTCCATGGCGCAGGGATCGGCGGGGACACGGCGGTCCGTATCACGGCGGGCGGTGGGCCACATCGCGGGCGCGTCGCTCCTGGTCGCCACCCTTGGCGGCGGAGCGGCGCTGACCGCGCAAGCGCAGACGCCCTCGGAGAACCGTCCGCTGGCCGAGGCCGACGCGGCGGACCTCGCGGCCGGCAAGCGCGCCTACGTCGCGCAGTGCGCGCTGTGTCATGGCATGGACGGCAGCGGCGGCTACGGCCCCTCGCTGCTCGTGCCGGTGCTCGCGCGTGCGTCCGACGATCGCGGGCTGATCAGGGTCGTGGACCAGGGGATCCCCAACCTGATGCCGGGCTACGGCCGCGCCAATGGCCCACGCCGTACGTGGCAGCTGGCGGCCTACGTGCGCAGCCTCATCGCCGGAACGACGCCGGTCGTGTTCGCTGGGGACGCGACCAGGGGGAGAGCCGTCTACCAGGAGCGCGGCTGCGCCTCGTGTCACGTGCTGGATGGCGCGGGGCGGGCGTACGGGCCCGACCTCTCGAACATCGGCACGCAGCGTGGCTCCGCCTACATCAAGGAAGCGCTCCTCCAGCCGGGTGCGCGCGTCCCGGACGGCCACGTCGTGGTCACGGCCAGGCCGAAGGATGCCCGCTCCATCCGCGGTGTGCGCGGTGTGCGCGTCAGCGAGGATGCCTTTTGGGTCTACGTGAGGGATCCCGGCGGCAGGATCCATCGGTACTGGAAGTCGGATCTGGAAGCGCTGGAACGGGAGGCGGGCGCCAGCCTGATGCCGGCATATGGCGCGCAGCGCACGGCAACGGAAATCGACGACCTGGTGGCCTACCTGGCCGGCCTGCGGGGGACACGATGAGACGCGTGGTGGCAGTCGTAGCCGGCGTCGTGGCCCTCGGAACGGTCCTCGCGGCCCAGGTTCCCTACACGCGCATCGTCAACGCCGCGAAGGAGCCGGGGGCCTGGCTCACCTACAACGGCACCTACGACGGGAAGCGGCATTCGACGCTCGCACAGATCAACACGTCGAACGTCGCGCAGTTGCAGCCCGCCTGGGTCTACCAGGTGCGTGGCGAGGGCGCAGTGGAGACCTCGCCCATCGTCGTGGACGGCCGGATGTACGTCACCGAGCCGCCCACCACCGTCACCGCGCTCGACCCGCGCACCGGGCGCACGCTCTGGAGCTACCTGCGACCAATGCCGTCGGACCTGCGGCTCATCGGCTTTCCCGCCACGAACCGCGGCGTGGCCATCCTGGATGACATGCTCTACGTCGGCTCGCTCGATGGCTACCTCATCGCCCTCGACGCGGAGACCGGCGCGAAGCGCTGGGAGACGATGGTCGCGGACAACGCGCTGGGACACTCCGTGACGATGGCGCCCCTCGCGCTGGGCGGGAAGATCATCGTGGGCATCAGCGGCGGCGAGGCGGGAATCCGCGGGTTCGTGGACGCGTACGACGCGAAGTCCGGCACGCGACTTTGGCGCACGCACACGGTGCCGGCCACGGGCGAGCCCGGCGTGGAGACGTGGGCCGGCGATAGCTGGAAGAACGGCGCGGGCGCCACGTGGCTCACCGGCTCCTACGACCCCGAGTTGAAGCTGCTCTACTGGGGCACCGGCAACCCGGGGCCGGACTGGAACGGGGACGTGCGCATGGGCGACAACCTCTACACCTCGTCCGTGGTGGCGCTCGATCCCGACACCGGGAAGATGAAGTGGCACTTCCAGTACACGCCGCACGACACTCACGACTGGGATGCGAACCAGATCCAGGTGCTCGCGGACCTGGAGATCGGCGGGCGCCCGCGCAAGACGCTCATCACGGCCAACCGCAACGCCTTCTACTACGTGCTGGACCGCGTGACCGGTGAGTTCCTCCACGCCCAGGCGTACGCGAAACAGACGTGGGCGAAGGGCATCGACGCGAAGGGGCGGCCCGAAGTGCTGCCGAACACCGAGCCCACCGAGGAAGGCAACCTAGTGTATCCGAGCCTGCAGGGCTCCACCAACTGGCCGAGCCCGTCCTTCAGCCCGCAGACGGGGTTCTTCTACGTCCCGGTGCGCGAGATGGGCTC
>Ga0105095_10001081_pt1 | contig 13948 bp, 15 predicted proteins | sample PPLLak2March2015_2_FD_79180 | JGI IMG/M metagenome (GOLD analysis project Ga0105095, IMG submission 79180) | Freshwater sediment microbial communities from Prairie Pothole Lake near Jamestown, North Dakota, USA - PPLs Lake P8 Core (3) Depth... | ecosystem: Environmental > Aquatic > Freshwater >... | reverse complement strand
TGGATGGCGTGCAGGACCCGCACAATCTGGGAGCCTGCTTGCGCCTGGCCGATGCACTCGGCGCGCATGCGGTGATCGCGCCCAAGGATCGCGCCGTGGGCGTCAACGCCACGGTGCGCAAAGTGGCGTCCGGCGCGGCCGATGTGGTGCCGTTTATCCCGGTCACCAACCTGGCGCGCAGCTTGCGCGAACTCAAGGATGCCGGTGTGTGGATCATGGGCGCGGACGGCGAGGCCGAGCAGGATTTGTTCAGCACCAAACTGAGCGGTCCTGTCGCCTGGGTGATGGGCGCGGAAGGCGAGGGCCTACGCCGCTTGACGCGCGAACATTGCGATGTGCTGGTGCGCATCCCAATGTTCGGCAGCGTGGATAGCTTGAATGTTTCAGTGGCGAGCGGGATTTGTTTATACGAAACGCAACGGCAGCGAAATGCCTGATTAAATCGCTCTGGAATAGTATATAAAGCCTATTAAAATTAGTTGTTTAGTCAATTGACGCTGTTGCTTGCTACGTGGTTTTATCTTGGCGGCTAATAACCGTATAACAACCAAGGAGAACACCATGCAACAGCACAAGTTCAAGCAACTTATCCTCGCACTCTCTTCCATAGTCGCTTTCGGTGCGGCACAGGCCACCGAAGTCCATTTCTGCTACGAAGGCGAATGCGGTCCCGCCCATTGGGGCGATTTGGCGGAAGAATTCCATCTATGCAAGGACGGCTTGAATCAAAGCCCGGTCAACCTGTATCGCGCCCGCGAAGTTAAGCTGCCGAAGTTAAAGATCGACTACAAGGCAACGCCATTAAGCATTGTGAACAATGGCCATACCGCGCAAGTCAATTACTCCAGCGGCAGCACGCTGACCGTCGGCAGCAAGAAATATCGCCTACTGCAGTTTCACTTCCATACCCCCAGCGAGCACTTGAAAGACGGCCGCAGCTATCCGCTGGAAGCGCACTTGGTGCATGTGGACGATTACGGCAATCTGGCGGTGTTGGGCCTGTTCCTGAAAGAAGGGGATAAGACCAACGCCTTCCTCAAGCCGATTTTCGACAACCTGCCGAAAACGGAAGGCGAGGTCGATGTGGAAGGCGTCAACGTCAATGTCGCCGGCCTATTGCCGCGCGAGCGCGAGTACTACAGCTATGCTGGTTCCCTGACCACACCACCTTGCTCGGAAGGCGTGACTTGGATGGTGCTGGAGGATGCGGTAACGGTTTCCAAGGCCCAAATCGAGCAATTCCATGCCGTTTTCGAAGGCAATGCCCGTCCTGAGCAAGCTTTGAATGGTCGCGCTATTCGCGTGCTGGATAACTAAAAACGCGTTTTTTTAAGGCATATGGTCGGCAACAAGGGCGGGGAAACCTGCCCTTTTGCCTTATTTGCACCCTCGGCGTTTGCCGATTCTCTTGTAAATCAGTATAATGCCCGGCTTTCCGGCTTCCGCTGGGAACTTGTTTTTTAACCTTGCCTCACTGTTGCACACACAGGAGGTATTACCAGAAGGAGAGTGCATGCGTCACTACGAGATCTGTTTTATCGTCCATCCGGACCAGAGCGAGCAAGTGCCGGGCATGATCGAGCGCTATAAGGGCACGATCACTGCGCGTAACGGCTTGATCCACCGCCTCGAAGATTGGGGCCGTCGCCAGCTTGCTTATCCCATTCAAAAAATCCATAAAGCGCATTACGTGCTGATGAATATCGAGTGCGACCAGGAGACCTTGAACGAGCTGGAACACGCGTTCAAGTTCAACGACGCCGTGCTGCGCCATTTGACCATCAGCATGAAGCATGCGGTGACCGAGCCTTCGCCGATGATGCGCGCAGGCGAAGAAAAGCCCCGCGATTCGCGCGATTCCCGTCCGGCAGCGCCGACGGCGGCGGAAGCAGCGACGGAAGCAACGGGCGCAACGGTGGAAGCGGCCAGCTAAGTGTCTTGCAACCGGGCGCAAATATGCGGCCGGCTGGAGACACGCGGCGCACTGCGCTTTAGCCCGGCGGGTGTGGCCCTGGTGGATTTCACCATCGCCCACAAATCGGAGCAGCAAGAGGCGAATGCCTCGCGCAAAGCGCAATGTGTCGTGCGGGCCATCGCGATGGAGGAGTTGGCGCAGAAAATCGCCGCATTCCCCAAAGGCGCGCAGGTCCAGGCCACTGGGTTTTTAGCGCAAGCGAGTCGAACCGATACGGCGCTCGTGTTGCATGTGCAAAAAATTGAATTGATTGATTAGAGGTGAACCATGTCACGTCAAATGTTTAAACGTAGAAGGTACTGCCGTTTTTCGGCGGAAGGCATCAAGGAAGTGGACTACAAGGATGTCGGCCTGCTGAAGGACTTCATCAACGAAAACGGCCGGATCATTCCGGCACGCATCACCGGCACCAAGGCGCGCTATCAGCGCCAACTGTCGGTTGCGGTCAAGCGCGCGCGCTTCCTGGCGCTGTTGCACTACACCGACTTGCACTAAGGGGCCGCCATGCAAATTATCCTGATGGAAAAAGTCGCCAACCTCGGCCAGCTGGGCGATGTGGTGAAAGTGAAAGACGGTTTCGCGCGCAATTTCCTGATTCCGCAAGGCAAGGCCAAGCGCGCCACGGAAAGCAATCTGAAGGCTTTCGAGGAGCGTCGCGCCGAGCTGGAAAAGCAGCAAGCGGATCAATTGGCGCAAGCCCAGGCGCGTGCCGAGAAGCTGGAAGGTTTCATGCTGCAGATCAGCCAAAAAGCCGGCCCGGACGGCAAGCTGTTCGGTTCGGTGAGCAACATCGACATCGTCGATGCGCTCAAGGCACAGGGTTTTGAAGTGTCCAAATCCGAAGTGCGCATGCCGCAAGGCCCGCTCAAGCAAATCGGCGATTTCCCTATCACCGTGGCGTTTCATACGGATGTGACCGCGACCATTACCGTCTCTGTATTGGGCGCTGCTTAAGCTTTAATCGTTTTGCGAAAAAGGGCCGCTTAGCGGCCCTTTTTTGTTTGTCTGGCCAGTCACTTATGGCGCGATGATTTTCTGTGCTAACCTGCTTTTTTTGGGTGATACGACATGGGCGATAATCAACTGGACGCGATCAAACTGCCGCCGCACTCGGTCGAGGCCGAGCAGTCGGTGTTGGGCGGCCTGCTGCTGGAAAACAGCGCTTGGGAGCGCATCGCCGATCTCATCAGCGAACACGACTTCTATCGTCACGACCACCGCCTGATCTATCGCCACATCACCAAATTGCTGGATGCCAGCCGACCGGCGGATGTGGTGACGGTTTCCGAATCGCTTGAATCCAGCGCCGAACTCACCACCGTCGGCGGCTTGGCGTATTTGGGCGCCTTGGCGCAGAACACGCCGAGCGCCGCGAATATCCGGCGCTACGCCGAGATCGTACGCGATCGCGCCATCTTGCGCGGCCTGGTTGAGGTTGGCACCTCCATCGCCGATTCCGCGTATAGCCCGATGGGGCGTTCCGCCAGCGAATTGCTGGATCACGCCGAGGGCCAGGTATTCGAGATCGCCGAGGCCGGCGCGCGCGGCAAAAAAGGCTTCATGGAATTGCCGGTGTTGTTGACGCAAGTGGTGGAGCGCATCGATATGCTGTTCCAGCGCGACAACCCGAGCGATATTACCGGCATCCCTACTGGCTTTACCGATTTGGATCAAAAGACTTCCGGTTTGCAGCCGGGCGACTTGATTATCGTCGCCGGTCGACCCTCCATGGGCAAGACCGCGTTCTCCCTCAACATCGCAGAAAATGTGGCCCTGGAATCCGGCTTGCCGGTGGCGGTGTTCAGTATGGAGATGGCGGGCACGCAACTGGTGATGCGGATGATGGGTTCGGTGGGCAAGTTGGATCAGCATAAAGTGCGCACCGGGCGCTTGCAGGACGAGGATTGGCAGCGCCTCACCTACGCCGTGGGCAAGCTCAACGAGGCGCCGCTGTATATCGACGAATCGGCGGCGCTGACCGCGCTGGAGCTGCGCGCACGGGCGCGGCGCTTGCATCGCCAATGCGGCAAGCTGGGCCTGATCGTGATCGACTATATCCAGCTCATGTCGTCCACGCGCCAGGGCGAGAACCGCGCCACGGAGATCTCGGAAATTTCGCGCTCCTTGAAGGCGCTCGCCAAGGAGCTCGACGTGCCGGTGATCGCGCTGTCACAGCTCAATCGCAGCCTGGAACAGCGCCCGAACAAACGTCCGGTGATGTCAGACTTGCGAGAATCCGGCGCCATCGAACAGGACGCCGATGTGATCCTGTTCATCTACCGCGACGAAGTGTACAACCCGGAAACACCGGAAAAGGGCATTTCCGAAATCATCATCGGCAAGCAGCGCAACGGCCCGATCGGCACCGTGCGCCTGGCCTTCCTCGGCGAATATACGCGCTTCGAAAATCTGGCGCACGGCAGTTATCAAGACCACTGATCGAGGCCAAGAAATCATCGAATATGACCCGTCCGATCCAGGCCATTGTTCATTCTTCCGCCCTCGTCAATAATCTGCTCGTTGCGCGCCACGCCGCTCCCGCTTCCAAAATTCTCGCCGTGATCAAAGCCAATGCCTATGGCCATGGCCTGTTGCGCGTGGCCAGGGCCTTGGAGGAATGCGATGGCTTTGCCGTACTGTCGCTGGAGGAAGCGGTGCGCCTGCGCGAGGCCGGATTCGGACAGCCGATCTTGCTGCTGGAAGGGGTGTTCGCCGAAGCCGAGATGGCGACCGTGACCGAGCATCGCTTGAGCCTGGTGGTCCACACACAAGAACAAATCGATTGGCTCAGACACGCTTGGTCGACAGTGCGCATCGATGTTTTTCTCAAGCTGAATAGCGGCATGCATCGGCTGGGATTTGCGCCGCAGGAATTGCCACGGGTTTTGGCGGCGCTGCAAGCCTGCCCGGTGCTGGGCCGGGTAACGCTGATGACGCATTTTGCGACGGCGGATGAGGGCGCGGGCGTGCGCGAGCAGTTGGCCGTGTTTCAGGCATTGAACCAGGCCTTGGCGCTGCCGGCATCCCTGGCGAATTCGGCCGCGGTGTTGCGCTACCCCGAAACCCATGCCGACTGGGTGCGGCCCGGTATCATGCTGTATGGCGCATCACCGTTCAGCGATGTCAGCGCCGCCGATCTGGGGCTGGAACCGGTGATGACGCTGCGCTCGGCATTGATCGCGGTGCAGCAGATTAAGTCGGGCGCGCGCGTCGGCTATGGCGGCAGCTTCACAGCGGACAGCGACATGCGCATCGGCGTGGTTGCCTGCGGCTATGCCGATGGCTACCCGCGCCACGCTCCGACAGGCACGCCGATCCTGGTGGATGGCATCCGCACCCGCACGCTGGGCCGGGTGTCGATGGATATGTTGATGGTCGATCTCACGCCCATCCCCCAGGCCGGGATCGGAACGCCGGTCACCTTGTGGGGCGAGGGCTTGGCGGTGGAGGAGGTGGCGCGCGCCGCCGGCACCATCAGTTATGAAATACTGTGCGCACGTGCCGAGCGCGTGCCCTTGATCGAGGCATAGAGAACAGACATGGCCAAAGCCAAATCCATTTATAGTTGTACCGAGTGCGGTGGCCAAAGCCTGAAATGGCAGGGCCAGTGCCCGCATTGCAATGCCTGGAACACCTTGGTTGAAAGCATCGCCGAGGCGACCGGCAGCGCCGGCAATCGCTACAGCGCGCTGGCCGCGGATGGCAAGGTGCAAACGCTATCCGAAGTCGAGGCGCTGGAAGTGCCGCGCACGCCGACCGGCGTGGCGGAACTGGATCGAGTGCTGGGCGGCGGCCTGGTGGAAGGCGCCGTGGTCTTGATCGGCGGCGATCCGGGCATCGGCAAATCGACGCTCTTGCTGCAAGCGCTGGCGCATATGAGCGACGCGCACAAGGTGCTGTATGTCAGCGGCGAGGAATCGCCGCAGCAGATTGCCTTGCGCGCCAAGCGCCTCGCGCTGAACGCCAGCGAAGTCGTGTTGCTGGCGGAAATCAATCTGGAAAAAATCGTCGCCTGCTTGCAGCGCGAACGGCCCAAGGTCGCCGTGATCGATTCGATCCAGACCGTGTATTCGGAAGCGCTGCAATCCGCGCCGGGCAGCGTGGCCCAGGTACGCGAGTGCGCCGCGCAATTGACGCGCCTGGCCAAGCAGTCGGGAACCTCCATCATTTTCGTCGGCCATGTCACCAAGGAAGGCACGCTCGCCGGGCCGCGCGTGCTCGAACATATCGTCGATACCGTACTATATTTCGAGGGCGAGACCAGTTCCAGCTTCCGGCTGGTGCGCGCCTTCAAGAACCGCTTCGGCGCGGTGAACGAACTGGGCGTGTTTGCCATGACCGAAAAGGGGCTGCGCGAGGTGAGCAATCCCTCGGCCTTGTTTCTGTCGCATCATGTGCAGGAAGTGCCGGGTTCCTGCGTCATGGTCACCCAGGAAGGCACGCGGCCCCTGCTGGTGGAGATTCAGGCCTTGGTGGATGAGGCGCATGCGCCCAATCCGCGCCGCCTGAGCGTGGGTTTGGAACAGAACCGCTTGGGCATGCTGCTGGCGGTATTGCACCGCCATGCCGGCATTGCCTGTTTCGACCAGGATGTGTTCGTGAATGCGGTCGGCGGCGTGCGCATTACCGAACCGGCGGCCGATTTGGCGGTGTTGCTGGCCATTGTTTCATCCTTTAAAAACAAGCCGCTGCCGGAAAAAATGGTAGTCTTCGGCGAGGTGGGTCTGGCGGGCGAGGTCAGGGCGGTGCAACGCGGCCAGGAAAGATTGAAGGAAGCGGCTAAACTTGGCTTTACCCGTGCCGTTATTCCAAAAGCAAATATGCCAAAGCAATCCATAGCTGGAATGGATATTGTCGCGGTGGAGCGCCTGGATGAGGCGGTTGCAAATTTCAGGTAACGCACCTAGAATGACAACGTAATTATTCGTGGCGGTATTCCACGGAAAAATAAAAATAATTTAACTGTTAAATAATCATCCCCAATCGGACACTGGAGAGTCATGGACGTGGAGGCGGTACAGACTTTATCCCCGGAATGGCGAGTTTTCTCGCCGCGTGCGACGCGGCTGGTCTATGCTGCGCGCAGCGATGCCGGCCGGGTGCGCACCAGCAATGAAGACAGCCTCGAATTCGATCCGGAAACCGGCTTGCTGGTTTTGGCCGATGGCATGGGCGGCTGCAATGGCGGCGAAATCGCCAGCGCCATGGCCTTGAACATCGTGTTGAACGAGTTTCGTCAGTACCCGTTGACCCTGCCGCTGGATGACGGGGCCAGCAGCGGCTTGAGCCATGCGTCGATGCGGCTTTGCACCGCGATCGCCAAGGCCAATCGTGAGATATTTCAGCTCAGCCTGTTGCGCAACGAGCTTGCCGGGATGGGCACGACCTTGGTGGCGGCCTTGTTTTGCGGGGCGCGCGTCACCATCGTCAGTATCGGCGATTCGCGCGTGTACCGCATGCGCCAAGGGCATTTCGAGCAGCTCACGGTGGATCACACGGTGCTGCAGGAGCAGTTGGATTGCGGCTTGATCACGCCGGAGCAAGCGCGGCTTGCCGGCAGCCGCGGCCTGATTACACGCGCCCTGGGCGTGCAGGCCGGGGTCGAGGTCGATGTGCAGGAACAGCCGGTCATGCCGGGCGATGTGTTTTTGCTTTGCTCCGACGGTTTGTTCGATATGATGGACGATACCGAGATCCAGTTCGAGATCGAGCATGCCGATGGCGACTTGGATGCGGCAGCACAGCACTTGATAGACGCCGCCAACCATAAAGGCGGTTACGACAATATTTCACTGATATTGGCGCGGGCTGTTTAGACAACATACCGCTCTGCGCCGATCGCAGTGGCGGGAGCGCTATGTCGAAGTTGATTGTTTACGATCAAAACGGGAACGTCACCAACGAGTTGCAGATCGATCGCGAGCGCCTGAAAATCGGCCGGCGCGCGGATTGCGATCTGGCGCTCGATCATATTTCCGTCAGCGGCGAGCACGCGCTGATCACCACCATCCGCAACGATTCCTTCCTGCAGGACCTGGGCAGCACCAATGGCGTGCGGGTGAACGGGCGCCTGGTCAAGAACCATCATTTGCAGGACGGCGATGAGATCAACATCGCCATCTTCAACATGAAATTCCAATATGAGCCGTGGGTGGTGCCGGACAGTTCCTGGGTGCCGACGGTAACCCGGACCATCAAGCAAACCGGCGCCCAGGAGATGCCGCAGAATGACCAAACCCTGCTTGAAATCGGTTCGGATGAAAGCGCGGGATTGTCGCGCAATGTAAGCAACAATCAGATGTTCGATACCTTCGTGGTCACGCAAGGCGGCATGCAGCAGCAAGATGCGGAGAAACGCATCGGGGTGTTGCGGCTCATGGGCGGCGCGGGGGCCGGCAAGCAGGTGGATCTGGACAAGCCGGCGTTGACGCTCGGAAAGCCAGGGATCCAAACCGCGGTGATTGGTAAAAAAGCGGCGGGCTATTTTTTGACTTATGTCGAAGGTGTGAGTTACCCGACAGTGAATGGCGTGGAGGTCGGGGCAACCCCGTACCATTTGCAAGACCACGATATTTTGGAATTGGCGGGGACGCGCCTGGAGTTTTATTACAAGTAAACGCGCGGGATCCGACTTGAACGCAGTCCGAGCTAGTGTCGCGAACCGGAAATAACGAAACCAAGGAAACAGATGGATTTTTTTGTCACGCTAGGCGCAGTCCCGCAGCCGTATGGGGTATACGGCAAGGGATTGCAACGACGCGTGGCGAAAAAAGACGCTGTTTCATGTTGCGTTATTTCCGGTTCGCGACACTAGGGCTTGATCCTGCCTTTTGCGATCAATTCCGCGCGCACGCTGTTATACACCGGCCCCCATAGCGGGTGGCCGATTTCCGTGCGATCCAGTTTAAACCCAGGATCGAGCTCGAATGCGCGGCGGAATTCATCGCGGCATTGCCGTTCCTGATTCGATGCGCAGTGGATAAAGGCCAAATATTTGTGCGCGGAAACCTTGTCGGTATCGAAGGTCAGGCCGAGATTCAGCGCTTCTTGCAGGCTTTTTTGCGCTGCTTTCAGTTCGCCATCCTCATACAGCCGCACGCCCTGATTCAGCGCCTGTTCCGCCTTGCGCGGCGACAATTTGTCGATGCCGATATCGCGCGAGGTCTGGGAGGCGCAGGCGCCCATCAGGATCGTGCTCGCCAACAACAACCAACGAAAAAATTTCATGGGATGATTCCTTAGTTCTGGAACTTATATTTAATTTTGACGGACGCGCCGGGCACGGCCTCGATGGTTTGCGAATAAGGCTTGAATGTCTCATTCACAATCAGGATCGTGTGCTTGCCGGGGGACAGGGACAGCTCGCGCAGGGGCGGGCTGACGCCTTGCCGCGCGCCGTCGACGAACACTTCGCCCCAGGGACTGATCGCGAGTGTGACAGCAGTCTGCTGCGCCGGGCTGGGCTTGGATTTTTCTTCCGCGGCGGCGGCCAATTTGGCGGCTTCGCGCTTTTGTCTGGCCTTCTCTTTGGCGGCCAGTTCTTTCGCCGTGGGCTTGGCTTCGATGGCTTTGCTGCTGGGCGTGCCCATGCTCTGCTCTTTCGCCGTGACCGGACTGTCGGGCGCTGCCAACTGGGCCGGGGTGGATTGGGTTTCGAACTTGTCTGGAATTTGCGCCGGCGTCGTGCCCTGTGCAATGCGGGTATCTTCCATCACTGCGGCCGGTTCAGCGCTGGGCGCCTGCTTGCGCGTGTTGCTCAGCGTGACCACGGCGGCGAAGGTGACGATCATGGCCGGCACTGCGGCGTACAGCAGGAAGCGTTGGGTGTTCCACCAGCCGTCGTGGGCCGCGGCAGCTTTGCTGGGCGCGCCTTGGCCCGCTTCAAACAGCATGCTAGGCATGATTTGCGTGGCATCGCCGGCGCTGTCGCGCGGCTTGCTGCGACGCTCCATGCGCTCGGTGGCAGGGGCGTTTTCTCCGCCGGCAGGCACTTCCATGGTCTTATAGCGCTTAAGATCGCGCGCCATATCCTTGGCGTTTTGATAGCGCTTGTCGGGATGCTTGGCCAGCGCCTTGAGCACGATGTAGTTGATCGAGTCCGGTATGCTTTGGTTCAGCGCTTTCGGCGGAATCGGTTCGTCGTTCAGGATCTGGTACATGATGGCGCTGATGTTGTCGCCGGAAAAAGGCGCTTTCCCGGTGAGCATCTCATACAGCACCACGGCCAGGGAGAAAATGTCGGAGCGGCCATCCACGGCTTGCCCGACCACTTGCTCGGGGGACATGTATTTGGGCGAGCCCATCACCATGCCGGACATGGTGCGTGAGGCCGAGGACATTTGCGCGATGCCGAAGTCGGTGATTTTCACCAGGCCGTTTTTCATCACCATCACATTGGCCGGCTTGACGTCGCGGTGCACGATGCCGCGCTCGTGCGCGAAACCCAGGCCTTCCGCGACTTGCGAGGCGATGTGCGTGATTTTCTCGATCGGCAGTACCACGCCGGAATCCAGGATTTCGCGCAACTCCTTGCCTTCCAGGAACTCCATGGCCATATAGGCCACGCCTTCGGTACGGCCGACGTCGTATACGGTGACGATGTTCGGATGATTCAGCTTGCCGGCGGACTGCACTTCGCGCTGGAAGCGTTTTTCGAAATTCTCCAGTTCTTCCTTGGAAAGATCGAGGTTGATGGTCTTGATCGCGACGGTGCGGTCGATGAGCGGATCCACGGCCTTGTAGACGACGCCCATGGCACCCTGGCCGATTTCCTCGACGATGACGTAGCGGCCAAGTTTCTCAATGACCATGTTTTTGAAGGAATAGGCTGTCAAGTAGGGGTATCTAAAGTAGTTTTTATCGGCTACGGTGTCAAGGGACAGGGCGCTTCATTGCGCTAAAGTTTTAGCGTAACACGCACGATAATGAAGTTGTTTTAAAAGGAACCCGATATTTTAAGTAAAATTCCTCTGGAATATCCTATATTTCGACCGAGATGAACAAAAGTTAAATTATGCCAGTGCTACCAACGGTAACATTTTGGCTCGGATCGCATTCAACCTGTGAGCTTGCGCGCTCGCAAGAATAGCCAATGAAATTGAAACATGCCCTGACAATATCCTGCGCCAGTGACGCCGGCCTGGTGCGAAACTTCAACGAAGACAGCGTGGTCGCCGACAACGATTTCGGCGTGGTCGTTCTGGCCGATGGCATGGGCGGCTATAAGGCCGGCGATGTGGCGAGCGGCATGGCCACCATGATTATCGGCAACGAGCTGAAAGAAAAGTTCGCCAAGGGCGTCGGCAAGTCGAACGGCGTGGACCTGGAAACCGAGCTGCTGCGCGAAGCGGTCACGCACGCCAACAAGGCCATCTATCATGCGGCCCACAACAAATCGCAATTTCAAGGCATGGGCACGACGGTGGTCATTACCTTGTTTCGCGACAATGTGGTGACCATCGCCCATGCCGGCGATTCGCGCCTGTATCGCCTGCGCAACGACAAGTTGGAACAGCTGACGACTGATCATTCCCTGTTGCAGGAGCAGGTGCAGCTGGGCCTGATCACGGCCGAGGATGCGCGGGTTTCGCATAATCGCAATCTGGTGACGCGCGCCCTGGGCGTGAACCAGACCATCGCCGTGGATATTCGCCAGGAACGCGCCCAGCCGGGGGATATTTATTTGCTCTGTTCGGATGGCCTGAACGATATGGTGGACGATGCCGATATCGAGCTGGCCATGGTGTCGATCAAGGAAAATATCCCTTTATTGGTACAGCAGTTGGTCACCATGGCCAACGACAATGGCGGTCACGACAATATTTCCGTTGCGGCGATCAAAGTTGAAAAACCCTTTCCCTTGCGCACCGGCTTCTTTGCGCGCTGGTTTGGCGCGACGGCTTAAGCGAGGTCAGTCATGGCGAAGTTGGTGTTAAGTATGAATGGCTCGGTGCTCGGCAATTATTTCCTCGAGAAGGAGCGCTTTACCATTGGCCGCAAGCCTTCCTGCGATATCCAGATCAACGACCAGGGCGTTTCCAAGGAGCACGCGGTCATTCTGACGGTCGGCAATGACCAGATTCTAGAGGATTTGGGTTCGACCAATGGCACGCAAGTCAACGGCCAGGCCACCAAGCGCCAGATTTTACAGAATGGCGACGTGATCGAGGTCGGGCGCTATCGCCTGAAATACGTCAACCAAAAAGCCATTCCGGACATGGATTTCGACAAGACCTTGATGATCCCGGCTTTCGATCGCACCAAGCTGCGCGCGGACGATGCGAAAAAGACCGGCGAGGATACGGCCAGCATTTCCACCGCGGTGGCCAATGCGCGCAACGTCAAGACCGTGTTTCCGCTGGGCGTGGTGCGCGGCATCGGCGGTGCGGTGATGGGGCGCGAAATCGAATTGGTGCGCGCCATTACGCCCTTGGGAAAGCCCGGCGGCAGCGCGATCATCACCCGGCGTCCGGGCGGTTATTACATTACCCATGTGGCCGGCAAGAAACATCCGATCGTCAATGGCAAATCCATTGGCGAAACCCCCTTGGCACTCGATAATCTGGATCAAATCGAAGTCGGCGCGGACAAGTTGCAGTTTTACTTGAAGTAAGTCCCCTCGAATACCTGGCCGTTCTGGCCGCGGCTATCCGGCCCCATCAAATATAGATACAGCGGCATCAGGCTCTCGATGCCGGGCAATAGCGCGCGATTCTCCCCCGGGTGGCTGATCAGGCGCTGCGGCGAGGCCACGGGTCCGGGCACGAGCGTATTCATGCGCAAGTTCGGGTGCGGCGCGAGTTCTTCCGACCATATCTTGACTGCCGCCTCCAAGCCTGCTTTTGATGCCGCGAATGCGCCCCAGAAGGCGGCCGGCGTGTGGCCGTGCGTTTCCGAGGTAAACACGACCGAGGCATCCGGCGATCGCGTGAGCAGCGGCCAGCAGGCGCGGGTCAAGGCGATGGGCGCGGCCAAATTGACGCGCAAATGATTGAGCCAAGGCTCCAGCGCCTGCGATTCCAAGGGGATCAGGCCTTCAAAGCGCGCGGCATTGTGCAAGATGCCATCCAAGCGCCCGAGTTGCGAGAAAATCGCCTCCGCCATGGCCTTGAACTGCGGGTCGTCGGCTTTTAACAAGTCCAGCTTGAGCGCCATGGGTTCGGGGTAACCACGATCGACGATCTCGTCATACACGGCGTCGAGCCGCTTCTGGTTGCGGCCCAACAGCAATACGGTCGCGCCATGCTGCGCATAGCTGAGAGCTGCGGCCTTGCCGATGCCTTGGCCGGCGCCGGTCACCAGGACCACGCGATCTTTCAGCAGATCGGGAGCGGGGGAGTAATCCATGAATCGATTTCCTGGAAAAACCGGCATTGTAGCGGTTTCAAATACGCGTGTCGGTGCGTTCGGATAAATGCTTTAACGCCAAGCGCGCGCTGGCGACGCCGCTGCGGGTCGCGGCCTCCAGCGTCGCGGGATAATCCGAGGCGGTGTAATCCCCGGCCAGATACAGGCCAGGCAAGGGCGTTTGGTTTTGCGGGCGCTGCAAATTCGGCGTGCAGGAAAAGGTGGCGCGTTTCTCGGCGATGACCTGGGTCCAACTCGGCGTCGCGCTGATGTTCAAGGCCTGTTTCAGCTCCGCGCGCACTTGCGCGATCAGGGCGTCGTGGCCCAAGGATTCGTGCGCGCCCTGCGCGCTGATCACCACCGCCAACAGGGCGGGCTGCTGCGTCAGGCGGCGGTCGAAAACCCATTGGCTCAGGGTTTGCGACAGCCCCAGCATGGGGAAGGGCAGGCGCACATCGGCAGCATATTGCAGATAGACGGTGACAATCGGCTGATAGCGCCACGCGGCGAGTTGCGCCACGATGGGCTGCATGGCAGGAAGATTCGCGAATAATTGGCCGATGCGAAACGGCGGCACGGCGCAGATCACTTGCGAAAAAGTTTCCATGCCTTGCGCGTGTTGCAGGA
>Ga0105095_10001079_pt1 | contig 13954 bp, 12 predicted proteins | sample PPLLak2March2015_2_FD_79180 | JGI IMG/M metagenome (GOLD analysis project Ga0105095, IMG submission 79180) | Freshwater sediment microbial communities from Prairie Pothole Lake near Jamestown, North Dakota, USA - PPLs Lake P8 Core (3) Depth... | ecosystem: Environmental > Aquatic > Freshwater >... | reverse complement strand
GAGATCTCCCGGGCGCCACGAAGCGTGTGCCATGACGGGAAGAGCATGCTTCTCCATCCCGTTGTGCATCTTAATCTTTTTAACGGAAAAGGCGAACTCTTCCTGCAGAAGAGGGCAATGACAAAAGATCTCCTTCCCGGGTACTGGGACACCTCGGTGGGCGGGCATGTGGCACCGGGAGAGCGTATCGACGAAGCCCTCAAAAGGGAAGCAATGGAAGAGCTGGGACTGACCGGCTTTGAATATGAGTTTAAAAAGAAATATACCTGGGAATCGAAGCGGGAAAAAGAACTGGTATATTCCTTCACCGGAAAATCAGAAATCGTACCTTTGATAAACAGGGATGAAATAGAGGAAGGAAGGTTCTGGACGATGACGGAGATAATGAGTAACCTGGGGAAAAACATATTCACTCCCAATTTTGAGCACGAATTTCAAACAGTAATTGCATCTGAGGGAGAACAATAATCAGTATCTTTTGTCTGAATTGATATAAAATTGTTTTTAAACCAGCTGATGTTCCATGAAAACTGAAATCCGGCTGACGAAAGTATTCTCCTGATCAACCTAAAGAACTGTTCCCGCTATGAAAAGATCAAGCATCCTGCTCACACTAGTGCTGCTGCTCCCTGTTTTTTATTTATCATGCGTTTACAACAGCGAAGAAGATCTATATCCTGAAGAGTGTAACACCGTAAATGTTACCTTCAGCGGTACTATCAGGCCAATCCTTGCAAACAACTGCCTTACCTGCCATTCAAATGCGAATGCAGCGGGTTCAGCGAACGGGATCCGGCTTGAAGATTACGTCGATGTCCAGGCAAGGGCATCGTTAATTTCAGCGGCGATAAATCATACCGGTACTTACCCTATGCCCAAGAACAGCGCCAAGCTTAAACCCTGTTTAATAGACCAGTTTGATACATGGTTGTCGGAGGGCGCGCTAAACAACTGATCTTAAACTTCAAATTACATATTATGAGAAGGTTATCTGTTTTTTTATTGATTTCCCTGGTCCCTTTTGCCATTTCAGCCCAGGAAGGCCTGATGGATCTCCTGAACGCTGACTCCGTACCTGAAATAAATTATACTACTGCAACCTTTAAGTCAACAAGGATCATGAACGGGCATTCTGTCGAAAGAATGCCGTCAGGACAGCTCGATTTCAGGGTATCGCACAGGTTTGGAAGGATCAATACAGGAGCGTATGAATTTTTCGGTCTCGATCAGTCAAACTCGCACCTCTCCCTCGAGTACGGTATACTTGACTGGTTGATGGCCGGCATAGGAAGGGGAGCATACGAAAAGACATTCGACGGATTTGCGAAGTTCACCCTCCTGAGGCAATCAACAGCCGCGAGGGTCATGCCGGTAACCGTTTCTCTGATGACCTCGGTGGCCTTGAAATCGGTAAAGTGGGCTGATCCTGAAAGAGATAACCTGTTTTCATCGCGGTTATCATATGTCGGACAAGTGCTTGTAGGAAGGAAGATCAACCAGGCGGTTTCTCTACAGGTTATGCCGTCAGTCATTCACCGTAACCTGGTTGAGACAGAGCTTGATCCAAACGATCTGTTTGCAATCGGCGCCGGAGGAAGGATCAAAATTACCAAAAGGATCAGTTTCAATGCGGAGTACTATTACATGGTCAATCCGAATGATGAAGCGAGCCTGAAGGTCTATGACCCGTTGTCGATGGGATTTGATATTGAAACAGGGGGGCATGTATTCCAGCTGATCTTTACAAATTCGGTAGCGATGATCGAGAAGGGGTTTATTGGTGAGACAACTGGAAGCTGGGGGAAGGGGGATGTGCATTTTGGGTTTAATATATCCAGGGTGTTCACTTTAAAATGATGATCCTGCCTGCCCGGGGAGATGGGGAGATGGGGAGATGGGGAGAGGGGGCGGCTAAGGGACTAAGGGACGAAGGGACAGGACGACCTTTTTCGTATTATGGAACAGTTTTTGATGGGTAATCAGATTAACCATTAAGAAAGTCAAAATGAAGCGATTAGCAATTTTTATTGTTCTTGGGATACTGTGCTTTAATGCAAATGCCCAGAAATACATGACCAAAAGTGGCTATATCGGTTTTTTTTCACATACCCCGCTCGAAGACATCAAAGCCGATAACAACCAGGTTGCAAGCGTGCTTGATGCTTCATCCGGAGAGCTTGTCTTTCAGGTTCTGATAAAGTCATTCCATTTTACGAAAGCACTGATGGAAACACATTTCAATGAGAGCTTCCTGGAGTCGGAAAAATACCCGAAGGCCACCTTCACCGGAAAGATCACAAATATCCCGGAGGTGAAGTTGTCGGAAAAAGGCACATACGACGCTACAGTCGAAGGAGATCTTACAATACATAATGTTACCAGAAAGCTAAGTGCAAAGGGTACAGTTGAGGTTCTGCAGGACGGCATAAACGCAAACTCAAAGTTCACGCTTCAGCCCGAGGATTTTAATATTACAATCCCGGCGGTTGTCCGGAACAATATTGCGAAGACGATTGAGGTGACGGTGATCATGAAGTATGCGGCTGTTGGAAAATAAGCGATGCTGCATCTCCCCCGAGCATGTCAGGAATTTTAAACTACCTTTGGGGTATGCGGATAAGGGAATTTTAAGTTGCAAAAAAATGAAACCTTCTGTAAAAATATCAATCCTTGTTGCCTGGTTGATGGGCCTGGTTGGATTATTTATCGGGCTGTACATGTACAATCTTGAAGCTGAGGACCTTCAGAAGGAGAAGCCTGAATTCGTCATCACGGCGGCCGGTCTTCAGAAAGCTTTTGAGGATAACGAGGCAGCCGCAAATACAAAGTATTCTGATAAAATAATTGAAGTCTCGGGAATTATCGAGTCGGTAAAACCGGGCGAAGATGAGGCGGTAAGCATTACGCTGAAGACTGAAAGCCCTCTTTCGGCTGTAATTTGTACATTCCAGTCAGGAACAGCTCCAGCGGTATTCAAGATTGGGGATCAGATCACCGTGAGGGGTAAATACTCGGGTTTCCTGATGGATATCCTTCTGAATAATTGTGTTGTCGTTAAGTAGAAAATCATTTGAGACTAAGCAACACTCCATACTCTGTAGTTAAAAAGTATCTCTTCAGATGCTCAAAATAAACTCCTGTTCTTAAGTCTCACTCCCGCTTTATTGCTTTTTTTTGTCACAAAGCCGTTAAGGCATGAAGATCTGGGAGAATTACATTATATTGGTAAGCATGATGCCGAAAAAAATAACTGTTGTTTTATTTATTATTCTGTACCCGTTGGTTTCCTGGTCACAGAATATTCAAAATGATGGTTCAAAGGTTTCAAGGCATGAAGTGATATTTCCAAAACCCATTGATCCCCAGATTGTTCAGGATCAGGATGACATGACATGGGATGATTACCGCCCCATCCCGGGAAAAAACTGGGCGGATCCCTCCCTGGTCCCCGAACGGAAATTCAGGATGGCGCTCGTAGCTGTCGATTTCCCTGACCAGCCGTTTGTAATTACTCTGCCGAAGAATTCCGACCTTTTTGGGAATCCGCAGATCGACCCTGTAAAGAGGGAGGATGTTCCGCGGTTCTATTCGGATTTCTGGCTTAAGCCTTCACCAGTCAACCATGGGCAGACGATAAACGGCTACTGGATGGAGCAGTCGAGGGGCAAATTCGGAATAACAGCCCTCGATGCTTTCGGTCCTTACAGGATGCCCAAAAAGCTCTGGGAATATGGCCTCAACGAGTATAACCAGAATATTTCAACGCCTGACGGCAGCAGGGCGAACAGCAGGATGGAACCTGATGTTGACAGTCTCTGGGCAGAGGCTGCCGGAAACATTAAATCGGGCTATGATGCCATTCTCAGGATTTATGCAGGTTATGATGAAACGGGGGTGTGGCAGGAGTTCGGAGAGATGAAATTCCTTTCGAAGGAGGAAATCCCCCCGGGATGGGGTAATCCCGACACCTCAAAACCGCCATGGATACCAACGCGCTATGTCCCATGGACATCGTGGAAAGCAGGGCAGATGCAATGGGGCCTCTCTTCGATCAGGCAGGGAGAAAACTCCGGAACAATCACTCACGAGCTTGGTCACTTTGCATTCAGGACAGGCGACAACAACAACAACCCCTATGTCATGCCATACCGAAGGGTTGGTTCCGGACCATGGGACATGATGGACAGGGGATCATTCAACGGTCCGGGCGGTCCCCATATGCGATGGGTGATCCCGGCCTCGATGGGAGCTGCCATGCCGGCCGGACTGATGCTCAGGAACAGGATGGTGAACGGCTTCATTTCCCCAAACCAGGTCCTGACACTCAGCCGCGACGATCTGGCCAGATCAGGACCCGTCGTGGCAATGATTACCGCCAGGGCGGTTGAGCCTCCTGCCGGCAGTTACGCGGGCATTATAGTCAGACTCGATGGCCCGGAGCCTCACGACAGGACACCTGCGGACGATCCTGCAACAAATCCGCTATCTCCGGGGAACCCTGATTTTGATTTTTATTCAGTTGAAGTTGTACAAAGGATCGGGTACGACTCATTCTGTCCCGATAATGGTGTCCTTCTTGCAAAAAACAGGGAAAAAGAGAGGCGGAATGGCGGTACAAACGGATTCAACTGTTTCAACTGGGTGATCGATGCCCATCCGGAAGATATAAATAAGGTCGATTTCATTAAGCCTGACGGAGCGCCGGTATTGCGGACCATTGCCGACTACAGGCAGCTGAATGATGCGCTTTTCCATGTCGGGATCAATTCAGGGAGCCTGTATGAATGGGAAGATCCGCACAACAGGCTGCATTTCTATATTATAAACATGGAAAGGAATGAAGAGGGAATCCTTTCATACAAAGTTGGCGTCAGGTCACTCGATGGAGCAGGTTTTGACAAACTAAGTTTTGAGGTTACTTCCCCTGAAATAAAGAAAATCAAAGGATCAGGAGAATACGCATTTTTCACAGTAAAGAATACGGGTGAGCCATACATTTCTGATCAGACCCTTCACTTGCAGAATACAGTCAGGTGGTTAAACAGTGATATTTACAGGTTGGAGGTGAGCGTAGAAGGAAAGGGATGGACTGCTCAGCTTTTAAACGGGCTGTTATCGCTTGAGCCCGGGTTTTCGGAACGGGTGCCTGTATTCCTGTCCCATGAAAAAGACGCATCTGGAAGGGCAAAGGTGAGTCTGGTGGTTCAGTCGGAGATTGATCCTCAGAAGAGGATTGCAAAGGTGTTTTCGGTAAATAAGAAAAAAGAATGATTACCTTCGCAGTCAAACAGAACAGTAATGGAAAAAGCCGTTAAAATACTTGCCCTTGAGAACGAAATGGATGCAATCCTTCTTGACGGACTGCTTACTGAAAAGGGCATTCCCCATCTGATCCGGTCATATCACGATTCGGCGATGGATGGCTTATGGCAGCTTCAGTCGGGATGGGGCCACCTGGAGGCTCCCGAGGAATATCGGGAAGATATAATGAAAATTTATGAAGGGATGGCAATAGATCCCGAAGCTTCAGTTTAGTCCTTCAGTTTCTTACGCGAAAATATTCTCTTCTCAAGTCCGCCAATAAAGATGTAATTTATACCCCCAATAATTACCATTGCGACAATGAAGAGCGGGTATGAGATTTTCCAGTTATCCGGACCTGTCATCATGGTCCATTCCGACATGCCGCCAATGCCCGCGATAAGGGTCAGGGGCATGAAGACCGTTGCAATCATTGTCAATCGCCTGACAGAAGCATTTGTTTCATTCGACATCTGGGTCATCTTATTGTTCAGCAGGGAGGTATACAATTCCATGAGGCTGGTTTCAATCTCACGGTATGTTTCAGTCAGTTCAAAGAATTTTGACAGATGGTCATAAATATCGCGGTAACCGGCGATTGCTTTTTCAGGAATAAAAGGACAATCGAGCCTGTTGATCCTGACAAGGATCTCCCGTTCATGATAAAGGCTTTTTCTCAGGCTCACCAGGTTCCGCCTCATATGCAAAAGCTGTATCGGCTCAAATCCAGCCACATCCTCTAGCAGTGAATCTTCAGACACTTCAAGCTCGTCCTCCATTATATCAAACGCAGCATATTTCCGATCAACTATCTGGTCGAGTATCTTGTGCATGAGATACGCCGGCCCGATCCTGGCATTTGTCGGATCATTCCCCATTGCCTCCACAATGTCCCGTAAAGGATTTCTGTCGTCGGATTTATAGCCGCTGACGGTGATCAGGAAATTTTTTCCGATAAAAAGGTTGATCTCATCAGTGAAAAGGGTTTTGTCATTGTAACTGTACGCATTGAAAAGAATAAATGAATTATTCTGGAAATGTTCAATTTTTGGTATCTGTTTTTCATCAAAACAATCCTCGACTGATAATGGATGGATTCCCAGCAGGTCGACCAGCACGCTGAGATCCTGCTTTTCTGGTTTGTAATAATTTAGCCAGATAAAACCGCCTTCGCTCAATGTTGCGATGGCAACTGCAAGGGATTCAACACCGTAGAATAATCCTGATTTCGAAAAATGGTAAAATTTTGCTTCCGGAATGGCATTCATTTTAACTGGTTTGTAATTGTTTGAAACTGATCTGGATAAAATCAGATTCCAAATTACAACAAAAAAGGATAACATGGAATAATCTTATAAGATCATAAGGAGTGAACATTTAAGGCAGGGGCATGTTTAAGAATTAACAAAATCTGTGATAAACTTGGGATTGGCCGGAAATTCTAAATTCAATAATCGCAAAGACCGCAAAGTCCCGATAGCTATCGGGATAACTCAGAGTTCCCAGAGTTTTGACTATTTGCGTCCTTTGCTGAACCTCCGCGACCTCGTGTGGTTAAAAAGGATTTTTTAATCAATCTCATCAGGAAAAATAATAATCTATGAACAATGCTATTTACAATTTCCGGGAACCTGCAAATGAACAGGTTCTGTCGTATTCATCGGGAACTCCGGAGCGCAGGCTTATCGAAGCCGAACTGGCCGATCAGAGCAGCAAAGTGATCGATATCCCGCTTATCATCGGAGGAAAGGAGGTGAGGACAGGTATAACCGGAAGGGTTGTCAAGCCAACCGATCACAATCATCTCCTTGCCACCTACCACATGGCGACCGAAAAGGAAGCAGAGCTCGCCATTAAAGCAGCCCTGGATGCCAAATGCGAATGGATGAGCCTTGCCTGGATCGACAGGGCTGCGATCATGATAAAAGCTGCAGAACTTATATCAAAAAAATACAGGTACCTTATAAATGCCGCAACAATGCTTGGCCAGGGGAAAAATGTCTATCAGGCTGAGATCGATGCTGCCTGCGAAGTGATTGATTACCTGCGGTTCAATGCATTTTTTGCATCGCTTATTTACAGGGAGCAGCCGGTTTCCGGAAGTCAGAGCATCAACCGTCTGGAGTACCGTCCGCTTGAAGGATTTGTTTTTGCCATTTCTCCATTCAACTTCACGGCGATAGCTTCAAACCTTAATACAAGCGTTGCCCTGATGGGTAACACAACGGTTTGGAAACCAGCATCGACCTCCCTGCTTTCAAGTTACTACCTGATGAAAGTACTTATGGAAGCCGGACTGCCCGACGGGGTGATCAATTTTGTTCCCGGACAAGGTTCTCTTATCAGCAGTGTTGTATTGAAACACAGGGATCTTGCCGGGATCCATTTTACAGGTTCCAATGCCACCTTCAACTCGATCTGGAGAATGGTCTGTGAGAACCTGACAAATTTCAGGTCGTATCCTAAGCTTGTCGGAGAGACGGGGGGAAAAGGATTCATTTTTGCCCACACTTCGGCTTCATCTCTGGAACTCGCGGCAGCTATTGCCAGAGGAGGATTTGAATACCAGGGACAAAAATGCTCTGCGGCTTCACGTGCCTATATACCCAGGTCGCTCTGGCCTGAAACGGAAAAACTTCTTCTTGAAATGATACAGAAGATGGAGATGGGAGATGTGACCGACTTCAGCAATACTATAAATGCCGTGATAGACGAGACAGCGTTTGACAGGATCATGACCTACATCGATAAGGCAAGGTCGTCGGGAGATACGGTTATTATTGCCGGCGGAAACGGCGATAAAACAAAGGGATTCTTTATTGAACCCACGGTAATAGTAACCCGGAATCCTCATTTCATAACAATGGAAGAGGAGATTTTCGGTCCGGTCATGACTATTTATGTGTATGATGATGACAAGTTCGAAGAAACACTCAGGCTTTGCGACGAGACATCTCCATTCGGTCTGACCGGAGCGGTTTTCAGCAATGACAAGTATGCGATGATCAAAGCCTGGCGTTCATTGCGCTACGCTGCAGGAAATTTCTACCTGAACGACAAGCCAACAGGAGCCATGGTAGGTCAGCAGCCATTTGGAGGGGCAAGGGCATCGGGTACCAATGACAAAGCCGGCAGTCATCTTAACCTTATAAGATGGGTAAGTCCGAGAACCATCAAGGAGACCCTGATACCCTCAACTGATTTCAGGTATCCGTTTATGGAGTAGATATTCCGAATTAATTTCTTCCCCGGAAGTATCAAAATGTCAGAAATGCGACTATTTTTATGGTGACTTAACTAGGGAGTCCTCTAATTTTATCTGACATTATCAATGCTTTCACCTGAACACCTTAACTGGCTGCAACATTGCGTGGTAATTTTCTTTATGACCTTTATCCACGAAGATGCTGCAATCCTGGCTGCCGCTTTCTCTACAGTTGAACACCAGCTACCAATCTGGATGGCATTTGTGAGCGTTTACCTGGGCATAGTAACCGGCGATCTGCTGATCTACGGGCTTGGACACCTGGCACAACGGAACAAATGGCTTCGCTCAAGGATAATTGGTCCAAAAGTGGAGCGGTTAAAACTCTGGCTCGAAACCCATCTTATCCGTGTGCTGATACTCTGCCGGATAACTCCGGGCTTGCTCTTCCCCACTTTTGTAGCGTGCGGCTGGTTCAGGATACCACTTATGAGATTTGCAAAGGTGTCAATCCTTGCGGGCGCCATATACTCATCTTTTGTACTGACTATTGTGATAATTTTCGGCGATCTTGTATTAAATAATCTCGGTTATTGGGCCTGGGGTCTTCTTGCGCTGGTTTTGGTGGCGTTTGCCATAAGAAACTCTTTCAAACCGCGCTGGAGCAAAGCTACCGAAAAAGCGATGGGCGGCCTTCCTCCATCATTCCTCTCCGTCTTCAAACAGTATATGCCTGCCCTGAAAAATAGATTCCATGGAATGCCTTCCCTCGATGATCTCAGAAGGAGAGTCTCCTTTGCCGAATATATACCGAACAGCATACTGTATATTCCTGTCGGTCTTTATTACATCTGGCTGGGAATCCGATACCGCAGCCTTACCCTGCCTTCTGCCTCCAATCCCAAAATTGAAACGGGAGGTTTTATGGGAGAATCGAAGGCTTCGGTAATGAGGCAGGTGGGGAACGATCAGCAATCATGGATTGCAGAATTTGTCCTGATGCACCGGAATGGCGTCCCTCCGGAAAAAGACCTCGAAAATGCACTTCAGCTGATGAGCCAAAAAGATCTGAAATTTCCGGTTGTTGCCAAACCTGACATAGGATGGAATGGATACGGGGTAAGGCTTGTTGAGGATGAAAGTCATCTCCTGAAGTATATTATTTCATTCCCTCATGAGGAGAAGATGATACTTCAGCGGCCCGTTACCTTCGATGGTGAAGCCGGGATTTTCTACGTGAGAATACCCGGGGAGCCGGCGGGGAAAATATATTCGATCACCCTTAGATATTTCCCCTTTGTGACAGGCGACGGAAAATCGACATTGAGAGAGCTTATAAAGAATGACCGGCGGACAAAACTGAGGGCAGGCTATTATCTCGGTGACAAGCCTGAACATGTAGGATTCGGCAATGACGATCTTGACCAGGTGCCACAGGACGGGGAGCTCATCCGCTTATCGTTCATCGGAAGCCTCAGGGTAGGAGGACTTTACCGTAATGCAAGTCATCTGATAACACCCGAGCTCTCGGGCCGCTTCGATGCAATTGCCCGCAGCATGCCTGAATTCTATTTCGGCAGGTTTGATGTGAGGTTTGAATCGATCGATCTTCTGAAGAAAGGTGAAGGATTTTCGATAATTGAAATAAATGGCGCAGGCGCTGAAGCAATACAGGCCTGGGACCCTCATGTTTCACTCTTCAGGCTTTACGGTGAGTTCTTCAAGGCATACCGGCTGCTGTTCAAAATAGGAGACCTCAACAGAAGCCGTGGATATAAACCAATGACTTTAAAGGAATTTTTGAAGGCTGTAAGGCATCAAAACCGGCTGATTGAGCAGTATCCTCCAGCAGGGTAAACAAATTTTATTACTTTTACCCTGATTAGAAATTTTTTATGCCGCAATCTACAGGCTACAACAAGGCGCTTTTTATCCTCAATCCATATGCAGGTGTGCCTCCTGTAAAGTATATAATTTCGAAGGAGCTGAGCCGGCGCAAACATGAGCTTTCCTTTTACAAATCGCTGTCAATAGACGAGTCGGGAACACTGATTAAAAATAACTTTGAGAAATTTGAGATTTTCGTGGCAGCCGGGGGTGACGGAACAGTTCATACGATTGCCAGTGAACTTATAGGTACAGAAAAGCTGCTCGGAGTACTTCCTATTGGCTCAGGAAACGGTTTTGCCAAGGAGCTGGGATTCAGGACAAACATTAAATCCCTTTTGCGCGATATTGAGAAGAAGGAGAGCCTGACCATCGATGTGATAGTGGTAAACAATAACCTTTGCCTGAACGTAACAGGGGTAGGACTCGACAGTTTCGTGGCACATTCATTCGACAAGCTTAAAAACCGTGGGTTCTGGGCATATGTCTCAACCACTATTGTTAATTTCTTCCGACTCCGGCCCTTCAATGTAACAGTCTCGATCGGCGGAGAAGTGATCCACACCGGCGATCTTTTCGTTCTGACGGTGGCGAATACAAGGCAGTTCGGCAACAATGCGTTCATCTCACCCGATGCCCTTCCAAATGACGGGATGATGGATGTCGTCATGATAAGGCCATTCCCGAAAATGATGGCCCCCTTCTTCATCTACCGGTTGTTTACAAAAAAACTCAACAAGTCGAAGTTTGTCAGAAATGTCAGGACTGCAAAGGATATAACGATCAATACTGATGAGACAAGGTTTCACATTGACGGTGAGCCGGTTACATTTTCTGGGGATGTTATACTCAAGATCCGGAGGGATGCTTTGAAGGTGCTGAAGACAAGGTATAATAGGTTGTAGGAAACACGTTCTCACCCCCCTGACCTTCGTTGTGAACTTTATGCTTAAAAGGTTATCTTTAAACAACTTTAATAATCTATAAAATTTGCCCGGTTATGAAAAAAACATGCCTGCTCCTTTTCCTGTTAGCCATAACTTTTCATCTTAATTCCCAAACACTTACAGAGATTGAATCGCAGAGGGTATCACTGCCGAACGGCTGGCAGCTCACCCCGGTAGGAAAGATAGTTCCGCTGGGCGACCTGCCTCTGAACATCGCCATTTCCCCTGACCGGAAACTGGCAGCCGTTACCAACAACGGCCAGAGCGATCAGTCGATCGAACTCATTGATATCAAAAAGGGGAAGGTAATTCAAACACTTCCGATCAAAAAAGCATGGCTGGGACTCGCCTTTTCTGATGACGGCAAGTCAATTTATGCTTCCGGAGGCAATGACAATATCATCATAAGGTATGCCGTGAGCAAAAAGCAGATGGTGGCTGCCGATACGATACGGATAGGAAAACCATGGCCCGAAAGGATCTCCATCGCCGGGCTGGCTGTCGATGATTCAAAACAAAGGCTTTATGTCGTCACCAAGGAGAATAATTCGCTTTATGTAATTGATACTAAAGCAAAAAAGGTGATCTCACAGCATCCGCTGGGAGGAGAAGGATATACCTGCATTTTATCGCCTGACCGCAGGACACTTTATGCTTCATGCTGGGGATGTGACAGAATCGTAATCTTTGATACTGAAGGGCAGAAGATCACAGGCTCAATTACAGTCGGAGACAATCCCAATGACATGTGTATCACCCGGAGCGGACAATTCCTGTTTGTGGCAAATGCCAACGATAACAATGTCTCGGTGATAAGTACCGGGGAAATGAAAGTTATAGAAACACTCAACACCGCCCTGTATCCCGATGCACCTTCAGGGTCAACCACAAACAGCCTTGCACTGAGCAGGGATGAGAAGACATTATTTATCGCCAATGCCGACAACAATTGCCTGGCTGTGTTCGATGTGAGCGTTCCGGGTGAAAGCAAGGGAAAAGGATTTATCCCGACAGCATGGTATCCTTCCTGCGTCAGGGTTGCAAATAACAGGATACTTGTAAGTAATGGCAAGGGTATGACCTCGCTGGCAAATCCGTACGGACCTAACCCTGTAAGAAGGGGTGAAGAGGTTGTTTATCAGGAAGGAGGCCAGGAACAAACGATAAAAGTGCAATACATCGGAGGTCTCTTCAGGGGGACCATGAGCATCATCAATGTTCCGGATGAAGTTCAGATGGGTATTTATTCGAAAGCTGTCTATAACAATACACCATATACCAAGACAAAAGAACTTGCCTCAGACGGGGTAGCCGGGAATCCGATACCTCAGAAGGTAGGCGATCCCTCCCCAATAAAACACGTGTTTTATATTATTAAGGAAAACAGGACTTACGACCAGGTCCTTGGCGATATGCCTGAAGGCAACGGTGATCCGAACCTTGCCCTGTTCGGCGAGAAGATCAGTCCGAATCACCATGCGGTTGCACGGGAGTTTGTTCTGCTCGACAATTTCTATGTCAACGGAGAAGTCAGCGCCGATGGCCATAACTGGACCATGGGGGGATATGCCACCGATTACCTTGAAAAAAACTGGCCAACCAGTTATGGCGGACGGGGCGGAGATTACCCGGGTGAAGGAGGAGAGGCAATTGCAAATAATAAACTGTTCTTCTGGGATCTCTGTAAACGGAATGGTGTAAGTTACAGAACCTATGGTGAATTCGTGGGGGATGACGGACCCTCACTGGCGGTTTTAAAGGATAATTATTGCAAAAACTTCACCCCATGGGTGCAGTCGGTCCGCGATACAGTCCGCTTCAGGCAGTGGAAACATGATTTTGACTCACTCCTGGCCATCAATGCCGTTCCAAGGTTCAACACGATAAGGCTGATCAATGATCATACCGAAGGATTAAGTCTCAACAAACCCACCCCTTTTGCACATATGGCAGATAATGATCTTGCGCTGGGAATGCTCATCGATTACCTGAGTCACAGTCCGCTATGGAAGGAGAGTGTTGTTATCTCCGTTGAGGATGATGCGCAGAACGGTCCCGATCATGTCGATGCCCACCGGAGCGTGGCACTGATCGCCGGGGGATTTGTGAAGCAGGGGTATGTTGATCATACCCCCTATACAACTACCTCACTTCTGCGTACAATGGAACTCATCCTTGGTCTTCCCCCGATGACCCAGTACGATGCTGCGGCCAACTCATTGTGGAGGTGCTTCAACAGCACACCTGATCATCCACCTTACAAAGCACGGCCGAACCAGGTTGATCTCAATGAAAAAAATACCGGTAAGAACAAGTGGCAGGCCCTGAGTGAGACATTCGATTTCAGCGTGGAGGACAGGGTCAATGATTTCCAGTTCAATGAAGTTATCTGGAGGGCAGTGAAGGGATTGGATTCCCCGTGTCCGCCATCGGTGAGGGCAGCGTTTTTGAAGACGGAGGGAGAGTGACTATAAGTTAAATGTTTCTGGTTACTGCTTGTTGCGGGTTGCAGGTTGCGGGTTGCTTAATTGGTTTCCGGAGCCACAAAATTAACGGGTACCATATACCAGACGGGAACTGCTTTTCCGCCCTGCCTCCCCGGAATGAACTGGGG
>Ga0105095_10001077_pt1 | contig 13960 bp, 13 predicted proteins | sample PPLLak2March2015_2_FD_79180 | JGI IMG/M metagenome (GOLD analysis project Ga0105095, IMG submission 79180) | Freshwater sediment microbial communities from Prairie Pothole Lake near Jamestown, North Dakota, USA - PPLs Lake P8 Core (3) Depth... | ecosystem: Environmental > Aquatic > Freshwater >... | reverse complement strand
CCCGGGCGGTGTCCTTGAACGACTCCTTGTGGCCGATCTGCGACCCGGGCGGATCGAGGTAAGTGACGTTAGCGCCCTGGTCGTAACAGGCGACCTCGAAGGCGCAACGGGTGCGGGTCGAGGTCTTCTCGAAGATCAGGCAGATCTCCTTGCCGTCGAGGTGCTTCTGCTCGGTGCGCGCGTACTTGGCGCGCTTGAGATCGCGCGCCAGGTCGAGCAGATAACGGAACTCGCGCTGGGTGTAGTCCTGCACCGTCAGCAGCGAGCGGTTGCGTAGATTGAAACTCATGATGTGCTCCTTACATGATCGTGATTCGAAGTCGGTGGCCAACTCCCACCACCCCGTCACGCTTCGCGTGCCACCCCTCCTCAGGCAGGAGGGGAAAAAACCTCCCCTCCTCTCACGAGGAGGGGTGGCGCGCAGCGCCGGGGTGGTGCGGTGTCGCGCGACCTAGCAATGCAAGCACGCAATCCCTCGTAGCCAATCCTCAATACGCCGGATCACGCGAAATCGGGCAGGTCATGCAATGACCGCCCCCGCGGCCGCGACCGAGCTCCGAGCCGCGCACCGTGATCACCTCGACCCCGGCCTTGCGCAGCAACGTGTTGGTGTAGGTGTTGCGGTCGTAGGTAACCACCACGCCTGGCTCGAGCGCGACCACGTTGTTGCCGTCGTCCCACTGCTCGCGCTGCGCCTGCCAGGCGTTGCCGCCGGTCTCCACAACGCGTAGCTCCTCCAACCCGAGGGCCTCCTTCACGACGTCGAAGAGATGTCCCTTGTCTTGATGGATCTCGACCCCGCCGTCGCCGGTCGCCCGCGCGCTATAGCAGCGGATCTGATCCACCACCTCCCGGAACGCGGTGCACAGGTCGCGGTCGCAGAAGCTGAACACGGTGTCCAGATGCATGGCGGCGCGACTTTTCGGCATCAGACAGCCGATCACGCGGGTGGCCGCTTTCTGCTTGAACAGCTGGTCCGCGACCTGGAAGACGGCCTGGCGGGTGGTACGCTCGCCCATCCCGATCAGCACCACGCCTTTTCCGATGGGCATGACGTCCCCGCCCTCCATGCACGACCCGCCGAAGTACTCGTCCGAATCGCCCCACCAGATCTTGAAGTCCCCGCCCTTGAAGCGCGGGTGGAACTTGTAGACCGCGCGCTGGAGCAGCGTCTCGGGCTTGCGCGCAGGCCAGTACATCGGATTGCACGTCACCCCGTTGTAGATCCAGCACGATGGGTCGCGCTGAAACAGCGTGTTGGGTACCGGCGGGATGATGAAGTCGGTTCCCCCGAAGGCCTCGGCCATCATCGTCGCCAATTCGCCCTTGGGGAGGTCGAGGATCGCGATGCCACCGATCAGGTGCTCCGCGAGCTTCTCCGCAGGCATCTCGTCTAGCCAGGGGCGCACGAAGCGGGAGGTGCCCACACCCACGTCGTTGACGGTGATGCGGCGGTCCAGCACCCAGGCACGCGCCTCCTTGTCCTTGAGCGTCTCGGCCAGCAGCTCATGCAGATCGAGCACCTCGACGCCCCGCTCGCGCATCTTCAGCACGAAGTCGTAATGATCCTTCTGCGCTTCCTGCACCCAGAGCACGTCGTCGAACAATAGATCGCCGGCGTTGCCCGGCGTCAACCGCTGGTGCGCCAGCCCCGGACGGCAGACCAGCACGGTCCTCAACTTGCCGACTTCGCTGTGAACTCCGAATTTCTGCATTGCTCTCTCCTCGCTCATTCCGGCAGCGCGCTCCGCTGGAAGAAGGCGAGCGCTTCCTCGTCGGGCTTCCCGAACCACTTCGCGTACAGGTCCTGGAACTCTTTGGATCTGAAAAGCCGGCTCAAGGTTCGATCCACGACGAGACGAAAGTCCTCGTCGCCCCGCGCGAGCCCGAGGGCCAGGGGCTCGTACGTGAAGTGACGGTCGAGGACCATCAAGTCGCGCACTGACGGGCTGCGCTTGGCGGCACCCAGAAGGATGGCGCGGTCGCCGAAGAAGACGTTGGACTTGCGCTCGAGCACCCGCTGGATGCCGGCCTCGTAGCCGTCCACGGGAGCGACCTTGGCGGGGATCTTCAAAGTGTCGCGACGCTCCGCCAGCCAGCTCTCGCTCGTCGTACCCGCGACGACGGAGAAGGTCTGCTGCTCGAGGATCTGCGCGGGCGACGCACGCCAGAGCGGTCGGGGTGCCGCTTGGCCTTTGCTCAGGAGTTCAACCGGTTCACCAGCCGGGCAAACACGATCATGCTCAGGATCAGAAGGAGCAGGACCAGCATGACCGAGAACAGCGGCACCTTGCCACTGCCCCCGCGGTCCGTCCAGGCCATGACGGCAATCGCATAAAGAAACGTGGCGGTGAACAGCCCGAGCGAATGAAACAGCATCGGGTCGCGGCCGAACCAGGCGACCAGGCGCGGCGAGTACGCCACTGCGCTGAACTGCACCATCACAAAGGCAAGCGCGAACACGATGCCCGTCAACGCGATCATGCCGGATGCGATGGCGGACGCCGCCGCCAGCGCCGAAGAAACCGACAGGCTGAGACTGAAGGAGGCGAGGTATTCGTTCTCGAGCCGCGGAAGCACGAATGCGCAGACCACGGTTACCCCCACATACAGCATCGGAATAGACCAGGGCGGCAGGTTTCGTCGATACGCCTTGAGCGTGGTACGCATGATCATCACCGGCCATCCGGAGGGTCCGACGCTGAGCCCGCACCGCCCGGGTGCTGACCCATGTCCTGCGCGCGCTGCCAGGGCCAGCGCCCGCTCACCTCCAGCTCGAGCGCCAAGCTCAGGAAGGTGCGGATCACCACGATCACGGCGAGGACCGTCAGGTTCTGCAAGGTGGGCTCGATGGCCACGGTCCCGATGATGTCGGCGATCACCAGAAGCTCCAACCCCAGCAGAATCGCCCGTCCAAGATCGGCCCGCAGGGTGTGGTATGCGTCATGGAAAACAGCGGGGCGCACCAAACGTCTGGCGAAGGCGCCTCCAGCGAAGAGGGCACCGAGCAGCAGCACAGCCACACCGGCGAGCTCTACAACGCGCGCCGACCCGGCGACAAGGTGTTCGTAGTCCATGATGGTTCTCAGCCCGCGAGCCATGGCGGGAGGAGGCAGGGTCGCGCAAGCTTACGGACATCCTGCGCCATGGCCAACCCGACTCCACCAATTCCGGCGGACGCCCACATGATTCTTGTCGAGAATTATCAAGCGCACCCGACCACGGTGCGCGGAGAATAGCGTCTCCGATACCGGTTCAGGGCAATAGCGACCGAACCGGCAGCGGCTCAGCCACCCGCGGCGGTGGTCACAGGTGTCCACCGTGCTGTCGAGCGGTACTGTACTCCCCATTCGCAAGTCATCGCAGATCCCTGTGCAGTACGTGCTCCCCGAGGGCGTGCCGGCTGCTGCAGGACGCGCAGCATGTAGATGCATCGGCGGCCGGACGGATACCCGAGCCGCGAGGACATCGACTCCACCAAGTTCAAACTCACGTTCTACGACGTCAGGAGAGGGCCGCTTCGCTAGGCTGAGGCTCCTCGATGATCGAGAGATCCCAAAGGGAGCCAATATGCGATCGTCGCTGCCGGGAGTGCTGCTGCTGTGCTGAAGTCTGGTAGATGCGGCTCTCCCACGGCAGCCTTCGCGCGGGATTCGACAAGTAGAAGCATGCGGGGCGCGCGTGTGGTCCGGGCACTCGGGCTGCGGGTGCTCGTCTGCCTTGCCGGCCTGGCCGGCGCAGCAGCGCTTCCGGCCGCAGAGGACACCGGCACGGAAGAACCGACTGCCGGATCCCGGTTCTTCGACCCCGACGACGGCTGGTTCGACGTCAGCGGGTTTCTCGATACGGCCTATGGGTTCGTCCCGGTGATTGCACCGATCACCGAACCTGCCGTGGGTTACGGCGCCGCCGGCGCGCTCGTCTTCGTCGACCGGAATGCGCCAGGCCAAGGAGAGCGTTTTTCGCGGCCGAACATCGCAGCGGTCGGCGGGCTCGCCACCGAGAACGGAACACGCGGCCTGTTCGCGGGGCATCTGGGAACCTGGATGGACGGGCGACTGCGCACGCTGGTGGGCGTAGCGGACGCGGACGTCAACCTGGAGTTCTTCGGACTGGGCGGGGAACGCAACACGGGCGATGCAGGTCTCGCCTATACGGTTGCAGCGCGCGGCGGCGTCGCAGGAGGGAGTTACCGTCTCGGCGCAACGCCGCTGTGGCTCGGGCTTCGCTACGCGCTGGCGAAGACTACCGTCACTTTCGATGTCCCCGATTTCGGGCTGCCGGGCATCACGCCGAACGATCGCGATCTGCGCCTGGCTGCGCTCACCCCGTCGCTCACGCTGGACATGCGGGACAATTTCTTCACCCCTACGCGGGGGTGGTATGCCGACCTGTCGGTCCCGCTGTTCCGCGAGGCGCTGGGCGGCGATCGTAATTTCGAGAAGGCTGTGCTGACGGCGATGCACTATCGGCCATTGAGCCGTTCACTGTTCTTCTCCGTGCGCGGTACCGGAAGGGCCAGCTCGGACGGGACGCCCTTCTATCTCAGGCCTTTCGTTGTGCTGCGCGGCGTGCAAGCGCTGCGTTACCAGGGCGAGCAGGCGGCGGAGGTGGAGGCGGAGCTGCGCTGGCAGCTGCATCCGCGCTTCAGCCTGGTGGGCTTCGGTGGTGCAGGCATCGCACGCAGCGAGATCGGACAGCGCAATCCGGAGGAAACCGTCACGACCGCCGGCGCCGGGTTCCGCTATCTGGTGGCGCGCAAGCATGGCCTGCACATGGGCCTCGACGTGGCGCTCGGCCCGGATGAGCCGATCTTCTACGTCGTGTTCGGCAGCGCCTGGCTGCGGCCGTGACGAGAGGAGCACCGGGGCTCAGTCAAGCGCGATCCTATTGAGCCTTGCAGAACCAGGTTACAGACCTCCACACCACCCCGCCGGCTGCGCCGGCACCCCTCCTCGGAGAGGAGGGGAGTGTCTCCCCTCCTTTCAAAGGAGGGGTGGCGCCGAAGGCGACGGGGTGGTTGGCGTTGGATTTCTGCGGCTTGAGCGTAATGCATTTATGCAAGGCTCAATAAGATCGGCGGCCGGATCGACACAACTCGAGGGCAGAACAACTTCGGGTCATGCGAATGACCGGCCACGCCGAAGGCTGCCAAAGAAATCGGTTCGTGTCCAGAATTAACAAGGCAATTCGGTCGCGAAGCGAGTATCATCGCGTGTTGCTGTCCTGAGTCCTCCAAGGAACTTCCCTTCGAATCAAGCCGCAGCACACCCGACGCGGGTGCCCCGGCTTGAACCCTGTGTCTCCTTCCGATGCGAGGTAGGTGAGCAATGACACCGCCTCGTGGACAGCTATGTCTGCACGGCGTTCAATGCCGGTAACGTTCCGCCCCCCGGATGACGTTGCAACCGCGGGGCACTTCTTCTCGATAACTATGGAGATCCGTGATGAGAAAGTTTGCAACTGTGATGTTAGCCGCTCTATCCCTCGCCAGCGCGCCAGTCGCGTTCGCCGCCGAAGCGGACCGTTCGGACGCACCCCCTTCGGGTGAGGTTGGGCGGGTGGTGGAAATGCAGGCCACGGTGACGGCCATCGACATGGCGACCCGCACGGTCACCCTGAAGGGCGCCGACGGCGCCGAAACTGCGATCCAGGTCGACGAGCGTGCTCGTAACCTGCCGCAGGTCAAGGTGGGCGACGTGGTGAAGGTTGCCTACGTCCAGGCATTGGCATGGAAGCTGAGCAAGTCGACCAAGGCAGAGCCAACCGTGCAGGTCGAGGAGGCCGCGGACCGAGCCAAAGAGGGCGAGAAGCCGGGCGCCGTGGCGGGAAGGCGCGTCAGCGCAACCGTGACGATCGAAGCGATCGATACGGCCAACGGGACAGTTACCCTGAAAGGTCCTCAAGGCAACAGCCGGACGGTGAAGGCGCTCAACCCGGACAACCTCAGGAAGGTGAAGGTGGGCGATCTCGTCGACATCACCTACACCGAGGCGGTGGCGCTCAAAGTCGAGCCTGCGTCGAAGTAGGCCACAGAATGCCCGCGCCCTGCCGGCTGGGGGCGCGGTCCATGATCGTACGCACCGTATAACGGTGCGCGATGCATCCTGGCGTACCGCGTAAGCAGACCCCGCAACGAACCGTCAGAAGGCAAGTCATGACCACCATTCCCCGCTTCGCGCGCGCGCCCCTGCTCGTCGCGATCACCCTTCTTCCGCTCTTCGCCGCAGACAGCCGCGCAGCCGACCGTGGCGCCCACAACTTCGTCATCGACTCGCAGCGCGCTTCCCCGCGTACCGGGGTGCTCGGGCAGTGCATTCGTACCGGAGTCTCCGGCGCAGGCGCGCCCGTCGAGGACTGCAATGATCCGGGACGGTCTGCAACGCCGGCAGCACCCAGCCCGGCAACCCCGCCCGTGGCCTCCGCGCCCGCACCCGCCGCGCCGCAAGTTGCGGTGGAGGAGCAGGCCAGCTCCGAGCCTCCCGCAGACGATGGCATCGTCAGCAGTCGAGTGAACGCGGACTTCGAGGCCGAGCAGGCTGCAGCGAAAGCGGCGATGGCCGCGACGGCGCCTGTGCAGCGCGTCGCGCGCATCACGCTCAACGCGGAAGCCGATTTCGACTTCGACAAGTGGGAGCTTCGCGCGGCTGGCCGCACCAAGCTCGACCAGTTCGCAGCCGAACTGAGGACGTCGGAGTACGGCACGGTTCGAGTGGTGGGACACACGGACCGCATCGGAAGCCAGCAGACCAACCAGACGCTGTCGCTGCGCCGCGCGCAAGCGGTGAAGGACTATCTGGTGGCCAGGCAGATCGACCCGGAGCGCATCGACGCCGAAGGGGTCGGTTCCAGCCAACCCCTCACCGGGCCGCAGGACTGCCAGGGCCTCAAGAAGCACGCGCTGATCGGTTGCCTGCAACCGGATCGGCGCGTGGACCTCGACGCACAGGCCACGAAGATCGTGAGCAAGTAGGTCGCCGGCAACGCGTGCGGCTGGATACAACCGTCCCGCCGCCCGCGACGTTTCTTCGTCCAGGCAAGGCAGGGCCCACACGCGCCTCTGCGGATCATCCCGTGAGCCGCTTGAAGGCGGCGAAGTTTCTGTGCTCCTTCCCCCTCTATCAGGGGAAGGCTGGGATGGGGGGTCGACTGCGGACATGGCAGCAGCGCACGCGCTATACCTCGACCCTGGCCCTCCCCTGGAAGCCCTGGAAGGGGGAGAGAACGAGACCCGACGCGGTTCTCCGCCTGCCGGCTCAGGCCGCGTCGATCCAGATTTCCAGTTCGCCCTGCTCCACCCGGACCCTGTAGGTGCGCAGCGGCTCGCACGCGGGCGGACCCTCGACCCGTCCGGTCGGGATATGGAAGCGGCCATTGTGCATCGGGCACTCGATGATGTCGTCGAGCACGTAGCCCTCGGCGAGCCGCGCCACCTGGTGGGTGCAAAGGCCGTCCGTCACGTAGTGCTGTCCTGCGATCCGGTACGCACAGTAGAGCTTGCCGTCGCACGAGACCTCGACGACATCGTCGTCGGGCACGTGGTCGACCGGACACAGCTTCACCCACATCGTCGGTCGACCCGGTCGGCTCAACTACCGGTGCCCGACGGCGGCGCCGATGGTGCGCCGGGCAGCGGGTGGTGGGCGAACGCGGTCGGGTCGCGGCGCTGCGCGGCGATGGTGCGCAGGATCTCCAGGTGCGCCGCAAGCAGGCTCGGGCTCGGCTCGGGCAGCTGATCGCGGATCGCCGCGTTCAACGCCGGCAGCGCGTGGAATGGAACCGACGGGTAGAGATGGTGCTCGATGTGGTAGTTCATGTTCCAGTAGAGCAGCCGGCTCAGCCAGGAGTTGGTCATCGAGCGCGAGCTCTGACGATGGTCGTACACGTTCTGGTTCATCGCCATGTGCTGCGTGGTGATGAACAGGAACACCCCGAACGCCCCGGCAAAGCGCGGGATGAAGAAGTACAGCAGCGGCACCCAGGTCTGCCCGATCACCGCCCACGCCAACAGCGCAAGATAGCCGGTCAGCAGGATGCGGGCCTCACGCACCAGCGTGGGCACTTGCGTGTCGGGCAGGTAGACGCGCTCGCGCTCGAGGATCCGCCCGCGCGCGTGCCGCAGCGTGAGCTTCAGGCGCGGCAGGAACTCGACCAGCCCGATCACGTCGCCCAGGTAGGTGCGAAGCGACACCGGGTTGCTGTAACCCATCTGCGCGTCCAGCTTCCAGTGCCAGGTGTAGGTATGGTGGTGCGAGTGCGCAAAGCGGCGATGAGTCGGCGATTCGCCCCAGACGAAAGAGCTGATCCACAGCACTGCCTCGTTGAGCCAGCGCGTGCGGAATGCCGTGCCGTGGGCACACTCGTGCGACGGGGCGTAGGCGAAGCCCAGCACTACGCCGTAGGCAATCACGGCGGGCACCACCCACCAGGTGCCGCGGCTGACATGGATCGCCAGACCGGTGACGAGCAGCAGCCCCACCCACATGCCGAGGAAGTACAGTCCCGGCCAGTCCGAGCGCCCCATCAGCCCCTTGAGCACGGCGCGGTCGATGCGCGGTTCCCACCACGCGCTCTTGACGGTGCTTATGGAAGATGTCGTTGCCACGGATGCCGCCAAGTCGAGGGGACGCCAGCGTCGATGGTACCGGACCCATCTGGGCGGTCAAGGGGAGGGAACGCCGGAGCGTCGAGCAGGGGTCCCGTTTGACCGATAGACTCACGGCCAACAGCCTTGTGCAAGAGGCAAGACTTGGGCCCCGTGGGGTGACCCCGCAGGGGACTCATGACCCGCAGGGAGTCACACGTGCGCGGGCTCGCTGTGAGAGAGAATACGGGACTGGCAATCGCTCACCAGCCGTCATGGTAGACGAGGGAATGATGGGGCCGCTGTTGACTCTCAAAGTGCACGAAGCATTGCGCGCCGCTACGCGCGCCGGTGCGCCCACGGTTGAGTCCTCGCTGGACCTCGATCGTTCGACGACGACGGTCGAGGTGGGCGTCGCAGGATGGACCTGGCGAGGCCAACGCTTCCCCTATCTGGAAACCTGTAAGGACAGAACCATCTACCACTGGGTCGGCGAGACCTTTCAGCCGGTGGCGCGGTTCACGACGTCGCTGATCAAGCTGGTGCCGACGGAATGGGGGCCGCCGACGTTCGAAATCGACGGCATCAAGATGTTGCCGACCGGGCAGGTCTCGCCCTATGCGGATGCGCAACGCAAAGTCGGCTTGATCCAGCCGCGCGGCAAGGTGATCTTGGACACCTGCGGGGGCCTTGGCTACTTCGCCTCGTGGTGTTTGCTGGAGCAGGCCAAACAGGTGCTTTCTTACGAGAAGAATCCCGACGTGATCTGGCTGCGCAGCCTCAATCCCTGGTCGCCCGAGATTGGCAGTAGGTTGACGTTGACCCAGGGCGACATTGCCGAGCACATCGCGATGCTGCCTAGCCAGTCGGTCGATGCGATCTTGCACGACCCGCCACGTTTCGGTATCGCCGGAGAGCTCTACTCGCAAGTCTTTCATGACCACCTGGCCAGGGTGCTCAAGCGCAAAGGCAAGCTGTTTCACTACACCGGCGCACCGAACAAACTCACCAGCGGACGCGATGTGCCTCACGAAGTGGCGAAACGTCTGCGGCACGCCGGTTTTGTTGCGCAGTTGAGTAGCGATGGGGTGTTCGCGGTGAAGAAGTGAGCGTCAGAACAGGAAACACCGCTGCGCCATGGGCAGCACGGTGGCCGGCTCGCAGGTGAGCAGCTCGCCGTCGGCGCGCACCTCGAGCTCTCTCCAGCGCCGCCTTCAGGCCCTTCAGGTGCCCGCGTCTGCGCATCGCTGTGTCCTGGACAGGCGCGGCGTTGTCGGCCGGGCAGGCGGTACACGTCTTCGTCGGTCACGAGCCACTGGAACTCGCCAAATGGCAGGGTCTTCTTGCGCAGCTCGCGAAAGCGAGCCACCGCAACTTGGCGCTCGATCGCCTCGCGGGCGATCTCGCTCTTGGTTCGCCCGGTGCTCTTGGCCACGACCTGGCTATACGGCGCGACCGCCAGGTGCGTGCGGCTGGATACCAGGCACGTCTTGCGAGCGCTTCCACAGCCCCCCGCAGGCCAACCCGACGCCCGCCTCGAGCCCTCCCACGGCACGTTGATACGGGTTGGACTTCCTATCCATATTAGACTAGTGTAGACTAGTCTAATATGAAATTGAGCCGGAGAGAGCCAATGCCCGAGGTCGGAGCGTACGAGGCGAAGACCCATCTGCCTCAGTTGCTGGAGCGAGTCGCGAAGGGTGAGCGATTCGTCATTACCAAGCATGGGCGCCCAGTGGCGGAACTGGTGCCGGTGTCGGCCCGCGATCCGGTCCGGATCAAAGAGGCGATTGCCGAGGTCCGTAAAGTGCGATCTGGCCTCGCACGCCGAGGGATGCGCATGAAGAAGCTGCTCCGCCCGGGCGAAGCGCTGCGCGATCTGATGCATGAGGGGCATCGCTTCTAATGCCCTTCGTACTGGACAGCTCGGTTGCGCTTGCATGGCTGCTTCCGGACGAGGGCAGTGAGGCCATCGACCAGCTGGCAGACCGTCTGGAGCAGGACACGGCGAGCGTTCCGAGCATCTGGTCGCTCGAAGTCGGCAACGCGCTGCTCGTGGCGCAGCGCCGGGGGCGGATCAAGGACGACGAGCTCGCTCGGATGATCGCCGCGCTGGACAGTCTACCCATCGAGGTCGATTCGGAAGCAGCGAAAGCAGGCGTACTCGCGATCGTCGGGCTGGCGAAGAGGCTTGGGCTTACGACCTACGACGCCGCTTACGTCGAGCTCGCGCATCGCCAGGGACTTCCTCTGGCGACGTTGGATGAGCGGCTGCGCACGGCGTGCGCAGCGATGCAGGTGCCGGTCTTGCCCTGACCTGATACACGTCGTTGGCCAGGCCCCGCCAGGACGGCGGCATCCACGGCGACCTCACGTTCGCGCTTCCAGCACCACCACGCTGCGCGCGCACGCTGAATAGAACGCCGCCGTGTGCGGCTTCTGTCTTCCGCGTGAGATGACGTCCGCCGGCGGCGGTTGCGAAGTGTCGACAGCGACATGCCAACGCCTGTCCGGGATCGATGGCAGCGCCACATCCATTGGGCGATCCGACATGTTCAGGATCACATGCAAGTCCTCTTCCCCGGCGGCAAGCCCGGCGAGCGTGAACCTCAGGAAACGGCCTTGCCCGTCATACCACGGAGCCTCGTCGAGTCGCGCGCCATGCCAGGCGATGTCCGGAATGCCGCGGCCGGGAACCGGCTTGGCGTCGAAGAAGCGGTTGGCGGTAAGACACGGGTGGCGGCGGCGCAGGGCAATCAGCTCCCGGGTGAAGCGCAGCATGTCGCGATTGGTTTCGACCAAGCTCCAGTCGAACCAGGACAGCGCGTTGTCCTGGCAGTAAGCGTTGTTGTTGCCGCCCTGGCTCCTCAGCACCTCGTCCCCCCCGCGCAGCATGGGCACGCCGCGCGAAAGCATGAGTGCGGCCAGGTGGTTCCTGGCTTGCCGCCGGCGCAGGGCCAATACCCCGGCCTCGGTCGTGTCGCCCTCGGCCCCGCAGTTCCAGCTCGCGTTGTCGTTGCTGCCGTCCCGGTTGTCCTCGCCGTTGGCCTCGTTGTGCTTGGCGTTGTAGCTCACCAGATCGTGCAGCGTGAAGCCGTCGTGGCAGGTCATGAAGTTGATGCTGTTCCCGGGCAGCCGACCGTCCGCGTACAGATCGGCGCTGCCGGCGATGCGCGTAGCGACCTCGCCGACCAGTCCCGGATCGCCGCGCACGAAGCGGCGCATGACGTCCCGGTAGCGGCCGTTCCACTCGACCCACGCCATCCCCGGGAAGGCACCGACGTGATAGAGGCCGGCCGCGTCCCAGGCCTCGGCGATCAGCGGCACGCGCGACAGGATGCGGGACGACTCGATCGCCCAGGGCAGCGGCGGATCGGCCATCAGCTCGCCGCGCTGGTCGCGCGCGAACACGCTGGCGAGATCGAAGCGAAAGCCGTCCACCCCCATCTGTTCCACCCAGTATTCGAGGCAATGCACGATGAAAGCGCTCACCAGCGGGTGATTGCAGTTGACCGTGTTGCCGCAACCGGTGTAGTCCCGGTAGCGGCGCCGGTCGCCGGCGTCGAGGTGGTAGAAGATCTCGTTCGCCAGACCCTTGAAGTTGATCACTGGCCCCTGCGCGCCGCCTTCCGCAGTGTGATTGAACACTACATCGAGCAGCACGCCGATCCCCGCTTCGTGCAAGGCATCGGTGAGCGTACGGAACTCCCGGTCGGCCTGCGCCGGATCGACGCAGTAGCCCGGATGCGGGCTGTAGAAGCTGTGCGTGCTGTAGCCCCAGTAGTTGCACAACCCGCGCGCAACGGCCGCGGCGGGCACGTCCTGCTGGTCGAAGGCCATCACCGGCAGCAGCTCCACGTGCGTAACGCCGAGCTCGCGCAGGTAGGGGATCTGTTCGATCAGGCCGGCGAAGGTCCCGGGATGCTTCACCCCGCTCGCAGCGTGACGCGTGAAGCCGCCGACGTGCAGCTCGTAGATGATCGCAGCGTCCAGCCCGCGCGGCGCAACCGGGTCGCGAGGTCGCGCCGGCTCCGTCACGATCGCGCGAAGCGACGCGTGCCCGGCGTCGTGGGGGTCTGCGGCTCGGCGCCGGTCCCACAAAGCGTCGGCCACGGCCCGCGCCCAGGGATCGAGCAGCTCCTTGCGGGGATTGAACGCCCGCCCAGTGTGCTGCGTGTCCGTTGGGCCGTCGGCACGCCAGGTGTAGTAGACACCAGGCGACAATCCCTCCACGAACACATGCCAGAAGAAAAACGTGCGGTTGCGCTCCGGCGCGAGCGTGATCAGCTGGAAAGGCTCGGCGCTGTCCGCTGCCGCATAGAGTAGAAGCTCGACGCGCGTGGCATGGCGGCTGAAGACGCAGAAGTTGACGCCGCCGGCCATTGCGGTCGCCCCCGGCGGGAAACGCGATCCGGGGCGCGTCGCGTACACTGCCTCCGCGGTTTGGTTCTCGCTCACGCGTGATCCTGGCTGTTGACGTGACGTGCACTCGCCGCGGCTGCTTCGATCACGAGGCGGCAGTTGGAGGGCGATCAGTCGAGCACGATCCTCACCGGCCGCACATTCCAGATCTTGTCGCAGTACTCCCGGATCGCCCGATCGGAGGAGAACTTGCCGGCGCGCGCGGTGTTGAGGATCGACATGCGGGTCCAGCGTTCGGGATCGCGGAATGCGCGTTCGACTTCGCTCTGGGCGTCGACATAGGCGCGGTAGTCGGCCAGCACCAGGTATTCGTCGTGCTCGAGCAGGTGATCGAGCAGCGGGCGAAACAGATTCGGGTCGCCCCTGGAGAAGGCACCGCTGCCGATTAGATCGAGCGCGCCGCGCAGCTCCGCATCGCGCGCGTAGTAATCGCGCGGCCGGTAGCCGCCAGCCTTGAGCGCTGCCACCTCCTCGGCCGTCAGGCCGAACAGGAAGAAGTTCTCCGCACCGGCCTCCTCGCGGATCTCGACGTTGGCGCCGTCCAGGGTGCCGATGGTGAGCGCGCCGTTCAGCATGAACTTCATGTTTCCCGTCCCCGAGGCCTCCTTCCCGGCGGTCGAGATTTGTTCGGAGAGGTCCGCGGCCGGGTAGATGGTATGCGCGTTCTTGACGTTGAAGTCGGGGAAGAACACGACTTTCAGCCGGTCGCCCACGGTCGGGTCGTTGTTCACCACCTCGGCTACGCCGTTGATCAAGCGGATGATGAGTTTAGCCATGTGGTAGCCGGGGGCAGCCTTGCCGCCGAAGATGAAGCAGCGCGGCACGATAGTGAGCTGCGGGTTCTGGCGCAGGCGCTGATAGAGGGTGACGATGTGCAGGACGTTCAGGTGCTGGCGCTTGTACTCGTGGATGCGCTTGACCTGGATGTCGAACAGCGCACCGGGATCGACCACT
>Ga0105095_10001076_pt1 | contig 13961 bp, 11 predicted proteins | sample PPLLak2March2015_2_FD_79180 | JGI IMG/M metagenome (GOLD analysis project Ga0105095, IMG submission 79180) | Freshwater sediment microbial communities from Prairie Pothole Lake near Jamestown, North Dakota, USA - PPLs Lake P8 Core (3) Depth... | ecosystem: Environmental > Aquatic > Freshwater >... | reverse complement strand
TGTAGGTCAGGACCGACTCGGTGACCGTGCGGACAATGCCCATCTCGGTGATCCTCAGGCTTCCCGGCACCAAGCGAAACCGGCCGAGGACATCCCGATATTCAGAGCAGCCTGTCCCCCAGGAATCCCCCCGGTCTTTGATGACGAGGGGCTCGAGCAACGGGCCTTCGAGAAGCGGAGTTTTGTTTCGGCCCTGGAGAGAGGTAATAAGTCCCCTATTCCTATCGATTCTATATTTTAAATAAGGATTCTCCGGCAAGGCGGCCGCAACCCTTCTCTTTCCGGGAAAAGCCTTCACCTCGAAGTGGGCTGCGCCCACACCCGGAAGGTCGGCCATGAAGGAGACTTTTTTCCGCCAATTGAAAGGCAGGAGCGACTCCGGCTGCTCTTCCTGGGAAGGAACTTCGCGGCCGTCTCCGCCGAAAACCCGGAGATGCCACTCCCCTTTCCAGAACGGCCGGTAATCGGCCGTGCACTCGACTTCTACGGGAACCTCGGCCAGGGCGGGGTTCGAGTTCAAAACAGTGACCGGCAAGGAAGCATTCCCTCCAGCCGGAAGCGAGCGGTTCAAGGCCGAGGCCGCTCGGAACCGCACCCGCCGGGCCGTTTCCAGGGCCTTCCCGTAGAGGTCAAGGGCGTCCTTTTCCGCGGGCTCCGAGCACGAGCCCGTCAGGATGTCGTGGAAATCGTTGAGGAGATGATCGCGCCAGGCCCTGTTCAACTCCTCTTCCGGAAACCCGTCACCCGTCAGCCACGAGGAGGCGGCGCCGAGCGTTTCGGCCTGGACCAGGGCGGCCAGGCTTTCTTCGGCCTTTCTTTTGACCCTCGAAAGCGAGGTGTAACATCCTGTGAAGACGCGCTGCAAATCCCCCCCGACGACAGGAGCCTTGCGGCCCACAACTTTGAGCGCCTCATAAAGGCGGTCCGGGGTGCTGTGGACGATCTCGACCCGCTTCTCTCTCGCCATAAACGCGTCGATCGCGGCCAGCGCTTCCCGGGTGGCTCCGCCGCCGTGGTTTCCCAGGCCCCAGAAGACGGCCACGTCCCGCCCGAGTTGCAGGGTCAGCTCTACTCCCTCCCTCAGTTTTTCTTCAAGGTTATCCCTCTCGCTGTGATAGAGCCCGGTCTCGATGCGGAGCGTCAATATTTCCGAGCCATCGACTCCCCGCCACCGGTAGAGGTCGGCCGGAAGGCTGAGCTCGTCCCGTTGCGGCCGCATGTGGATGTACATCCTATAGCCGGCCAGCCTCAGGATTTGCGGCAGCCCGCCGCCGTGGCCAAAGGAGTCGAAGTTGCAGGCAACGCGTGGCCTTGCCCGGAATTTCTCCCGGAAGTAACGCCTTCCTTCGGTGATCTGGCGGATGATGGATTCAAGCCCCGGCATATTCACATCCGGCTGGAGGTACCAGCCGCCCGCTATCGACCAGCGCCCTTCCCGGACGAGCGCCTGTATTTCCCTAAAGAGCGGCGGATCATATTTTTCAACCCAACGGTAGAGAAGAGCCTCGTTGTGGTTGAAAATAAAACCTTGGCGCTCGCGGAGAAGGATCGCCGCATTCCGGAAAGTGGCCATCGTTTCGGCGGCGCCTTCCTCCCAGCGCCACTGCCAGACGGGGTCGAGGTGGGCGTTGCAGATCAGGTGGAGGCGAGGCCGCGCCATCGTCAAACCTCATCCTTGGCCGGAAGGGTCTTGTACCAGGTGAAATAGAGGATGATAGCCAGCCCCAGAGTCAGAGCCACCCAGGTCAGGAAACTCGGCCAGCGCCTCAAGAAGAAATAGAAGACAAACAGGGAGATCGAAAACTGGAAGACAGCGGTCAGAAGCCCGTTGAGAGCGTCGGTGGCCGGCATCTTGTCCTTGACCGGAACAAGGCCGCGCCGCGCAGCCTCCCGTCTCACCGGCCCCCAAACACCCCACGGCCGCACCCGGGAGTAGAACTTGACCAGGACTTCCATATCCGCAGGTTTTGTCAGAGCGGCGGCGATGATCGTAGTCACGAAACAAAGCCCCACATCAAGGGCCAGCGCTGCATAGGCCGGAAGGTGCGGCAGCAAGACCACCCGTGACAAAACGAGCACGACCGAGACCGCCATGCTCCAGACAAAGGCCTTGGCGCCGAACCGCCAATAGTGCCAGCGGAGCGTAGCCGGCACCAGGATGACCGTGACCCAGACAAAGACCATCGTCTCCCAGGCGGTGACGATGTGGGTGAAAGACAGGCTGAAGGCGAAACCGATGAGCAGGGCGACGACCGAAGCGAGCTGCCCGAGCCGAACCAGCTGCTTCTGAGTGAACGGCCGCCGGACATAGCGCCTGATGAAATCGTTGGTTACGACCGAGCTTGTGACGTTGACCATGGCGCTGATCGTCGACATGAGGGCAGCCAGCAAGACGGCCATGAACAGCCCGCGCATCCCGAGCGGCAGCTTCTTGAGGACGAGCGGCATGATCTTCTCGGCGTCGAACCCGGCCTCGGAGCCCAGATACAGGATCCCCAGGACCATGAAAGCGCAGCCGATGATCCAGCGCAGCGTGTAGCCCACTGTCCACAGGCCCCCGGCCAGCGAAGCATCGCGGGGCGAGCGCGTCGTCAGGAAAAACTGGAAGTCCCAGACGTTCGGCCCGGCGAGCACCCGGAAAATCAGCCAGTAGAACCCGGCCATGAGGATCGGGCCGAGGGGAAAAAAATGCTGGTAGCTGGGCGCCGTGGTCTGCATGAATGAGGGCCAGAGATGCCAAGTCGGCGCGAGCGAGCCCCAGGCGGCGTCCTTTTGCGCTAAAAACGCGTCGGGAGTGCCGGCGCGAAAGACCATCACGGTGAGGACGACCGCCCCGACGGCGATCAGGGCCGTCTGGAATATGTCGGTCAGGATGACTCCGAAGAAACCGCCCAGGATGACATAAACACCCACAACGGCGAAGACGATCAGGGTCGACTCCCAGCGGTTGAAGGGAAGGAACTCCTCGGCAAATTTCCCGGTCCCGACGGCGATGAACATCAGGTTGAAGATCATGAGGACGAGGAGAAAGATGGCTGCCGACACCCGGGCCGCCTCGGCATCGCGAGTCGCCCCGAAGCGGGTTTCGTTCCATTCGGCGAAGGTCATGACCCCGGAGCGCCGGATGTACTTGGCCTGGAAGGCCATATAGAAACAGATGATGAACCAGCCCCAATAGATGTGGGTCGCCCAGACCGATTTGAGGCCGAGGTAGAAGAGGGCCCCGACCATGGACATCGTGCCGCCGATATCGATGTAGCTCGAGCAGCCGGCCAGGCCGAGCATCCACCAGGGGACATTGCGGTCGGCGAGAAAATACGACTCGACTTTCTTGGTCGCCCGCTTTTTGATGATGAAGCCGATCATGGCCATGAGCGCGAGATAGGCGAAGATGATCGTCAGGTCGATGGGATGGAGGTTCATGCTCGTCCTTTCCCCCCTCGTTTATCCTATCGTCATTCTATTGTCAATATGGGGAGGAAAGTGTTAGAATAAGCCTGTCAAAAGGAAGAATACTATGCCGCGCAAAAGAAATAAAAATATGAAGAACGTCCTCTTCTGGATCTCCGCCGGGGTGATCATCATCCTCCTCTGGAGCCTTCTCCAGTCGCCCAGCCTGGTCAAGAGAGAGGTGAATTTCAGCCAGTTCATGAGCGATGTCGAGGCCAACCGGGTGGAGGAAGTGACCATCACGGGGACCCAGGTCCGGGGCAAGTACCGGGATACCGGAGAGACTTTCAAGACCATCACTCCGACCCAGTATGACGACTTGGTCAAAATACTCCGGGAGCATCAGGTCGCCATCACCGTCCGCGATATGAACCGGAACTCCTGGGCTTCATATCTTTTCACCTGGTTCCCGATCATCCTGCTCATCCTTTTCTGGGTATTCTTCATGAGGCAGATGCAGTCCGGCGGGAACAAGGCCCTTTCTTTCGGCAAGAGCCGGGCCAAGCTGTTCTCCAGCACCCAGAAAAGGGCCACCTTCAAGGACGTGGCCGGAGTCGAGGAAGCCAAGGAGGAGCTCAAGGAGATCATCGACTTCCTCAAGGACCCGCAGCGCTTCCAGAAGCTGGGCGGCCGCATCCCCAAGGGAGTGCTCCTCGTCGGGGCGCCGGGAACAGGCAAAACCCTGCTCGCCCGGGCCGTGGCCGGCGAGGCCGATGTCCCCTTCTTCTCGATCAGCGGCTCCGACTTCGTCGAGATGTTCGTCGGCGTCGGCGCCTCCCGCGTTCGCGACCTCTTCGACCAGGGGAAGAAGCACGCCCCCTGTTTGATCTTCATCGACGAGATCGACGCTGTCGGCCGCCAGAGAGGCGCCGGCCTGGGCGGCGGGCACGACGAGCGCGAACAGACTCTCAACCAGCTCCTGGTCGAGATGGACGGGTTCGACTCCAATGAGGGCATCATCCTCATCGCCGCCACTAACCGGCCCGACATCCTGGACAGCGCCCTGCTCCGTCCCGGCCGCTTCGACCGCCGCATCGTGGTCAACATGCCCGACGTCAAGGGCCGGGAGGAGATTCTCCACGTCCACGTCCGCAAAATCCCGCTCAACACCGATGTCGACCTCAAGGTTCTGGCCCGCTCGACTCCCGGTTTCTGCGGCGCCGACCTGGCCAACTTGGTCAACGAGGCCGCCCTGCTCGCGGCGCGATTCGGCCAGGCGAACGTCACGATGAGCGACATGGAAGCAGCCAAAGATAAGGTCCTGATGGGCGTCGAGCGCAAGAGCATGATCATCTCCGACGAGGAGAAAAGGAGCACGGCCTGTCATGAGGCCGGCCATGCCCTGGTCGCGCAGCTCATTCCTGAAGCCGACCCCATCCACAAGGTGACCATCATCCCGCGCGGGCTGGCTCTGGGCATCACCCAGCAGCTTCCCCTCGACGACCGCTACACCTACAGCAAGGAATACCTCGAGGCCCAGCTTTCGGTTCTCATGGCCGGCCGGGTGGCCGAGATCCTGCTCCTCGGCCAGACCACGACCGGCGCTGCCAACGACTTCGAAAAGTCGACCGAGATCGCCCGCAAGATGGTCTGCCAGTGGGGCATGTCCGAGCTGGGGCCGCTCGCCTACGGCGAACGCGATGACCTCATCTTCCTGGGCCGCGACCTGGCCATGAACAAAAACTTCAGCGAGCGGACCGCCGAACTGATCGATGAACAGGTCAAGAAGATCATCAACAAGAGCTACGTCCGGTCGCAGGAGCTTATCGAGAACAATAAGGACAAGCTGATAGAGATCTCCAAGGCGCTGCTCGAGAAAGAAGTCCTGGACTCGGACGAGATCGAAGAGATCACCGGTGTGAAAAAAGCGCCGCGGCCGCAGGAGCAGGCCGACCGCAAGAAGCCGGACGCCTCGACATCGCCGGCTCCCGAGAAATCAGAGGAGCCGGGCGGTCCTCAGGTGGTCAAGCCGCTGGACAAACCGGACTTGGTGAAAGCGTAGACGTTGGGAGAGACATACCGATTCAGAGCGAGAGGAAAGACCTTTGAGCTGGGCCAGAAAACCTGGCTCGTGGGCGTCGTCAACGTCACCCCGGATTCCTTCTTTGACGGAGGGCTGTATTTCGAACCCGCCCGGGCCATCGAGCGAGCCCTAGCCCTTGCCGCCGAGGGGGCGGACATCATCGATGTCGGCGGAGAAAGCTCCCGGCCGGGCTCCAGCCCCATCGCCGCCAGAGAAGAAAAAAAGCGCATCCTGCCGGTTGTCGAGGTCCTGAAACAGAAGAACGACGTCTTGATTTCGGTCGACACGACAAAAGCCGAGGTTGCCGAGGCTGCCCTGGCCGCGGGCGCCGACATCATCAACGATATCAGCGCCGGCCGTTTTGATCCCCGGATGCTGCCGGTTGCGGCCAGGAGCGGCGCGGCGGTCATCCTGATGCACATGAAGGGCACACCCCGGACGATGCAGATTGCTCCCCATTATGACAACGTGGTGGGCGAGGTGAAGGCCTTTTTGAGCGAGCGTCTGGAGGCCGCCGAGTCCTGCGGACTTACCCGGGAAAGCATCCTCCTCGACCCGGGGATCGGTTTCGGCAAGCAGATCGACCATAACCTCATTCTTCTCAACAACCTCGGAGCGCTCGCCGGTCTCGGGCGACCGCTGGTTGTGGGCATCTCCCGGAAATCGTTCATCGGCAAGATCCTGAAGCTCGAAGCCCAGGACAGGCTTGAGGGCACGATTGCCGCCGCGGTCGTGAGCATCCTGCGCGGCGCCTCTCTCCTTCGCGTCCACGACATCCAAGCCGTCAGGCGGGCCATCACCGTAGCCGAAGCCATCTTGAGTCAGGGGACCGTCGCGCTCCCCGAGAAGGGACAGGGCAAATCCTATGTTCACTAATGTCCTGAACGTCCTGACTCACATCACTCTAGTCGATGTCCTGGACATCCTCCTGGTCACTTTCATCCTGTATTCATTTTTTCGCCTGATCAAGGATACCCGGGCTTACCAGATGGCCATCGGCATCGTCATCATCGGCCTCTTCTATCTAATCACGCAGTGGGCCCGGCTCGTTGTCTCCCACCGCCTGATCAAAAGCTTCACGACCTATTTCATCATCGCTGTTATCGTTCTTTTCCAAGGGGAGATCCGGCGTTTCCTCACGGGGCTTGGCTCGCGGACATTCCGCCGGCCCTTCTCCCTCCGGTCCCTGGAGGAAAGACTCGAGGACCTCTTCCTGGCCGTGGACTACCTCTCCCAGAGGAAGATCGGGGCCCTGGTCGCCGTGGAAAAGGAGATCTCACTCAAGGTTTTTGCCGACCGGGGAACGAGGCTGGACGCCCTGCTCTCCAAGGACCTGCTGGTGAACATCTTCTTCCCCCACTCGCCCCTCCACGACGGAGCGGCTATCCTCCAGGGAAACAAAATCCTGGCCGCCGGCTGCCTGCTGCCCCTCCCGGCATCACACAACCTGGGCGAGGAGTTCCTGGCCCGGACCCGCCACCTTGCCGCCCTGGGCTTGTCTCAGGAAACGGACGCCGCCGTCATCGTGGTCTCCGAAGAGACAGGCACCATCTCGTTGGCTACCAAAGGCCAGCTGGCCAAGGTTCGGGACAAGGATCAACTGAAGGATGCGCTACTGCGCTATCTGGGACAAAGATGATCAAGACCTTCCGCAACCTGCTCGTCCGGAACTGGGAACTCAAGCTGCTGTCCCTCTTTTTGGCCTTTGTCCTCTGGCTCTCGCTCATCCCCGAGGAGAAGACGCTCTCCGAAAGAACGATCACCATCCCCCTCCAGACACACAACCTCCCGGCGAACATTGAGCTCGTGGAGAAGCCCGACCCGACGGTGGACGTGACGATCCGGGCCCCCAACCGGATGATCAACGAGGTGAGCGCCGCCAATGTCTTCATCAAACTCAACCTCAGCGCAGCGACTCTCTTCCAGCAGGAATACCCCCTCAATGAGACCATGGTCAGCCTCCCGCCCGGCGCCGAGGTGATCCGCATATCCCCCACCAAGGTGCGGCTCAAACTGGAGCGCACGCAGGAGGCCATGCTGGACATCGTCCCCACTGTAATCGGGCAAGCCAAAGAGGGATACGGCATCTCCAAGATCGAGATCACGCCCCCTCGGGTCCTGGTCAGGGGACCGGAAAGCAAAATCCGGGAGAAAGATAAGGTGACGACGAGCCCGATCAACATATCGGAGCTCACCGCCTCCACCGAGGTCGAGGCCGACCTGATCTTACCCAAGCCCGAGCTGCGGCTGGCCTCGGCAGTGACCCGGGTCAGAGTGAGGATTTTCCTGGAAGAGATCAAGGCGCCGGGAAAGCCGGAGTCCAAAAAAAGCAGATGAAAAGGCTTTTCGGGACTGACGGCATCAGGTCCGCCGCGGGCCAATATCCCCTTGATTCTCCCACCATCCGGGTTCTGGGCCAGGCGCTCGTCGAACTCCTGGAGGAGGAAGGGCTGGAGCCCCGCATCCTCGTCGGCCGCGACACTCGGGAGTCCGGCCCCTGGATCGAACGCTGCCTGGCCGCTGGAATCAGAGCAGCGAAGGGAGAGATTGTATCGGCCGGGATCATCCCGACCTCTGCCGTCTCATTCCTGACCAGGAAGCACCGCTTTTCCGCGGGCATCGCGATCTCGGCTTCCCATAACCCCTACCGGGACAACGGCATCAAGATTTTCTCCTCGGAGGGGATCAAGATTTCGGATGAGTGGGAGATGAGGCTGGAAAAGGTCATCCTGGAGGAGAAAACTAAAACGGCATCCCTGAAGGAGGGGAAGGCGGTCCGATCCCGTCCCGAGCTAGCCGAAGACTATCAGGATTTCCTCATCGCCCAGCTGAGAAAGGCCCGGATCCCCGAAGAGCTGACCATCATCCTCGACTGTGCCAACGGCGCCAGCTCGGTCATCGCCCCAACCGTTTTTTTCCGGCTCGGTTTCAGAGTGATCCCCATTTTCAACATCCCTGACGGGAGGAACATCAACCGCCGCTGCGGCTCCCTCCATCCTCACAACCTGGCCCGGCATGTTGTGGCGGCCCGAGCGGACCTGGGCATCGCCTTCGACGGAGATGCCGACCGGGCGATCTGGGTGGACGAAAAGGGAAGAATCCTCAACGGCGACCATACTCTGCTCGTCCAGGCGGGCTTCATGAAGGACCGGGGGCGGCTCAAGTCAGGCGCAGTTGTGGCCACGACCATGAGCAACATGGGGCTGGAAAAAGGCCTGCGCGACGTGGGCGTCGGGCTTGTCCGGACCAGGGTGGGCGACAAGTATGTGCTCGAAAAAATGATGGAGATCGGGGCCAACCTCGGTGGCGAGCGGTCCGGCCATACGATTTTCCTGGACGACCTCCCGACCGGCGATGGCATCCTGACCAGCCTCCGGATGGTCGAAGCCATGCTCGCGGCCCACGTATCATTTTCCCGGCTGGCCGGAGGGCTCAAGGAATTTCCCCAGGTCCTCCACAATGTCCGCGTCCGAGAAAAGCTCGATTTCAAGCAGTTCCCGGAGATCGTCAAGACAATGGACGAGATCCGGGCGGCGCTCGCCGGCGCGGGAAGATTGGACGTCCGCTACTCCGGCACCGAACCCCTGGCCAGGGTGATGGTTGAGGGCGAAGACCTCGAGGAGGTCGAAAAGCTGGCCGGGCGGATGACCTTGGTCATCGGAAAATATTTGGGAGAGCAGCCATGAGACTGGCCGTCAATGTCGATCACTTCGCGACGCTGCGTCAAGCGCGGCAGGGCAGCGAGCCTGACCCCGTGCTCGTCGCGCTCCTGGCCGAGCAGGCCGGGGCCGAGGGCATCGTTATTCATCTGCGCGGCGACCGGCGCCATATCCAGGAACGGGACCTCCGGCTGCTGCGCGAGGTCGTCAAGACCAAACTCAACCTGGAGATGGCGGCCAGCGAGGAAATGAAGAAGATCGCCATCCGGGTCAAGCCCGATATCGTTTCGCTGGTCCCCGAGCGGCGCGAAGAGCTGACGACCGAAGGCGGGCTGAGCGTCAAGGCGGCGAAGACCCATCTCGGACCGTTCATCCGGGGGCTCCAAAAGGCCGGGGTCCGGGTCAGCATTTTCGTCGATCCCGACCCCGGACAGATCAGGGCGTGCGCCAAGGTCGGCGTCAACCTCATCGAGATAAACACCGGGAAATTCGCCGACCTGAAGCCGGGAGAAGTCAGAGATAGGGCCCTCCAAGAAATAAAGGAGGCGGCCTCTCTCGGACACAGCCTGGGCCTTGAGGTCCATGCCGGGCACGGACTGGATTACCGGAATGTGACCGAGATTGTCGCCCTGCCCGATATCGTCGAGCTCAGCATCGGATTCTCGATCGTCGCCCGGGCGGCCATCGTCGGCGTCGTCCAGGCCGTGGCGGAGATGAAGGCGCTGCTGGAAAAATCGGGGACATGAACGGAATTTCTGAATTCCGTATCGTGAAAAGCGGGGACATGAGCGGAATTTCTGAATTCCGTGTCGTGTCCCCGCTTTTCAGAAGAGAAGACAATGGACATCCGAATTAACCTAAAACGTCTCCAAGCAGACATCGAAGCCCTGGCCAAGTTCGGCCGGGATCCCAGGGGCGGCATCAGCCGGCCGTCCTTCAGCCAGGCGGACTTTGATGCCCAGGCCTGGCTGAAGGAGAGGATCTGCGAAGCCGGGCTGTGCTACCGGCGGGACGGAGCCGGAAATACGTTCGGCCGCCTGGGCGGGGACGGACGGGCCGTGCTCGTGGGCTCCCATATCGATACCGTGATCAACGGCGGAGCTTTTGACGGGGCAGCCGGGGTCATGGCCGGGCTGGAATGCCTGCGCCGGATCAAGGAGGCCGGACAGGCTCTCTCGAAGCCGCTGGAACTGGTCTCCTTCACCGACGAAGAGGGCAACCTGGTCGGCGATTTTCTGGGCAGCCGGGCTTTCGCCGGCCTGCTAAACAGGGAAGAGGTCGAAAAAGGCTTGACCTCTTTCGGCCGTCCGCTCAGGGAGCTCCTGGCCGGGACGGAGTTCAGCCTGGAGACAATTTTAGGCGCTCACAAGGAAAGGCCGGAATTCGAAGCCTATCTCGAGCTCCACATCGAACAGGGCGCAACGCTTGAGACCGAGGATATCCCCATCGGAGTCGTGGAGCGCATCGCCGGGAAAACCTACCGTCAATGTTCCTTTTTGGGCAAGGCCGACCACGGCGGGACAACGCCCCTCGAGCTCCGCCACGACGCCTTCCTGGCGGCGGCCGACTTTGCGCTCCGAGGAACGCAGCTGGTGGCCACTCAGCACTACGGAAGCATGATCACCGTCGGGAAAGTCACGGTCCAGCCGGGTTCGTTCAGTGTTGTTCCAGGCAGGGTCGATTTCACGCTCGACGTCCGGAGCGCCTCCGGCGAGACTCTCGAGACACTGGACAGGGAGCTCCAGGCGCTGGCCGCGGATATCGCCTCGACGCGGGGGCTCTCTTTTCATTCGAAGATCATCGACAGAACAGTGCCGGTCGCCCTCTCCGGCCGGGTGATCGGAGTCATCGAGGAGGAGTGCCGCCGGCTCGGCTATTCCTCGATGCGGATGACAAGCGGGGCCGGGCACGACGCCCAGATCGTCTCCGGTCTGGCGGAAGCAGGGATGATCTTCATCCCCTGCCTAGACGGGATCAGCCACGCCCCGGATGAGATGATCAGCTGGGAGGACCTGGAAAAAGGCGCCAACCTCCTGCTTCACTCGCTGGTTCGCCTGGCCGGCTGAGAAACCACCGGCTCACGTGCGGAGCCTTTCACATCTCCTCTCGATCGGGCCGGAAGGCCCTGAGGAGCTTCACTTCGGCGTGCGCTTTTTTGGCCTCGAGCATCTTCTGCTTGGCCCGCTTTGACCTCTTTCTTTTCTGCCGCCGGATCTTTTCGGCCCGCTGAATTTCCTCGCTTTGCTCGCCCTGGATCTTCCGCTCTATCTTTTCGGCCAGAATCCTCCGGGCGAGGAAGCGGTTGAGAAGCTGCGATCGCTCGGCCTGGCATTTGACTTCGATCCCCGTGGGGAGGTGTTTGAGATAAACGCAGCTCGCGGTCTTGTTGATCTTCTGGCCGCCCTTGCCGCCCCCGTGGATGAACTTCTCCAGGATGTCCTGCTCGCGGAGGCCATACTTCTCCATCTTCAGGCGAAGGGCCTCCTGCTTCTCCGGCCGGACCCCAAAATTGAGCATGTTAGTATCATACCACGAATATTCGCCGGTGCAGATGCTGCGCATCCCGGAGTGTCGGCTTTTCCTTTTCGGTGACGATTACGATGAGGAACTTGGGAATGTCAACGCTCCCACTCAGGTTCTTAACGCCGTTCCCGAGACGTTTTTCTCGGCGGTGCGGAACTCCGCGTTTTAGATGAAACCTCTTTTGCATGTGGGCTCCATTCTAATTCCTTTCCGTGTAATCTCCACGTGCTCAGACAGTCCTCCCGGCCGTCAATTCGGCTTCCCTCGAAAAACGCCCCGGGAAGGCTGAACCTTCGAGGTCACTACTCCATTCCCAAGTTCCTGATCATACGGACGGAAATATTTAATTTCGTTTTTTTTAATGTCCCGACAGTCCTTTCGCCTGTCGTTGACTCGCCAGGCCCGATTTAATAGACTCCGCTTTGTATCGATCGACCGAGAGGAATGTTCAAATGAAAATGCCCGAAAGGAAAGTCCCTGCCATCATTGTCTTGATCTTGGGCATCGGCTGCTTATGCATTTCCGGGTTGGCTCAGGAAAAGCCCCTCACGGTGGCCGAGCAAAGCCAGTGGAAGGCGACGTCCCGCTTCGACGACGTCATAGCTTTTATCCGATCGCTGCAGAGATTGAGCCCGTATCTGCGGGTGGAAGCGCTGGCCACGAGCGCGGAGGGAAGGAATATCCCTCTCCTCGTGATCGGCAATCCCCTTCCCTCTCCGTCGTCTTCACTGCGCCATGGCGGCCGTGGAATCATCTACATCCAGGCCAATATCCACGCCGGGGAAGTGGAAGGAAAGGAAGCTTCGCTCATGCTGGCCCGGGACATCCTCCTCGCGCCGGACCTCCCTTACCTCGATAAGATGGTCATCCTGATCGCCCCTATTTTCAACGCGGATGGAAACGAGAGAATCAGCCCGGAAAACAGGCGCCATCAGGGCGGACCGGAGCAGGGTGTCGGCGTCCGCCACAACGGTCAGAACCTCGACCTCAACCGGGACAGCATCAAGCTCGAGAGTCCCGAGCTCCGGGGGCTCGTCGAGAACGTCCTCCTCCGCTGGGATCCCCTTCTCCTCGTCGACTGCCATACCACCAACGGGTCCTTCCATCAGGAAGTGGTGACTTATGCCTGGGGTCTCAACCCGAACGGAAACCCCGCGATCGTTTCCTACCAGAGAGACAAGATGATGCCCGAGGTCGAGGCCATCCTGGAAGAGAAGTATGCCACTCCGGCCGTCGGCTACGGTGGGTTCAGGGATTACAAGGCGCCGGAAAAGGGCTGGGAGACTCTTGAGCCGCAGCCCCGCTATGTCACAAATTACATCGGCCTGCGCAACCGCCTCTCCATCCTCAATGAGAACAACGTCTATGCCGACTTTAAGGCCCGGATCATGGGCAACTACAACTTTCTGCGGGCCATCCTGGACTATTGCTCCACCCATATCGAGGAGATCAATAGTATGGTCGCAGAGGCCGATCGAAACGCCGTTCTCAGAGGAATCAACCCGTCCGATAAAGAGGCTTTCTTCGTCGAATATGACGTCCGGCCGCTCAAGGACCCGGTCACCGTCCTTGCTTACGAGATCGAGGTCATTCCCCGGGGGGAGGGCCAGCGGCCAGAGATCAGGCCGACCAACAAGGTTAATGTCCAAACTGTCCCTTACTTCTCCGACTGGGTGGGAAAAAGAGGCGTGCGGTTCCCCTACGCCTACGTCATCGGTGTTCCGGATTCGGACCTGCTGGTCAAGCTCCGGCAACACGGGCTGGTCGTGGAAAAGCTCTCCGAGCCGGCACCGCTCGAGGTCGAAGCCTTCCGGGTCAAGGAGATCAAGTCGGGGGAGAGGGCCTACCAGGGGCATCACCTGAACCAGGTCGAAGGAGAGTACGCGGTTGAGAAAAAGGAATTCCCGGCGGGAACGCTCATCATCCCGACCGCCCAGCCGCTGGGCGGCCTGGCCGCTTACCTCCTCGAGCCGGAGAGCGACGACGGCCTGCTCGTCTGGAACTTTTTTGACCGGACCATCGTTCCGCAGTGGAGCCGCGAGCTGCAGACCTACCCCGTGTATAAGCTGTTGAAGCCGGTGAACCTGGCCAGGGAAATAGTCCGCTAGCTATTTCTTCTTCTTGCGGGCGGCGACCAGGTATTTGCCGCAGTTCTCGCAGATGTAGATGTCGTTGCTACCCTCGATAGCCGAGTTCATCTTGGTGGCGATCCTCATGTTGCAGCCCTGACAGGCCCCGTCCAGGACCTCGGCCACGGCAAACCCATACCTTTCCATGAGCTTGTCGAAGCGCACGAGCAGGGATTC
>Ga0105095_10001071_pt1 | contig 13989 bp, 13 predicted proteins | sample PPLLak2March2015_2_FD_79180 | JGI IMG/M metagenome (GOLD analysis project Ga0105095, IMG submission 79180) | Freshwater sediment microbial communities from Prairie Pothole Lake near Jamestown, North Dakota, USA - PPLs Lake P8 Core (3) Depth... | ecosystem: Environmental > Aquatic > Freshwater >... | reverse complement strand
GTATTTTTGTCTTATCCCGTTAAGCTTTTCAGCAATAATTTCCAGGGCTTCCTGTGACGGAATTTGTTGAAAAGTGCCGTCAGGCCGCCGTATCAATGGATGAATTATCCTTGCGGGTGAATTTATGCGTTCAATGTATGAGAGTCCTTTTATGCATGGACCCTCAGGTGTTGCGAGATTACCCCGGTACGGGAGTATCCTTTTGATCGAATTGTTTTCGATCTGCACAATGAATGAGCACGTGCTGTAACAGTTTCTGGGACAAGCTGTCAGGAATTCTTCCATGTATACGGGATTACCAGTAAATTTCTGACAGGAAAATTAAGAAATAAGTTGGTTCAGGCGTTAAATTATTTCAAGACTGTTTGAAGGTATCCAGCCTTTATTGCCATCGGAGAGTTTGATTTCATACCATTCGCCCACTTCGTCCTCAATTGAAACCTTCGACCCCTCATGAAGAACGAACAGGTCGGTTCCGCTGTCGTCGGGAGAACTTTTCCCGTTCACCGACGGGGAGAAGATCACCGCCTGGCGGCTGTCGTAAACAAGAGATTTATTGCGGAGGGTCAAAGCCAGTGAAGAACCTGATATCAATAAAAACAGTATTGCCGCCCAGAAGCCCAGCACTTTATTTCTGTATCTCGATGAATAGATATAAACCGACAGCAGCAAAAGGAACAGTATGAATGTGATTATGCTGATAACAGCCCATCCGTTGGCTGAGAACATAAGCGAGAGGAAATCAAACCATCTTGCAAAGAACAGTCTTGGGATCTCGTCAAATTTATCGACAACAAGGGTCTTGGCTATCTGAAGGTTATATTTTATGTTATCATCACCCGGTTTAAGCAAAAGCGCCCTTTCATAGAAGAGAATCGATTCGGGAACATTGTTTAGTTTAAAATGTGCATTACCTATATTATAATTAAGCGCCGCCGAACGATACCCTGTTTCATAGATCTCAGTCCACTCAATAAGAGCTCCTTCATAATTCCCGGCTGTATACAACTCGACTCCCTTACTGAATTTCGCGTTGCGGTCATCCTGCGAAAAACCCTGGCCGGCTGCCAGTATAAGCAGTATCAGAATTGCAAAATATTTCCGCGTTGAATTCATTGCTCTCAGATTGAATTTTCGACTACCCTGATAAATCCTGCTGTGCCCTCGTAGATCTTTTCAGCTTCGGTTCCGGAGGAAGAGGGTGCATACCTTGCAAATTCGCAGGTATCGAGAATTGACGTCAGATTCACCAGTTCCTGTTCATCAATCCCCTTTTCCCTGAGCGTATCAATTGCCCTGGTCCTGTTCAGATCAGAAACCGGAATACTGAGTTTGTCACTCAGATACCCCCATATCGCCCTGAGTATTTCCTCATAGAATTTATCCATTGTATTATTTTTCAGGCAAAGGGAAGCCTCTTTCAGTCTCTTCCCGGCAACCCTGGCAGCTTTCCTGTTCTTAACCGCCATTAAGTCGGAGTTTCTCCTGATATGCTCTCTCCTGACAAAAAGGATAATAAGGAAAAGTAGCGCAGCAAGGGCATAAATGCTGTAAAATGCCCTTTTTGATGAAATGATGTTACCCGATTTCTTTAACAGTCCCGGTCCGGTCCTGATAAACCTGATATCCTTGCCCAGATACCTTACATCCTCCTTTGCAACACCTCCATAAACGGTGATCCCGGTATTCTGATCACTCCCCTTCCTGGCATAGAAATGCAATTCCGGGGTTGTGAGATGCTCATACTGCCTTGTTGAAATATTGAAGTATGAATAAGTCACCGGAGGTATTTTGTAATCGCCGTACTGGCGGGGTATTAACAAATACTCAAATACTTTCTGTCCTGATGTTCCGCCGGTCCCGTTCTTCAGATTGTCGGATATCTTAGGGTCATATATCTCTATATCGGCCGGAAGCTTCAGTTCAGGTGCATTGGCAATCTTAAGATTCCCATTGCCCGATAATACAAGCTTCAGATTCACCGGATCATTTACAGTAACGGAATCTTTGTCGAGCGAAGCCGTGATGGATGCCTTTCCCACGATACCTGAAAAATCAGCAGGCCTTGCACCGGGCAACGGCTTCACCTTAACTGTCACCGGAAGGCTGGCAATAGCTTTTGGTATAGTAGTATACGTTGAAAAGAAATCACCGAAGAAAGGATCGGAGTTTCCTGACTTTTGCTGAATCAGGACCGATATCTGCACAGGTTCAATCTTAATGTCGCCCGAGATCTGGGGATAGAGAAGAAATTGCTGGACAATCCCGGTTCCATAAATGGTCCCGTTGACATTTTCACGCCGGAGCGAAGTAAGCGGTGGCGTTTCAAGATCAGTTTTCAGGAATCCCTCAAATCCCGGAAATTTGACTTCATTGATTCCCGAGATATCCACACGGGTAAAGATCTTTATGGTCGCAACGATATGTTCACCGACAAAGACTTCCTTCCTGTTGAGCGACAGGTTGATAAAGATGTCTTCCCCTGTCTCCCTGACCGGTTCAGAGCTTTCAACTGCATCTCCTGCTGCGCCCGGAACCGTTGACTGCTGTGTAGCTGCGCTTCCTATGACTTCAATCCTCAGCGAATCGGAACTGTATGTCTTATTCTTAACAGTGAAATTAGCCGGCGGAATAACAAACCTTCCCTCTTCCGTAGCCTGGATGTAATAGACATATGTATATGATGTTTCTCTTGAAATTTTACCATTGATTATCTGGGTACTTGAACTATATGATGTCTGGGGTCCCATCAGCTTGTAAAAGCTGCCAAAAGGGGGAGGCGAAAACTCACCGCCACCCGAATTGACTGTCCATGATACGGCAAACTGCTGACCAACCCTCACCACTTCCGGATAGTCGACGGTGACGGAAATTTCCTGCCCTGCCAAAAGTAATGGCAGTGTCAGGATGATTGAAAACAGTAACAGTCTTCCAGTTTTCATTATTCTCAGCCTACCAGTTTTTCATAGTTTTTACCCTTGCTTTAGCTGCTTTTTCGAGCTTTACTTTTTCCTGTACCTCTTTCTCATCATTTGCAATGGCATTCAGGAGCCGTTCTGCATCCTCCTTCGAGATTTTCTGCTGCTGCTGTTCCTGTTGCTGCTGATCCTGCTTCTGCTGATCCTGCTTCTGCTGATCCTGTTCGTCTTTATTTTCCTGGTCCTTATTTTGATCCTTGTTCTTGTCCTTGTTATCCTGATTTTGCTGTTGTTGCTGCTGCTGCTGCTGCTGCTGTTGTTTCAGAAGGTCCTGGGCATAGGCAAGATTATATTTTGCTTCCATATTGCCGGGGTCGACCTTAAGCGAGCTTTTATAAGCTTCAATGCTCTCCTGAACCTTGTTTGCCATAAGCAGCGAATTTCCCAGGTTATACAGAGCATCTGATTTCTTTGTTCTGTCCTCATACATTGATGAATTACCTGCAAATTGTTTTCCGGCATCTTCATATTTTTTCTGTTTGTAGAGGGCATCGCCCGAATTAAATACAGCATCGGGGAAAGTCTTATTCTTATCCATGGCCCTGCGGTATGATATTTCGGACTCAGCGTACTTTGCCTTTTCGTATTCCCGGTTGCCCTGCCGCAGATATTTTTTTTCTGCCTGCGCACTGAGAACGACGGGTATAAGAAGCAGAACGAATAAGACAACCTGCCTTTCTTTCAATTTTCCCGATATACTATATCCCGGCCTCTGCATTTATTTTGGACTTTTAAATCAGACTTTAAATTTAAACAATCTTATGTTTGCCAGCTTCCTGTTCTTCCTTTCCATAATAATGAAATCGATGAGCAGGAACAACAGGGCAATTGCCGCAAATATAGTAAACTGGTCGTTGTATTCAGTGTACATTTTGCTTTCAAGCTCATCGGTTTTCATTTTCCTGATATCATCAAATATCTGGTCAAGCCCGATACTCGAATTGGTTGCCCTGATATAATTACCTCCCGTGCTTACAGCTATCTCTTTAAGTATGTTCTCATCGAGCTTTGTTATCACGATCGTACCGTCGGGACCCTTGAGGTAATCCATCCTGGATCCCGTAAATACAGGTACCGGTACTCCCTCAGTTGAACCAATGCCGATGGTGTGGATAACAACACCCGCTTCAGACGCTTCGCTCGCTGCAGTCACGGGATTATCCTCATGGTTCTCCCCGTCGGTGATTATTATCATTGCTTTGCTTTTTCCTTCACCAGGAGTGAATGACCTGATACCCAGGCTTATGGCGGCTCCTATTGCTGTTCCCTGTTTTGGGACCATATCGGGACCAATTGTCGACAGGAACATTTTTGCAGAAACATAATCAGTGGTTATTGGTATTTGGGTATAGGCATCACCGGCAAATACTATCAACCCTATTTTGTCATTTTCAAGATTGTCAACAAGACGCTCAATTGCCTGTTTTGCCCGGGTAAGCCTGTTGGGCTGGATGTCTTCGGCAAGCATCGAATTGCTGACATCAAGAGCTATTATCACCTCTACCCCCTGCTTCTTTACCTCTTCAATCCTGGAGCCGTATTGCGGCCGTGCAAGCATGATCACCGAGGCTGAAAAAGCCAGGACAAGCAGCAGGAATTTAACAATGGGCCTGGTCTCCGACATTTCCGGCAGCAGCCTTGTCACAAGTGAAGAATTGCCAAGCTTTTTCAGGGACCTTTTTCTTCTGTAGGTATTGAAAATGAACAAAAGGACCATGACCGGAAGCAAAAGCATCAGGTATAAAAAATCAGGATTTGCAAATCTGAAAAGTTGCATTTTCTTTTTCCTCTTTTGTTATGTAAGGTTCCTGAAAAGTGAGTTCCTGACCAGGATCTCCAGGACGATCAGACAGCAGGCAAGGATTGCAGGGATAAGATATTCCTCTTCTTTCCTTGTAAATTGCCTCACGTCTATAATAGATTTTTCAAGCTTATCTATTTCGCCGTAGACCTGAACAAGCTTATTATTATCAGTAGCCCTGAAATATCTTCCGCCGGTGTTCTGAGCTATTTCCTTCAGTATTGCTTCATCAATCTCAACAGGCATGTTCCTGAACTGGGTCCCGAAGGGTGTCTGAACGGGATAAGGTGCATTTCCCATAGTTCCGACACCGATGGTGTATACCCTGATACCAAAAGTCTTTGCAATTTCGGCGGCAGTGGCAGGAGCTATCTCCCCCCTGTTGTTAACTCCGTCAGTCAGGAGAATTATGACCTTGCTCCTGGCTTCCGAATCCTTAATCCTGCTGATTGCGTTTGCCAGGCCCATCCCGATCGCTGTGCCATCTTCTATCATTCCGCTCTGGATCTCACGCAAAAGGTTAATAAGCACTGCATGATCGGTTGTAAGCGGGCACTGGGTAAAGCTCTCCCCGCTGAATACTACAAGTCCCATCCTGTCGTAAGGTCTGCCTGAAATGAATTCGGTGGCCACGTTCTTCGAAGCTTCGAGCCTGTCGGGCTTGAAATCGCGTGCAAGCATGCTACCCGAAATATCAAGCGCAAGTACAATGTCTATTCCTTCCGTCGAGACATCCTGAAACCTGTCCGTTGACTGCGGCCGTGCAACGACTATTATGAGTATCATCACGGCAACGACCCTGGATGCAAACAGAATATGCCTGAGATAATTCCTGAAAGTGGTCCCTGCCTTCTCAAAAGGCTGAAGTCCCGGCATCCGGAGCGATGCCGATGCATTATGCTGCTTGAAAATATAAAAAGCTATCATTACCGGCAACAGCAGCAACAGGTAAAGGAACAGGGGCTGGGCAAATGTTATCTCTTTCATACGCCGGCCTCCTTCCCGTTTCCGTCAATTGCGACCGGAACTGCTTTTACTTCGACTTTTGTTTTCACGACAAAATTCCATGAATTCTCAAAGCTGAGGTCATTTTCTGCCGGCTCAGGTTTGTATTTGGCAAATTTCACAAGGTCGGCCTCATTAAGGACAGACTTGAGAACAGCGTATGTTTCATCTTTCCTGAATCCGGTTTTAACAAGGGCATCGAGCGTTTCAGAAGTTGTAAGCTCGAGCGAATAGACCCTGAACCTGTTTTCAAGATACTGCCTGAGTATTTCGGTAAGCCGGGTATAGTATTTTTTTGTTTCGCCAGCCTGCCACAGTTTTTCCTCCTTAAGCCTTTCAAGCTCCCGGAAAGCAATAACATGCGCTGGTTCGATGATCTCAGGCACTTCAGCTTCATCGGGTTTCTTTCTGAATTTTCCTGCATATTTGTAGATCACCCAGACAACCAGGGCAACAAGCAGCGAAAGAAGGATCCAGGGCATTAATTCCCCCAGCGTAACAGGCGCCTTATACGGACCTACGATATCAAAGATCTTTGATGCCGTATCGGGGGGAGTCATTTTAACCCTTGTTACTTCGAGTATTGAATAGTCGGAAAAGAACCTTTTGACTCCGCCCTCATCCTTCAGTTCAGCATATACCGGTTTCACAAAATACATTCCGGAGTCGAAGGAAGTGATAAGGTACCTGGTGCTGATCCTTAACCTGTTGTCTTCAATAACAGTACTGTCGGTCAGGGGACCTGAAAGGATCTCTATATTTTTACTCAGCGTATCCCTGAACAGCGGCAGATTAACTTCAACACCAGCCGGCTGGTTGACGGTGACAGAAAAATTTATCTGGTCGCCGATATAGATCCTCGATGTATCAAAAGCAGCCCTGACTGTAATATCCTGTCCGTGCACAGGACCCGTGCAAAGTAAAGTAAGAATCAGCGTACAGATATTCAGTGTCTTCATTGTCATTACCTGTTTTCAAACAACTGGATCAGCGGTTTGACATAGTCCTCTTTTGTACTAAGCTCGGTAAAATCGACCCCGCACCTTTTAAAAATGTTCGTGATTGCCTTGATATGATTGTTCCACCAGTCAGCGTAGATTTTCCTGGTATTCGCCGAAGCGGTATCGATCCATTTTTCAGCGCCGCTTTCGGAATCCATCACTTTGATAAGGCCGACATCAGGAATTGCCTTCTCGAGGGGATCAGAAATCTTCAGAGCCACAACATCATGTTTATTTGAAGCGATCCTGAGTGCTTCCTCAAAATCGGGCACCATAAAATCGGAAATTATAAATGCGGTGCTTCTCTTTTTAATCGCATTTGTCAGAAATCTTAGAGGCTCATTCAGGTTTGTCTTATTGCTAAGAGGCCTGAAATCGAGAAGCTCCCTTATGATCCTGAGGATATGTGTTCTTCCCTTCTGGGGCGGAATGAACTTCTCGACATTGTCGGAAAAAAAGATTACGCCTATCTTATCATTGTTTGAGATAGCAGAAAAGGCAAGAACCGCAGCAACTTCGGTCATTATATCCTTTTTAAAGCCGGTGGCGGTGCCAAAGCTGCCTGAACCGCTGACATCGATGAGAAGCATTACTGTCAGTTCCCTCTCCTCTTCATATATCTTTACGTATGGATGATTGAACCTTGCAGTAACGTTCCAGTCGATGCTCCGGATGTCATCGCCATACTGATATTCCCTTACCTCGCTGAAAGCAATTCCGCGGCCCTTGAATGCACTGTGGTACTCGCCCGCAAAAATATGCCTCGACAAACCGCGTGTCTTGATCTCAATCCTTCTGACCTTCTTTAATAATTCTGTTGCTTCCACTTTTTCATCCTGTGATTGTTGGCTTTCCGAATTCTCTACGAGTTACCCGTGAATATGCCGGGGAAATACAGCTATCAGGGTACTTCAACGACATTGAGAATTTCAGCAATGATCTTGTCCTGATTTACATTTTCAGCCTCGGCCTCATATGTAAGCCCGATCCTGTGCCTCATAACATCAGCGCAAACGCTTCTTACATCTTCAGGAATGACATATCCTCTTCTCCTTATAAAAGCATAGGCTTTTGAAGCGAGAGCGAGGTTTATTGAGGCCCTTGGCGACGCACCGTAGGAGATCATGTTCGTAAATGAAGGGAGCCCGAATTTCTCAGGATTACGGCTGGCGAAGACAATATTGAGGATATAGTTCTCGATTTTCTCATCCATATAAACTTCCCTGACAACGTTCCGCGCTCTGATTATATCATCAGTATTCAATACAGTGTTTGCAGCCGGAAAATCCTTCGCCAGGTTCTCCCTTACAATAAGTTTTTCTTCTTCCATCGACGGGTAGCTTATTACGACTTTCATCATGAACCTGTCGACCTGAGCCTCAGGAAGAGGATAAGTTCCCTCCTGCTCTATCGGATTCTGTGTTGCCAGTACCAGGAAAGGTTCATCAAGACGGTGGGTGGTCTGTCCGATGGTGACCTGTCTTTCCTGCATCGCCTCGAGCAGGGCACTCTGAACTTTAGCCGGCGACCTGTTGATCTCATCGGCGAGGATGAAATTGGCAAAGATCGGACCTTTCCTGACATAAAACTCTTCTTTCTTCTGACTGTAGATCATCGTCCCGATAAGGTCGGCCGGAAGAAGATCGGGTGTAAACTGGATCCTGCTGAAGCGGGCATCAATGATCGATGCAAGCGATTTGATTGCAAGTGTTTTGGCCAAACCAGGCACACCTTCCAGAAGAATGTGCCCACTTGCAAGAAGACCGATAAGAAGTGAGTCAGTCAGGTGCCTCTGGCCAATAATTACCTTATTCATTTCCATCCTGATGATGTCGACGAATGAACTCTCTTTTTCGATCTTTTCGTTTAATATCCTGATATCTGCAGTTTGCTCCATAGCTTATTTTGTTTAAGTAGCAAAAGTATTTAAATGTGACGTTTACAGACCCTGAAGAGGTCGCTTAAAATAATTCACAAAGGAAGCAGGCAAAATTCTAATTTCGAGTTAAGAAATGTTAAAGTTCTGTTAAATAAGGCAGCGTCAGAGGATTCCAGCCGAATTCAGATCTGACGGAGGTCCGTAACAACAGGATGCCTGCAATGGGGACAAATGCCTGGTTAAGGTCCTGCGGAAGGATCACAATAAAAGCGAGGTAGAAAGCGACAAGATAAAACGTTGTGCGGAACCAGCCGCGCCAGTCCTTGTTCAGGATAAGGCTGACAAGGCACAATATTATAAAAGGATTAAGCCATATTATGTTCAGGTTCCACTTCATCTGCTGGTGATCAGTAAAGAAATTGAAGAATATCATCATTATTGCGAGTACGGAAAAGATCAGGAAAACAACGGTATCCAATATACGGTTGAACGTTTTTCCCCTGAACTTTGCCGTCAGGAATATCATGATAACAAGCATTATAGTAAAGATGAAAACAGGTGATGCCAGGAAATTTTCCTTTTTGACAATATTGGGCAAATCCACAACTACCTCCGGATCCCGGAGTAACGGTATCATCTTTCCATCCCTCCTTACTTCGAGCGATGACAAACCTGACTGAAGATAAAGCGGAAGGAACATCTGGTCGCGAAACGAAGCTTTCTTTTCGCCGGGGGAACCCATCAACAGATCGATGCCTAAATTGAGCCAGGGATAACCTGCCTGAAACTCGCCGGTCAGCTGCCTGAATGTGGGCAATTCTTTTTCAGGTAACTCAACAGGATAGAGCAGGTCCGCTCCTATTGCTTTTTCAAACAGGTCGCGGATCCTCGTTGAGCAGTCATCGTAGAAAAAATCGTAGCGGTACTTTACGTTCTCAGGTTTAAGGTTTTCAGTGATAAGTGAGAAGAGTTCACGTATTTCGTTTTCCTCAAGATTGACCCTCTGCGAAATGACCCACCTCTCTTCGAATATATAATCGCTCAGGAACGATTCGTAAGAATTGACGCCAAGATTGTATTCAAGACGGCCTTTTGCAAATTTCCATGCAAAAGCTTTTGTACTGAAATCAAAAACCCCCCAGTTATAAACAAGGTCGCTCCCTGATTCCGGAATTACTATTCTCAGCGCGCTGTGTCCGTAATGGGAATATGTTTCGGTTCCCGGACCGCAGGTCAGAAGATATATCTCCGGTGGTGTTGCTTCCTGTGATCTCAGGTCCGGGGTAAAGCTTGCCAGAATGAGGGCAAGTATTGTAAGAGCTTTTTTCATTGAGAGTCCGATTACTGGGGATCAAAGATAAAAGATAAAAGACAAAAGTAAAAAGTTGAGAATTGAAACTCCTTGATAAAGCTTAACAAAAGCACCACTGATCGAATTTTTTGCTTTATTGCATTAACAATGGGAATATTGAACGGACGATCCTGGCAGACCAGGTAACTTTAAACCGCACCATATGAACAAATCATTATTTTTATTATTGTTCTCAATACTGATCTTCTCTTTAACCTGTAACGGCCAGAAAAACAGAAAGACAACAGTTGAGATCAAAGGTGAACAGTTTTGGATCAACGGGAAGCCAACCTATGAAGGGAGGTACTGGCATGATATGAAAATTGAAGGACTGCTCCTTAACTCAAGGATGGTCCAGGGAATTTTTGATGACCAGAATCCTGAAACAGAAAGCTTGTGGGCATATCCCGACACCAAAAAGTGGGATCGGGACAGAAACACTTCCGAATTTGTAAAGAATATGAAGAAATGGCGCAGTCACGGTCTTCTCTCTTTTACTATAAACATGCAGGGAGGGAGCCCGCAGGGTTATTCACAATCACAGCCCTGGCATAATTCAGCCTATAATTCCGATGGCTCCCTGAAGCCGGACTATATGGCCCGCCTGAAAAAGATCCTTGACAGGGCTGATAAACTGGGAATGGTCCCTATACTCGGGCTGTTTTATTTCGGCCAGGATGAGCGGCTTGCGGATGAAAACGCAGTCAGGGCCGCGGTTGACAACGTGATGGAATGGCTGGCGGGTCAGAACTACAGGAATGTCCTGATTGAGATCAACAATGAATGCAACATAAGGTATGACCATGAGATACTTAAACCTGAAAGGGTGCATGAACTGATCAATATTGTCAGGAATAAGGAAACCGATGGTTTTCGATTCTATGCAGGTACCAGTTACGGAGGAGGATTTATCCCTCTGCCGAATGTGGTTCAGGCCTCCGATTTTATCCTTCTGCACGGGAACGGCGTTTCCAACCCGGATGACATCCTGAAGATGGTCCGGAATACAAGACAGGTTGAAGGTTACACTCCCAAGCCGGTCCTGTTTAATGAAGATGATCACTTCGATTTTGATAAGGAGAATAACAATTTCATTTCAGCTCTTAAAGGTTATGCATCGTGGGGCTACTTTGATTTCAGGATGAAAGGTGAGTCATTTGAGGATGGTTATCAGAGCGTTCCGACAGACTGGGGGATAAATTCCGCAAGGAAGAGAGGATTCTTCAACCTGCTCAGGGAGGTTACGGGGAATTAATATGATAACCCCTGTTGCCAGATCTCTCCTTTTTATATAGATTTATACCGGTTATATTCATTATTTTTTTTAACAGGATACAGAACCAATATCCCATAAAAAACTGACAAAAACATGAAAAAACAATTATTGCTTGCATCTGTTGTAATATTTTTAATTTCAATTAGTTGTGCAAATGAGCAAACGTTCCCGATCACTGATCTTCATATACACCTGAAAGGTAATCTTACAATCGACGATGCCGCGGCAAAATCAAAAAGTGAGAACATAAACTACGGTATAGCTGTCAACTGCGGGGTTGGGTTCCCGGTTCACAAGGACAGTCAGATCGACTCGGTTCTGGCGCTTTTCAGTGGTTATCCCCAGTTTTTTGTTGCAATGCAGGCCGAAGGAAGGGAATGGGTAAATAACTTCTCAAAGGAATCAATTGAGAAGTTTGACTACGTTTTTACGGATGCCATGACCTTTACCGATGAAAAGGGAAGGCGTAACAGGATCTGGATGAAGAACGAGACGTGGATTGATGATGAAGAACAATTCATGGATTACCTGGTGAACACTCTGGTAACAATACTCAATACGGAACCTATTGATGTATATGTAAATTCCACTTTTCTTCCTGAACAGCTGGCAGACCGTTACGACCAGTTCTGGACAGCGGAAAGAATGGACAAGGTTATAGCAGCCGCAAAAGCAAATAACATTGCAATCGAAATTAACAACAGGTACAAAATACCGTCAGCTGACTTCATTAAAAGAGCTAAGAAAGCCGGTGTTAAGTTCACAGTTGGAACCAATAACGCGGATGAGAATTTTTCAGGCGCTGAGTATGCACTCCAAATGATCAGGGATTGCAAGCTGAGCGAAAGTGATTTCTTCATGCCTGTGAAAAAGAACCGTAACTGATCAGCCGGCGGCTGAAACCTGGGGCAACGGTCAGGAAATAACTTCTGAAAATGGAAGAATTTGCATTAGCAAGAATTTTAAAGTTTTTGCCGGGAATCATTCTTGGCCTGACGGTCCATGAATTCAGTCATGCTTATATTGCCAGCAGGTGTGGTGACACGACCGCCAGGGATATGGGAAGGGTCACGCTTAATCCTCTCAGGCATATTGATCTCATGGGTTTTATTATGCTCCTTGTGGCAGGTTTTGGCTGGGCCAAGCCGGTTGAGTTCAATGAGCATAACCTTAAAAACCCGCGAAGGGATGTTATCAAAATAGCAGTTGCAGGACCAATTTCAAATGCAGTTACGGCAATTGTCATTTCAATTCTCTATGTAGTTCTTTTCAATTTTCTGCCGGTTTATCAAAGCAATGTTGTACAGGTACTTGATGAAGTATTGTTATATGCCATATATATCAACTGGGGATTGTTCGTTTTTAATCTGTTACCTATCCCCCCTCTCGACGGATCACATCTCCTGCTCAATTATTTCAAGAGATCTCCCAAAGTTTATGAGGCGCTTTATAAATATGGTTCGTATGCGTTTTTCGGCATAATCCTGGTTATGATCTTTACGAAGATCAATCTTCTGCCGATCTGGCCGGTCATCAATTTCCTGGGGAACGGCCTCCTTTCACTGCTCAACGGACTTTTTATGTGACAATCCGGTTGCCGGTCTTTAAAATCCCTGATTATTCTCCGTTACCTTAAAATAAGGTGTTAACTTTGTTTTTTAGTTTGACTTCTGACTGGAAATCAATCAGGATTTAAAATGATTGCTTATGGAAGGTTCCAGCATATTGCAGACCGACAGGTTTGAGGCCGCACGGCTGAGGATGGTGAGGATCCAGATCGAGGACCGCGGAGTTACCGATCCCGGTGTCCTGAGGGCTATGAGGAAGGTTCCCCGGCATTTATTTATCCCGAAGGAATATTCCGACCAGGCATATGAAGACTATCCCCTGCCCATTGGTTATAACCAGACAATCTCGCAGCCCTATATTGTTGCCTTTATGACCGAGGTTGTCAGGCCAACCATCAAAAAGAAAGCTCTGGAGATCGGAACCGGATCAGGATACCAGGCAGCGGTCCTTGCTGAAATAATAAGCCACGTTTACAGTATTGAAATAGTGCCGGAGCTGGCCCTGGAGTCCAATGAAAGGCTTCAGAAGCTTGGATACAGGAATATTACCGTCAAATACGGCGACGGTTACCTGGGATGGCCCGAGCATGCCCCGTTTGATATAATAATTGTTACAGCGGCGGCAGATCAGATCCCGGCTCCGCTGGTTGAACAGCTTGCTGAGAACGGAAGGCTTGTCATTCCCGTAGGGGAACCGATGGCAGTCCAGGAATTGATTCAGATTGAGAAAAAGAACGGCAAACTAGTAAAAAGCCGCCTGACATCCGTCAGATTCGTTCCCTTTAAAAGACTTTGATTATTTCAGGGTAAATATCTCAATATTAATTATATCAAAAAATAAAATACGTATTATAATATGTCTTTTAATACGTATTATAATACGTATTATTTTTAATTTAAAAACGTATTATACCTCACCCCCTTAATCCCCCTCTCCCGGTGTGAGAGGGGGACAGCTGCCCCGGATTTTCAAAAGGAAGATAATCAATTGGTTTTTAAGCCCCCTCCAACCCCGGGGGAAAGTTCCGATAGCTATTGGAAGGGGTGAGGTGCTTCAGTTTTGAATGCATCGGACGGAGTAACCGGAATCATTTAACGGATCATTCCCCCTGATGATTTTATCAGATCCT
>Ga0105095_10001069_pt1 | contig 14004 bp, 17 predicted proteins | sample PPLLak2March2015_2_FD_79180 | JGI IMG/M metagenome (GOLD analysis project Ga0105095, IMG submission 79180) | Freshwater sediment microbial communities from Prairie Pothole Lake near Jamestown, North Dakota, USA - PPLs Lake P8 Core (3) Depth... | ecosystem: Environmental > Aquatic > Freshwater >... | reverse complement strand
TACCGCCGCGCGGCCGACCCCGATCCGTTCCGCCGCATGGCCGAGGCCTGATGTCGGGGCCGCCGGACCCGACGCGCGGCAGCCCGATCAGCGAGCGCCTGCAATACCTGAAGGGGCTGGCCGGCAAGTCCGGCGCGCGCGGTGTGATCTTCTATGACGTCAAGTTCTGCGAGCCGGAGTTGTTCGACCTGCCGCAGTTGCGCGCCGGACTCCAGGCGGCAGGGATCCCGTCGCTGACCGTCGAAGTCGACCTGAACGACGCGCAGCCGCACCAGGTGCTGACGCGCATCGAGGCCTTTGTGGAGATGCTGACGTGAGCGGGCCGGAGCGGCTCACCGCCTTGGCCGGCATTGCCCTTGGGCGCGCCGCGCTGCGCCTGAACCGCATCCGGGCCGAGGGACGTGCCCGCGCCTGGCGCGACGACATTCTCGGCCCGCCGCTGCGACTGTCGGCGCGCGGCAAGGAACTGGTCGGCCGCCATTGGCTTGAGGGCCGCTTCGCGCACAGCCAGGGACGCAAGGTCGCCTGGGTGACCTCCGGAGCACCCGTCGAACTCCTCAAGGCGCTGGATTTCTACGTCGTCTACCCCGAGAATCACGGCGCCATCTGCGGGACGGCGCGCACCGCCGAAGGGGTGATGACGGAGGCCGAGGCGGCCGGATACTCTCGCGACCTGTGCTCCTACGCCCGCACCGATATCGGCACCGCTCTGTGCGGCCGGACGCCGGTCGGACGCATCCCACGACCCGACCTGCTGGTGGCCTGCACCAACATCTGCCAGACCGTCCTGTTCTGGTACCGGGTGTTGGCAGAGATGTTCCAGGCGCCGCTGCTGCTCATCGACACACCCTTCCTCTACTACGCGGATGCACCGCCGCACGCCGTTGAGTACGTCAAACGCCAGCTCGAGGAGGCCGTCCCGGTGGCTGAGCGCATCAGCGGCAAGCGCCTGACGCAGGAGCGGCTGCGGCAGGTGGCCCGGCTGGCCAAGACCGCCTCGGAACTCTGGATGGAGGTCATGCAGCGCAACCGGCACCGGCCGGCGCCGATCTCGGCCATCGAGCAATTCATCCAGATGGCGCCGATCGTGGAGATGCGCGGGGATCCCCAGACCGTCGATTTCTATGCCGCCCTGCTCGGCGAGCTCGACGAGCGTATCGCACGCGGCCTGGGCGCCGTCCAGCGCGAACGCAAACGGCTGCTGTGGGACAACCTGCCGGTCTGGTACCGACTGCGCGACCTGGCCGAGATTCTGGGCCGGCAAGGCGCAGTCCTGGTCGCCTCGACCTACACCAACGCCTGGGGTGAGCTGGCGCCGCTGATCGATCCCGAGCGTCCGCTCGAATCGGCGGCCCGCACCTACCTGTATCCGATCCTCAACCGCAGCACTGGCCACAAACTGGCGACCATGCGGCGCATGCTCGACGAATACCAGTTGGACGGGGTGATCCTGCACTCCGACCGCTCGTGCAAGCCGTACTCGGTCGGCCAGATCGATCAGCGCGCCCGGCTGGCACAGGACTGCGGCAAGCCGGCGCTGCTGCTGGAGGCGGATCACAACGACCCGCGCTGCTATTCGGAAGCACAGGTGGCCAACCGCCTGGCGGCCTACCTGGAGATCCTGGGAACATGAACGCCGAGCTGCAGGCCTGCGGCCTGGACGTCGGATCGACGACGGCCAAGATTGTGGCGATAGACCGCGCCGGTCGGATGCGCTGGTGGCATCTTGAACCGGCCGAGCCGCGAGTCGAAGAACAGGTCGCGCGCCTGATCGACCTGGCGGGCACGGCCGGCGTCGACCTGCAGACGGCCCCGCTGGTCGCCACCGGCTACGGACGCAACCTGGTGGCGGGAGCTGCACGCACAGTGACAGAGATCACCTGCCACGCCCGCGGCATCCGCCAGGAGTTCCCCGGCGGCGGGGTGTTGGTGGATATCGGCGGCCAGGATAGCAAGGTCATCCACATCAGCCCACAAGGGGCCGTGGTCGACTTCGCCATGAACGACAAGTGCGCCGCCGGCACGGGCCGCTTCCTGGAGAATACGGCCGCCCGCCTGGGGGTAGCGCTGGAGGACCTGGGCAGGCTGACACTCTCGAGCTCCGACGAGGTGCCCATCACCAGCACCTGCACGGTCTTCGCCGAGTCGGAGGTGATCTCCCTGCTGGCCAAAGGGGTTCGCCTGGAGCCCATCCTGCGCGGCGTGCACAGGTCATTGGTGCGCAGGTTGGTGGCCATGATCCGCGGCATTGGGGCAGCCTCGCCCCTGCTCCTCTCGGGTGGCGTCGCGCAAAATCAGGCCGTGGCGCAGCTGTTGAGCGAGGAGATGGGCAGGCCAGTCCAAGTCTCGGCGCACCCGCAGCTGGTCGGCGCCTACGGCGCGGCGCTGACTGCGCTTGAAATGCGCCCAAGCCGGGCCTGACCAGCCTGTTGCGTCGGAGCGGGCATTCGGCCGGCGAATGCACAACGGGATGGCCATCCGGCCATCCCGTTTCCGTGCAGAGGAGCGAGGCGCCTCGGCCCCTCAACCTCCGGTCTCAGCCTCCTTCAGCGCCCGCCGCAAGATCTTCCCTACCAGCGTCTTGGGCATTTCCTGCCGGAAGCGGACCACGCGAGGCACCTTGTAGGGCGCCAGGTTCCGGCGGCAGTAGGCGATGATCTCCTCGGCCGTCGCCGACTGGCCTTCCTTGAGGACGATGATCGCCCGCACTTCCTCGCCCCGCTCCGCAGCCGGGACGCCGAAAGCGCACGCCTCGCGCACCTTCGGGTGGGCATACAGCACTTCCTCGATCTCGCGTGGGTAGATGTTGTAGCCGCCGGCTCCCAGGATCATGTCCTTCTTGCGGTCGACGATAGTGAAGAAACCGTCTTGGTCCATGCTGGCCAGGTCGCCGGTGTGCAGCCACGGCTCCCCGCTCCGCTTGTGGCGGCGAAGGACGTTGGCCGTCTCGGCCCGATTGTTCCAGTAGCCTCTCATGACCTGCGGGCCGCGGATGCACAGTTCGCCGATCTCGCCCGGTTTGAGTTCGATCTCGCCAGTGTCGGCATCGACGATGATGGCCTCGGTATCCGGATAGGGGATGCCGATCGTCCCGATCCGGGATTCGCCGTACCCCGGATTGGCGTGCGTGACCGGGGAGGCCTCACTCAAACCGTAGCCCTCGATCAGCCGCGCCCCGGTCAGCGAGCCGAAGCGTTCCTGGATCTCGGCCGGCAGCGGTGCGGCGCCGCTGTTGCACAGGCGGATCGAGCGCAGATCGTAGTCGCCCGCCCGTGGATGGTTGACGATGGCGGCGTACATGGCCGGCACGCCCGGATAGAAGACCGGCTTGTGCCGGGCGATCGCCTTCAGAATGTCGGTCATGTTGCGCGGGTCCGGCACCAGGATCGCCGTTCCAGCCGCCAGCGCTCCGGTGTTCATGCAGCAGGTCATTCCGTAGCTGTGGAAGAGAGGCAGCGCCGACAGGGTCGTAGCCTGCAGCTCGGTCACGTCCGCCCAGACGATCACCTGAAAGGCGTTGACGTAGATGTTCTTGTGAGTCAGTTCAGCGCCTTTGGAGAGGCCGGTCGTGCCGCCGGTGTACATCAGGACCGCCGTATCCTCCCAGGCGACCTCAACCGGCTGGGGGGGCTCTGTCGTCTGCCGCACCAGATCGGTGAACCAGTACGTCGCCGGCGCGCCGCCGAGATCGACCGCATGGCCCGTCTTGCGCTCGAGAAGCAGGCTGAAGACCAGCCGGGTGAGCGGCGGGAGATAATCCTTGATGCGGGCGACGATGACATGCTCGAGGGCGGTCTCCGCCCGGATCTTGCGGATGATCGGGTAGGTCGAACTCAATGTGATGATGACCTTCGACCCGGAGTCGCGCAGCTGGTAGGTGAGTTCGCGGGCAGTGTAGATCGGATTGCAGGGGACCACGATGCCGCCGATTTTGAGCACGGCGAAGTAGGCGATGATGAACTGGGGGCAGTTGGGCAGGTGCACGGCCACCCGGTCGCCTTTCCCCACCCCCAACTTCTGGAGCGCGGCGGCCAGGCGGTCGATCAGGACGCCTTCCTCCCGGTAGGTGATCCTGCGCCCCTTGAAGATCATCGCCGTGTGGCCGGGATGCCGGTCGGCCGTCGCCGCCAACGCTTCAGTCAGGGTGATGCGAGGGTAGTCGATCGTGCGCGGGACTTGTGGGTCGTAGAACTTGAGCCAGGGCCTTGCGCCGGGCATGTCCATCCCCTTTCGCGGCCGGCCCATCGCCCGCAGACGAGGACCGGCGCGGGCACGCAGCTGGCGGCCGTCAGCCGTCAGGCCGAACGCACTCTGCGGCGTGGTTCGACCGGTCAGTTGCCGGGATCTCCCGGCGGAGACGCGGCCGCCGGCTCGCGCTTGCCGATCTCCTCTTCGCGCAGCGAGCGGCGCAGGATCTTGCCGATCATGCTCTTGGGCAACTCCGTTCGGAATTCGACTTCCGACGGCACTTTGTAGGGCGTCAGGTTCTCGCGGAAGTAGGCCAGGATCTCCTCGGGCGTGGCCGTGACCCCCGCCTTGAGCACCAGGAAGACCTTGATGCGTTCACCCTTGTACGCGTCCGGCACGCCGACGCAGATGCCCTCTTTGACCTTGGGGTGCTGATAGATCAACTCGTCGATCTCGCGCGGAAAGACATTGAAGCCGCCGACGATGATCAGCTCCTTCTTGCGGTCGGTGATATAGAAGTAGCCGTCCTCGTCCATGTAGCCGATATCCCCGGTGAAGAGCCACCCGCCGGACAGCGCCTTGGCAGTCTCCTCCGGGTTGCGGTCGTAGCCCTGCATGACCGTCGGGCTGCGCAGGATGATCTCCCCTAACTGGCCCGGCGCCACATCCGCCCCGTCGTCCAGACTGACGATCTTCACCTCGACATCCGGGAACGGGATGCCGATGCTTCCGATCTTGTGGACTCCGTGATACGGGTTGGCCATGATGGCCGTCACCGCCTCGGTCAGACCGTAGCCTTCGATCATTCGGCCGCCGGTCTTGGCCTCGAAGTCTTCCTTGATCGCCCGAGTCAGCGGCGCGGCGCCGACGAAGATGCCCTTCAAGCTGCTCAAGTCGTAGCGGGCGACGTCGGGCAGATTGCTGAAGGCCACGAACATCGTTGGAACGCCGATGAAGAAAGTCGGCCGGTACTTCTGGATCGCTTTGAGGACCTGGCGGGCATTGAAGCGGGGCACCAGGACGATCTCCGCCCCGGCGTAGACCGGAGCGTTCATGGTCACGCTCATGCCGAAGCCATGGAAGAGCGGCAGGACGGCCAGGATGCGGTTCTGCTCCTGACTCAGGTGTCCCCAGGCCGAAATCTGCAAGGCGTTGGCGACGAAGTTGTAGTGCGAAAGCAGGATGCCCTTGGCCACGCCGGTCGTCCCGCCGCTGAAGATCAAGCAGGCGCTGTCTTCGGGAGTGACGTCGACCGCCGCCTCCCCGGCGGCCTTCGTCCCGCGCAAGAGGTCCCTGAATTCGATCACGGCCGAGGTGTCCAGGCCGCGCACTTGCCGCCATTCCTGGATCGCCATGGCCAGGCTCAGCGGGGCCGGCAGGCTATCGGCCAGCCGGACTCGGATGACGTGCTTCAAGCGCGTCTTGTCCCTGATCGCCAGGACCTTGCCGAGGAAGAGCGGGACCGTCAGGATGGCAGCCGCGCCCGACTCGTTGAGCAGGAAGATCAACTCCCGCTCGGTCGCCAGAGGGTTCAGCGGAACGATGACCGCGCCGGTCTTGAGGATCCCGTAGTAGGCGATCACAAACGCCGGGCAGTTGGGCAGCAGCAGGGCGACGCGGTCGCCCTTGTTGATGCCCAGGGCGCGCAACCCAGCCGCAAGCCGGTCGACGCGTTCGGCGGTATCGGCATAGGTCACGCGCCGCCCGAAGAAGTTCAGGCACGGGCGGTCGGGATGCCTCCCGGCCGTGTCGTCCAAGAAACGGAAGACGGGGATGCGCGGATAGGTCAAGCGCGGCGGCACCCCGGCATCGTAGTGCTTGAGCCAAAGATGGTCGGCCGGCGCCCCGCCGGCCTTGTGCTCGGAAGGCTCCGACATGGTCACTTCTCTTGGACATCCTGCCGGGGAGGTCCCCCGATGATGCGCGCCTGCCGCGCGGCCTCATCCCCATACCATGCCGAAACCACGCCCACCCCGATTCTCGCGCCGATCAACCGGTCGCGTGTGGCAGGCGGGAATTCGCGCGGCCACCCTCAACCGGTGCCGGTCAGAGAGTGGACAAGTCCTGCCTCGCCCCACCCTCAGGCGGGCTCGCCGGCAGCGACAGGAGCACCTCCTGCGAGATCTCCTCAACCGATTTGCCTGTCACATCCACCGTCCGCCAGCCCCGCTCTCGAGCGAGATCCTGCGCGAAACGCATCTCCCTGCGGATGGCCTCCAACGAAGCGTACGGCTCAGGAGGCAGCCCGAGGTAGTCCGCCCGGGCCCGGCGCAACTCGAGCAGCCGTCCGGGGCTCATGACCAGGCAGCACACTCGGCCGGAGGGGATCGACAACAGCGGCGCCACCGGTGGAGCGCCCAGGATAAGTGGGACGTTGGCGCAGAACCAGCCGCGATAGGCGAGGTAGAGCGTCGTTGGCGTCTTCATCGTGCGCGAGACGCCCGCCAGGACCACCTCGGCCTGTTCGAGCTCTTCAGCCTGCTGGCCGTCATCATGCCGGAAGGCGAACTCGACCGCTTCGATCTGGCGCGCCTGAGCCTCCACCAGCTGCTGGAACAGGCCGGGCTTCTCCTGGGGCGTCAGCCGCAGGTGCGTCGCCAGCCGGTCCAGCACGGGTCCCATCAGGTCCATCGCATCCACGCCCAGGGCGCGGGCCTCGGCCAGCATGACTCGCCGCAGCTCGTCCTCGACCAGCGTGTGCAGGACCAGGGAATCCTTGCCGGCAGCCTCGAGCAGGACCTGGCGGATTCGAGCGGGCGAGAGAATGCCCCCGCGCCGGACGATGGTCGCCGGGGCGCCTTCGAATTGGATCAGCGCCGAGCGCACGACTCGCTCCGCCGTTTCCCCCGTGGCGTCTGAAACGACGTAGATGGTCAGCATCAGCCTTGCCTGCCATGCCCCGGCGCGTGTGCCCGGAGCCCCTCGGATCGGCCCTCACCCGATGCGCAGGACCTTCGCCCCTCGCCCGCCGCCGCGCTTGAGATCGCACAGCGCCTGGTTGGCCTGCTCCAGATCGTACACCTGTACTTGCGGGCGAATCGGAATCTGGGCCGCCAGCGCCAGGAACTCGGCCACGTCGCTCCGGGCGACGTTGGCCACGCTCTTGATCTCCTTTTCCATCCACAAGTGCGCGGGATAGTCGAGGCGCGACAACTCCGACCGATCGGCCTCCTCCTTACGGATCGCGTTGATCACCAGCCGCCCACCCGGCTCAAGGTTAGCCAACGCTTCGACGACCGGCTTCCAGGCCGGTGTGGTGTCGATCACCGCCCGCAGCGTCATTGGGGCGCGCTCGGTCGTTTCGCCCGCCCAGGCCGCCCCCAATTCACGTGCGAAGGCGCGTTCCCCCTCGCCCCTGGCAAAAACGTGAATGGGAGAGTTCGGATACAGATGCCGCGCCAGGGAGAGCACCAGGTGGCCGGAGGCGCCGAAGCCGGTCAGCCCCAGCGGCTCGCCGTCGCGCTACCCCGTCAGGCGCAGCGACCGGTATCCGATGGCGCCGGCGCACAGGAGAGGCGCCGCCTCGAGATCGTCAAAGGCATCCGGTATCCGGTGGGCGAACCCTTCGCCGACGGTCATGTACTGGGCATATCCGCCGTCCACGTCGCGCCCGGTAGCCCGGAACTCCGAGCAGAGATTCTCGCACCCCGCGCGGCAGAAGCGGCACGAGCCGCAGGCGGCGAAGATCCAAGCGACGCCGACACGGTCGCCGACCCTGAGCTCGCGCACCTCCTGGCCGAGGCGCTCGACCCGCCCGACCGCCTGGTGCCCCGGCACCACTGGCAGGCGCGCCGGCGGCGTGCGCCCCTCGATCTCATCGATCTCCGTGTGGCACACGGCGCAGGCGCGCAAGCGGACCAGGACTTGCGCAGGAGCGGGGACCGGCGTCGGGACCTCCGACGCCCGCAACGGCTCAGGCGCATCTTCCAGCGCACCCAACCGATGAAGGACCATGGCCTTCATGCCGTTCGGACCTCCGCCGGTTCGGCGATCGTACACTGCACGACACAGGCCTCCCGCTCAGCGAGCGTAGACGGCCTGGAAGGCCGGATCCTTTCGAACAGAGCTGAAATCAGGATCTTCCTTCGACCACTCGGTCAGGCCCGGATTGAGCTCCAGCGCCCTGCGCAAGTCGGCGATCGCCGGCTCCTTTTGCCCGGCCAGGGCGTAGGCGCAGGCGCGGTTGTAGATGGTCACCCCTTGCCAGGCCGGATCGTCATCGAGCCCGAGCAGCTGATCCGCCCCCTCGATCTGCAGCTCGAAGCTCTCACGCTTGCGGCCCACCTCGCCCAGGAGCTGCGCGTAGTGCGTAAGCGGGTGAACCACCAGGTTGCCCGCGATCCGCCGCCAGAGCGTCTGGCCCTCCAGCCAGGGAAAGCGCTTGGGGTCGGTCAGATCCTTCTCGGAGTGCACGCTGACCAATCGGCGTAGGTCGTCGCGAGTCGAACGAGCGAACGCTTCCAGCTCCGTCCAGGACAGGTCACGATAGGCATTGAAGATGAAGGTGTTCGCCGGCTGGACCTCTTCCATGGTTCGGAAGACCGACTCCGGCTCCCGCGCCTGGAACATCTGGATCATCGTCTGCCGCCAGGCGACCACATGACTGAGGATATCCTTGGGCGACCAGTGGTCGACCTCTCCGCGCCGCGCCCGCTCCTCGGCCGACAAGCTCTCGATCAGGCGATTTTCCACCGCCTCGATCCAGTCCATGACCTGCAGCAGCTTCTCTTTGACCTTCATGTCACCTCCCTGCGGAGACTGCGCCTCGACCGATGCCCTGCGGTGGAGGCTCATCCCCGCCGAACCTCCTCTCAGCCGGCCTCAGCGGATGCGATAGCGTAGGATCAGGCGACTCTTCGATGGCCGATCGACTTGCTTGAATCCCGCCGCTAGAAGGTCCCGGGCGATCCCCATGTAACTGGTGCCCGGCGCCATCGTTCCCGGCCTGGGCGCGGCTGGATAGGCCTCGACGATGCGCCCACCCTGCGCGCGCACGTACTCGACCGCAGCCCGAATCATCGCCGCGCTGAGGCCCCTGCCACGCTGCGCCCGCGCGATGTAGAAGCAGACGATCGACCAGACGGGCTGGTCGTCGATCGGTTTGAGGACCGGCGAACGCAGTAACGAGGCGAACTGCTCACGCGGTGCAACCGAGCACCAGGCGACCGGCTGCCCGTCCAGGTACCCCAGGATCCCCGGCACCTCGCCCGAGTGCACGACGGCGCGCATCGCCCGCCGGTTGCCCGCGCCCTGCTGTTTCGAGAACTCCGAACGCGTGATGCGCCACCACATACACCAACAGCCGCCGTAGGCGCCGTGCGGCCCGAAGAGGCGCTCGAAGTCCTTCCAACACTCCGGCGTGAGCGGCCGAATCTCCAGCTTTGGGACCGCAAGTTTCCCGGTCACGAATCCCGCCCGGCGCGCCCTACGTCCGCCAACTCCGCACTACTCCGCCGCCTGTAATCGGACCTTCTCGCCATCAGGAACGCTGCGGAAAACTGTGGCATCCCCCACGATGCGTCCGAGCGGGTTGACCGGGCTGGCGGCGCGCGGTTTGTCGCCGCGGCTCGCCGGCGTCCGCCCGAAGAAGATGCAGAAGGCGGAGCCTGGCGGCCAGTAGCCCAGCTCTCCGACCTCGACCTCCGCCCGCGCCTCCGGGGCTCCCTCCTGCTCGACCGGGATCTCGAAGTAGATCTCGTCGCCCCATGTGTTGGCCCGGCCCTCGATCGGCAGCGCCCGCCAGATCGCCTCGGCCGTCGGGCTGTCGTTCAGCTCGGCCTCAGCCCGGATCTTCCCGGCGGTAATGGTGATCTTCCTCATCGGCTACCTCTCTGCGGATGGCGTCTGGTCCGCGATTTTACTCGCGCCGGCGCGCGGCGGCCGGCTTCCGGCGATCTCTCGCAATGACTTGCGGTAGTGGGCCAGGCAGGCGACCTCCTGGTAGGCGAGGGCCTGATGCACCTGCCGCCCGACCGAATTCTCGAACTCGGCGTCCGAAGCCATCTCCTTGCAGCCGCGCGAGACCGCCCAGGCCTCGGCCTTCTTCGCTAACGCCGAGCCGATGCCCTTCCGGCGATGACGGTCCTCGACAAACCAGCCCTCGATGTAGCCGATCGGTCCGGGCTGGCAGCCTTCAGCCCGCAGCCGGATGCTGGTCTCGATGAAACCGTGCAGTTTGCCTTCGCGGCCGACCGCCACAAACACCGCATTGAACTCGGCGTCCGAGAGGAGATCGACCATCTCCCGGCGCTGATCGGCAGCTGAAAGCTCCGGCCAGAGCAGTGCCCGCAAGCGCTGCCACTCGGCCAGCTGGTCCCTTTTCAGAGGCGCTATGCGCATCCGGCTGTGCTCCTTCCGCTTGCCACGAGGGCGGACCTCATTCGGCGTCGCCGGGAGTGAGTCCGGGCTTGGCGGCGGAATCTTTCGGCCCGTTCTCGCATGTGCAGACGGCGCTCTTCCCCTCGGGGGTGCCGTCGACTTCGGCCGAGGCAAGCTCGGACAATGTAACCTTGCACAACCGCACGTCCAGGAGCGCAGCCAGGGCCGGCTCAAGGTTGTCCACATCCGGGAAACGGCCGTGCATCAGCACGATATCACCCGGCTGCGTCCTTCCGACGCGCTCCATCGCTGCAGCCCGGCCGCCTCCCCAATCGGCCGACCACATCGCCAGCGTCAGCGCCTCATCCTGACAGAACTCCTGAAAGGTGTAGCGACAGTCGCCGTACGGCGGCCGGGCGAAGTGCACCGGCGGGGCCTCGCCGACCACGCCGGCCAGGATCTCCCGCCAGCATTCGAGGTCAGCCGACAGTCCGCTGACGGACGTGTCCCCAAGCGGTTGGTGGTAGCAGGTGTGATAGCCGAACTCGTGCCCCTGCTCGTAGAGGCTCGGCCAGAGCTGAGGGTCGCGCCGCGCGGTGTTGATCAACGCCTGTCCGGTAGGGAAGAAGGTCAGCCGCGTCTCTGCATGGGCACGCAAGATTTCCAGCAGCCTGTGCATCGCTCCCAGGCTGTAGCAGTCGTCAATGGTCACAGCCAGCAGCGGCATCGTTCGCGATCCGTGCCAGAGGATCGGCAGCGTATCCGGCCTCTGCTGATGGAAGTCCGCTCCACGCAAGAACAGCGGCGCCAGCGCCGCCGCGCCCGCCTTGAGGAAGCCGCGCCGGCTAAGAGATTCGCCGCACCTCGCCTCGGCGCTCACTGAGCGGCCGCAATCGCTCGGGTTGCCTGGCGCCATCAGAATCTCTTGGCCGCCTCGGCCAGCGAGGCCTGAACCGCCGGGGAGGCCCAACTCTCCAGGAAGTCGTTTTCCTTCTCCGCCAGCCGTGAACGGATCTCAGCCTCTATGCCTTCGGTACGGTCGCGCTTGATCTTGGCGAACACACCCCCGGGGGCGCGGCCCAGCTCACGTGCCTTGGCGCCGGCTTGATGGCGAAGCTCGTCGCTTGGCATCGTCCGATCCACGAGACCCATTCGCAGGAGATCCTGCGCCTCATAGAACTGCCCTCCGTCGACGATCTCGCGCGCCAGGCGCGCGCCGAGCAGATGGCGCAGGATGCAGTCTGCGACGTAGGGGACCGGGACGCCGAGGTGAATCTCATTCAGGCCCATCCGCCGGCGGCCGTCCGCCAGGAAGCGATAGTCGCAGCACAACGCCAGGATGCAGCCCCCAGCCACGGCATGGCCGTTCAATGCCGCGATGATCGGCTTGGGGAACGTGTACAGAGCCAGGCAGGTCTCTGTGAAATGATGATAGAAGGCCAGGGTCTCCTGCCTTCCCTGGCCGATCAGCTGCGGCAGATTCAACCCGATGGAGAAGAACTTGTCATTTGATCCGGTCAGTACCAGTCCGACCAGGCCGTCATCCCTGCGGACCGCCTCCAGGCCCCGGTCCAGGCCGTCAAGCAGATCTTCGTCGATCGGGTTGGTGACCCCGCTTTGCATGATCAGCCAGCCAAGCTCATCCTGGCGCTCCAACCTCACTGCGTCGATGTCAGGCACCCTTCCGCCTCCCGCCACCCTTGGCTGCCCGCCCGCCGGTTCTCTTTCGACCCCTGCCGCGCGGCCGAGGCTCGAGCATCGTGCCCCGGCAGGAGGAAGCGCCGCAGCGACAGCGGTAGCGCGAGCGCACCTCGGCCGTGTAGGCGCCTTCGAGGCTGAGGTGGTAGTCATAGGTCAGTTCTTCGCCCGCGGCGATATGGCGTGTCGCCTCGATGTAGATGCGTCCGTCATCCAGAACGGCCTCGCAGTTCGGGGCGCAGGAATGGTTGATGAACCGGGCGGCGTTTCCCCCGCGGCCGGCGTCGATCACCGTTCGAGCGTCGACCGAGAAGAGCAGCACATGGCCGGGATCCTGGTCCTGGTGATCCTGACGCGCCTCCGCTTCCTCGAGCGAGATCCGCTCCCCAAGGTACTCGACCACCCGGGCGCCGCGCCGGATGGCTCGCCGTGCAAACACGCCATGGCCATGGATGGCCGACTTGCGGACGATATACGCTGGTTGTGCGCCGCGCCGAGCTGCCGACATGTGAGACTCCCAGAGACCGGGGAACACCGCCAGAACCGCCCCCGGGGCAAGCGCCGATTCTAGCCCCCCTGGAGTCCTTTGGGGAGTCCCGCTTCAGTCCCCATCGCCCTGCGCGGTCGCATCCCGCAGGCTGGAGAGCGCGCGCATAAATGACTCCGGGACAGGCGAGGTCACTCGCAGCTCGCCTCCCCCCGGCCGTGTGAGCCTGAGCTCGCAGGCGTGCAGCATCAGCCGTGGAACGTGCGGCTCCAGGCCGCGCGCGCCGTACATGCGGTCCCCGGCGACTGGGTGGCCGACGGCATACAGGTGGGCGCGGATCTGGTGGCGCCGGCCGGTCTGAGGATGGACCGACAGGAGCGTGAACCCCTCCAGCCGCTCGCGTACTTCATAGAGGGTCAGGCTCGGCTTCCCGCGGCGATCCACGGACACTCTGCCGGACCCGAATTCGCGCAGGGGTCGGTCGATCCGGCCGCGCTCGGACTGGACGGCGCCGCGCACCAATGCCAGATAGTCCTTCTGCACCTGCCGATCCATGAATTGGCGATTCAGCATCTGGTGCGCCGCGGCGCTCTTGGCGAAGAGGACCACCCCGCTGACATCCTTGTCCAGGCGATGGACCACGAGCACGCGCCCCTTCGCTGCCTCGACCTTCTCACGCAAGGACTCTCCGGGAGTCCCGCCCGGGATGGCCGGCATGCCCTCCGGCTTGTCCACGGCCAGGATATCGTCGTCCTCGTAGAGGATTGTCCAGGGGCGCAGGTCGCTCGATTGGGAGCCCTGCAGTGCAGCGGGCATTCGGTCGACCCTCACATCGGGCAGCCGTCCGGGAGCAGCCTCCCCCGCTTCGAACGGATAGCACGGGAGTCGGCCCGAGTATAGCAGTGAGTTGTCCGGCTCCAGTAGCCTCCAGCACGCGGCAGGGATCGGCGGTGCAAAGGATCGGGCCGGCCCAGGTCTGGGCCGGCCCGGATGCCGGTTGGTCGCAATGGCCGGCCCGAACTGGACAGGCCGGACCGTATCGAAGCTCACTCCCAGCGCCAGCGCCAGACCGCGATCGCCAACAGCCCCACCAGCCAGGCGCCCAAGATGGCGAAGTCAAGCCCCATCGGATGCATGGCCGGCGCGCCGACCATCGTCTGGCGCAGCAGGTCGCTCAGATAGGTTAGCGGCATGGCCGCCACCACCGGTCGGAACAAGGCCGGCAGCATGTCGGCCGAGACGATGCTGCCCGAGAGCATCATCATCGGGAAGTTGAGAAGCTGGCCGATGGCCATCGTGCCCTCGGGTGAGCG
>Ga0105095_10001064_pt1 | contig 14056 bp, 8 predicted proteins | sample PPLLak2March2015_2_FD_79180 | JGI IMG/M metagenome (GOLD analysis project Ga0105095, IMG submission 79180) | Freshwater sediment microbial communities from Prairie Pothole Lake near Jamestown, North Dakota, USA - PPLs Lake P8 Core (3) Depth... | ecosystem: Environmental > Aquatic > Freshwater >... | reverse complement strand
GCTCGTGACTGCCAGTAGTATTTGTAAATCCCGTCACCTCCTCCAATACTTCCGGATAGCTGATTAAGCTGAAGATCCGGATCATCCATACATATTATTGTATCCCCGGCAATCAGGTTATTGGTTATAAGCGGGTGCATCAGGACTGTTATCATATTACTGGTGTCCTTGCATTCATCATCCGATCCGGATATTACTATTCTCCTGTAATAGATTGTGTTTGTCAGAACACCGGGATCAAAATTCTGGCCATTAGAAGGGATGGTGGGATTCCACGATAATTTGTTTAAGCTTGACTGCCAGGTATATCTATAATCACCATCACCTCCCCCGGGTCCTATACCCGTTATAAGCTGAGCATTATCATTTTCGCATATTGTATCATCCGGGAACACAAGAGCACCGGAGAAAATATCGTTATCAGATATACCTGGAAGCACTGTTATGGTGACAATGTTACTCGTGTCCCAGCAGACGTGCGAATTCACAATCCTGCGGTAATATGTGGTGTCCAGTGGTATTTCATCCTTTAGTATTGAATCATTACTGCCAGTCAAAGTATTCCAGTTTGTCATATTTGTACTCGACAACCATGAATATTTATATTTTCCGTTTCCGCCTGTTATATTATATACCGGATCGTCTTTTATGTCTGGTATGACAGAGCCAAAACAGATAATATCATCTGACGCTATATCATTGTGTTCCAGGCTGTCGAGAACATTAATAGTAAGGATCAGGCTGGTATCATATGTACCCGTTGGACCACCGGAATTTACAATTCGCCGGAAATGTATTGTGTCGAAAAGAGGACCTGATTGATAGTCTTTTTTATTATAGTCCGTACCCGGAGCATCATTCCAGATAATTGTATCATTGCCCTCTATAATTGTATCCACACCCTGTATCCACCTGTAAGTATATGTTCCCGGTCCATCTCCTCCTTTTGGAGTTGAAGCAAAAAATTTTGATGGTTTATTGCCCTGACAAATATCCTGATCTTCCGGCATAACGTTAAACAGGAATCCACTTAGTGGTATACTGAGATTGGACATAATGAATCCATTTGTACCGGATGTGTTACTTCGCGGTAATCCAGTTGGAATATGTATGCCGGTAGCGCCTGCCGAAATAACCGTTGTGACTCCGGTAAGGGAACCGCCATAATGCCATATCACACCACCCCCGCCAGATCCTCCAGGACCTGTAGGATCTGTATGATTGGTTTTTCCGCCATCCCCTCCTTTTATATCAAAAGTAGGATTTCCAAGAAATTTAGTTGCCTCAAGAATAATTACTCCGCCACCACCTCCGCCTCCTGCACCAGCCGTTGCCGCATCTGTTACACTTTCACCTCTTGTACGGACAACCTGTGAACCTGTTGCTTCAATAGTATCAGTGATAAGAATAATAATCCCGCCTCCGTTTCCTCCTTTTGTAGCATATCTGTCACTGCCAGGATTCTGGGTGGCCGTTCCTCCTCCTCCACCCATGAAAATCCTGTTTCCGTATTCAGCATCATTATTTCTATAGAAAAACGAAATTCCACTTCCTGATCCTCCCAGATTTGCAGTAGGAGAGCAACTAGCTGATTCACTTCCTCCACTACCACCTTTACCCCAATTTCCTCCTCCTCCCCCTCCTGAATATTTTCCATTACCTCCTCCTCCCCCATGCAGCACAAATCTCATACCTCTTGTAAAAGGGAATCCTTCATATACAGCACTCTCCCCTTTTCTTCCTGCACTGTCAGCTGCAGATTCTGTATAAAAGAAACCTGCTGCTTCAGAACAACCACCGGTAAAATAATCCACTGAAGGAGAATCAGGATCCCCTCCCAGGAATCCTTTTCCCGATACATCAATTGTCGAATTCAAAACAATTTTTCTTCCTGCCATCAGGACAAATACACCTCCAGTGCTATCTGCAGGATCCCAGGCTTTACAGGTAAGTGGTTCATTAACAGTGTAAACATCCTGTCCTCCCCGTACTTTAACCAGCTGAGCAATTTCACCCGGCCTGCTGGGATAAAGATCACGAAGTTTTGTCGAGAAAATGACAATATCATTAGCAGTATCCACATCATATACAAGCAAAACATTATACCTGCCTATATTGCCCCAATTATATGCCGTCCCCCAGCTATTTGTATCTGGAATGTTCCATGGGGCATATATAGTTGCACCTTTAATAACGATAAAAAGTACAGTATCTCCTTCTTCAAACAGATGTGAATCATTTACTTTAACACTATCAATATTGGTTGGAACCTTATTAAAGATTTCAGTAATCCTTGCATATTCATTGATCACTTTTTGGGAACTAACAGAAATAACAGGAAAGAAAACTGTAATAAATGATATTATCAGATACCGGAATGTCTTATTTAAAAACCCGTTCAATGTATTGAAATTGACAAAATTTTAATACTCTATACTGAGGCTGAATTTAAGTGAATTTATTTAAAGATCAATATAGCTTTTTTTTAATTTTATTCACTGCTTCTGTGACTTCCGGCTTTTCATGCGCTGAATGAAACTGCGGATATTTTCACCTGTCAGGGCATGTCTTCTCACACCTGTTGTACCCAGCAGGTACACATAGGCATGCAGGGAGGGGACACGCTCACTGATTACTTTGATCATTGCCAGGAATGGAACCACCACGAACATCCCCGGAAATCCCCAGACCATGCCTGCTGCAATCATACCCAGGATAATCACCAATGCATTTATCTTGACAGCATTTCCAACAATGTTCGGAGTCAGAATATAATTTTCGATTAAATGCACTATGAAGTATGTAATCAATATCTTAAGCGCAATCTGGGGTGTGTCTGAAGTTAAAAGCGAAAATATAAACGGGAATAAATACCCGATGATAGTTCCGAAATAAGGTATAAAGCTCCAGAGCCCTGCAATCAAACCAAAAATAATTGCATATTTTACGCCTATCATCATGAATGCTGATGAATTGACGATACATAAAATAATTACAACTGTCGACATACCTCCCATATACCTGGATGCCACTTTCGAAACACCTCTGAGTGCATTTATCGCTATATTCTGTTTTTCATCCGGTACGAGTTTCAGGATAAAATATGCAAATTTGGTTCTGTAATACAGAAACATAAAAATAAAAACAGGCAAAATTGCAAGCCGGAATATTGTTCCGGTTGTAGCTGTAAATGCCCTGTTCATAAAGTCATTGCTGGCATCAAAAAGCCCGGAAACGCGTTGCTTCAGAAAAGCTTTAATATTTACGTCAATATTATTGCCAAACAAAAGACTAAGCTGATTATCAAGAATATCAATATTATTCAGTGCCTTATCACGAAAACCAGGGAAATCCCCTATAAATCCTATGACTCTTTTGTAAATCAATATTATAGCAATTCCAACTATAACCAGGAATATAACTACGCTGATAAAAACAGCAAGCAACCTTGGGAACCCGTGTTTTTCAAGAAATTTGGATATCGGGTAAAGCAGATAAGTAAATAAAACAGCAATAGCCAAAGGGTAGAGAAAAAGCTTTGCCTCTATAAGGACAAATAAAGTCAGAATAATTGCCAGCAGGAAAAATGAAAACCTTTGAGCCGATGGGAACCTTGTGAACAAAGGAATCCCCTTCTTCTTATGAAGATTTTGATCAATATTTCCAGGATTTGTCATCTTATATATCTTATTATATGACTTACTTTTTATTTCTAAGGTTGCAGAGAGTTATAATTTGTTTTTCTTTCACTCAGAACTCACCATTCAGAAATTATATTCAGCACTCAGAACTCAGAATTCAGAAATCATTTGCACAACGGCAACTTAACAACAAACGTTGTCCCCTTTCCAATTGTCGTTGCATAGTTTATCTCCCCATTCGCATTCCCAACAATGCTTTTAACAATAGCCAGACCCATGCCCATTCCTCCTGACCTGGTTGTAAAATTCGGCTGAAACAGCTTATCACCTAATTCTTCCGGTATTCCCGTTCCATTATCCCTTACCTTAACGATAGCAAACCCGTTTGCAGTTTCAAGCTCAATATCAACTATGCCCTTCCGTCCATCGGGGACTGCCTGAATTGCATTTTTAATCAGATTAATAAATACCCTGGATATTTGCTCTTTATCAGCAAATATAAATGTTTCCTGATCAGTGAATGATATTTTAAACTGGACCTCTTCACTTTTGCTGAAAAGACCTACTACGTCAGATATCCGTTCTTTAAGCTCAAGCTTAATGTTATTCGCCTTGGGCATCTGGGCAAAATTTGAAAACTCAGTAGCAATAGATGATAATGCATCAATCTGTTCAACAAGTGTAGAAGTTATCTTTTTTAAAGTTTTCTCCCAATCCACCGGATTGTCTTTCCAGGCACGTTCCAGGTGTTGAACGCTGAGTTTCATAGGTGTCAGTGGATTCTTAATTTCATGTGCAACCTGTTTTGCCATCTCACGCCATGCAGATTCCCTTTCAGACCTGGCAAGCAGTTCCGCACTCCTGGCAAGTTCATCGACCATCTTGTTATATTCTTTTACCAGACCTCCGATCTCATCCCTTGCTTCGTACATAATCTTTTCGTTAGCCTTCCCAAGCGTGAAAGTGCTTATTTTTTCCTGAATCATTCGCAAAGGCCTTGTTATCTCGTTAGATAAAAATACTGCCAGGAGAATGCTAATTGTGATCAGTATGACATAAAAATTCACTATTGCAACAACAAGATTGGAAATTTCACTTGCAAGAATATTCTCCCTGATGAAATAAGGAAGATTTAAATAAGCAAGCAGGACTTTTTCATTGTTCTTAAATGGAACATAGGCTGAAAGATATTTCAATGATCCTGTATGTTCTTCATGAACAAATTCATTTCGGCTATTTATTACGAGCTGGCTGTAAGCAACCGGATCTATTTTTGTTCCTTTTAATTCGCGAATAAATATCTCAGGCCGTGAAGTAGCAAGAAGATCCCCTTCAGGATCATATAGATTAATGTCAGTATAGAAGACATTTGAAAACTTCTGCATTAATTCATCCAGGTTCCTGTAATCATCAGATGCCCATCCCTGCTTCAGGTCCTTTTCAAATGCAAGTTTATGCATGAGTTCAACATAAACTGACTGGATCTTTTCGCTGAGACTTTCATATTGTCTCTGCCTGAACTGCCTGGCGCTGAAGTAAATGGATCCTCCCCCAATAAGTAAAAGTGAAAAAACAAGAACGGCAATCATTGAATACTGGATCTTGTTTTTAACATTCAGCTGAATGCTTTTCTGGAAAAACGGAAGATTTATGTACAGCAGGGATACGGTAACCAGAAGATAAAAGAATACAAATACATAAGTAAAAGTAATCAGTATATCCAGCACTTTCAACCGTGGATGACTGACCACTACTATATTTTCTTCATCCACATTATATACTAGATGATTATATCCATCGAGACTTAGGTTCACAAACTCCGACTGCCCCCTGGAATAAATCTCACTTCTCTGACTGTAAGAATAAAGTCCTGATTGGGTTATGAGCTCATTCTGATGATATTTAGCATATGAGTACGCGCTCCCCAGCTTCCCTCTGAATTTTTCATCCAGCAGCAATTCCGGATATCCAAGCGCCCCTGATATGGTTTTTGAATCCATCTCCAGAAACATCCTGGAAACAAAAAGGCTGTCTTCTGTATAATAATCAAACGATCCCAGGTAACTTACCTTACCGCTCAGATTATCTATGAAATAAAACCTTGAATTCGGGACATGGATTCCTGATGAAGCAACCATTCCCCCGAAGAATTCAAAACAATCGAATAAGCTGTCCACCGGAGGTTTCACGTAAACATTATCAAAAGGGTTGCAAACTGTAAACTGAAGATCATATTTATCCCAGAAACTATTGAAATATTTCCTGGTTAAATAATCAAAAACTAATTCTTCGTCCAGATCTTCAACTGTAACCAGTTCTCTGAGAATCGTGTCGCTGGCAATATTGTCCTCCATCTCATCAAGTAATAGTTCAGCAACCGGATCATGTTCGGCTGAAAGATCAACTGCCAGTACCTGCATGGTTGATTTTTGCTTCTCGGAAGAATTTACCATTACCTGATATACTGTAATCAGTGTAAAAATGAAAACCAGGAGAACGAAGGTTGAATAGGTGTACTGAAACTTGTCTCTGTATCTTATAAATACAAGGATCAGCATAATTATTGCACCAATAATGAATGCATGTATATTGAAAGGCACCGGTGTCTGTAAACTGCCCAGCCCGGCTGTTAAGCCAAATAAAAGGGGAATTATTAACAGGTCATGTAATGAATTGACAGGCCGAATCATTAAAATGAACTTATCTGCAAACAAGGCAAATGCTGTTAAAAAAAAAGCAATAATCAAATATCCCACGAATGTATAAATGGTGATATTCAGAACTTTATATGCCTCAAACGTAATGCTTGAATGCATAACAAGATTAAAGATAACTGAGATAACGGCATCAAAGTATAAAGCCAGAAATACAATACCTGTAATAATCAGTATATACCTGATGAGCTTTTTGCCCTCAGGAAGTTTCCTGTTCAGATTGAACTCAACATAAAAGTTGTAAGAGAGGAAAAAAATGATGAATGAAGTAATAAGCATATCCCCCAGAGAGGAAAACCATTCGGATACTGCAAACTGAAATGGAGAGAATAAAGCAAGGGAAGCAAGATGAGGCGGCACTTTCAGCCTGATAAGAATTGCATTAAGAAGGATCAGGATGATAGCGAACAATATTAAAGCTTTGTTTTTCGCGGCCTGATCCTGAATAGAGATCAGAATAAGTCTCAGTGATAGCAGAAAAAGCAGGATCCCGGCAAGGTAGCAGAATAATGAGATATAAAGCTGAGTAGTGCTGTATTTCGGGATATCGCTGAAATCAAGAGAAAACAGATAATCACCAAGAGAATTGTAAACAGGAAACCTGGAGTCAGGATTGCGAAAAATCCTGGTTGCTGAGGGGAGCCAGAAATCCGGATTAAATTCATTTTTAAGGAATTTGTTCTCGTATGAATATGCTGTCTTGATAAGCAAAAGCCCCACAACTTTTGTATCTCCGAAAGTTTTTTCCCTTTTAAGAAACCAGCCATTGCCCAGGAATACAGCAGGATCTTTAAATAACCATTCTTCATAAATTAAACCCGCCGGTAACGAATTATCAGACCAGAACTTAAGGGAATCATTCCTGTACACAAGCAACAATAATCCTTCATCAGACACAGAATTCATCGATTCTTCAAGAAGGGCGGCAAAATAATCCTCTTCCTTGAAACTTTCAATTTTCTCCTCCCACTGATCCAGCAGGTCAACAAGCTGGAATTCCTTAGCATACAAATCCTCCTGAAACCTTTTACTCAGGGTATACTGCCGGAGGGAATAAAATGAAATCCTGTCGGAAAGGAAACCGAAAAAAAACAACACCAGGGATATTGTCAGTATTATAAAATGCTTTATATAGATCTTCCTGTCAGTCACTTTTATGCAAAACTTTACATCAACCCAAATTTAATCATTCTTCCTCAACCATGATGATATGGTTCGTTACGTATTATTGTAAACGCCCTGTATAATTGTTCAAGGAAAATAATCCTGATTATCTGATGTGAGAATGTCATTTTGGATAATGAGATCATCCCGTTGGCCCGTTCATAGATCTTCGGACTGAAGCCGTATGCACCTCCGGTAACAAAAACAAGATTTTTAACCGACCCTACGGATTTTTCCCTTATATAATCAGCCATTTCAAACGATGACATCATTTTCCCTCTCTCATCAAGAAGAACCACATTATCAGATGCAGATAATGACTTCAGTATCTGATCTCCTTCTTTTTCTTTAATTGCAGATTCACCCAGTTTACCTGAGAGTTTTGTTTCAGGAATCTCAGTTATTTTAAAAGGTACATAATGCCTGATCCTTTCAGCATACATTTTGATCCCCTCATCCATAAAACCTTTCTTAGATTTACCGGTTAAAAGAAAAGTTATTTTCATAAAATTTCAGGTCATATTTTGTGTAACCCTTCCACTCAAAGTTAATCTTTGATCTGATGAAATCTCAACCATTTTTGAATTTATTTGTTAATTTGCAGTTTATTAAGCATCATATTTTTAAAAATTGGTTTGGTTTTTGATAAGTTAAAATAAATATTTATGATGAGGACGTTTAAAAACATATTCCTGATCCTTCTGGTCCAGGTTTTAAGTATTGTTCCTGCATTGCCGATGCAATCAGGTGCAATCCCGGAAGGAATAATACTTGCCTTCAAGGCAGGTAATGCTGAGGAGCTTGCAAAGCATTTCAATAATAACATTGAACTGATAATACTTGAAAAAGAAGACGTTTACAGCAAAAACCAGGCTGAACAAATCCTTAGAAAATTTTTTACCGACCATAATCCTGCTTCTTTTAATATTATACATGAGGGTGGGAAAGAGACATCACGTTATGCGATAGGAAGTCTTTCCACATCATCAGGCAACTTCCGCGTATCTTTCCTGATCAAGAACCAGGACGGGACTCCCCTGATCCACCAACTACGTATTGAAAAAGAAGATGAAGACAACTTATGAAGAACTTCTGAACTCCTTCATTGAGAATTCCTTGAGAGAAGATATCGCAGACGGTGATCATACGTCTCTTGCATGCATACCGGATTCAGCACAGGGTAAGGCAAGGCTTCTTGTAAAGGAGCAAGGTTTGATAGCAGGTGTCAGCATTGCAAAAGCTGTATTCAATAAAGCATCTGAAAAGATCAGTGTAGAGGTTTACCTGCCTGATAGTTCCCCCATAAAACCAGGAGATATTATTCTTGATGTAACCGGGAATACCCGTGCTATCCTGCAGACCGAAAGGCTGGTTCTGAATATCATGCAAAGAATGAGCGGCATAGCAACAAAAACACGGCAGTATGTAAATCGTCTTGAAGGTTTAAAAGCAAAAGTGCTGGATACACGGAAGACCACTCCAGGTATGCGTTTCCTTGAGAAGGAAGCTGTCAGGATCGGCGGAGGATATAACCACCGCATGGGCCTTTATGACATGATAATGCTGAAGGATAATCACATAGATTTTGCCGGGGGTATAAAAAAAGCTATTGAAAAGACCAGGAATTACATGCAGATAAATAACCTTGATCTTAAAGTTGAAATCGAAGCCCGGAATTTTAAAGAGATTGAAGAAATTCTTAAAACCGGTGGTATTGACCGGATCATGCTTGATAATTTTACAGTAAAGGATACCAACCTGGCAGTGGAGATGATCAGCGGACAATTTGAGACTGAATCCTCAGGCGGAATAAGTCTTGATAATATCCGTGCATATGCAGAATGCGGCGTGGATTATATTTCGGTAGGCGACCTCACTCATCATATCAACAGCCTCGACCTCAGCCTTAAAGCCGTCAAATAATCTTTCCCTCTGTCCCTCTTTCACCCCCTCTCCCTTTCTCCCCCTCTCCCCATCACCCCTTCTCCCCCTCTCTCTTTCACTCCATCCCTCTTATCCTTTCTTCAAGCATCTTTATTTTGTTTTCAGCGTCCTCCCTCTTCTTCTGTTCCTTTTCGATCACGCTTGCAGGAGCATTTTTCACAAATTTCTCGTTATTCAGCTTAACCATTACTGATTTCAGGAAACCTTTTATATATTCCAGTTCTTCTTTTAAAGCTGCAATTTCCCGCTGATAGTCAACTTTATCCTCAACTGGTAAATAGAATTCAATGGTTTTGATCCTGAAAGAAATTGCTTTTTCGATCTTTTCATTTGTATACTCAACGCTTGATATGCTGGCAAGTTGCTGCAGGACAGGAGTTAAGATCCCGGGATACTGAGAGTCATTATCTTTCACAAAAAGCCTCAGTTTTTCCTTCGGATGGATATTTTTTTCTTTTCGTAAATTACGTACAGAGCCAACTGCTTCCTTCAGGATCTCAAAATCATCAATCACCTTTTTATCATATTTCATGGCAACCGGCATTGGCTGGACCATAATACTTTCGCCATCCTTCCTCTCTTCAAGCAGATGCCATATTTCTTCAGTTATGAAAGGCATAAAAGGATGGAGCAGTTTCAGCAATGCATCCAGAAATAAAATAGTGCTGTTATAGGTTTTCATGTCCACAGGCTGCTGGTATCCTGGCTTTATGCTTTCAAGGTACCATGCCGAAAACTCATCCCAGAATAAACGGTAAACGGCCATCAGTGCTTCTGAGATACGGTATTTTTTAAATAGATCATCAATAAGCTTTATATCGTGCTGAAGTTTATTATGAAACCATTGCACGGCTGCCTTTGCATATTCAGGTTGAGCCAGGTCCGGATCTGTCTGCCATTGCTTCACCAGCCTGAAAGCATTCCATATCTTATTGCCAAAGTTTCTGCCCTGTTCCGGCAGGCTGTCGTCATATAACAGGTCTCCGCCGGCAGGCGAACAGAAAAGCATTCCAACCCTTACGCCATCTGCAGAATATTTCCGGATAAGATCAAGCGGTTCCGGTGAATTACCCAGTGATTTTGACATCCTTCGCCGGTCTGCATCCCTTACAGTGCCTGTAAGGTAAATATTATTAAAGGGTTTTTTGCCTGCATATTCATATCCTGCCATTATCATCCTGGCAACCCAGAAGAATAATATATCCGGGGCAGTGATCAGATCATTTGTTGGATAATAATATTTAAAATCAGGATTATCCGGATTCCGTATCCCGTCAAAAACCGCCATTGGCCAAAGCCATGAAGAGAACCATGTATCCAGGACATCTTCGTCCTGTGTGAGGTCTTTTTCAGATATTCCCTGATCACCCGTCTTTTCTTTTGCAAGGCGGACTGCGTATTCAATTGACGCAGCAACAACAAATTCATTTGAGCCTTTTATGTAATAAGCCGGTATCCTGTGCCCCCACCATAATTGCCTTGAAATGCACCAGTCCCTGACATTTTCCATCCAGTGCCTGTAAGTGTTTACAAATTTTGCAGGATTAAGCTTTATGTTCCCATTTAAAATATTTTCCAGGGCAGGACCTGCAAGTTGTTTCATTTTCATGAACCATTGCAGCGATAACCTTGGCTCAATTACTGCATCAGTCCTCTGTGAATAACCCACTTTATTAATATAGTCCTGTACTTTAACAAGCTGTTCTCTTTTTTCCAGTTCTTTAATAATTTCCTCCCGTGCCGTAAACCTGTCCATACCAACAAAATATCCTGCAGATTCGTTTAAAGTGCCATCATCATTAAGTATGTTGACTGTCTCCAAATTATGTCTTATCCCTATTTCATAGTCATTTTCATCATGGGCCGGTGTAATTTTCAGTGCCCCTGTGCCAAATTCCATATCAACATAAGCATCGGCAATCAGCGGTACAGGTCTCTCAATAAGGGGGATTACGATCTCTCTGTTATGATACTTTATGTATCTCTTATCATCAGGATTCACCGCAACTGCAGTATCTCCAAGGATTGTCTCCGGACGGGTAGTTGCAATCGTTATCCATTCGTTCTGATCCTTAATCTTATACCGTACAAAGTATAATTTGGAGTTAACTTCCCTGTAAATAACCTCTTCATCTGATACGGCTGTTTTCGCCTGCGGATCCCAGTTGATCATCCGCACCCCCCTGTAAATCAGTCCTTTATTATAAAGATCGACAAAGACCTGAATTACGCTTTCATAATAATGACTGTCCATAGTGAAATTGGTGCGGTTCCAGTCACAAGAGGCACCAAGCTTTTTTAATTGTTCAAGGATTATTCCACCGTGCTTCTCCTTCCATTCCCATGCACGCTTTAAATACTCCTCACGCGTCAGGTCTCGTTTGTCTATCCCTTCCTCTCTCAGCTTTGCTACAACCTTAGCTTCTGTGGCGATGGAGGCATGGTCAGTCCCGGGCACCCATAACGCGTTCTTCCCTTGCATCCTTTTTTTCCTTATCAATACATCCTGAAGCGTATTATTAAGCATGTGCCCCATATGCAAAACACCGGTAACATTAGGGGGAGGGATCACTATTGTATATGGCTCCCGGTTATCCGGTGTTGACCTGAAAAAGCCATGCTTCATCCAGTAGCTGTACCATTTATCTTCTGTCTTTGAAGGATCATATCTGGAAGGGATTTCCATACTCATTTACAATTAGCTGATCTATTGATATTTATATATTATATGATTTCTGAAAAACACTCCCAAAATTAAAAATTTATACACATAATTAATGTACTACCCTGATAAAACTCTTTAAAAATTTCTATTAATTTTGTCGGGTTAATTTTCAAGATACAATGAGAACTAAAATCTTTATTGTCTCTCTTATTTTCCTTTTTATTGTTTCCTGTAACGAAAAATCAGGAAATAAAGCGGACAGGAAACCGGCTAAAATTGAATTTGAGGAAACGAACCATGATTTCGGTGAAGTCGAGTTTGGAGGAGATGCTTCAGTAGATTTCATATTCACCAATAAGGGTAAATCCCCGCTTATTCTGGAAGATGTCAGGTCAACCTGCGGATGCACTGTACCTGAGTGGACCAGGGAACCGGTAAATGAATCCGGCACCGGAAATATCCGTGTAATTTATGACTCTCACCGGGTGGGTTCTTTCTCCAAAACTCTTATTGTTTATTCAAATGCTGAAAATTCCCCTGTTCGGTTATTTATTAAAGGCAGGATAATGCCCCATGAAGAAAATCCTGCTGATTCAGTCAAAAATAATTGATATAAAGAATGCCATCCATTTCAATAAAGGGCAGGAGGATGCCAGAATCCCCTATCAGAAAGCTGGTACCTTATGCTGAACAAGCCAGCAGAAAGGGCATAAAGGTGTACAACCTGAATATCGGCCAGACGGACATCCGTACTCCTGAAACAGGACTTAGGGCAATCCGGAGTATCAAGCAAAACATAATTGCATATGGTCATTCGGCAGGCAATGAAAGCTATCGCAGGAAACTTGCAGATCATTACAGGGAAATCGGAATTGATGTTGATTATACACAGATCCTTATTACCACAGGGGGATCAGAAGCAATTTTATTTGCGCTTATGTCAACTGCAGATCCGGATGAGGAAATAATAGTACCTGAACCCTGTTATGCAAATTATTTAGGATTCATAACCAGTGCAGGAATTAAAAGCATCCCGGTTATTGCAAATATCGAGAACGGATTTGCACTCCCTCCTGTTGAAGTTTGTGAAAAACTTATTACACCAAAAACCAGGGGGATCCTTATATGCAATCCTAACAATCCCACCGGATACCTGTATACGAGGGATGAAATGGAACATATCGGAGCTTTTGTTAAGAAACACGATCTGTACCTTTTTTGTGATGAAGCCTACAGTGATTTTGTCTACGACGGAGAATCACTTTTTTCTTCCATGAAGCTTAAAGGGATTGAACAGAATGTCATTATGTTTGATTCGATTTCAAAGAGGTACAGCGCCTGTGGTGCGAGGGTCGGTGCACTTGTAACCCGGAATAGTGATGTCATTGCCACTGCCCTGAAATTTGCCCAGGCCAGGTTAAGTCCTCCCGCATTAGGACAAATTCTCGGTGAAGCTGCAATAGATACTCCTCAAAGCTACTTTGATGAAGTTTACAGGGAATACCTAAGCCGGAGAAATTTCATGGTTGATGCTCTTAATAAAATGCCCGGGGTATTCTGCCCGATGCCAAAAGGAGCTTTCTATTCAACAGTCGGACTGCCTGTTGATGATACTGATAAATTCTCCCGGTGGCTGTTAAGTGATTTCAGCTGGAAAAGCCAGACTGTACTCCTGGCGCCTGCTTCCGGATTTTACTCAGATCCCGAATTAGGCCGGCATCAGGTAAGGATTGCCTATGTTCTTAATGTTGAGGATCTGAAGAATGCAATGGAATGCCTTTCTGAAGCTCTAAAAATTTATCCTGGAAGGATCTAAATTATCGTACTTGCTCTGCGTCAAAACAGAATGATTCTTCCAAGGAAAGTGATGATATCCTTTAAAAATCCTTATACAACAAATATTTTTCTCTGACAATTTTAAACTCTTC
>Ga0105095_10001061_pt1 | contig 14079 bp, 11 predicted proteins | sample PPLLak2March2015_2_FD_79180 | JGI IMG/M metagenome (GOLD analysis project Ga0105095, IMG submission 79180) | Freshwater sediment microbial communities from Prairie Pothole Lake near Jamestown, North Dakota, USA - PPLs Lake P8 Core (3) Depth... | ecosystem: Environmental > Aquatic > Freshwater >... | reverse complement strand
GCCCGGCATGCGGCGCGTGTGGTGGTGCGTGTCGGCGTAACTCACCTCCACGCCCGTACGGGTGCGAATCACCGCGTGATTACCGCCAGGGGGCTGTCGAGATGGGCTCCAGGGCGGAAGGACTGGATCAGGGTCCAGCACGGCAACACCTCGTTGAGCTTGACCTTGTCCGGGGCGCGAGTCGGGCAGGCGAGCATGCCCGTCCCAGTGCAGGTTGTGCTCCCCTTCAGGGATCTCCGCCTCGAGCAGCGTGCGGACGACGGACGGTTCCGTACGAGTGTGGACATCGCTGCCCGGCGTGACGACTTATCTACTGTTAGCAATCCAGGCATGAGTGTTGACAGAGAAGCTCAACCGCGCTACCGTTGGTCGTCTCGTGAAAGTCTCCGTCACGCTAAATGTCTATTGTAGTGAATCGCAACAACTCCGGATCGAAACGTTTTGGACCCGACAAGTTTCAAACGAAGACTTTCGCTGATCCCGCGGGATTCAAACAATCGCGGGCCCTTTCCCGCAATAATCGGATGGACTGCGACGTGATAATTATCGATAAGATCGAGTTGTGCAAGCTGCGACGCAATACTCAGGCCGCCGATGTCTATGCCCTTACCGTCCTGATGTTTCAATGTCACGATTTCATCTTGAAGGTTTCCGCGCACGATTCTCGTATTCCTCCATTCCACCCTCGTCAAGGTTGTCGAGACAACGATCTTTTCGAGCGAATCAATTGTCCGGGCAAATTCGTTCACGCTCCTTGTTTCAGACTGATCTCTGGCGACGATGGGCCAGTAGGCTTCAAATAGTTGATACGTTTTCCGCCCGAACACGACAAGATCCACACCCCGCAAGAGGTCAGTGAAGTATTCATGTAGCTCGTCGTCAGCGATGCCTTGCGTATGGTCGCAACAACCGTCGACGGTAATATTGATTCCGAATACGACGTTTCTCACAGATCAAGCCCCCCTGGCTTCAAACATGTTTCTCTTCATCGCGCATTTTCTTCCGTCGCGCAAGTTCCGCCTCAGTCGGCACCTCGAGTGCGGCTGAACCCCTTTGAATCTCTCCCGCTGGTGTGTATGTGGTGATAAGGACACCGCTTGTCGATGTTTTCGAGTCAGCCAGTTTCCATGCGCCGGCATGGGCCCCATCTCCGAAGAGACGTTTCCCCCTACCGAGAACCACGGGAAAAATCCACAACCGGCATTCGTCAACAAGATTGCTCTGTAAAAGCGTTTGAATCAGATTGCTGCTGCCGTGAACCTGGATTTCAGGGCCATCCTGGTTCTTGAGCTTCTCGATGGCTCTCGCGACGTCCCCTTTGATCAGAACGGAGTTTGTCCAATCTGCTCTGGAAAGCGTCTTGGAGACAACATATTTCCTGGCGCTGTTCAGCCTGTCAGCCGCCATCTGGTTCAGTTTTTCCGGATCGTTCTTGACGAATGGCCAATGTGCAGCGAAAATCTCGTAGGTCCTCCGGCCAAGCAACAGTTCAAACGGTTCCGATAATGCTTCATTCATAATATTCATAGTCATTTCGTCCCAGTAGTTCACTGACCATCCGCCATGGCTGAAATCGCCCATCGGGTCTTCTTCAGGCCCGCCTGGAGCCTGCATGATTCCGTCTATCGACATGAATGCATTGAGGACTAGCTTTCGTTTGTTTGCATGTTGAGTGCTCATAGTACGCTCTCTCCCCTCGTACGCTTTCGTTAATTCCGCACGGTTATACTTCTTCATCGACAAGAATGCCCGTGTCACACGCCCAATCTGTTCTTTTGTTCCACTGCTCGTCATCTCCTCCATCGCTGTGGGAGTGATCTGCCACGAGAGGCCGTATCTGTCCTTGAGCCAGCCGCACTGATCAGCTTCTGGTAGGCGGAAAGTTTCTCCCAGATGTGATCTTGTGTGTTGTCTGTGCCATTGGTGTCCGCTTTCTACAGTAACATCAGTTCGCCTGCCTCACGTTCACGGGTTTGCCAATTACGCGGACTTTCTTTGCTTCCGTGAGATTCAGTCTCTTCGCGAAACCCAAGGCCACAAACTTCATCCCCCTCGCATGCTATTGAATCACAGAGTTTCTACTCCATAGTCGTTCGCCCGGGCCCAAAATCGACAACTGAGCCCTCGCGAGATGGACGAGCGGGACTCTTCCTGTTGCGAGCACTCCAATCGACAAATATGTAGGCATCGAAGAGAGGCATCTGTCGAGCGCAGAAACCGTTCATCCCAGATCAGTTGGGCACCCAATCATGACTCTTGTGCTTCCCCTTGGCGTTCCTCGCAAAAGGCCGATCTCCAACTCGGTCCGCGGGAGATCATCTGTCCGCTTTCTGATACCCTAGTTTGGGTAGAAATGCTTGTATGCCGCCAAAGAACTGTTCCGGCTGCTCTAGCCACGGAAAGTGTCCAGCGTTCTCAATGACCAAGAGTTTTGAGTTCACGATCTCCCTATGGAAATACTCCCCTGCAGGAGGTGGGCAAATGAAATCATCGTTTCCGACAATAATTAGTGTAGGAATCTTCATGCCGGGCAAGAACGTTGCGAGATCTACTGAAGATTGATCAGATTGCCCACTCCCCCGCTGGGCATCAAACGAAAAACCTGTCTTCTCAAAGGTGTCCCGGTTCTTTTCCACGTTCTCGACGGAGGAGAAAAAGAACGGTATAATGCTGCGCATGTTGGTTTCGAATTCGGTCTGCGTGGCGGGAACCCTTTGAAATGCGGCAAATGCGCTGTCAAACCACGGTTCGTTTCTTCTTAGCTGCATCCGCAGTATTCTGTCGTTGCTCTTTGAGGTGTTCCCCGCCGGTGCGTCCACCAGAATCATCCCCTCCACACGATCGCTATGTTCGCTCGCATAGTTGAGGATCATGCGGCTGCCATCGGAATGTCCCATCAGCCACATGGTTTCGACTCCCATATGTCTTCTGAGCCCTTCGATATCGGCAACAAAATCACGCATGGCATATGCATGCAGGTCAGGCCGCTCTGAACGGCCCGAACCGCGGGTATCCAGGTAAATCATCGTGAACATTGACTCAAGCGGCTTCAGCTTCAGGTAGTAGAGTTCGCTGCTTGGACCCCAACCGGGAGTTGGGAGTATGCAAACCGGGCCGTTCCCCGAGACTTTGTACCAGAGTCTGAGTCCGTTGATTTCTGCAGTGAATTCCCCTTTGCTGATTGAGCTGTCTCCCCCATTGCCCGCATCGGTCTGTCCGTAGCCAGATAGGCCAATAAGTAAAGAGCAGATGAGAAGCACTATCAGATGGCGCGCGACATTTTCTCTTTTCATATAGTCATCTTCACTTCGCGTGTCTTAACAAATCAAAGAAAAGGGCTTGCATCCGAAATGGAGCAAGTCCCACGGTCCAGAACCCGGGGCTTACTCAGCCGCAGGTTACGCCGGCGGCCTACTGAGACTGATCTACCATAGCAGTTGAGCAAATCGTCGTCGCGCAACAGCCCCCAAGGGGATCTATCATTCTGTGGATAGCCACGAGGAGTGGTACATGAGGCTACTTCATTAACCACGAGATCGCCTCTTCTCTGTTCCGAGCAAACCTCACCTGGGATCCCGTGTTGGATTCCGACATGAGTTCTCGAAATCTTTCGCCCATCACCATCTCGAAGGTCCCCACGATTGCCAATCTGGCACCGTAGTTCGACAGTTTCTGAAGAACCTCCCCCGCTAACCCAGTCTTAAGATCGTAAAACTTGGCCACAAAATTCATATCCTTCAACACAAATAGGTTTGTCTGGTTCTCACCACCCCATGCCAACAGATCCAGAAAGTCCTGCGGCGTGCGAATGAACTGATTCGAGGAGCGACTTGTTACGAATCGCTTGTCGCCTTGAAAGTCTAATGTAACGTACTGATTCATAGACTAACCCAAACGAGTGCCTCTTCTACAACAGTCCGCTCAGCCAATGTACCACGTTTAACAAGAATTGTCCATTCTGTGGGGCTTTCGGATCATTCATTCCCGCAGGAATACGATTGGGCCCCGCGACCTGTGCGGAAAACATGGCGGCCTCGCCAAATACCGCAACGCGTCCTTTGCCAAACCTCAATACTGCACCGTGCAGCATTCGTGATGCAGGCATGCTCGGAGTCAACTTCGAGAATTGCTTCTGTTGTTTGATTGGCTGTTCCCCTCCCCCATTGGCACGATGCCGCATTCAAAGTCGTTTGGGAAAGGCCCAAGGTTCATTGCAACGGAATTATCCGCTCAGCTCACAGGCCGCGCTCTGTCATGAAACTGGCGATTGCGCTTGCAGCCGCCTCATGTCCGGCCGCATTCCAGTGCGAATCGTCCGGAAAGTAGGTGTTGTACCCGGCCGCCACTTTCGTTTGTAGCACCGTGGTGAGGTCAAGGAACGCGATCCCTTCCGCTGCACAAAAGTCCCGCATCAAATCGTTGACCGCCAAGCGGTTGCGCCTCATGGCGTCCAGGCTTTGAGGAGGAAACCGGTCGCTAAGGCAGAAGGACAGCGCCTGTTGCAGCTCAGCGGGGGAGAACGAGGCAGATAGCAGCGGAAAATAAACCTGGGCCTTGGACGGAATGAACGCAACGACGAGCTGCCCCCCCTGCTCTTGAACGAGCCGTTTCATCTCCTGATACGACCGGCGGGTCACCTCCCACCCGGGAGACGCCTGGAGCTGTTCGCGGGAGAGCCCCAACCGGTCGAGGTACGGAGGTAGAAACGCAAATCTCAGCGTGCGTCCAGCCACGGGTACGGTGAAGAGACCGCGGTCGAAGCCAGGGCGTGTCGCTTCGAGAGCGTTGAGGTCTTCCCCGCTGTAGTCCACTTGAGACGTCACCTGTTCCGCGCGGCCCCGGTCGGGATCACGGAGGAGCGCGGCCGCCCCCTTGCACAGGCTCACCACGTAGAACTCGTCATAGCGCGCGATTACGTCGTTGAATTTCCATCCTTGCAGCGGAGTGTGAGGGGCGGCGCCGTGCGAACCGGAGGCCGCGAAGCTCTCTGCGTCATACAGGTCGTTGCCAGCGAAGAACCCGACCACCACTTGACGCGGTCTACGCGCCAGAACGTACTCCTTCAACACCAGCAGCTCTTGTCCTGGTCCAAAGCCTGCAGTGCCGTAGTTGCGCACACTCACACCCAGGAGAACCGCAAGGCGGGCCGGCCAGATCAGCTCCGCCGGCAGCGTCATGGCGTCTGTGAAGGAGTCTCCTAACGCTGCCACCACGGTGGCCGACGGCTCGGTTGTGGAGTTGCGGAAGCCATCGGCATCGGTGACGAAAGGGAACCGGTAGGCCGGATGGCGAACGAGGCCAGGCGGCAAGTAACCCATGCGGACGACGTCACCGTGCTGCCACTCGCAAGACGTGTGGAGTTGAGGAGCCAGGCGCTGGCCGTAGGATGTCGACTCTTGCCAGCGGGGATCGGCTCGAAACTCCCCCAGGTTCCTGCGCTGGACTGCGACCCAAGAGGGGAGGCGATCGCCAAGCGCACGCAGTCCGACCTCCAGGACGGCGAGGCAAAGGACGGCACTGACGGCAGCGGTGATGCCCCAGAGTAGAACCGTTTGTGAACGTCTCGCTACAGGAGTTGCGCGGAGATGGACACGTCCGGTCCACCAGGTAGTTAACCCCAGAAGCGCCATGAGGCCAAGGAGCCACGGCCCGATGCTGGGATCGTGCACCACCCTCGGATCCGACCACTGGATTTCTCCCCGATTGCTGAGCTCGAGTAGACCGACGGTCGGCGGCAGCGGCTGAACAATCTCGGTGGCCTCGGATACCGTGCGACGAAAGAGCGTCCGTCGAGCGTCCTTCTCCACAACCGCTATCTCGATCGCGGCCTGGCCCTTGGGAACGGCCCGAGCGCGCAACTGGGACGTCCAGGGAAAATCGACGAAAAAGGAGAGATGCTCCTCGTCAGTGGTCAAGATCTCAGGCTCAACTCGGTCCCCATGCACCTCGAACCGTTGCCGGGCGGACGCGAGCATTGAGGCCTTGGGCGGCTGCCGCTCGTCGAGGTAGAGGCGATAAGTGCTGGCGCAGAGCCACTGCCATATGAGCGCAAGGGCAAGCAGGCACTGACCCAGCGTCACGAGCTGCCACAACCAGCCACGGGCTCGCGGGGCCTTGGCCTGAGTGGAATCTAGCACGAGATCAGCTTCCATGCCCCACCCCGCTACGGGATACGCCTCCCCTCCCTGCGAACCCACAGTGTTCAAGCCACATAGTTCGCCCCACCTATCGGACACGGCGTACTTCACCGCGTATTGGAACTGCGTGGTCTTGGAGACTCCGCCAACGTTGACACTAACCGTGAACTGATATTCTCCCTTTTCGTCGAGCGTGAGCGCACCACCAAAGTGGCTCATCATAGGCTTGAGATCGACCGAAGAGCTCTTCTTTGACGGGGACATGATCAGAACCATCGCGCTCGCTTTCGCGACTTCCTTTCCGCTTGCCGCATCTGTTACGTCAAGCCTGAGGTGGTGCGTACCGGCCATCATCGAGTCCATCATGGCCTTGTTCATCTCCCTGCTTTCGTGTTTCATAACCTTCATATCTTTGCGCATGCCGATGCTATCGAGTTTCATAGCATGCATGTCTTCGCTCTTACCCATGCTCTCGAGTTTCATAACTTTCATATCTCTGCCCATCCCCACGCTGGTGTCCTTCATCCCCATCATCTCCACCTGTCCCATCCCGCCTTCTTTCTTACCGTGCATCATCATCTGACCCGTCTTTCCCTGCATCATCTCTTTGCACTCCTTCTGCGTCATCAGCCACACCTTCATGCGAAGCCCTTCGACCGTCGCGTCGACTGTCGGCTTTGCCATCATGCTCGACATGTCATGTTTCTTCATGTCGACCTTTGTCGTGTCGACGTGATTGTGTTGTCCAAACACTGGAAGTACCAAGACGATGGTCAGGACTGCTGGGAGCAATGCATATCTGATTTTCATGACGAATTCCTTCTGATCTGGTTGATGGGTTGTTTGAGCAAAAGCCGCGTTGCGGCTCGGTCACTCCTTCTTCTTGAAGAGGAACCAACCAATTGCAACGCCGAGACCGGTAGATATCATTCGCTGAATTGTGACCAATGGCATATATGCTAAACTACCGAGAGATGCGACGGAAGGCCATCCTCCAAAGGGACGGAAAAGTAGTTAACTCTCTCAACACAAATAGATACGTCTCGTTTTCACCAGCCCATGCCAACAGATCCAGAAAGTCCTGCGGCGTGCGAAGGAACTGAGTGAAATGTGCTCAATCGACGGTAAACAAAGAGGATAATCGTGCTCGATCTACGAAATCAACGTTTCGAGTTTCACGAATGCGTTGTCATCAATGGCATAGATTCTATTGATGACGCGGACCAGATCCTCCAGATCGATCCCCTAAGCGAGTTGACAGAGAAAGGACTGAAGGAAGCGGAGCGCATCAGATTTGAGACGGCATTTTGTGGAAATACGCCTTCTGTCGACATTTTGGTTAATGAAGTTGAGATACCAAATCTGGTTGGGATGTTTGGTGAGGAACATGAGGACTGCCCCTTTCTAAGGGTGTCAGTCCCCACTTAAGTCCCCACCACAGGGGTCGGAAGCGGAAACGGTAGGAAATTTCGTGCCCTCGGGCAGATTCGAACTGCCGACCTGCGGTTTAGGAAGACATGATCGTCTGCAAAACCTGCAGAATCGGTATTGCTTTGAGGGATTTCTCTACCACTTGTGAAGCCATCGTTAGCAGACTGTTAGCTATGGAAGGTGGACTGTTAGCAAGTCAAAGAAGTAGTCAACGAATAGAATCCACAATCGCAAGACCTGCGGCTAGACACACCGAAAGTTCTTCTGAATTAGATGTGAAGGCCACGACATCAGAAGGGATTGCAAGGCGAGGTCGATCGGACACTTATCCAATGACTCCGCTCTTTTCTTTAGGAACCAAAACATTGATAGCCCCTGGAATGACCTTGATATGGAGAGAATTTGTCTCTATTACTTCGCCATCACATTGAACCGTTTGTTTGGGGCTTGAGGAAACGCTGATATCTTTGCCTTGCCAATGCTCCACTAATTCCACATTGTCCGAACGTTCCCGTCTCAGCAAGGTAACCACCATAAGCATCAACAGACTGAGATTCGCTTTTCGCAGGACAACAACATCCAAGAACCCATCGCTGACATCTATATGTTTATCGTAAGATATGCTAGTAAAGCCGAGATTTCCCGTGTTCGCAATAATACATGTTAACCCTTGAACTTCGTGCTCCTGTCCATCGATTTTCAGTTGGTAGACGGCTTTCTTTGTTTTCTTTAATGCAGCGGCCGCCGATACAAAATAGGAGAGGATGCCAATCCTGTTTTTGGTCTCACGATTCGCACCCTTGACCAAATCCGCCCCGAAACCAAGGCTTATTCCTACGACAAAATAACGCTTATCGAACTGCCCCACATCAATGGTTTTCATCATTGACGGCACTTGACTAATGAGCGCGCAGGCTTGTTCAAGATCTTGGGGAATCCCGAGTTCCTTGGCCAAGACATTGGCAGACCCTCCGGGCAGAATAATCAAAGGAATTTCTGATCCAATGAGGCCGCTAATTGCTTCCATCAGCGTGCCGTCGCCGCCGTACACGGCGAGGGCATCGATTCCTTCTTTGACGGCAGCTTTTGCAGACCGGATCGCATCGCCCGCTTTGTGGGTGATTGATGCTTCCCACTCAATGCCGGCTTCTTTCATGGATGTATTGATAATCGGTAAGATAGATTCTTCTTTTCCGGAGGTAGGATTAATAATGACGCGAATTGTTTTTATTTTCCTTCCCATAACAATTCCCTTTTGTGCCAATAATGCTCAAAGGCTTTGATTTGCCTTCTGATATACCACATTCTTGGATCGGCTACCTTTCGAGCAGTGGTCAATGCGTCGATGGCCTGTTCACCGGTATGTCCCATACTGATAAGGATGGCGGCAGCCATAGCAACGCTTCGGCGTTTGCCTTGCACGCAAAACACTAATACCTTGCCTTTGTTTTGAATAATGGGCAAGGCTGCCTCAACCCCCACCAGTAGTTTCTTGATTGAGATTGGTGTAAAAAATGTATCGTAAGTCTTAATCCATAACGTTTTAAAGGGAGGAAGGAAATAGATTTCGTCAGGCCGCATTTGCCCGATCATGGAAATGATCAGATCAAAATTGAGTACCTTCAATTCATCAGCATGTTCCTTCCCGACTCTGGAGCCCACGTACAAATATCCGGTCACTTTGGATATGTCTATCATTACTTATTCTTCTTAAGCAATTTCTTCAACGCATCCCCTACCTTATCCTTTAGGCTCTCCTCTGTCCGCTTCCGGACGGGGTCGGTGTCCAGTTGCACTTTCGGATTGTCCGTCGTCCCCCCGACTTTGAAGTCGAGTCTTAACCGCCCGCTCTGATCCTTGAACAGATTTATCGCCTCCCCTGCAAGTCCGGAGATATTCAATTTCTGCCCGGTGCTTTCCGGAAGGTAGAGTGCCATCCGGTAGTCGAGGGTACCGTCAAGACCCTGGGATCCGTTCACTACGTATTGCGCATTGAGGGCCGTGATTGTCAGGTCCTTGAGGACGAGTCGGCCATTGTGGACTGTGAAGTCGTTGCCCCAATCCGAGAATTGTATTGTCTCGAGCTCCGGGAGGTTCAGTAAACCTGCAAGGGATTGGTTCACCTTGAACCCCTTCAGAGATCCATTCTTGATCCCGGCTTTTCCATTCGCCTCCAGCGCGTCCGGGACCAGCCCGAGGGTATCGTTGAGCTCACCTTTCATGCTTGTGCTCATTGTCAATGCCCCGCTGAGGCGGTGGCCGAACGACGTGAAATGTGAAAGCAGCGAACCAGCTTCCAGGGCATTTAGGTCCAGATTGAGATCGAACAGAGGCCGATCAGGACTGTTGAGGTTAAGTGATCCACCTGTAACTACCGAACCCCCGAAGATATTGAGCGTCAGGTTCTGCATCGTAACCACCCCCCTGGAGATGCGCAGGGAGCCCCGGACGTTGGTGAATTCGAACTTTTCGAGCGTAAGCGTATCGATCGCAGCGTTCACGTGCACCTCCAGGGGGAGATCGGCGAATGCACTTTTCCCTCTGGTCTCGCCGGTTTTCGGTGGGACCGATCTTCCGCTCTCTTGCGATCCGGATTTGGTCGCAGCGGTTTGTCCGCCCCCGGATTTCCCTGCACCCGATGCCGGAGCCGGCGACTCACCCATGAGGTCGCGTGTAAATATGTGGTTCGATTGCAGTGATATGGTGGCTGTCGATAGGGGTGCCTTTTTGTCTTTGGAAACCAGCGACAGATAGTTCTTCACCCGGCATGCCATCGTCATGTCCGATTCGCCAATAAGCAGGGAGAGCTTCTTCGTTTCGGCGATTTCATCGTTGAATGTGATTGTGCCATTGAGCTTACGAACAGGGTTTGCACTGGTGGCGGTCTTTGCCGTAACGTCTCGGAATGTCATCGAACCTGAGGCCTGCAGTGTCTTCGGGTCGATCACTTTCCCCGCAATGCGGAGATCAAGTTTCATCTCGCCGGCCAGTTCGGTTCCCTTGTCCAGAGGGTAGAATTCGGGGACGGTAGCCAGGCTGAGGGATCCACCGGCGGCAAGTTTAATATACGGATCGTCAAAATTCGTCACCGTCATTGCCATGCTGAACGGAGCGCCGGCGAGGTTTGCTGTGAGATTCTCGAGTCGGAATTCCTGTACCGTTTTCGTATTGGTGAAACTCGAGAGAACGGTTATGTCGGTAATGGGTTTGGGAACCTGTGGGAACCGGAGGCTCGCTCCTCTCGCCGTGATTGTGCCGGCGAAATCTGATGAAGTAGAATCGGTGAGGGTACCGGTAATGGCGATGAAAACCTGAGCAGTGCCGGTTCCTTCGGCTCCTTCGGCCTTTTCCATGTAGTCTGCGGGCACAAGAGAGAGGAGATCGGCGATATTCAGGCTGTCAGAGCCAATGGTGAGGTCGAGCACGGAATTTGACTGGAGATGAGAGGCACTTCCTGACAGGACAAGGCGCATGTCCTGGAACACCATATCCCCCTTTTCGATTTTCAGGACATCCCTCGAGAGATCGTACAACATCCGGTGATCGAGTCGGAGATGAAGTCCTGCGAGCAGGGGCGTTTCCACGCTACCATAGCTCAGGCTGTCCGTTGTGGCAATGCCGGACATGACGACGGTGTGCCCTTCTCCCCCAACATCCATTGTCAGAAACAGGTTTCGCATCCTCGTGGCAGAATCGTCTTTGTAGTTGACGTAGTCAACGGAGCCGTTGTTGACCTGCAGACCCGAGATGAGGAATGTGGCCGCGTGAGGCGGCTCGGCAGCGGTTTCAGTCTTCGGCCCTGAGGGATCCGAGGGCTCCCCAATCCTCCCATCGGGAGACTTCGCACTGCCGGCTCCGTCCTCTCCTCCAAGCAAGATCCTATAATTCGCTTCGTTCTGCGCATTCACCTCGAGCCGTAGATGGGGACTATCGAGCTCGACGGACGTGACCTGAACATGCGACTTGAGTAATGGCAGGAGTTTGATATGCAGACGAAGGCCGTCGAGTGCGAGGAATGGGTTAGGAGAGAACCCTTCCCGCTTACGGTTTGCAATGCTGACTCCCTGCATCTCGACAGCAATGGAGGGGAAAACACTCAGAGAGATAGTATTGATGGTAACTGGTCTGCCGGTGGTTTCCTCTACCATGGGGATGACCATCGACTTCAACCTGTCGCTCGTGAAGATCACCTTTAGGGCAACAATTCCCGCGACAACAAGGACGAGGGGAATGCCGAGGATGATCAGCCAGATTTTGGCTTTGCGGCTCAATGACATGGGGGTTTCTGGAGATTCTTCCTAAGTGAAATATGGACAAGGGTACGCCGGATTACAGTGGACTCATCTTCGCATTCCTTTCCTTTCGAATACTCAGTCATGGCAGTATCAAGTAGATCATCGCTTACTGGTGTTTTTGGGATCTACGAGCATTGTGACCGGGATGACGAGCAAGCCTGGTTTCGACCGTTCGCGTAACGACGCGAAGTGCGTTCTCGCTCGGAAGAATGTCAGAACCAAATCGTTCTGCATACAGCCGAGTGAATTCAGCTCCATAGAGGACGATCTGCGAAGAATAGTACGCCCACAGCATGATCACGACAAGCGATCTCGCCTCACCGAATGCTGAGCCTATGGCACCGTTGCCCAGATACAACCCGATGAAAAGCTTTCCGATTGAAAACAAGAACGAGGTCACTGCAGCTCCTATGCACGCATCCTTCCATTTCACAGTTGCGGCCGGAACGAACTTGAACATGAGTGTGAACATGACGGTGATGCCTACAAATGATATTACGAAATCGAGGATGCTCACCATTCCCGCCAGGATAGAAAAGATGTTACTCAGAGAGTCGCTCATCGCTGCCATAACTGCGCTCAGAACGAGCGATACCACCAGAAGGAACCCGATTCCTGTTATCATGGCGAACGAAAGGAGCCGGCCCCGAAGGAATGCGCGAATCGTGCCTGTCGGTTTTTGCTGAACACGCCAGATGATATTGAGCGAATCACGCAGTTGTACGAACACCGCTGATGCGCCCAGCACAATCGTGACAACGCTGAAAATCGTTACCAGAACATTAGAGTCAGCTGTGTATGTCTTGGTGATTAGGCTTTGAACAAAGCTCGCTCCTTCAATTCCTATGAGTCCCCGAATTTGAGACACGAGATGACCGCTCGCCGCCTCCTGACCGAATAGGATACTTGTGAGCACGATCACCAGAATGAGTAGCGGCGACAGAGAAAATGCAGAATAAAACGCCAGCGCCGCACCTTGTGTTCCGACGTTGTCGGAATCCCAGGCAATGGCAGAATCCTTCAGCAAGAACCAGATGCTCTTCAGGCGAAGAGCTCTCATTACGACACCGGCACCCATCGATTCTTCTCCATGCTACGTCCACGCCTGGCAAGGTAAGGCCCGTTTGACCCCAAATAGTATACAAGCTAGTGCAAGGGGATCAAATCGGTCGAGAGATTGAAAAAGGAGTTAATCCTTCTTGGCGGGAAACGGGGCAGCGATGAAGGTGAGTGGATTCAATGACAAGTGTCGTAAGGCTTGGGTTACGGCAGCTCAAAAACAAAAGAGCAATAACCACGAGGTTTCGAGGGGGTACTGGAGAACAGCACACTCAAGACGGTGTGCTCTAAGGTTGTAATGTGGCGAAAACCAGTGCCCTCGGGCAGATTCGAACTGCCGACCTGCGGTTTAGGAATACGCAGGAGAACATTACGCCATAACGACTTACGACCATCACGCACACACCGGATACCACTTGTGATGCCACTCCGGCACACCAATATACCATGCTGGTAAGAGAGTCGCACCCGGGCTCATCTCAGGTTAAGCGAAGACTCACCCGAACCGAGACACGTCCAGGCCGACGGGGAGATTGGCAAGGTGGCTGTGGTGAACGGGCTGCATCACTACTACGTCCGCCAGGCCGCGTAGGAACCACTTAAGAGTTGATCGCTGCAATATTGTGTGCGCGGGGCGTGCGAAATCTATCTCCTCGCCGGGGAAAAATGCGACTCTTGGGGTTCATTCTGCGCACCCTAACCTCTTCCTGAATCGAGAACTCTCCCCCAGTTGCCTTTTCATCGCACGGCACATCGCACTCAATTCATGATCCACGGGGGCATTTTGACGCGGACAGAATATTGAAGAGGCACAGGGTACCCGACAGGGCGGCTGAGGGACATCGGAACCAACCCGGCAGAGATTCGTATACTAGGAAGCCCGCCAGGGGCGAAAACAGAGGTGTGTCAAAATGACTATCCACCGCTGAATGTCAGCTATTGAATAATTGGGTGATTCTCCTGAATGATGTATTTGCCAGGCACCCCATGACCTCTTTGGAATGACCGCCTCCGTGGAGGCCAAGTAGTGCCGGCTGTACATGTGTGGCATTTGCCACAGATGAACACGGATAAGGGATTAGGGTTCGCACGTGAACGCAGATGGGAGATGGACGCAGATGAACTCAGGAGATCGAAAAATACTGAACATATTCTTT
>Ga0105095_10001058_pt1 | contig 14093 bp, 11 predicted proteins | sample PPLLak2March2015_2_FD_79180 | JGI IMG/M metagenome (GOLD analysis project Ga0105095, IMG submission 79180) | Freshwater sediment microbial communities from Prairie Pothole Lake near Jamestown, North Dakota, USA - PPLs Lake P8 Core (3) Depth... | ecosystem: Environmental > Aquatic > Freshwater >... | reverse complement strand
TGTTCTATTTCATGCTGATCCGGCCGCAAATGAAGCGCGCCAAGGAACAGAAAAAAATGATCGAAGCGCTGCAAAAGGGCGACGAGGTCATCACCGCCGGCGGCCTGCTGGGCAAGATCACCAAGGTCGGCGAGCAATATGTGAGCCTGGAAATCGCCGACAACGTCACCATCCAAGTGCAGAAGCAAACCGTACAGACCCTGCTGCCCAAGGGCACGATCAAAGCCTAAGCTCATTCAACCCGCAATCCGGAAGCGACTTCCCCCATGAACCGTTACCCCCTTTGGAAATACATCGTTATCGCGGTGTCCTTGCTGCTCGGCGCGTTCTACACCTTGCCGAATTACTACGGCAACGAGCCGGCGGTGCAGATCTCCAGCGACAAGCCCTCGGTCAAGATCGACGTATCGAGCGTGCAAAGCGTGGAGAGCATCCTCAATCTCGGCAAGATTCCGTATCACAGCGTAAAGCTCGAGGGCAAGAATGTCAGCGTGCGTTTCAGCGATGTCGACATTCAGACCAAGGGCGCGACCGCTTTGCGCGAGCAATTGGGCGCGTCGTATACGGTGGCGCAGAACCTGTTGCCGCGCTCTCCGGCGTGGTTTTCCAGCCTGCATGCGCTGCCCATGTACCTGGGCCTGGACTTGCGCGGCGGCGTGCATTTCCTGTTGCAGATGGATACCAAGGCGGCGTTCGGCAAGGCCATGGAGCGTAACGCCAGCGATGTACGCAGCGCCCTGCGCGAGAAAAAAATTCCGTATGAGAGCGTTTCGCGCCAAGGCAACGAAGTCCGAATCGCCTTCCCGGATGCAGCAGCACGCAGCAAGGGCAAGGACGAGATTGCGGCGCGCATATCCGATCTGTTCCTGAAGGAAGTGCAGGACGGCAATGTGCCGGTGCTGATCGCCAGCCTGCGTCCGGAAGCCTTGAAGCAGCGCCAGGAACTCGATATCAAGCAAAACCTGACCACCTTGCGCAAGCGCGTGAACGAGCTGGGGGTGGCCGAGCCCATCATCCAGCAGCAGGGCGAGGGCCGGATCGTGGTGCAATTGCCCGGCATCCAGGACACGGCGCGCGCCAAGCAGATTCTGGGTCGCACCGCGACCTTGGAATTGCGCATGGCGGATTTCAGCGAGATCGAACTGGGCCAGGCCTTGAGCGGACAGGTGCCCTTGGGCTGGGATCTGCTGTATGAGCGCGACGGCGCGCCGGTATTGGTGCGCAAGAATATCGTGCTCACCGGCGAATACATCACAGAAGCCAGCGCCGGTTTCGACGATCGCGGCCAATCGGCCGTGCACATGACCCTGGATGCGCGCGGCGCGCGCATCTTCCAGCAGTTGACGCGCGAGAACATCAAGAAACGCATGGCCATCCTGCTGATCGAAAAAGGCCAGGCGGAAGTCATTACCGCGCCGGTGATCCAGGACGAGATCGGCGGCGGACGGGTGCAGATCACCGGCATGCGCAATGCCGAAGAGGCCAACGACGTGGCGTTGCTGCTGCGCGCCGGCGCCTTGGCGGCGCCGATGGAGATCATCGAGGAACGCACCGTCGGCCCCAGCCTGGGTAAGGACAATATCGAGCGCGGCTTCAATTCCACCCTGATCGGTTTTGCCTTGATTGCAATCTTCATGGTGGTGTATTACCGCGTGTTTGGCTTGATCGCGAGTGCCGCGCTGGGTGTGAACGTGCTGTTCCTGATTGGCATCTTGTCGGCCTTGCAGGCCACGCTGACCTTGCCCGGCATTGCCGGTATCGCGCTGACGGTGGGCATGGCGATCGACGCCAATGTGCTGATCTTCGAGCGTATCCGCGAGGAATTGCGCAACGGCAATTCACCGCAGGCGGCGATTCATGCCGGTTTCGACCGCGCCTGGGACACCATTTTCGACTCCAATATCACCACTTTGATCGCCGGCGTGTTCCTGTTCTGGCTCGGCTCGGGCCCGGTGCGCGGCTTCGCGGTGGTGTTGTGCATCGGCATCCTGACTTCCATGTTCAGCGCCGTCACCGTATCGCGCGGCATCGTCAACCTGACTTACGGCCGGTCGAAAAAATTGGCTGGGCTGTCGATTGGCCAAGTGATCATCAAATAGAGCGCGCACCAAGGAAAAATTATGGAATTCTTTCGCATCAAGAACGACATCCCTTTCATGAAATATGCCAAGGTGACCGGCTATTTCTCGGCCGCCACCTTTATCATCGCCATCGTGTTCCTGGTGTGGAAGGGGCTGAACCTGGGCGTGGACTTCACCGGCGGCACGGTGATGGAAGTGCGCTACCAACAGGCGGCTGAGATTCAGAGCATCCGCGAGCATTTGGCGGCGCACGGCTATCCCGAGGCCAGCGTGCAGAATTTCGGCCCATCGCAGGACGTATTGATCCGGCTGGCGGTCAAGCCGGGCGTGACCAGCGCCGCGTTGTCGGAGCAGGTGATGGCGGTGCTGCAACAGCAAAAACCGGATGTAAAGCTGCAACGCGTCGAATTCGTCGGGCCGCAGGTCGGCAAAGAACTGTTGGAAGACGGCTCGCTGGCGTTGCTCGCGGTGTCGGCGGGCATCGTGCTGTATCTCGCCTTACGCTTCGAATGGCGTTTCGCGGTCGGGGCGATCGTCGCCACTTTTCACGACGTGGTGATCATCGTCGGCATGTTCGCGGCGTTTCAGTGGGAATTCTCGCTGACGGTATTGGCGGCGCTGTTGGCAATCCTGGGCTACTCGGTGAACGACACGGTGGTGGTGTACGACCGGATCCGCGAGAACTTCCGCAAGATGCGCAAGGGCACGGTGCCGGAGATCATCGACAATGCCATCACCAACACCCTGTCGCGCACCGTGATCACGCATGTCACGACCCAGATCATGGTGTTCGCCATGCTGTTCCTGGGCGGCGAGATTTTGTATTACTTCTCCGTGGCGCTGACCATCGGCATCGTGGTCGGCACTTATTCCTCGGTGCTGGTGGCCAGCCCGATCGTGATGTGGCTGGGCGTATCGCGCGAGGATTTCATCAAGGTCGACAAGAAACCCGAGGCCGAGGTGCTGCCTTAAGCGCAGTATCAGTCCTTGAACCGCAGAGGCGCAGAGACGCCGAGAAATTCAAATGACGGCGTGTGATTCTGTGTTCCATCTGTGCGCAGTGTCAGCATTGAAAGCGAATACGCTTTTCCTCTGCGCCTCTGCGTCTCCGCGGTTAAGCAGTTTTTTCTAAGGTCAAGCAGAGCATTTTGGAACTCCTCACCCAATTCATCGACATCGTCCTGCATCTCGATCGGCATCTCGTACTGCTGATCGCGCAGTACGGCTATTGGGTCTATGGCATCCTGTTCCTGATCATCTTTTGCGAGACCGGGCTGGTGATCACGCCCTTCCTGCCGGGTGATTCGCTGCTGTTCGTGGTCGGCGCCTTGGCGGCCACCGGCGCGCTGGATGTGCAATGGGTGATCTTGCTGCTGATGGCGGCGGCGTTTTTAGGGGACAACACCAACTACTGGATCGGGCATTTTGTCGGCCCGCGGGTTTTCAAAAAAGAATCGCGCTGGTTGAATCGCGCCTATTTGAACAAGACCGAGGCGTTCTATGAAAAACATGGCGGCAAGACGGTGCTGTTGGCGCGCTTTCTGCCGATCCTGCGCACCTTCGCTCCGTTTGTGGCCGGCATCGGCCGCATGGCGTACGGCCGCTTCGTGCTGTTCAGCATTGCCGGCGCGGTGCTGTGGATCAATTCCCTGGTGCTGGCCGGGTACTTCTTCGGCAACATCCCGGTGATCAAGAACAACCTCACGCTGGTCATTCTCGGCATCATCGTGCTGTCGCTGCTGCCGGGGATGGTGCACTACGTGCGCGAGCGCGGAAGGGCGAGTGCTGAGGACTGAGTGCTGAGTGCTGAGTGTCGGGGTTTTACTCAGTCCTCAGTCCTCAGCACTCAGTCCTCGGACCACAGTCCTCAAATCATTTCACGCCCAACAATTCCACATCGAACACCAGAGTCGCATTGGGCGGAATCACGCCGCCCGCGCCGCGGCTGCCGTAGCCCATTTGCGGCGGGATGACCAGGGTGCGCTGGCCGCCGATCTTCATGCCGGCCACGCCTTCGTCCCAGCCGCGAATCACTTGTCCGGCCCCCAGGTTGAAGGTGAACGGATCGTTGCGATCGCGTGAGCTATCGAATTTTTTGCCTTTTTGGTCGGTGGCATTGCCGTCGTACAGCCAGCCGGTATAGTGCACGGTAACGCGTTGACCTGCCGTTGCGGCCGCGCCGTCGCCCGCTTGGTGGTCGGTGATGATCATGTCGACGCCGGCTTGGGCATGGGTGTGGCCCGGGGCGCCGCCCTCGTGGGCGCTGGCCATGTGCGGCATGGCGGCCAGCCCGAAGGCGGTCAGGTGGGTGAGGGTGCGAATCAGGGTTTTGCGCATGAGCGGCTCCGTGAAAAAATGGCTATCTTACCGATAAAGCGCACCCCGGCCAATGCGGCATGCGGGGACTCGAACAGTTTGTTGCAGGAACACACCTAGATGCGTCCAGGATGGGACATCGCGCAAGTGCAAGCAGCGCCGTTTTATGCAGCCTTGCGCCCGGCGTTGGCGCGTTTCGAGTGGCCGCCCGCGTGGCCGACGCTCGCGGACTATCAACGCCTGCTGGAGCGCGCGCCGCAGCCGCTGCTGACAGCCAGCGGCAAGCCGCTGCGCGTGGTGGAACAGGCGCAGGAAAAAGCGGCGGATTGGCGCCAAGGCTATGAGCCGCGCATCTATTTGCAGGGCGAGCTGCAAACGCGCCTGGAGAGCTGGCACGACTGTTTCAATTTGTTGGCCTGGATGAGTTTCCCCTTGGCCAAGGCGGCCTTGAATGCGCGTCAATTTGCGCTGCTCGCAGCGCGTGCCCGGCACGCTGCGCCCGCTGGGCCGCGCAGTCCCGGCCAGGATGCCTTGACGCAGTTCGACGAAAGCGGCGTGGTGCTGCTAAGCGTAGAGCCGATGCTTTCCGATCTGCTGCGCAATTTTCAGTGGAAGCAGCTGTTTTGGGAGCAGCGCGCGGCGGTCAAGGCCGGCATGCGCTGTTTGGTGTTTGGCCATGGCTTGATGGAACGCGCGCTCACGCCGTATCGCGGCATCACCGGCAAGGGCCTCATTTTGCCGGTCACGGCGCAATTGCTGGCGCAACCGCTGGCGCTGCAACTGGCCGAGGTGGATCGCCTGTTGGCGCAATACCTGAATGACGCGCAGCAACTACTGCATCCGCAGGACTTGGCGCCGGTGCCGCTGTTGGGGTTTCCGGGATTCACGCCGGACAACGAGAATGCAGCGTATTACGACGATCAGCGCTATTTTCGGCCGGGGCGCATGTCCAAACCCGCAAGCGCATCCATGCCGGGCGATCTGTAGCGCCGGCTTCCAGCCGGCAACAACAACGAGCAAAAGAACCTATCAACGGTGTTTGTTGCCGGCAAGGATGCCGGCGCTACAGGGCGGCGCAGGCTTATACCTGGAGGAAAAGCTAAATCTTGAACAGCGCGCCCTGGTCGGCTTGCGGCGTGGCGTGTTCGATGCGATTGCGGCCGCCGCGCTTGGACTTGTACAGCGCATCGTCGGCGGCCTTGATCAGCGCGTCGCCGCTTTGGATTTCCGGGTAGGCGGCGATGCCGCCGCTGGCGGTGGTGCAGAAATAGCTGTCGTGATAGGGATGGCGAATTTGCGCGAAATCCTGGCGGATGCGGTCGATGATGCGGAACGCCTGTTCGGCATTGGTGTGCGGCAAGCCGATCAAAAATTCCTCGCCGCCGTAGCGGCACAGGATGTCGTGCTTGCGCAGGCGCTGCTTCAGCAGCCAGGACAGGCTGCGGATCACTTGGTCGCCCACCGGATGGCCATAGGTGTCGTTGACCTGCTTGAAGTGGTCGATGTCCAGCATCGCCACGGATAAATCGCCGTGTTCGTGCGCCACGCTGGAGAGCACGGTATCCAGGGTGTTCTTGCCGCTGGTGTGATTCAGCAGGCCGGTCAGGCTGTCGTGGTACATGGAACGGCGCAGCGCGCGGTAGCGCTCGATCTTGCTCTTGATGATGGCGTTGAGAAAAATCGGGTTGAAGGGCTTGGTCAGAAAATGGTCGCCGCCCAGGCGCATGGCATCGACTTGCAAGGCGATATTGGTCTCGCCCGACAGGTACACGATGGGGATGCTCAGGAATTCATTGTGCTGGCGGATGACGCGCGCCGCTTCCACGCCGGTGCAGTTGGGCATGTACATGTCCATCAGGATCAAGTCCGGGTTGTACTGTTTCAGTGCGCTGAGCACCTCGCGCGGGTCGTGGATGGCGTGGGTGTCGATTTCGCTTTCCTGCAGCGTGCGCTGAATGAATACGCTGGCGGTCATGGAATCTTCCACGATCAGCACGCGGAAGGCTTCCTGGTCCTGCCGGTCGTCCAGTTCCAGGATTTGTGCCACGATGGCGTGGATCGGCGTGCCCTCCGGCAGGCACCAGTCGCAGCCGCTGCGCAGCGCTTGTTGCAGCTGGTCGAAATCGGAATGCGCGCCGAGGCAGATCAATTGCCCGACTGCGAATTGCTGCCGCAGTTCCTTGATGCGCGCCTGCCACTCGCCTTCCGACAGCGAGCTGATGTCCAGCAACAGCAGGGGATCGCTGCCGATGTTCGCGGGCAGAGTGTCGTTCCAGGTTAAAAATTTGACGGTCTTGCCGAAATAGCCGAGCTGCGTCAGCAGTTCTTTCCAGACGCCGCTGTCGTGACCGATGAGATAGATGCAGCGTGTCTGATGCGTGTCCTGCGCGATTTCGGGCTGCGGTTCGGTGCGCCGCTCGGCCAGGTTGTCGCTGGCCGACATATAGCTTTCGATCATGCGCGTGAGCGCGAGAATGCGCTCGTTGAGATCGTCCGCCGCCGCTTGCGGAATGGGGTGCTGCACTTCCTCGTTGAACAACACCAGGGCCACTTGCTCCAACTCGTGGCTGGCGTGGTGCAAGGCGGTAAAGCCCTTGTCGATCAGGAACTCGGTAAAGCTGTTGATCGACACCGCCAGCTCGACGAAATTCTCGAAGCTCGGCGCCGCTTGATAGCGCTGCCAATCGACTACCAGCGTCTGGCTTTTTTGCTTGAGCTCCGTGAAATAAAGCATTGGGTTTGCAGTTATTGGCTTCTAGGATAGCGCGATAGGGATATTAACGGCAGCATGCGGCATTTATTTAGTGTCATAATTCCCACACTATTCAACTTTTTCAGAGAGATATGAAGCCCTTTTCAGAATCCAGCGCGGAAAACCAGGAGCCGATCCTGGGAATTTTGCGCGAAGCCTTCGCCGGCGTGCGCCAAGTGCTGGAAATCGGCAGCGGCACCGGCCAGCACGCCGTGCATTTTGCGCGGCATTTGCCGCATTTAAACTGGCAAAGCAGTGAGTTGGCGCCGAATTTGCCCGGTGTTCGGCTGTGGCTGGAGGAGGCGGCCTTGCCCAATACCCCGCCGCCGCTCGAACTGGACGTGAATCGTCAGCCCTGGCCGGTCGCGCCGGTGGATGGCATGTTTACCGCCAATACCCTGCATATCGTTTCCTGGCCGGAGGTCGAGCGCCTGCTGCAAGGCGCGGGGCAAGTGCTGCTGCCGGGCGGGATACTGTGCATTTATGGCCCGTTCAACTATGGCGGAACCTATACCGCCCCGAGCAATGCGCGCTTCGATGCCTGGCTCAAAGCGCGCGACCCGGCCAGCGGCATCCGCGATGCCGAGGCTGTCTGCGCCCTGGCCGAGCAGCATGGCCTGCGCCTGGAAGTGGACCATGCCATGCCGGTGAATAACCGAACTCTGGTGCTGCGCAAGCTGGCGTAGACACGCTAAAGGCCGGGCGGATTCCGGCCGTTAATGCGCTGTATGAACAAGCCAATGGAATTACAGGACGGCGCGCCGGCCGCCACACAGGCCGGAAGTGTCGCCGAACTGGGCCACAAGCTCGCCTTCAGCCGCAAGCTGCAAGCCGTCGCCAACAAGATCCACGCCACGCGCAATATCGACGACATCCTGCTGGAGACCTGGGTCGAGATTTGCGCCTTGTTGGAGGCGGATCGCGTCACCGTCTACTGCATGAGCGAAGATGGCACCGCCATCGTCTCCAAGGTCAAGACCGGCTTGTCCGGCTTCAAGGATTTGTCCTTGCCGATTTCGTCCGCCAGCATCGCCGGTTATGTCGCGCGCAACAAGCAGGTGCTGAATATCGCCGATGTGTACGACGCGCAGGAATTGGCGCGCATCAGCCCGGACATCCGCTTCCTCAAGGATGTCGACCTGAAGACCGGCTATCACACCAAGCAAATGCTGGTGGCGCCGATCCTCAACGAAAGCCGCGAACTGCTCGGCGTGGTGCAGTTGATCAATTCGCTCAGCGGCCTGCCATTCCCGCGGCAGGCGGTGGAAGGCGCGGGCGAAGTGGCCAGGACCTTGGCGGTCGCCTTCGAATTGCGCCGCAGCCTGCATCCCGGCATCGCCACCAAATACGATCACCTGGTGCGCGAGAACCTGATTTCCGCCGATGAGATCAAGCTCGCGGCGCGCTCGGCGCGCAAGCAGGGCAAGCATCTGGAAGATGTGTTGCTGGACGAGTTCCAGGTTGCGACCGGCGATCTGGGACGCTCGCTGGCGGCGTTTTACCAAGTGCCGTACGAGCCTTTCAATCCGAATCGCGTCAAGCCGGTCGATCTGTTCAAGAACCTCAAGCACGATTTCGTGGCGAGCAACCTGTGGGTGCCGCTGGAGGAAACGCCGCAAGGACTGGTGATCCTAACGCCGGATCCGGAGCGGGTGAAAAGCACGCGCATTGCCAGCACCATCTTCCCCAAGCATGCGCTGATCTACAAGACCTGCATCTATCGCGAGTTCAAGCAGACCATCGACTTGTTCTTCGGCGAGATCGACAGCGGCGCCTCCATTGGCGATTTGCTATCCAACCTGGAAGAAGATGCGACAGAAGATGCGGCGGCCGACGATGAAAGCCTCAACATCGACAATGAGCTGGTGAAGCTGGTCAACAAGATCATTATCGAAGCCTACCAGCAGGGCGCCTCGGACATTCACATCGAGTCCGGCGTCGGCAAGGACGTCACGCAAGTGCGCTTTCGCCGCGATGGCTCGCTGGTGCCCTACATCGAAGTGCCGGCCAGCTACCGCAATGCGCTGGTGGCGCGGCTCAAGATCATGTGCGACCTGGATATCGCGGACAAGCGCCGGCCGCAGGACGGCAAGATCAAGTTCAAGAAATTCGGCGGCCTGGATATCGAGTTGCGCGTGGCCACCATCCCGACCGCGGGCGGCGTGGAAGACGTGGTGATGCGCATTCTCGCCTCCGGCGAGCCGATCGCCCTGGACAAGCTGGGCTTGAGCGCGCGCAATCTCGCCACCATCCAGAGCATCATCGCCAAGCCCTATGGCCTGTTCCTGGTGTGCGGCCCGACCGGTTCCGGCAAGACCACCACGCTGCATTCTGTGCTGAAGCACCTGAACACGCCAGAGACCAAGATATGGACCGCCGAAGACCCGGTCGAGATCACGCAAAAAGGCCTGCGCCAGGTGCAAGTGAATCCCAAGGCCGGACTCACCTTCGCCATGGCCATGCGCGCCTTTCTGCGCTGCGACCCGGACGTGATCATGGTGGGCGAGATGCGCGATGAGGAAACCGTGCGCACCGGCATCGAAGCCTCGCTCACCGGTCACCTGGTGCTGGCGACCTTGCACACCAACAGCGCGCCGGAGTCGATTATTCGCCTGCTGGACATGGGCATGGACCCGTTCAATTTTTCCGATGCGCTGCTCGGCATCCTGGCGCAGCGCCTGGCCAAGCGCCTGTGTCCGAAATGCAAAAAATCGCACGTGGCCGGCGCCGACGAGATCAAGGGCCTGCTGCAAGAGTATTGCCTGGAGCTGACCGGCCTGGATGACTGGAAGAGCAAGCCCAAGGCCATGATGGAAGCGCTGTACCAGGACTGGTTGAAACAATTCGCCGACGACCAGGGCCGGCTCGTGCTGTACGAGCCAGTCGGCTGCGATGCCTGCAACAACAGCGGCTACAAGGGCCGCCTCGGCTTGCACGAACTGTTGGTGGGCAGCGATACCATCAAGAAAAACATCCAGTCGCATGCACGCGTCGCCGAAATCCTCGCGACCGCATTGGCCGAAGGCATGCGCACCTTGAAGCAGGACGGCATCGAGCGCGTGTTGCAGGGCATAACCGATATCAAGCAAGTGCGCGCGGTATGCATCAAGTAGGCAGCCGACCAATTGCGGCAGTTTCGCGCGCGTTTTTGGTCACTCTGCGCGTCGCTAAGCAGCCTGGCGGGGATGGACGCAAATCCGGTGGCTGGCTACTGTAGCGCGCAAATACTTTCGGCGATTCAAACAGCTAGGCTGGAAATTCCGGGATAACCAAAATGTAAGGCGGGAGATGTCGCGCTTGGCATATGGATTGCAGCAATAACCCATGCAAGGGGCGCTCACACGTTGCTTGCATCGGGAATCTCTCCTCTCCTTGATCCGAGGTTTGCCGGGTGGCCTAGCTACCCGGCTTCTTTTTTTTACATGGCGCCATAAGTCTACTGCGCGTCACGATCTCGAACCTGCGATGCTCAGCGTACTATGCGTACGCTTGCGCTTCTCAATTCGACCTCGTGCCGCTCGCTACGACTTCTGGCGCCATGTTTAGTGGGCTGGTTTGCGGCGCTTGGCTTCCTCATACAAGGGCAGCACCTTGGGCAGTTGCGCTTCGATTTCCTGGATGCGGTTGCCCGGGTCGGGGTGGGTGCTCAACAATTCCGGCGGCGCACCGCCGGTTCCGGCCTGCATTTTGCGCCAGACGCTGATGGCGGCGCGCGGATCGTATCCGGCGCGCGCCATCAGTTCCAAACCGATGCGATCGGCCTCGCGTTCCTTCTCGCGCGAGAAGGGCAAGGTCAGCGCGACATGCGTGGCATTGCCGAGCAGGTTCGTGGTGCCCTGGTCCAGCTTCAGCGCGGTGGCGAGCACGGTCAGGCCCACTTGCTGCGCCACCGCCTCGGACATGGCCTCGCGCGTGTGCTCGCGCAAGGCATGGGCGATTTCGTGGCCCATGACCGAGGCGACTTCATTGTCGCTCAGCTTCAGGCCGTCCAGCAGCCCGGTATAAATCGCCATCTTGCCGCCGGCGGTGCAATAGGCGTTGATCTCCTTGCTGTTGATGACGTTGACTTCCCATTTCCAATCACGCGTATCCGGACGGAAGGCGCCGGCCTGCTCAATCAAGGCGCTGGCAATGGTGCGCACCCGCGCCGTTTGCTGCGGATTGGTATTCAGCGCGCCGGCGCGGCTGTATTTATCCTTCTCCTTGGCGTAGAACGCCGCGGCACCTTGTTCGGCCTGTTTCGAGGACACTAGCAGCAGTTGCCTGCGGTCCGCGCCCACCGCGCCGGATTGGGTGGTGCTGGCGCAGCCTACCGCCATCAAAGTGGCCAGCAGCAGCGCGGCGATGCGAAAGCACGTTTGATATTGAATCATGATGGATGTCCTTCGTAGTGTTTTACCATTTCACCAACTGCACGTCCGGCAAGGAACGCCCCAAAAAGCGCTCGCCGATGGTCTGGAAGCGCAGCGGTACATCGGTCACATGAAAATCATAACGCGGTTTGCTTTGACTCGGGTTGCCGATGCCTTGTTCCTTGAGCAACACGGCGGTGCGCTGCGCCATGGCCTGGGCCGAATCGATCAGGCGCACGTTCGGGCCAACCACATCTTGCAGCAGCGGTTTCAGCAGCGGATAGTGGGTGCAGCCCAGCACCAGGGTATCCACTTCCTGCGCCAGCACCGTCTTCAAATAATCCTGCGCCGTCAGGCGTGTCACCGCATGGTCCAGCCAGCCTTCTTCCACCAGGGGCACGAACAAGGCGCAGGCTTGCGAATACACGCGCACATTCGGGTCGCTGCGATGGATGGCCTGGGCATAGGCGTCGCTGTTGACGGTGGTGGGCGTACCGATGACGCCGATCTGCTGGTTGCGCGTCGCGGCCAGCGCGCCGATGGCGCCGGCGTCGATCACGTCCAGCACCGGCACCGGCGACAGCGCCTGCACCTTGTCCGCCGCCACCGCCGCCATGGTGTTGCAGGCGATGATCAACAGCTTGACCTGTTTTTCCAGCAGGAACTGCGCGATCTGCGTGGTGTAGTGGCCGATGGTCTCGACCGATTTCACGCCATACGGCACGCGCGCGGTATCGCCGAAATACACGATGTTCTCGAACGGCAGCCGCTCCATCAGCGCCCGCACCACGGTCAGGCCGCCGACGCCGGAATCGAAAACGCCGATGGGGGATTTGGGGTCTATTGGCATAGTGAAGAAAAACCTAGAGTAACCACGAATGAACACGAATTAACACGAATAAATTCAAAACCAAGCTTGTCTCACTGATGGCCGAAGCGGTGGTTTTATTCGTGTTCATTCGTGTTAATTCGTGGTTTCAAAAAAACAAGATTATATCAGCCCGCGCCATGCCGCCCGAGCGCCCAAGCCACGTGCTCGCGCACCAACTCGCAAGCATGATCGCGCCGCGTTTGCAGCGCGGCGATGACGGCGGGAGAAGTCGGCGCATTGCCTAGCGCCACGGCGATGTTGCGCAACCATTGCGCATGGCCGATGCGGCGGATGGCGCTGCCTTGTAGCTTGGAATCGAAATCGGTTTCGCTCCAGGCGAATAATGCGATCAAGCTCGCATCGTCCAAGCCCTGGCGCGGATGGAAATCGGGTTCATGCGTGGTCTGCGCGAACTTGTTCCAGGGGCAGACCAATTGGCAGTCGTCGCAGCCGTAGATGCGATTGCCGAGCAGCGGCCGCAGTTGTTCCGGGATGCTGCCTTTGAGCTCGATGGTGAGATAGGAAATGCAGCGCCGCGCATCGACCTGGTAGGGCGCGACGATGGCCTGGGTGGGGCAGATGTCGATGCAGGCCTGGCAGGTGCCGCAGTGGTTGTCGATCGGCGCGTCGATGGGCAAGTCCAGGTCGGTGTAGATTTCGCCCAGAAAAAACCACGAGCCGTGTTCGCGTTGCAGCAGCAAGGTGTGCTTGCCGCGCCAGCCCAGACCGGCCAGTTGCGCCAGTTCCACTTCCATCACCGGCGCGCTGTCGGTGTAAACGCGATGCTGAAACGGGCCGATGCTTTGCGTGATGCGCTCGGCCAGTTGTTGCAGCCGCTGGCGCATCAGCTTGTGATAATCGCGCCCCAGGGCGTAACGTGAAATAAAGGCGCTGTGCGGGTCGTGCATGACCTCCCAGCTATCGCGCGCTTGCGGTGGGCGATAATCGAGGCGGGCGCTGATGACACGCAGCGTGCCCGGTAGCAGTTGCGCCGGCCGTGTGCGTTTCGTGCCGTGTTTTGCCATATAATCCATCGCGCCATGTCTACCCGCTGCCAACCATTCCAACAAGCGTTGCTCTGCCTGCGGCAACTCCACGCCGGCGATGCCCACGGCTTGAAAACCGAGTTCTATTCCCCAGCTTTTAATTTCTGCGGCGAGTTGTTTCATGTGCATGCCGCGCATCATAACGGGCGTAATCACAAATGACACGCTTCTTACCGGATGAAGCTGCAACCCTCGCCTTTGGCGCGGAACTCGCGCGCGCTTTAGTGCCTGGATTGACGATTTATTTGGTTGGCGATTTGGGTGCGGGCAAAACTACCCTCACGCGTGGGGTTTTGCGCGGGTTGGGATATAGCGGAAAAGTCAAGAGCCCGACCTATACACTACTTGAACTTTATACAGTTTCGAGCTTATACTTGTATCACTTTGATTTTTATCGGTTCGCCGATCCGCAAGAATGGGTGGATGCGGGCTTCCGCGAGTACTTTAATGCGGATAGCGTGTGCATCGTGGAATGGCCGGAAAAAGCCGGCGAATTTCTCCCCGCACCGGACCTGCGAATTCAATTAGAAGCGCAACAAAGTGGACGCAGTCTCCATGTCCATGCAGAAACGGAGGCAGGCAAGCAATGTTTGGCGCGTTTAAATTCAGCAGCGAGTTCATAGCGTCGTTTGTCCGCATCGGTTTTCTTTTATTCGCATTTTCCGCACCTGCCTT
>Ga0105095_10001056_pt1 | contig 14103 bp, 11 predicted proteins | sample PPLLak2March2015_2_FD_79180 | JGI IMG/M metagenome (GOLD analysis project Ga0105095, IMG submission 79180) | Freshwater sediment microbial communities from Prairie Pothole Lake near Jamestown, North Dakota, USA - PPLs Lake P8 Core (3) Depth... | ecosystem: Environmental > Aquatic > Freshwater >... | reverse complement strand
GCCCCCCCGGGGCTCAGCGTGGTGATCAGAAACGGAATCCTCGAGCCCTCGAGGACCCTCACCAGCCGCCGCGCCGCCTCGCCGTAGCCCGCCACGATCACGTGATCGGCCCGCGGGGCTCCGGGTGACGGGAGAGGACCCGGAGGCTCCTGAGGCATCGACAGCGAAAGCGTGCGCTCGAGAGTCGAAGCGGAGCGGGCGCCGAGCGCGGTGAGAAACGGCGTCGCCACCATGAGAATCACCGTCGCCGCGATGAACGCCTGCGAGCCCTGCACCGGGTCCCCCGCGGGGGAGAGCCCCACCTCTCGTCCCGCGCGCTCGAGCACGAACGAGAACTCCCCCACCTGCGCCAGCATCATCCCGACCGCGCTCGCGAGGGGGAGCGGGTAGCCGAGGGCGACGACGCTCGCGGTCGTGGTCGCGACTTTGATCGCGAGAACGGCGGCGACGAACGCCAGAACCGAAGGGAGATGCAGGATCACGAAGCCGATGTCGAGAAGCATCCCCACGGAGACGAAGAACGTCGCGCTGAAGAGGATCTGGAGCGGCAGGATCTCCCCGAGGGCGTGCTCGGAAAAACTGCTCTCGCTCACCACCAGCCCCGCGAGGAACGCTCCCAGAGACAGGCTCACCCCGGCGAGGCTCGTGAGGTAAGCGGTGCCGAAGCAGACGGCGATGACGGTGAGAAGGAAGAGCTCGGGAGAGCAGGTCCGCGCCACGGCTTCGAGCATCGGGGGCATGAGCCGGCGCGCGACCAGAAGCGTGAGCGCGATGAGGGCCCCGGCCTTTCCGAGCGCGAGCAACACCGCGCCTGCGGAGCCGCCGGCGCCGGAGAGCATGGGGACGAGAAGGACCATCACGACGATCGCCAGATCCTGAAAGATGAGAAGGCCGAGCGCGACCTGTCCCCGGGGGGACGAGGTCTCGCCCCGCCCCTCGAGGAGCTTCAGGACGATCGCGGTGGAAGAGAGCGCCACGAGAAAGCCGGTGAATACGCCGGTCTTCCAGTCGACGCCGAAGATCGCGAGTAGTCCGGCAGTGGCGAGAGTCGCGAGCACCACCTGGAGCCCGCCGCCGCCGAAGATCAGCCTCTTTATGCGCGCGAGCTTCTCGAGGCTGAACTCGATGCCGATGGTGAAGAGCAGAAGGATGACACCCACCTCGGCGGCGGCGTCCACGATCTCCTGGTCCATCACCAGCGCGAGCCCGTGCGGACCGATGACGACTCCCGCGAGAAGAAAGCCGACGATGGGGACGAGCCCCAACCGGCTGCACACGAAGGCGATGAGCGCCCCGGCCACGATGAGAGTCACGACCTCGGGGAGAAACGCGGGGATCCCGGCGGCAAGGACGTGGACCATGTCGAGAGCGCGAGTTTAGCGCCGCGAGGGGGAGCGGTCCAAGCCGGGGTTTCTTCCCGTCGATCCCGGCGATCTCTCGCTCAGCGCGCGGCAATCGACTCGAGAGTGTCCGGACCGGCGTCGCTCGGCGCATGGACAGAAAAGTTGTCCGCTGTCGATTTGGGACGTATAAACCCGGCCTCCTGGGGGTGTCCCAATTCGCGTCGGTTCTGGCTCGCGACCTTCCCTGTTTCCGTGGATCGGCTGCTCGAGCGGCTTCCGTCGATCATGCGAGAGGCCCGCGCGGTGACGGCGCAGGACGTGCTTCACGCCCGGGTCTTGTACCGGCGTCCGCCGGGAAGCCGCAGCGCCGACAGCGACCCCGACGACTTCGTGGTCAACGCTCTCTTGGCGCAAGAGGGCGGCGCTCCCGACCCGAGCCGGATCCGCGTCGTTCGCCATTGAAACGCCGCCCGCAAGCCGCGCCGGACGCTTTCACTGGAACTTCGCCATCGTGAGCTCGATCTGTTTCCGATCCTGCTCGGAGAGCCGTCTCACGAAAGCGATGAGTCCCACCATCTCGTCTCCCTTGATATGGGGGCTGCTGGGCATATTGGGGTACCCGCGGATGACGCCTCCCATTTTCACCGTCTCCGCGATCATGTCGTCGGTGAGCCGCGCCATGTACTCCCCGTTGGAATGGTCGCGCGGCTTCGGGTTGAGACCCGCGGCCGAAGGGCCATCTCCCTTGCCCAGGGGCCCATGGCAGGGAACGCAGTTGAGCTTGTAGGTGTTCTGGCCAGACGCGAGAACGGTGTCGGTAATCTCGAATACCTTCGGGCCCTCGGGCTCGTCCGCCTTGGTCTCTCCTCCTCCGCCGCCGCAGGCGAAGAGCAGAAGCGTCGGCGCTGCGAGCATCAGCGTAATCTGTTTTGTTCTCATATCGTGTTACTCCGTCGAAGGGATGGGGGATGCCGTGGCGGTCTCGCCGTTCTCCCGCTCCGCCGGAAGGCTCCGCGGCCGCGGAATCCGGAACATCACGAGGGCGGCGAGGAGCGGAAGCGCCGTCCAGACCAGTAGCGAGGCGCAGAGCAGGAGCGCGGCTCCCCGCGCCCCGGCCGCGCCCATCAGAAATGCTCCCGCCGGCCCGAGGAGGTGGAGATCCGGCTCGAGCGCGAGGACCGCGAGGATGCGCGCGGCATCCACGGGATTCAGAAGCAGGAGCGAGACGAGGACTCCCGGCCCTAGGTCCGCGGTGAGGAGCGTCCCCATCAGCAGGAGGTCGTAGAGAAGAACGAACGCGAACCAGAGAAAGATGGCGCGTCCCTGCGCCTGGACGGCGCTCCGGCTCGAGACGGAGATGCACAGGCCGAGAGCGAGCATCGCCGCGACCAGAGTCGTCGCGATCGCGGGAAAGACCGTGAAGCGCAGGATGCCGCCGCCTCCCGCCATCGCGGCGACCGCGATCCACGCGGGGAGGAAGCCCGCGAGCGTCGCCAGGACGGCCGAAAGCGATAGCCCCAGATACTTTCCCAGCAGGAGGTCCCGGCGGGAGAGCGGCTGGGCGAGAAGGAAATCGAGAGTCCCCCGGTCGCGCTCCGAGGCGACGGCGGAGGCCCCCATGGTCAGGGCGACCAGAGGCGCGAGCAGAAGGCAGAAGTTGGTCAGGGTCGCCGTCGTCCGGCCGAAGCTCGCGAGGCTCATCCCGTGGGAGCTGTTCCAGGCGGCGTAGGCGGCCACGACGCCGACGACGGCGACGACCAGGGCGTAGCCCTGGAGCCACCGATGGCGGAGCGCGTCCCGGATTTCCTTACGCGCGAGCGTCCACATAGAGCCTGCTTTCGCCGGAAACCGCGACGACCCGGCCTTCCTCGACGGAGACCGCCCGGCTGGCCATGGCGAGAGGTACTCGCTGCGAGTGGGTGGAGAGCAGAATCGTCCTGCCCTCCGCCTGGAGCGCGACGAGCTTCGAAAGGAGGCGCTCCCGGCTCCCGGCATCGAGACTCGCCGTGGGCTCGTCCAGAAGAAGGACCTTCGGGTCTCCCAGGAGCGCGAGGGCAAAGGCGAGCTTCTGCCCCATTCCGCCCGAGAGGTCGCCCACTCGGGCGTCGAGGGCCGCTCCCAGCCGTACCTCCTCGAGAAGCTCCCGGGCGCTCTCGTACGACGCTCCTCGCAGCTCCGAGAAGAAGCGAAGAGTCTCGCGGACGGTGAGATCGTCGTAGAGTCCCCCGCTCTGGGGCATGTAGCCGATGCGGCGCCGCACTTCCCGACCGTTCGCGAGAGGGTCGAGTCCGTCGATTCGAATCGTGCCCTGGTAGGAAAGGATTCCGAGGAGGCAGCGCAGAAGGGTCGATTTGCCCGCGCCGTTCGCCCCGAGGAGGAGGAGCGTTTCGCCTCGCGCGACGTCGAGGCGGACGTCCTCGAGCGCCGTGACCCGGCCGAAGCGCTTCGTGAGGTTCTCGACGCGAATCATCGGAGGCCTCCCGCGGCCGAAGGCGGCGTCATCAGGGGAAACTCGTCGACGACCAGGGGCTCGGCGCGGAAGACGGGGAAGAGCCGCGACGCGGTCTCGAGAGCGAGGTGCGCGGGCGTGTAGACGAAGGCCCGCGCGAGGGGCTGACGCTTCAGGATCTCGTTCATCACCGCCTCGTAGCGGTAGGGGAGGTCGCCTACGCCGTCGCCGTCCCGGTCGTAGCCCTGGTAGCCGTCCCAGTAGTTGCCTCTGCCGTCCGAGGACCAGCGATTCGAGACCAGGGCCGCGCCTTCCGTCCGCACCACCGTCAAGTTGTTCTCGATGCGGTTGCCGGTGAATGTGAGACGGACGTTCGACTGGAGCGCGAGAGCGGTGTCGTTGCCGGAGAAGAGGTTCCCCCTGACGATCGCCTCGCGGTCCCTGCCCAGGGGAGTGGTGTCCGCGTACAGCCCGACGCGGTTCCGAAGGATGGCATTGTCCTCGAGCAGGAGCGCGTCGATGTCCTTGAGCAGGATGCCGTACGCAGTCGCGCCCTCCCGGTGGCCCTCGACGAGATTTCCCTTCATCGAGAGCTTCTGGGAGTACATGAGCGCGGCCCCGAGGAGATTTCCGCGCAGCCGGTTGCGCTCGAAGGAGACTCCCTTCGACGACATCGAATGAATCCCGTAGCGGGAGTCCTCGACCTCGTTGTCCAGAACCGTGGTGTCGTCGGCGAAAGAAAGATAGATGCCGTCCCGCGCGTGCGCGATGCGGTTTCCGACCACTCGTCCCTCCCTCTGGTACCAGAGGGAGATACCGTGACCGGGACGTTCCACGCCCCGCTCTCCCGGCACGATCTGATTCTCGCGCACCACGTTCGCCGAGCCCTGGGAGAGGTGGATTCCGAAGTACACGTCTTCGATTCGGTTCGACTCGATGAGGTGGCCGCTCCCGCTCGCCTTGATGCCCGCGGCTTCCTCGCTCACGTGGCGCCCGCTCCCGCGGATGTGAAACCCGCGCAGTACGACGCCGTCTCCTTCGATCTGGACGACGCTTCCCGAACCGCCGCCGTCGACGGTCGGCCAGTCGAGGCCGATGACTTCCATCGGTCCGCGGATGACGAGCGGCCCTTGGTGCACTCCGCCCCGAACGGTGAGGGTGCCGCCGGGAGGTGTCCTGGCGATTCTCTCCTTCAGCGAGACCTCGGCCCGCGCTTCCCTTGACGCGAGGAGGCAGAGCGCCAGGAGGGAAGCCGCGCGGGCGAGCCCCGCCAGCGCGGGCTTTCTTCCGATTCGGCCTCCCGCGTAGAGCGCGAGGGCGGCGCCGAGAAGGGCGAAGTAGCCCCAGCTCACCATCGCCGTGGTCTCGAAGTTCCCTATCTTGGAGACGCCGATGGCGTAAGGGGTGAAGGGCTCGACGCGGATGGGCGCCGCGGGCTTGAGGTTCTGCCCGAAATCCCGGAGCCAGAGCTGCAGATCGACGACGATGACGACGGCGGTCGCGAGGATCGCGAGGATCGCGAGCTGCCGCAGCCTTCGATGGAAGGGGGCGAGGAGGGCGGCGAGCCCGAGGCCCGCGAGCGCGTAGGCGAACAGACCCATCTCCGGAGCGGGAACGGTGTCGATCGCCTCCATTCCGATGTAGTGGTTGATGATGTTGATCTCGCGCAGGTCGCCTTCGATGCGGGTTCCGTAGGCCTTCAGGCGAAGGCTCGCGGGATACTGCGGGGCTTCGAGCTTCATCTTCCAGATCGGAAGGAAGTACGCGAGGGTGAGAAGCCCGATGGCGGCGAGCGAGAAGCCCATGCGAACGGGGAGCCGGCTCACTCGAAGCCTCCTTTCAGTTCGGGGAAGAGGAGAACGTCGCCCCGTCTTCCGGCCGCCTCACGGGTCGAGAACGCGACGATGCCGCCTCCCATGGGGGTCTCGATGGACTCCGATCGAACGAAGAAGCCCCCCTCGGCGTCGAGCCACTCGGAGGTCTCGTAGTCCTTGACCCAGACCCGCGCCCCTTCGGAGGGGAGCTCTCGAAGCAGACAACCCAGGTCGTCGAAAACGAGGGCGTCGCCCGCCTCGGTTCGATAGGCGGAGGCGAAGGCGAGATCGCTCACCAGCATCCCGCAGTGGGCGCAGGCGGTCTCGTCGAGGGTGACCGGAGGGGGGCCGGAGGCGGCGGAGCCGCAGGCGGAGAGCGAGAGCGAGGCGACGGCGAGAACCGTCCTCAGTCCTACCAGCATCGGCTTTCGTTCCATCGCCTCGCCCTCTCGCGATCAGCCCTCGACCACGATCCAGCCCTGCATCTCGAGATGGAGGGCGGAGCAGAACTCGGTGCAGTAGAAACTGTAGGAGCCGGGAGTATCCACCACGAACTCGACCGTCGTGGTCTCTCCGGCGTCGAGGCTCACGTTGACGTTCTTGGTGGGCACGGCGAAGCCGTGGGTGGCGTCGGGAGTCTGCTCGACGTTCGACAGATGGATGATCACCTTGTCGCCCTTTTTCGCCGCGATGACGTCGGGGTTGAACTGGCTCCTTATAACGCTCATCCAGACTTCGACGACCCCGTCCCGGCGCTCGATGCGGGATTCAGCGCCTCCGGCGATGGCGGAGTCACTCTTGGCCATTATCCCCGGGTCCGTCCCGAGCTCGTAGACGCGGAGCGGTTTCAGGACCTTGGTGGAGATGATCTGCGCGTAGTGCGGCTCACCCACGCCGATAGGGGCGTCCCGCAAGAGGGCCATCTTTTCGCCGGTGAGATCGATCAGCTGGAGGTTCTGGGGATGCAGCGGACCCACGTTGGTGAAGCGGTCGATGGACCACTTGTTGAGCGCGACCAGGTAGTTCCCATGAGGCTTCATGGTGTCGCCGTGGGCGGTCGCCAGGTGTCCGATGTTGTAGTGGACCGGGATCTTGTCGACGAGCTTGAACGCCTTGTCGCCTTCGTGGTACGGCGGGCCCAGGGACCACTTGGCGACGGCGCTCTCCAGGAACAGGCTGGTGTAGCCGTACCCCTCGTGGTCGTACTGGGTGTGGAGCGGTCCGGCGCCGACCTCGACCTGTCCCGCTACCACCGAATCGAACTTGAGGATGGGAATACCGTAGCGGTCTTTGCCCTCGAAGTCCTGCTTGGCGATCGCCTCTTCGATCTTCTCGATCGAATAGACGGTTACCCGGGGATCGAGCTTGCCGGCGACCGTGATATAGCTCCCGTTGGGCGCCACGTCGACGCCGTGCGGGCTCCGCGGCTCGGGCGCGAGGAAGAGAATCCCCTCGGCGATGGCGGTGTCGAGCGAGACCACCTTGATTCCGTTCACCACCTCCGCCTTGCCGGCGGCGACCGCCTCCTCCGCCTTCTTCCAGTTGACCATGTGCAGGAAGTCGAAGTCCTTCTCCGAGGCTCCGGCCTCGAGCGGGGGACGGCCGTAGTTGACGCCCCCGGTTGCCATCTCGGAGTTGTAGGAGTTCATGAAGCCCCAGCCGTAGCTCGGGCCCTTGCCCGCGTCGGCGAGGTCCTGGGTGTAGGGAGGTAGCTCGATCTGGAAGCTCTCGTCGAGGAGGATCCGCCCGTTCTGCTGGTCGATCCGGAGCCAGGTGGAGTAGCCGCGATAGAGGTCGGGGTAGTGCTCGAGGTGGTCCTCGATCTTGACGCTCGTGCCCACCTTCGGGTTCCAGCCCTTGGGGGCGGGGACCTTGGAGGAAACGTGCACGTACCGGGTGTCCGGGGTCGCGAAGACTCCGCCGTGGGAGGTCATCAGGTTCGGAATCTGGACGACCTGCTTGGTGCGGAAGTCCGTGAGGTCGATCATCGCTATCCGTCCGTTGGCCCGGTCGTTGATGTAGAGCCAGCGGCCGTCGTAGTCACCGTCGGTCTCGCTGAGCGCGGGGTGATGGGTGTCGCCCCATTTCAGGGTCTCGTTGCCGATGCTTCCCCCCGCGATCGCGTTCTCCGACCAGTCCGCGCCGTACCCGTATCCCTGCCAGGACTCGGGAGTGAAGACGGCGATGGACTTGAGCAGGCGCATCGAGGGGAGTCCGACGGCGAAGACCTGCCCCGAGTGCCCGCCGGAGGCGAAGAGGATGTAGTCGTCGAGCTTTCCCGGTGGAACGAAACTCTTGATCGCCCGGGCCGCGTCCTCCGGGCTCATGTCTCTTTCTGCGGCCAGTGCCACGAGCTCTCCCTGTCCTCCTCCACCGCATGCCGCGGCGAGGAGCGAGAGCCCGAGAGCGAAAAGGGTCCAATGGGTTCGGAGTGGCTGTCGCTTCGTCATGAACTGCTCCTTGATCACGTTCGTGATCTCTGGAGTCAGGCTAACGAAGGATGCGGCGGCGGCCTATGACTGGCGTCATACGGGGGGAGAGGACCGTATGATCTTTGTCATACGGCTCGGGATCTCATGCGGTGCTGAGGGTCTCGAGCGCTCCGAAGTCCTTCACGAGGAAGCCGTCCTCGCGGGTCTCGACCAGGCCGTCTTTCCCCCAGCGGCTCATGATGCGGATGCTCGTCTCGATCGTCGTGCCGGTGAAATCCGAGAGCTCCTGGCGCGACAGACGGAGGGGCACGAGAACCCCAATTTCCTCCTGCCGGCCGAGATCCTCCGCGAGCCTCAAGAACAGGCGGGCGAAGCGCGACTCGACGGTTCCGCCCGCGAGCTCGGGGAAGCGATGGTTGAACTCCATGAGGCGGTGGGTCATGGCTCCGAGCAACCTGCGAACGAGATCCGGGTGCTTTTGCAGGAGATCGAAGTAGGCCCGGGAGGGAATGCGGATGAGCACCGAGTCCTCGAATGCCATGGCCGACGCCGGGAAAGGAACGGCCTCGTAGACGGCCACGGCTCCCACCGGCGCCCCGGGACCGAGAATCGCGAGGATGATCTCCTTGCCGCTCGGGGTGATTTTGAAGACCTTCACTTTGCCGCGAGCGACGGTGTAGAGGTGCTCGGCGCGATCGCCTTCCGCGAAGATGATCTGGCCCTTCGGATAGAGCTTCGTCTGCCCGATGCCGGCGAACAGATGGCGATCCTCGTCGGAAAGCTCGCGGAAAACAGGGGTCTCTCTAAGGATCTCCGCGGCGCTCGATGCCATCGGCCTATTGTACGGTGCTTCTGTGGTTTCCGGCCACGAGAGTATCGGGTGGGGGCGCTACCGGCGGTCGATCCGCTCGTAGACCGGCGCCTTGCCGGTGACGCTCACTCTCCAGAGCAGTCTTCGCGTCTCCGGAGTGGTCGCCCGGTCCTGGAGCGTCGCCATGTGAAGGGTCGAGTAGGTGTCCCAGGCGGCGACGTCGCCGATGTCGTAATCGTATTGCGTCACGAACCGCGCTTGCGTCGCATGCGCCTTCAACTCGTCGAGGAGCTCCACCGCCTCGTCCTTGGGCATTCCCACGATACCGAACGAGCTTCCCGCGACCCCGTACAGGCTCTTTCGTCCGGTTACGGGATGGCGCTGCACCAGCGGGTGAAAGACGTTCGTGACCCGCTTCTTCTGCTCGGGCGTGAGCCGCTCCGCCGACGTTCTCGAGTTCTCGTCCATGTCGGCCCGGTTCCCGTAGTGGTGGAGCACGACCATACCCTCGATGCGCTCCTTCATCGCGGCGGGAAGAGCGTCATAGGCGGCGAACATGTCCGCGAAATGCGTCGGACATCCACCGCGCGGGCGCTCGAGCGAATAGACGATGGTGGCGCTGTTCGGCGGATCTCGATAGGCGACGTCGGTGTGCCAGAACGCCGCTCCCTCGAAGACGCCGATCGGCTTTTCGTTCTCGAAGACGTTCGACAGCATGAGAATCGCCGGGTGGCCGCGCATGCGCAAGTGGTCGAGAAAGTGCGGGTCCTGCCGCCCGAAGTACTTCGTGAGCCGATCGAACTCCTCGAACTCCAGCGACTGGTTCTTCACCACGATGAGCTGGTGCTGGTGAAACAAGTCGAAAAGCTCGCGCTCGGTTACCTCGTCGAGCGGCTTCGAGAGATCGATGCCCGAGATCTCTACTCCGAAGACTCCCGGCAGGCGTTGTACAGACAACATGTGGACTCCGTGGGGCTGGCTCCGATCGCCCCTGCGCGAAGGCAGTTTATTACAGTTGCGCTCGGCCGCTGAAGCGTTCAGCCGCGGATGTAGTTCTTCTGGAACGCCTCGATCGCGGGAAGGAGATCCTGCGGGTCGCGGAGAGTTCCCTGGAAGAGGTCGCCGTGCTTCGCGAGTCTCGCGGGCATGGTCTTGATGTTGAAGCGCACCGGGTCGAGGTCGGTCTCGAGCTCGTCCCAGTCCAGGGGAGTCGATACCGGCGCTCCCGGACGCGGCCGGGCCACGTAGGCGGGAACCACGGTCTGCCCCCTCCGGTTCTGCCCGAAATCCACGTACACCCGCGAGCCTCTCCGGCTCACGGCCCGCTCGACGGTCGCGATGTCCTTGTGCTCGATAGCGACGTGGGTCGCGACCGCCTCGCAGAAACCGCTCGTCTGGCCGTAGCTGTAGCCGGGCTTCACCGGAACGAACACGTGGAGTCCGGTGGCGCCGGAAGTCTTCAAGTACGGCCTGAGGCCGATCCCCCGAAGCACTTTTCCCACGGCGCGCGCGATCTTCACGACGTCGCCGAAAGGGGCCTTCTTGGCGTCGAGATCGAAGACCACCCAGTCGGGCGTGTCGCGAGTCGTCCTTCGGGAGAGCCACGGGTGGAGGTCTATGCTCGCGAGGTTCACCATCCAGATCAGCGTGTCGCGGTCGTTACAGATGATGTAGCGGATGGCCTCGCCGTCGGATTCGATGCTCTCGGTCACGACCCAGTCGGGTGTGTGGTCGGGGGCGTCTTTCTGGTAGAACGACTTCCCCTCGATCCCGTCGGGGTAGCGGAGCATGTGGACCGGTCTCTCGTGGAGGTAGGGGAGGAGGGTCTCCGCGATCTGATCGTAGTACCGGAGAAGGTCCCCCTTGGTGTACCCTTCGCGGGGCCAGAACACTTTGTCGAGGTTGCTGAGCTGGATCTTGCGGGCCCCCGACTTCCGGGCGCGCAGGGCGTCGGAGAGATCCTGGCTCTTCGAATGGGAAGGAGCCTCCGCCGGAATACGGCACCAGTCGGGTGATGGCCCGGCGACATAGGGGCTCGAGCCGAGCTTTCCGAGTACCGCGGGAAGCCCGGCGGCGGCGGTCACTGAATGGAGCTCCTCGCCTCGAACCTGCACGTGATCCACGAAGAGGATGTGCGGGAGCTTCGGCAGCACCGTCGAGAGAATCTCCTTGCGATCGAGAAGCGAGAGAGGCCCCACGTCCCACTCTTCGAAGTAGAGCAGATCGAACGCGTAGAAGACGACGGGGTCGGGGGATGCGCCCGAAAGCCGCGCTTCGAGCTTCTCGCGCGAGGGCCTCTGCGAGGAATCGACCGCCACCAGAACCCCGTCGAACCAGGCGTTCTCGGCCCGGAGGGCGAGCGCCTCCTTCACGATCGCCGGCACGCGGTCCGAAAGATCCTCGCCGCTCTTCGACAGGACCTGGACCCGGTCGCCCTCTTTGCGGAGCCCGACCCGACGTCCCTCGAACTCCACCTCGAAAATCCACGCCGGGTCGGAGAACGGCGCGCGCTCGACTCCGCTCCGCATCGGCTCGATGCTCTCGGGGAGTGGAGCTTCGATCGCTTTGTCGAGATCGAAGAACGGCGCCTTCTCCGTTTCGTCGCGAGCGTAGCGGTCGCGGGCCTTGAACAGGATCCACTGGTCTTTCTCCGAGCGGGTCTTCACCAGATGCCATTCCCCCCGGAGCTTTCTTCCGCGAAGACGGATCTCGAGCTTTCCCTCCTCGATCGCTTTCGGTCCGTCGCCCTCTTTCAGGAGATCGTAGCGGCCGCGGTCCCAGATGGTCATCGTGCCGCCGCCGTACTCTCCTCTGGGAATCACTCCCGAGAAGGTCTCGTACATCAATGGATGGTCCTCGGTGTGGACGGCGAGGTGCTTGTCCTTCGGATCGTAGGAGAATCCGCGGGGCACCGCCCAGGACTTGAGGACTCCTTCCATCTCCAGGCGAAGGTCGTAGTGGAGATTCCGGGCCTCGTGGCGGTGGACGACGAACGTCCGGGTTCCGCGCTCGGTCGCGGCGTCGGGGGGCGGCTCGGGAGTTCGCTCGAAGTCCCGCTTCTCGCGGTAGGCGTCGATCGATTTCGACGTCTTGGCCACGGAACCCGATGCGCTCTTACTGCTGCTGTTGCTGCTGTTGCTGCTGTTGGCGCCGCTGCTGTTGCTGTTGCTGCTGCTGGTTCATGCCCGGCGGAATCGGGATCGGGCGGCCGAAGGGGTCGGTGAAGGGATACGTCGCCGGCGGGGTGTTCGCAGGGTCCTGCTCCTGGAACTGCTGCGGCTGGTTGAAGCCCTGAGCTCCCTGGGTGCGCTGGTTCCTCTGGGGAAGCCCGGGGGTGAAGTTGCTCCTCGGGAACGATTGCGCCGGCGGGAGGAAGTCCGGCAGGGGCGAGCTTCCCGGCGGCGCGAAGGCTTCCGGATCCTCGACTACACCGAACTCGTCGGGATTCGCCATGTCTTCCGGGGGCATGTCGAGGCCGGGATCCGCGGCGTCTCCGAGCTCCATCCCCTCCATGCCCTCTTCGAACGACTCCGGCGGGAGCTCTTCGAAAGCCTCCTCGGGCTCCTCCGGGACCACCGGCCCTCGCGCCGGACCCGCCGATCGTGCGGGGCCGCCGCCGCCCGCGCCCACGAAGATCTTCGCGACCCGCTCCCAGTCGTACGCGTCCATCATGACGATGTAGTTGACGCCAACCCCCTCCAGAAGGCGCGATACCGCCATCGAGACCGGAAGGCCGGAGAGGTTCGCGGTGAGCCGCTTCGACTTCACCTCATCCTCGAGCGTCAGCTCGATTCCCGTCGCCCCCTCGATTCTCTCGAACACGTTCGAGAGCGGGGCGTCCTTGCACTGGATAGTGACGAGACCGTTCAGGTAGGTGACGTCGACCGATTGCGCCCAGAGAGAAGGTGACGCGAGCAGGAGGGCCGCCCCCAGAGAAGCAATAAGCGCGTTTCTCACGGTGGAGCTCCTTTGGATGAGTTCAAGCCCCACGCTAGCACCCTTGTTATGGACTGTCAAAGCGCGCTCCTAGGGTCGGGCGGCCCGGCGGTACGCTTCGAGCGTTCCCCTCGCGGTCTCGCTCCAATCGAACCGCTCCGCCCGGGAAGGTCCCGCCGCGCGCAGCCTTGCTCGAAGGTCGGTGTCGGTCACGATTCTCTCGATTCCCTCCGCGAGCGCCGTCTCGTCCTCGGGCTCGACCCAGAGAACTGCGTCTCCTCCCACTTCCGGAAGAGCGCCCCGGGGTGAGGCGAGGACGGGAGTGCCGCAAGCCATGGCCTCGAGCACCGGGATCCCGAAGCCCTCGGCGAGCGAGGGATAGGTTACGGCCTCCGCGAGGTTGTAGAGAGCCGGGAGGTCCGCGTCGGGAACCGCGCCCAGGAACACGACCGAAGCTTCGGCCTGCCGCTCCGCCTCCTGGAATACCTCCCGGGAGCGGAAGTCTTCCGGACCGGCGACGGCGAGGCGGAGACCTCCCCCGAGCCTCTCTCGTGCGCGGGAGAACGCGCGGATCAGGCGGGGCAGGTTCTTTCGCGGCTCGATGCGCCCCACGAAGAGGATGAAAGGCCCGTCGAGACGGTACCGCTCCCGGATTCCAGCGGGCTCGGTTCCCAGAGGCCGGAAAACTTCTCGATCGACGCCGTTCGGGGTCACGAGGACTTTCTCCGGTGGAAGTCGATAGCGCTCGACGATCGCCCGCCGGGAGAACTCGGAGACGGTGAGCACCACCGCGGCCCGCCGCGCCGTGCGGCGGATGAGCCCGACCGATCGCGCCGAGAACGCGCCTTCGAAGAGCTCCGGATGGGTCTCGAAGAGGATGTCGTGAATGGTGACGACGTCGGGGACGAAGGAGAAAGGCGGGGCTACGTACTGCGAGTGCAGGACCGAGAGGCGGTCGCGCAGAGCGAGCGCGGGAGCCACGAACGGGAGCCGAACGCGCGCGGAGCCGGGGAACACCCGTCGATGCTCGATCCCCGCCGCCGGGAGAAGGGCAGAGGTCTCTTCGGGGCGGAAGCTGTAGACGACGAGCTCGTCGCTCGAGAGGAGTGCGCGCGAGAGCGCCTTGATGAGCTCGAGGAGATAGGTCCGGCTTCCTTGCGGCTTCCCGTTGACGTGATGGGCATCGATCCCGATGCGCATGCGGATAGAGGGTGTCAATCCGGCTGACGACGCTGGCGCGGCTGAGGCTGCGTTCCCGGCGGAGTGCCGAATCCCGGCTGACCGAAACCCTCCTGCCCCGGATTCTCGAACCCGGATT
>Ga0105095_10001052_pt1 | contig 14125 bp, 13 predicted proteins | sample PPLLak2March2015_2_FD_79180 | JGI IMG/M metagenome (GOLD analysis project Ga0105095, IMG submission 79180) | Freshwater sediment microbial communities from Prairie Pothole Lake near Jamestown, North Dakota, USA - PPLs Lake P8 Core (3) Depth... | ecosystem: Environmental > Aquatic > Freshwater >... | reverse complement strand
TCATTGAATCTACCTGACTTTTGTGCTTCTAATGCTTTTTGATAAGACTTAATTGCAAATTCGTCTAACTGCTGGCGGGTAAATGAAAAGTCTTTAGCACAAGATTCAGCACAACTTCCCATATGGATATCATTATAAACATCCCATAGCCCATCTTTTATCAAGGAGTCCACAATTTCACCATTTCCAAGGCGATATCCGTTGCGAGCTTTTGAGAGGATATAGGGAGCATTAGTCATACTCTCCTGGCCACCGGCAATAATAATTTCAGCATCATTATTAACAATTGCTTGATGAGCAAGCATTACAGCCTTTAATCCACTGCCGCACATTTTATTTATCGTAAGGCATTCTGTTTTATCTGGAAGACCAGCAAATAAAGCTGCTTGCCGAGCAGGCGCTTGCCCTTGTCCAGCGGTAAGAACATTCCCGAAAATTACTTCATCAATTAAGTTCATATCAATTTTTGATTCTTCAATTACAGCTTTAATAGCAAAGCTACCTAATTGAGCCGCACTAAATGAGGATAAAGAACCGCTTAAAGAACCAATAGGTGTTCTTTTACCATTTGTAATAACAACTTTGGTCATTTTTTATCTCAAATATTTAATTGAAATTTAAAATAAAATTACACAAAATATTAATAAGATTCAGTGCAAGCATTAATTGTATCAAGAAAGAGATATTCTACTTTTTTAGAGCGGTTAAGGAACTTAGTTCGAAGATTAGATTTATTGCAATCAAATTTAGGTTGATATTATTTTGAATAATAGATGAAAGATTATCAAGCTTAAAGACGATATCATTCAAATTGACATCCGGAAAACGTTTGTTAAATTTCTCTAAAGTTTCTTGATATCTTTTGAAGAAATACTCTCCTGAATTAAACCTAAATTTTTGTAAATCGTTTATCCAAATAATAATCATTTGAATAAGCAGTCTTATGGATTCCGGATCATTATCGGATAAAAATGTTGAAATTTCATTTAACGCTGAATGATATTTTTTCCCCAATGAATACCGGAGGATCAAAATTGTTTTTTCCCGCAACAGTTCAAAATCATGCTGCAGAAAACTAAGAGCAGTGTTTACAGAACCTCCGGCAAATGGAGCAATTTCTTCTGCAACCTCTTCATCTTCATTAAAATAAAGAGTTAGTATTTTTTTAATATCTTCATTGCTTAATGGTTGAAAATTAACAACCCAGCAACGCGAGCGAATAGTCTCTCTCAGTAAAGATGGAAATGGAGTGGACAATATAAAAACAACGCCTTCGGGAGGTTCTTCCAAATTTTTTAAAAGAGCATTTTGAGATGCTTCATTCATTAAATGAGCATCAGAAATAAGAATTACTCTAAACTTAATATCACTATAATCAAGAAATAAAAATTTTTTTATATCCCGAATGCTATTAATTTTAATTGTGTTAGCTTTAGGGAGAAAGATTTTATAGTAAGGATTTGCAATCTTTTTATCTAATTCATCTTTTAATATTTGAATATCTTCAAGTGAAAGCTTTTCGATTGGTCCGCTTTCATCGGTTTCATTCTTACCACGAGGCAGAGGAATAATATATTTAATATATGGTTCAGTTAAACTTGCAATTGAATTATTTATTTGAAAAATATTTCCTGAAGAAAAAAATGAATTTAAAGCTTGAGCAAATCTTAAAGCTGTGAATTCTTTTCCTAATCCTGATGGACCTTGAAATAAAAATGCGTGGGGGATTTTTATTGATTTAAGTAGGTTTGTTAGAATTTCTTTTGCTTGATTCTGCCCATAAATACCTTTCCAAATATCGTTCATAAAAAGGACATCAATGTGCCTAACAAGGTTAAATTAATAATCGTCTTCATTATAAAAGAAATCTTCATCAGAGGGATAATCCGGCCAGATGTCTTCAATTGATTCGTATGGTTCGTCAGAGTCTTCCAATTCTAAAAGATTTTCAATAACTTCGTAAGGAGCTCCAATTCGATCAGCATAATCTATCAACTCTTCTTTAGTTGCCGGCCATGGTGCATCATCAAGGTAAGAAGCCAATTCAACTGTCCAAATCATTTATTAAACTCCAAACTTTATTTATTCTTCAAGGTAAAGAAATTGAAATCGTCAAAGAAAAAATCTTTCGGGTTTTGTTTAATTCCATTATGCTGTACTTCATAATGTAAATGAGGGCCAGTTGTTAGACCTGAACTCCCCGTTTTGGCAATTAAATCTCCCCGAACAATTTTCTGTTTTAATTTTACATTTGAACTTGATAAGTGTGCATAAATAGTTCTATATCCGAAACCATGTTCGATTTCAACAGTCAAACCGTAGCCACCGTCGTAACCAATAAAATCAACTATCCCATTACCTGCAGCATATACTGGAGTACCATTATTAGTAATAATATCAATACCATCGTGCATTTTTTTAATATTAAGTATGGGATGCAATCTAATCCCGAAACCATGTAGTGCCACTTCTCCTGTGCAAGGTTTTATTGCCGGTATGGATGCATAGAGTTTTTGATTCTCTTCTAACTTTTCAGAGATTTCGAGAAACTGTGATTTCTCGAAGCTTATTTTTTTTGAAACCTCTTCAACTAAAGAAAATGCTTTTTTTAATTTTAAATCAGATTCATTATTAAAGAAGTCTAACATGTTATTGAAAGAACCACCTCCGACACCTAAAAGTTTTTCTTCTTCAGTTAAAGGTTCCAGATTAGCTGACAATCTAAGATTATTATTTTCTTTAGTTAAACTGTCTATCTCTATATTTAATGTATGATATAAAGAAATAACTTCATCCAATTTTTTCTTTAATAATTCATTTTCATTTTTAATCTGAGAATAGTCTTTTACAGTACCAAAAATGGAACTAGTTAACCGATATCCTCCATAAATTATTGAACTAAGGAATAAAAAAACCAAAATGAAATAAGTGAAAAGTTTGGCTTTATAGTTCTTTATTTCAATAAATTGAAGTCTTGATTTAGAGAAATAGTATAGTTTTTTCATAAATAGCGTGTGAATGTAAAAAAATAAGGGACATTTGTCAAGCCTGGTTAATTTAATTATTCAAAATCATGTTCAAAATAGTCAACTCCTCGTAAATCCTCACTCTTTTTTCGCATAAGTTTATCTTTTAATCTCTCTTCAAATATTTTAGCTGTATCGTAACCATAATGCTTCAACAGATAATTTAAGCTAATTACTTCGGAAATCACTGTAATATTTTTGCCAGGCAGAATTGGTAATTTAACATAGGGCATTTCAACATCTGAAATGGTAACAAAACTTTCATCCAGCCCAGTTCGTGTATATTCGGCATTATCATCCCAAACTTCAAGTTCAACAACTAATTCAAGTCTTTTCTGAAAACGAATTGCCCTAATTCCAAACATCCTTTCAACATCAATTATACCCAAACCTCTAATCTCCATATAATGCTTACCAATTTGCGTTCCAGAACCGATTAAAAGCCCCTCTCCTTTTTTAGTGAGTATAATTAAATCATCTGCAACAAGCCGGTGTCCCCTTTCGACTAAATCTAAGGCGACTTCACTTTTACCAATGCCAGATTTGCCGACAAAAAGGACGCCGACACCATAAACGTCAACAAAGGATCCGTGTATTGAAATTCTTGAGGCAAATTGATCATCTAAAAAATCACTTACTAAAAAAACCAACTTCGTTGTAGAAAAAGGAGTCCCAAATACAGGAATATTATATTTATTTGCAAGTTCAATTAAAAGAGGAAAGGGCTGGTTATTATCGGTTAGTATTATACAAGGAATATTGAATTGAAAAATTCTATCGATAGTATCTCTTTTCGTTTTATCATCTAATTGTGATAAATACTTCATCTCGGTATTTCCAAAAACCTGGATCCTTGAATAAGAAAATAGATCGACAAACCCGGCTAAAGCTAAACCAGGCCTATGTAAATTTTGCTCATAAATTTTTTTATCGAAACCCGAATCGTTGGACAAAAGTTTTAATTTAAACCGTTTACATGAATTCTCGAAAAAAAATCCGACTGTTATATATTCTTTTCGTGAAATTGATTTTTGTGTTATTTTTATCATTTAACACGCCCAGCTCTTTTAGTTTTTAATTTTCTCAATTGACGCGATATTTTTTCAATAGCAGCATTAACTGATTTCTTATATTCATCGGAAGTTTCTGTAGCCTTAAGAGTTTTCCCTGGAATTTGAAGTACAACCTCAGCAGTTTTTATACTATCCTTATTATTCTGATAACTTAAAATGACAAACGCATTTAAAATACTATCGTTATATTTTTCTAAAGAAATAACCTCCGCTTGAATATATTCTTTTAAAGTATCTCTCGCCTTAAATTTACGGGAAGTAATTGAGACGTTCATCTTTTCCTCCTTTAGTTATGATTTTGGATGAGCTTTTTTATATGTAGCTTTTAATCTTTCAATACTAACATGAGTGTAAATCTGTGTTGTGGAAAGATTCTCATGTCCTAAAATCTCTTTTACGGCTTTTAAATCAGCTCCTCTATCTAGCATATGCGTTGCTGCACTGTGTCTAAGTATATGAGGGCTTTTCTTTTTTATATCCGTTACTTTTGATAAATACTTATTCACGACTCTGTGAACAAATCGAGGATATATCCTCTCCCCTTTTCTATTAGTTAGAAACGGCTCTTTTGCAGTAGTAAAATTTTTTATTTTAATATATTCATTTATTACTGGGATAGATTTATCTCCTATCGGCACTAATCTTACTTTGTTCCCTTTTCCTAAAACACGAACTGTTTTTCCTTTTATATCGACATCACCATAGTTTAAGCCGCACAATTCCGAAACACGAAGGGCGCAGCCATAAAGTATTTCAAAGATAGATTTTATTAATTCTTTATCTTTATCCGTTTCATCTACAAGCTGATAGATTTTTAGAATCGATTCTGTAGAAGTTATGGATGGAAGCTTTTTTGCAGCCTTGGGGTTTGCTATAAATACGGAAGGATTTATATCAATATAGTTGTGTATAAATGCATACTTAAACATTCCCCTAATAGTGGCGAGCTTCCTGGAGATAGATTTTTTATCAAGCCCCGATTCACTTAAAAACATAAGAAATGATTTGAGAAGTTTTTCAGAGATATTGGCTAAATCATTTTTCGAATGATCGTTACAGAAACAGGTAAAGTCTCTTAAATCTTCACCATAAGATTTTATTGTATTTTTAGAATATCTCTTGATATTCTTTAATTCATCAAGAAATTTTTCTGCTAAAAGAGAAACGTCCATAAAAATTATTCTTCCACTTCTTCTACTTCTTGAAGAACTTCTTCCCCGCAATTAGGACATTTAAGGTAATTACCTTTTTTCACACTGTATCTTTGTTCTAAATACTCCGAATCTTTATTTGGACAAGGCTCAGGGATAGGCTTGTACCAGCTTACAAAATCACATGCAGGGTATCTAGAACAACCATAAAAGATTTTATTTCTTTTAGATTTACGTTCAACAATTTCTCCTTCTTTGCATCTAGGACATGTTACTCCTAAAGTAATATTTTTTACGAAGTCGCATTCCGGGTATCTTTCACAACCAATGAACCTTCCGAATTTCCCTGTTCTGTAAACTGTTCTTGCACCACATTTTTCACATATTTCACCGGTGTATTCCGGTTCCTGGTTTTGTGCTGCAAAATCTTTAAATGATTTTATGTTTTTACATTCCGGATAATTTGTGCAAGCAAGAAATTTGCCGAATCTACCTATTTTAATTCCCATTACACTTCCGCACTTATCACAAATTATTCTTTCGATTTTATTCTCAACATGTTTCAAGGCATGAGAAAAGGGTTTATAAAAATCCTGCAACACTTTTACATACTCATTCTCTCCTTGTGCAATTTGGTCAAGCTCCCCTTCCATTTCGGCAGTGAAAGATTCATTAATAATATCCGGAAAATATTTTACAAGTATTTTACTTACTTCCCTTCCCAGCTTTGTAGGAACGAGCTTTCTTTCCAATTGATCAACATACTTTCTATCGAGTATCGTACTTAATATGAGCGAATATGTACTTGGTCTTCCGATACTTTTGCTTTCAAGTTCTTTGATCAAGGAACTTTCTGTAAATCTTGCTGGAGGTTTTGTAAAATGCTGTGTCTCCTTCAATTCCTCTAGAGCAAGTAAATTTTCCTTTTCTAAACCGAGAGGAATTTTTTCATTCCTATATTCGTCCTTTTCCTCGGCATTTTCCTTTTGCTCGGTATATTCTTCATAAACTTGCGTGAATCCTTTAAATAAAATTGAATTTCCGAATGCCTTAAAGAGAAATTCTTCAGCTGTTATTTCAACAATTGTTGTTTCGATTAAAGCTGGATTCATCTGTGAGGCAATAAATCTATTCCAAATTAATTCGTAAAGCTTGAAGGTTTTTTTATCAACATGATTTTTTACAAATGCTGGGGTATATTCCAAAGTAGTTGGTCTTATTGCTTCATGAGCATCTTGAACAGCTTTCCCTTTTTTCTCGTAGATATTCGGTGAATCGGGAAGATATTCATTCCCGTAAGTTTTCATTATGTAATCTCTTGTGATGCCAAGTATCTCTTCACTTATTCTTGTAGAATCTGTTCTCATGTATGTTATAAGGCCAATAAAACCTTCTTTGCCGAGTTCAACACCTTCGTAAAGTTTTTGAGCAATCATCATTGAATGTTTTGGTCGCATTTTCAATTGACGGGATGCTTCAGCTTGAAGAGAGCTTGTAATAAATGGTGCGGGCGGATTTCTTTTAATACGACGCTTGACAACATTGGTTATTTCAAATTTTTCTTTGGATTTTATTTTATTGAAGATTTGTGAAGCAGATTCTTCATTGCCAATTGAAAAGTTTTTCTCTAAAAATTCTTTCCAATCATCATCGCTCATTATAGGTTTTGGTTGAACTTTTAAATCTTTTCCATTAATGCTAAAAAGTTTTGCTTTGAATGTCTCTCCTTTATCCGTTTTGAAAATTGCCCAGATAGACCAATACTCTACCGGAACAAATTTTTCAATTTCAGTTTCTCTATCGCAAATTATTTTTAATGCAACCGACTGAACTCTTCCGGCGGATAAAGAGGTACTGCCAGAAATTTCAATAATGGCTTTCCAAAGGAAGGGACTCATTTTGTAACCGATAATCCTATCCATTACACGGCGTGCCCGCTGGGAACTGACAAGATAAGTATCAATACCTCGGGGAGAATTCATAGCTTTCTGAATACCTGTTTTAGTAATTTCATTGAACAGGACTCTGTAAATATTTTTCTGTGAACTTCCATTTAATATATCAACTATATCCTGGGCAATAGCCTCTCCTTCCCTATCAGGGTCAGTGGCTATATATATTTTACTACTTTTAGAAGCTAATGATTTTATCTTCTTTACAATATCTCCCTTGCCTCTAATAGTAACATATTGAGGCTGAAAATCATTTTCTATATCCACACCTAATTTTGTTTTAGGAAGATTTCTAATGTGCCCAATTGTTGCCTCAACAATATAATTCCGACCTAAATATTTATTAATCGTCTTTGCTTTTGCCGGTGATTCAACAAGTACAAGATTTTTATTCCCCGCACTGCGGGATTTCATTTCATTCAACATTCTTTTTCTTTTCTAAAATTTTTCCCTATAATAAAGTTTTTATATCCTTTTTACTGCGTACAAAAGGTTTTTATATTTATTCAGCAATTTATTTTCATAATGCTTCATTTCCAATTTTTGATTCCTATTTTTATCATTAAAGCCCAATAAATGAAGAATTCCATGAATTACAAGTCTTAAAATTTCCTCATTAAATGAAGCTTTATATTTCTTTGCATTAAGTTCTGCATCTTTTTCAGATATAAATATTTCTCCCTCAATAAAATCATTGCTACCGGAATAGTTGAATGTAATTATATCGGTTGAATAATTATGCCTTAAATATTTTTTGTTTATCTGGGTGATCTCTGCAGATGAAATGAAATTTATATTTAGTGAGGAAATATTAAAGTGAAATTCCCTTTTAAGTAATGAAATTAATCTGTGAATAATAATTTTTTCAATTTTATAGACTGTACAATTAATTTGTAAGTTTTTTACCACAAGTTGTCGGAGTTGGTTTTCAAAGCTTAATTACAAGGATAATTCTAAATTTTCTTTGGCTGCAATACAGCCGATGTTTGGATTTTTACTCTTCAATAAAATTTTTGTTTCCTTTATTAAAGAATCAATCTTTTCATCTGTATAATCTGGATTATAATGAAATAAAACCAAATTTTTTACATTCGCTGCTATTCCAAAATAAGCCAAAGAAATATTGCTCGAATGACCCCACCCTTTCTTTTCTTGAACAGATTGATCGTCGTACATTGCATCATGAATCAGATAATCGCAACCATTGCAAAATTTAATTAGGTCTTTATTATTTTTTTTCAGATCACCAAATAGAGATCCATTTAATCCGGAATCAGAATTTAATTCATTATCGGTCATATAAATTATGGCTTTATTTTTTTCGATAATCTTAAAAGTTAAGGTAGGTGATGAATGTTTTGCCTGGAAAGTTACTACAGTAATGTCACCTATCTTATACGATTTATTGGGAAGTATCTTAACAAAATTTATATCAGAATTTAATTCTTCAATCTTTATAGGAAAAAAAATCGGCATCATTTGGCTCTTTAGTGAATTACCAATATCCATTCCATTAATTGATTGACCATAAAATCTTATTTTATTCTTTTTCTGATAAAGAGGTTTGAAGAAAGGAATCCCTTGAATATGATCCCAATGATAATGTGAAAGAAAAATTTCTATATCCCTGTTATAATTTTTTTTGACTAAATAATTACCCAGTTCTCTAATTCCGCTCCCGGCATCTAAAATAATTAAATTGTTTTTACTGCGTACTTCAACACATGGAGTATTCCCACCGTATTTAACAGTGGCTATCCCTGGAACTGGAATCGAACCTCTTGTTCCCCAGAATTTCAAGATCATGATAAATAATCTAGTGGTTTAATGATTTTTGGGTTAACTCAGTATATTTCATATAACGTTTTGCCGATGCAGCAAAATCGTTCATTTCATTTTTGGTAAGATCCCTAATTATCTTTGCAGGAACTCCGGCAACCAATTTACCTTGTGGTACAACAAAATTTGGGGTTACAACGGCACCGGCAGCAATTATAGCTTTTTCTTCTATTAAGGCTCCATCTAATATTATTGATCCAATGCCTATAAAACAGAGATCTTCCAAAGTACAACCATGTAAAGTAACTGAATGACCAATGGTTACCATATCACCAATATTCAAGGGGTATTTGCCATTCGTAACATGCAGCATAGAACAATCCTGTATATTGGTCATTGACCCTATTTTAATATAATGAACATCTCCTCTAATTACTGTGTTATACCAAACACTGGAATTTTTTCCTATTTCCACATTACCGATAACTTTTACTCCTGAAGCTAAAAAAACAGTTGGATGAATTTTTGGGAAGAATTCTAAATATGGAAATAGTTTTATTTCATTTTCTAATTGAACTTTGGCGGGTTCCATCCTTTTCTCTTCCAATTAGTTAGCTCAAGTGTAACATTTCCAATTATTACTTTCATTTTTGCGACTATCGGGATTGAGGCTTCATCATTACTAAACCAACCTTCAAAATAACCTGTAAGTCCATAAACACTAACAAAATTTGTTTCCCCATCTAATTTGAGGCAGGCAATATCATAATCAACTGCGTCAATAGATACATCTGTTACATTTGTATAGTAATTAATTTTAGTAGAAACTTTTTCTTCATTTACAAAGCAAGGCAAATTAATTGATTTTTTTTCTCCAAAATTCATTCTTGCAAAATAGAAAATTGACAAGCCGTCTTGATATTTTTTCTCTGCAGAAGCAGAAGAATCTGTCCAAATCTGTGGTGGTTTAATCTTTCCTTTCCTTATAGCGATTTTTGATTTGTCGTAGTCAAAATTATACTCAGTATATGTAGTATATTTTTCTTCCTTAACAAGTCCTCTGAAATAATCCGAGTAATAATCGGGAGTCATTATGGTTTCATAGATTTGGTGCAAATTGACAAAAGGTACTGATGAATAAGAATCAATGTATGCCGATGCGCTATATAATGTTTTTCCATTTTCTTCTTTTTTACTTTTAATTTTAAGTTTTACTTCGCCAAGTTTAATAAGGGAATAGCTTACGACGTAAGTTAATTCTTCTCCCACCTGCAAACTTTTTTTAGAATCAAAGGTAAACTCATAAGAATTTTTTGTTTCGAAAACTCCCTGCCGGTCTGCCTTGTCAGGAAACAAGTATGCATGGCTATAAGGAATGAGCATGATAGAAAAAGCTGTAAATAGAATTAGTATTTTATTTAATTTGCTCATTATTCATTCCGAACTTGTTTCGGAATCTTTCTTTTTTCTTTAACAAGTACAGCAAGACAATTGCTTAATTTGCTCATTTTAAATTGGCAAGGTCTTTAGCTTCTTCAAACAGAGTTGATGCTTTTTGAATTTGATTATCTGTTTTTAAGAGAACCGAATACCAACCTTCATTCTTCCAGAAATTCCTGGCTATTTGTGCTTTTAATCGCGCCGAGATGTAATTGTGATCTTTCTTAAAATCTTCTTCAATAAATTTTACAGTTTTTGATTCAGCAAAATCAATAAAATCTTGTACTTCTTCTTTTGTTAAATCGAACTCAGCAACAAATTTATTAAGATCATTTCCGTATTTATCTTTAATCATTTGATTATGATTATCGAGGTACGATAAAATAAACTGGTAGAATATATTACTCTTTAAAAGGTTAGTAGTGTATTCAGTTAAGTTTTCGGATTTAACAATATAATCCGGAGTAATCCCGCCACCGCCGTAAACTATCCTACCACCGTTTGTTTTAAACAACGGTTTAGTTGAATCTTTTTCTACGTCATGATTTATATTTTCACCTTCCTGTTCATCCTTTTCACCGGCATCGGTATAATAATCTTCTTTGTTTTTCAGATCCTTATAATCCCTTTGAATTAATCTTCCGGACGGAGTGAAGTATTCTGAAATAGTTAATCTTAATGCAGAATTATCCGGTAAGGCAAATTGTCTTTGCACCAGCCCTTTACCAAACGTGGTTTCACCTACTACTAGACCTCTATCCCAATCCTGGACTGCACCGGAAACAATTTCACTTGCAGATGCACTTCCCTTGTTAACCAAAACAATTACCGGGATTTTTTCATAAGGAGATGATTTAGATGCAAAGTATTCTTCATTGAATTCGGATCTCCTTCCTTCTGTATAAACAATTTTCTTTTTTCCATCTATAAACAGATCAGCTATTTTTACCGCTTGATTTAAATAGCCGCCTGGGTTTCCTCTCAAATCCAAAATCAACTGTTTCATTCCCTCATTCTTTAATTTTGATAGAGCATCTTCAAGCTCATTGGATGTAGTTTCAGCAAACCTTGACACGCTAACATATCCGGTTTTATTGTCAAACATAAAGCTTGCATCAACCGAGTAGAGAGGGATTTTATCGCGTGTAATTTCATATTCCAATGCTTCATTTAATCCGTGCCGGATTATTGTAACCTTGACTTTTGTACCTGCTTTACCACGAAGCTTTTCCCTAACTTCTTCATTTGTAATGCCGATTGCGTCCTTCCCATCAATTTTGATAATCCGGTCTCCGGATGTAATTCCTAGCGCTTCGCTCGGACCACCGCTAATTGGAGATACAACTGTTAAAGTATCATTAACAACCTGGAATTCAATTCCTATTCCTTCAAAATCTCCTCTAAATGATTCTTCAACGGATTGCAATTGCTTTGCAGGAATATAAACCGAATGAGGATCCAGCTTATTCAGCATTCCGTTGATCGCTGCTTCAACAAGCTTTTGTGTATCAACTTCTTCTACATAATATTTTTCGGTATATGTTAATACATCATTAAACTTAATTATGCTGTCTCTTAGATTATCACCTGAAAAAACTTTTTGGATTTGTGTACCTAGCACTATTCCTAAAGTTAATACAATTACTGTAAAAGGAATTTTAAGCTTTCCTAAATTCATTATATCTCCGTTTTTATTTTTCTAAAATTTTATAGACAGGTTAATAAAGGTTTCAAATTGTTTATTCTCTAGTTCATTTTGAAGTGATTCACTTATGCTAACGAATTTTATTGTTACAAAATATTGATTGATCGGTTCGAAAATTAGTAAAAGATTAAATTGTCTTAAATATTCTAAATCACCATCAAGAAGAGAAGTGCTTTCAGAATCAATAGTTCTATGTCCAAAAGAAATATCTCCACCGACATTTTCCTTTATGGAACCATCAGAATTTTTTGGGTTCGCACCGTGAACAGAGTAAATAAAACCGATTGATGCACTCAACCTATAATTAAACCTATAATTTATCTGAGTAAAAAACAATTCACTATTCGGCTGCTGGAATGAACCAATATTATATCCGGAATGAGTAAAATTGTTTCTGCTCAATCTATGAGTAAAAGTGTATGGATCAATTCTCAAATAATCAAAGCTGAAGTCCAAAGGTATAATTTCATATAAATTAAAAGATTTGAAGCCAAAATTCAGCAAGGTTTGATTTCCCCACCAGCCGGAACCAAACTTGCTAAAGTTAATATCATCAACTAACAAATTAGCATAAAGCTTTAAACCTAAAATGGAATTGTTATTGAAATCGAGGAAGAGCAAAGAATTGTCCCGATCGCGATTTGAATGCTCGACTGATTTATAAAAACTGAAAGGATTCAAATATGATAAATCAAGCGCTCTATCGCCATAAATTATTAACTCTCCTATTCCAAAATCAATGTGCTTTGAAATATTAAATCCGATTCTATGATAACCTAAATATTTTTCCTCAACAATTGATGATCCACCTGTTACGCTGTCATTATCAAATGAAATATTTCCGAGGAGCTTTCCGTGAAAATAAGAGAAATTAAAAATTCCATAATTTATTTTTAGCGAAAGATAATCAAACATCGGTGAGTTATTATCAACTAAAGATTTGATATTACCATAACCAATATTCATCCTGTCTCTTCCAAGCTTAAATCTTATCAAGTCAAAATCGGCAGTAATGTATCCTTCAGTTTCGTCAAAGAAAGCTTCATCAGGTTTTAAATTAAATTTGTAATTGTATTCAATCTCCTTCCTTAATCTTGCGGCTTGAGTATTTCCAAACACTTTTCCCTGGTAGCCGCGCATATAGAAACCGAATTTTTCTAACACTGTCCCCCTTATTTCACCACCTATATAACCAAGAGTTGTTGATAGGTTTTTGTTTAAAGCATCATCATTCTGAAAGATCATTTCACCTTCAGAAATCAGGTTTATAAACAAATTCACTTTTGAAGAAACGCTGTGGAAAAAAAGATATTTTTCATTTTCGGAAAGGAAATCATACTCCCCACTGCCTATGATTGATCGGGAGTTATTCAATGTGCCAAATAATTCATATTCAAATTCAACTTTAAGATCTTTTAGAAATTTATTGTCAGCATTATCAAGCTGTTCTTCTTCTTTCATTACTTCCTTCAGGTAAGAAGCAATTTCATTTCTTGTTTTAGGAATTTCAAAATTGTTATAATCTGAAATGATATTAAGAGCTTCCATTCTTTCTAGAAATTTATAAACAGGATTTCCCACTCGTACATGTTCTGTTTGTGCGAACAGTGAGGTGTGAGTAAGTGAAATAAACACAAAAAGGTAAAGTGGTATAAGGATATAGTGGTAGAAGGGTATAGTAGTATGAGGGGGAAATAAATATTGTTTTATATTTTTATAATTGAACATTGAAAAACTTTTACTGATTTTACGAGGTTGAATATTTAGCATTGAAATTTCAAAGTTCGGATACCTTCTACTTTATACTTATAGTATTATACCCTTATACCTCCATCATTTCAGCCGTTTAAATATTTCACACTTTGTACAAACTGAATGATTTGTATTGCCATTAAAATCCTGATTGTTAAATAAACTTCTTGAATATTGATACTTTTCATTATGCCAGATCTCTTCAAAAGATTCTTTGGTAAGATCACCCCATACATTTTCTTTGCTT
>Ga0105095_10001051_pt1 | contig 14133 bp, 14 predicted proteins | sample PPLLak2March2015_2_FD_79180 | JGI IMG/M metagenome (GOLD analysis project Ga0105095, IMG submission 79180) | Freshwater sediment microbial communities from Prairie Pothole Lake near Jamestown, North Dakota, USA - PPLs Lake P8 Core (3) Depth... | ecosystem: Environmental > Aquatic > Freshwater >... | reverse complement strand
TTGAAGCATTAAGACCGTGCGGATCCTTAGTAGGCGACACCATGCAACCTTGAAGAAAGATCAAACCGATCCGCCTTAGGAGGATAAAAAAGTAAACGAATAATTTATTTGTTGGAACCAGGAATTGATGGCCAATAAAAATAATAAAACAAGGGAAGAGGTATGAAAACAAAAAAAGTAAATAAAAACCGGAATGGCCGGAAAAACAATTCCGAAATAAAACCTGTTTTCTTAAATAGCGATGACTATAAACTGGAAACAGACAAAAAATATGAGATGCTTGGAAAACTTCGCATTCAACTTGGTAAGTCAAAAGAAGAATTTCACAGGATATTTGAACTATATAGTCAGCTGGTCACACAAAAAAATGGTTGAGCATATTACCCTGTGGTAACAAAAATATAAGATCTCATTTTAATCTAATGGTATTAAACAGATCAAGTTTGAAAACAAATCGGATCCGGTCTTTATCGGACCCGGTTATAGCTTTTATATTGTCAGAGACAAGCAGAGGAAAATAGACTTCAAAAAAGTTCCAGATCCCTGCCTTTAACCCGGCTTCAAAAAAAAGAAGTGATTTACTTTCTGTCCCTGTACCATGATCGTTCAGCAACAGATTAAGAAAAGGTTTAACCGGAATCCATGAAGTTTTCCCGGGCAGACTGCTTGTAAAGGAAAGTGATAAAAGCCATTTGCTGTACCCAAGAAAATCATTAACAGGAGATACTAAACCTCCTTCTGATAAGCTCATCTGACGCGACCAGAAAGTATTCGGGAAAACTGTAAACCGGTCGGGATAAAGCCCGTTGTACAGATACCCCTCACGACCACTCCTTCCACCCGGAGAAAATCGATAAATCGGATCTGCAGAATTGTTTTTCAGCATTACCCCGGCAAAAAACCTGGTCTCAAGACCATTGTTCTTACCATTATAACTATATGTGTAATTGAGATCAAGGAAAGTCTTCTGAAACAACTTCCCTGATTCAAAAGAAAGCAATATGTTGTAAGGATTGACTAAACCGTTTCTTTCCAAATTGTATCCTAACTGCAGGTATGAACGCATCTTTGCAGGCATAAGTAGTTCAATATCAGGAAGGTCAGAGGCAGTCAAATAATAACCGAAGAACTTATGGTATACAGGATTGACCATATTCCAGGGCCTGAATCCCACGTCCAGACCTAACTTCGCCTTATGATAGTCCTGATTACCTGGCGCCCCGAATTTTTCACCTTCAATCGTAAATGTTGCAATCCTGATCAAATTGTTATGGGGAATAATGTTGAACGATATTTTTCCATAGCCATTAAATCCCTGATTACTAAACGCATAAAAAGGAACAAATAAATATTCTACCGGTTTGGGTATGGTTGTCCCATTATTCAGAAGTAACCCACCCATAAAACCATCTGTGCGATTCCAGTTAAAAACGGGGAGATACAGTAAAGTTTGTTTCCCGATGTCTTCAACGGTATATAAGAACTGTAAATGAAAGGGATCAGCTTTACGAAAAATACCTGATGTCCGGATGTTATTGTTAATTCTGAATAATTCGGGCATTTTATGTCCGGGATCGATTTTTATTTCCGATGCATTTTCCCAGGGAACAGTGACCCATTTCTTCCCATCAAACCCATTTTCCCAGAATTCTGAATATTTTGAATCTCCGCTTTTCCCAGCTATAATCAGAGGGGAATTTAGTTCACCCTTATTTTTTAAAAGAAGTTTCCCGTTCTCAAGCCGTACTATTTTATAGTCAAGTCGTTTGGTTGTTCCCAGGAAATCATCAAAGAACCATGAAAGATCCTTAAGCGTGCCTGATTCAAATGCTGCCCTGAGATCCTGGGGATACGGGTGCTTTTTATTCCATTTTCTGTAATAATCATGCATAACTGAATCGAAGATGGAGTCTCCGAGATAATAACGCAGATAGTTGAATCCCTGGGCAGCTTTATAATAAACCAGACTGCCGTAATTTATGTAGCTGTAATCAGTCGAGGTAAGGTTTACCGGTTGCTCGAGGTTTTGCCGTGCCGGGATAAGCCATTCGAGTTCCCGGATCTGTTGCATCGGCATTTCATCAATGTGGAAAAACTTTGCGAGTTTCCTGTTTCTAAAACCAATTTCCCAGTACTTTTTACCGGGATATCGTTCATCCAAATATCTTGATTCATATGCACTCGCAATACTTTCATCCATATAAGGAAATCTGCGTTCATCAGATCCTATTGCACTGTAAAACCAGTTGTGACAAATTTCATGGGCTATTACTTCGTCAAGCAGGTAGGGATCGCGTGCAAGACCAATTACCGTAAGTCCGGGATATTCCATCCCTGCTCCGGAATTAAGCGCACTCTGGACAGCTGTAAAGTTGTTGTAAGGATAGTCCCCGATCCATTTTGAAAAATACCAGACGGCATTATTTATATAAGTAATGGCATTCCTCCAGAGATGAGCTTCCTGATCAGTGAACAATGCCCATGTGGTTACTTCTCTTTTTGAATCGGGCAGCTCAATCTTACCTTTTAGAATATGGAATCTCTTATCAGCAAACCACGCAAAATCATGGATGTCATTCTCTGTATAACGCAAAGTCTTCATCTGCTTTGATGACTCCGGAAAACCCGCGCTAATTATGTAAGGATTCCTGAGCCAGGAGGAATCTGCAGAGATCACATCAAGCATTTTCTTTTCCTCCTCATTCTGCAGGTTACCGGTTGCGCCTACTAAATAATTAGCAGGCAATGTAATACTTACATCAAAACTGCCAAATTCGGAATAGAACTCACCCTGATCCAGATAGGGCATCTGATGCCACCCTGACATGTCATATACTGCCGGTTTCGGATACCACTGGGAGATCTGATACGACTCTCCTATATGACCTAATCTTGATGTGATTCCTTTCGGTAATTTTACATGAAAGGGAGTTGATATAATTATTGTGTCACCATTCCTAACAGGCTTATTCAGGATGATCTTACAAATATCAGGAGAGCCTGGCAATAAGTCCCATTGAACCTTATTTCCATCTACTTCAAAATCTACAGAATCGATAAATCCCTGCAACTCCTGATCATTAAACAGTCTGCTCTTCCCGTTCATGCCGAATATCTGCTTTGCAAGGCCTGTTTTATTGTTTGAATATGCATTCGGCCAAAGATGAAAATATAAGAAGCTGAGTGTATCAGGAGAATTGTTAATGTATTCGATTGACTCGTGGGCGTTCAATTCATGCCTGACGTCATTCAGGGTCACCCGAATTTTATGATTGACCTCCTGCTGCAAATAATCCTGGGATGAAACCTTCATAAAAGGCCAAATAATGCCAATGACCAGGAACAAATACAGAGAGGGAATATTTTTTAATTGAAGTTTTTGCATACCTGCCAAACCTTAAATTTCTGCGGTCTGATGCTAAATTATACGAAGATACTGTAAAAGCGTGATTGGTTAAGACACAATATATCAAATGCGTGAATGATGTAACATATTCCGGGAATTATGTAACACATCCGTCACGGGGAGCCATAACTTTACAAATTCTGCAAAATCATATTCATGGTTCTTGCCGGAATAATAAGCTATTGAAAACACAATTCTAAAATTTAATAAATCTGCATGTTAGAAGTAAAGAAGGAAGGCATAATATTAGATAAAACCCAGTTGGAATTTGAGAACGAAGGAGTTCTGAATCCCGCAGTAATACGAGAAGGCGACTGCGTTCATCTTTTTTATCGTGCGGTGCATGAGGGAAATCATTCCAGCATCGGCTATTGCATGCTTGATGGTCCGCTGACAGTCGCCAAACGCTGGGAGAAACCTTTGATGGTTCCGGAATTTGAGTATGAAAGTCATGGTGTTGAAGATGCCCGGATAGTTAAGATAGAGGACCTTTATTATTTGACATATACAGCATACGATGGAACAAATGCGCGAGGGGCTTTAGCTATTTCAAAAGATTTGAGGGATTTTGCAAAACAAGGGATGATCGTCCCTCTCATAGCATATGCGGAATTTGTGTCCCTGGTGGAATCCGCCGGCAGAGTAAATGAAAATTATTACCGGAATCATAAGTTTTACGCCCGGGAATCGGATCCTGAAAAAACAATGATGCTGTGGGACAAAAATCTGGTTTTCTTTCCCCGCAGAATTAATGGTAACCTGGTGTTTCTGCATCGCATCAGGCCGGGCATCCAAATTGTTTCTGTAAACAGCATGAAGGAACTTGACACAAAATTCTGGCAGAATTACTTTCTTGAGTTGCAGGACCATATCGTTCTTGACCCTGTTTATGGGCACGAGCTATGCTATATAGGAAGTGGTTGTCCTCCGATTGAAACCGAACATGGCTGGCTTTTGATTTACCACGGAGTGGGTGAAAGCGACATAGGGCCTGTTTATTCTGCCTGTGCTGCATTGCTCGATCTGAATGATCCCTCAATAGAGCTTGGAAGACTTCCATATGCTCTGTTTAGGCCTGAATATGAATGGGAATTGCATGGCGAAGTGAATAATGTGGTGTTTCCGACCGGTACTTCAATTTTCGGAGATACCCTGTTTATCTATTATGGAGCAGCGGATACACATATTGCGTGTGCTTCGGTGAATTTACCGGCACTTGTGGCCGAACTATTAACTTTTACCGTGAAAGATGGAAAATAAAACCAATAACCTGCCTGAAATCCTGGTTATTACCTCATACCCTCCAAGAGTATGCGGAATTGCCACCTACTCGCAGGATTTAATAAAAGCCCTTGACAATAAGTTCAGCAATTCATTTTCAATAAAAGTCTGTGCATTGGAATCAGGTGAAACAGGTTATTTATATGGCAGTGAAGTAAAATATATTCTTAAGACCTCATCAATCGAAGGATATGAAGAATTAGCACTAAAAATCAATAACGACAATTGCATTAAAATCGTCCTGATCCAGCATGAGTTTGGTTTTTATAAAGAGCAGGAACAATCATTTCAGCAGTTTTTGGATCACCTTTCCAGGCCGGTGGTTATTGTTTTTCATACTGTGTTACCCAAACCTGATGAGCTACTGATTGAAAAAGTACAAAATATTGCAGATGCCTGCGATTCAATTGTGGTAATGACCAATAATTCTGCACAGATATTAACAAATGACTATGAAGTTTCGAAGCAGAAAATAAGTGTCATTGGACATGGCACTCACCTTGTGCCCCATTTGAGCAAGGTATACCTGAAAAGAAAATATGGATTGATTGGCAGGAGAGTCCTTACCACATTTGGACTTCTAAGCTCAGGAAAGAACATTGAAACAACATTGGAAGCTTTACCGGCCATTATCAAATCGAATCCCGAAGCAGTATTTCTTGTGATTGGAAAAACCCATCCCGAAGTTTTAAAAAATGAAGGGGAAAAATACAGGGAAAAGCTTCAATCGCTGGTCAACCTTTACAAACTTGGTGATCATGTAATATTTGTAAATGACTTTTTGCCGCTCCCGGAATTACTCGAATATTTACAACTTACAGATATTTATTTGTTTACCACCAACGATCCTAACCAGGCTGTCAGCGGGACATTTGTATATGCAATGAGTTGCGGCTGCCCCATAATTTCTACACCAATTCCACATGCAAAGGAAGTATTGACAACTGAAACCGGCATTATTATTGATTTTTGCAACTCCCGGCAATTAGCAGAGGGTGTTATCAGATTGCTGAACGATGAGCCGTTAAGAAGGAATATCAGTTCAAACACCCTTCAGAAAATAGTCTCTACAGCCTGGGAAAATTCGGCGGTTGCCCATGCCATGTTGTTAGAAAAAATCTCCAATGGAAAAATTACAGTACAGTATGACCTCCCTGTAATCAACCTGAATCACCTGAAGCAAATGACAACCAACACCGGGATCATTCAGTTTTCAAAATTCAATCAACCCGATGTCAGTTCAGGTTATACACTTGATGATAATGCAAGAGCCCTGGTAGCGATGTGTATGTATTATACATTAACAGGCAATGAAAAGAACCTGGTTTACATTCATAAATACCTCCGGTTTATACAGTTCTGTCAGCAGCCAGGCGGTGACTTTTTAAATTATGTTGATTATTGCAACGAATTTTCAGATCAGAATAAAATCACCAATCTCGATGATTCAAATGGAAGGGCAGTCTGGGCCCTGGGATATTTGGTCTCATTAACGGGAATTATTCCTGAGAAAACCATATCCGATGCTAAAGCAATGATCCAACGGGCGATGCCGCACGTGGAAAGAATATATTCTACCCGGGCAATGGCATTTGCCATAAAGGGACTATATTATTTTCACAATGAAATGAAATCGTCTGAATCAGGCAGATTGATTGAAACCCTGGCAAAAAGACTGGTTCAGATGTACAGGCATGAATCGGGTGAAAAATGGAACTGGTTTGAAGGTTATCTTACTTATGCCAACAGCATTTTGCCCGAGGCTATGCTATATACATGGTTGTTAACAGGAGATAAAACTTATAAAGATATCGCCGTTTCGTCGTTTGATTTTCTCACATCACAAACTTTTAATGAAAACGGGATTGAAGTAATTTCAAACCGGAATTGGCTCCGGAAGGGACACACTGCAGGCCATTTTGGCGAACAACCTATTGACGTAGCTTATACAGTTATGACCCTGAGTAAGTTTTATGACGTATTCCCGGATGAATTGTACCGGTTGAAAATGGAAACGGCATTCAACTGGTTCCTGGGGAACAACCGTCTTCATCAGATTATATATAACCCATGCACGGGTGGTTGTTATGACGGACTGGAGGAAACTCACGTAAACCTCAATCAGGGTGCAGAATCGACGGTAAGTTATCTTATGGCACGTCTGACAATCGAGAAATATAAGAATCCTGACAAAATGCCATGCAGGCAACCCGAGGTCTCTGTGAGGGAAAGGTCAAAGAATGAAGAGAAAATAATTCAGCCCGCAATAAAAAGATCAACCACATTGACTCATCACTACTTCGTGGCTAATGAATCAGAAATTTCCATTAAAAATTATGCCAATTTAAAAGGTGCGAATGATGTAAATTAAATCAATAATTATGTAACGCTCTTCATATGGGGTTCATTTAACTTTCCGTCAATATTATTCATAAATAAACGAATGAAAACAGCAGGAATCGTAATTATTCTGATCGGTTTATTATTAACCATTGTAACTGCTTTTACCTTCTTTACAAGAGAAAAAGTAGTTGATATCGGAAAAGTTGAAATATCAGCAAACAAGCGACACCATCTCAGCTGGTCTCCATTGATCGGCATTGCCGTAATGGGGGTTGGAGGGATAGTTTTATGGCAGGCTCCAAAAAAGTAACAAAAAAAGTTGCCGTAATAGTTGCTCACCCCGATGATGAAACATTATGGGCCGGGGGAACGATACTGAACCATCCGTCGTGGAATTTCTTTATCGCTTGTCTTTGCAGGGGAGCTGATAATGAACGTGCTCCCAGGTACCGGAACGCTTTGAAAATTCTTAAATCGGAAGGAGTTATCGGGGACCTTGATGACGGTCCTGACCAAAAACCACTGGATGAAAAAGAGGTTGAAAGTAAAATACTGGAACTATTGCCTCCGAAGCATTTCGACCTGATCATTACTCACAATCCAACCGGCGAATACACCAGGCACATAAGGCACGAGGAAGTGAGTAAAGCGGTAATCAGGCTCTGGCATTCAGGCAGAATCTATACCAACATGCTCTGGACCTTTGCCTATGAGGACAACAAGAAGGAATATTTTCCCAAACCTGTTGAAACTGCTTCAGTTTACCGTGTACTTTCCAAAAGGATCTGGTTGAGAAAACACAGCATAATTACAGAAACGTACGGATTTGAAAAAAATAGTTTTGAAGCCATGACAACACCACGTGCAGAATCATTCTGGCAATTTGCGGATCCGTATGATGCCAAAAAATGGCTTAAGCAGTGAAAATACTGGTTTTATATGATTACCCTCCCTCACCCGGAGGGCTTGCAACCCAGGGAGATCTGCTGTACAGAGGGCTTCTTGAAATGGGTATTGATGCAAAGGCTGTTCATTTCGAATCAGCACAGGAGAAGGAATGGTACTATCGCTGGTTTGAGCCTGACGTTGTTGCAGGGGTAGGCTACTGGGGGCACACACCCCAATTGGTACTTCACCCGCAACGGTATGGTGTGCTGCCTGTACCCTGGCTGGTTGCTGACGGTTTTATTGCGAACTACCAGGAGGTTTTGAACGCACTTCCCCTGATTCTGGTAACGTCGAATTGGGTAAAGGAAATGTATGTCCGTGACGGAATCAATGGCGATAAAATTGAGGTGTTACCGGTAGGCTGTGATACGGATTCTTTCATTATTCATAACAATGACGACCCGAAAATTTTGGCTGTACGCGAAGCCCTGGGCATTTCACCCGATCAGATTATGATCCTTACTGTTGGTGGAGACGCTGCATCAAAGGGTGCGCAGGAGGTAATGCAGGCACTTGCAATAATCGATACTAAAGCACCCGATTGGAAATATGTCTGCAAAGTATGGCCGCAACCACGTACCAAAAATCAAAATCTGGCCGATCTGGAAATGTCAGCACACCTTGGCATTGAAAAAAATGTCACCTATGCAACCAATACCATTTCACGTAACTTCATGCCTTACCTGGTAGGAGCATGCGATATTTATGCAGCCCCCTCCCGGCTTGAAGGGTTCGGAATGCCGCAGGTAGAAGCGGGAGCATGCGGAAAACCGGTTTTAGGAATTAAAGCTATGGGAATGCTCGATACAATTGTTGATGGAGAAACGGGATTCCTGGCAAATGTAGCCCGGAAAATTAATGTGGATCAGGTAATTCTTGGTGATGAATCGGGTTATGAAGGCAGGCACAGAGTAGTATTTAAAGAGCCGAGAACCGTTGACTACCGTGCAAATGTTAATGATATTGCCAGGTTTCTGCTGATTCTCATGACTGATGCAAAATTGCGTGAAAGGATGGGTAAAGCTGCCAGAGATCGTGTGGTGAAAAATTTTGACTACCGTGTTGTGGCAAAACGGTTTGTTCAGTTAATGAGCGATAAATTAGGAATAGGATAGTTCACCTCTTTAATTTTCAAATTATTACACCTTCAACTTAACATCATGCAAACGGCAAACCGCCAGGAAATTGAAACAGCAAAAAAAGCCGCCATTGAAGTACTGCTTCATAACGCACACGGAACGTATCGTGGACTTCCACGGACTGCCGGCTGGGGATATCCGGAACCATATACAAGGGATTTGATGTTTTCTATTTTTGGAATTGCAGTATCCGGGAATCAAAAGCTTATAGAGAGCATTCGGAGAGTATTGGAAACGCTTGCACAAAATCAGACCAAACACGGTCACATCCCTTCCCTGGTACACGATACGGAGGATCGCGGATCGAGCGATACCACTCCTTTGTTTTTACTGGGGGTTGGCATTTTCAGGAAATTATCCGGAGAGTCTGGCTTTCTCAATGATGCTGTTGAAAAAGCCCTGATCTGGATGGAGTATCAAAGCCCGTCAGACCGGTATCTGGTGGCCCAGCAGCCCACAAGCGATTGGCGCGACGAACAATGGGTTACCGGATATGGTTTATTTGTGAATACCCTGGTATACTGCTGTCTGAGGCTACTTGGCCGGCACGAACGTGCTGATTTAATGATCCGGGAGTTGAGCAGGTTTACTGTAACCGGAGGAACAATCCATCATGGTGTCCATGAAGGGCTTGCAGTCAAGCATAAGCCTTTCTATGCTTTCTGGTCCTATAAAATCCACAGCAGCGAAAGGTTCGATCTGCTTGGTAACAGTCTTGCAATTCTCTCCGGAATAGCATCACCCTCGCGGGCTGATAATATGATTTCCTGGATAGAAGAGGAGTGTTCCGGAATGAGAAAAAGAGGCGAACTGGCAGTTGACCTGCCCCCTAATTTTTTCCCCTTTATTAAACCTGAAGATCCGGACTGGCAGATTCGATATTCTAAATATAACAATCCCGGAGAATACCACAATGGAGGTATATGGCCTTTTGTATGCGGATTTTATGTGGCAGCGTTAGTCGCAGGCAAAAGGTACCAGCTCGCAGAAAAGAAATTAGTGAGTCTTACCCGCATTATCAAAACTTCCAGGACAGGCAGTGTTGAATTCGGATTTAACGAATGGCTGAAATCACAGGACGGCAAACCAATGGGGCAGGACTGGCAAACATGGAGCGCGGCACTTTACCTTTATGCCGTAAAATGTGTTGAAGAAAAAAGAACACCATTTTTTGATGAAATGAGAAGTAACCCGAATCCAGCTGGCCAGACATTCCTTACATTCTAATAATGTGTGAATTATGTAATTATTAGAAGTAATTATATAACTTTCTATTTGGGACGGTGGTTACATTTGTCTATCAAATATACCCCACACCTAAAATTCACCATCATGGATACTACAGCTAAAGGTTACTGGAACAGGAAAAAGGAAAAGCTCATATTAAAATATCCTTTGATAAAGGAACAGGATCTGCACTTTAACGAGGGCGGGGAAAAAGAAATGATTGAATCGCTGTCATACAAACTCGGGAAATCAAATGAAGACCTGCTTTTAATTATTGCAGGTCTGTAAGCAGGTTCCCTCCTTGACGGTTGTGGTTTACAACCGGTAATTATAACAATCAAAGTGAAAAATAAAATAAAGTTAACAGTATTCTGGTGCATTAAATCTGTGCTCATTCTTTTCTTTTCGTTGATTACTTTCGTGACCAGAGCCCCCGATACAAAGGTTACATATATCTTAGTTTCAGAACCCATTGATGCTTACGACAGACTTATCAGGGCAGTTGTTCAGGTTGAGAGCGCTGGAGATCATCGGGCATATAATATTGTTGAAGAGGCCGCCGGGGCTTTCCAGATAAGACCGATAAGGCTTCTTGATTATTACCAGAGGACCGGTAATAATTATACGCTGGAAGATTGCTACAATTATGAGATTTCAAAAGAAATATTCCTTTACTATGCAAGAGAAACAGGGTATCCTGACTATGAAACAATTGCCAGGAACTGGAATGGATCTGGGGAAGCTACACTTGATTATTGGGAAAAAGTCAGATTAATCTTGTAATTTAATATTTTATTTTTTCGGGTTTTTAGCAATACTTGATGTAATCCCTGAAAGAATGGACCGGAAACAATAGTGAAAAAGATATCTTTCGGGATCCCTGTCAAAATCTATTATTCCCTCTCTGACATCTTCATCCTTGGTCGGATTGGAATCCAAAAATCTCCTGTTTGCAATAAACGACATAAATCGCTCCTTAAAAGCGGTTGTGTCATCTGTCCGTTTATTTTTAACCGCTATATCCAATCCATGATAAAGCAATGTCATCTTACCGGCAGCTTTGCTGTTATCTGCCGTAAAGCTGAAATTCATTGCATCGATTGTACCGGATGTTGCATAAAAAAAAGCACTTTTCTCCAGGATCGGATTTAATTCATTTGCTTCCAGGCTTGAAAGAGTCCCCTCCAGCAAAAATGTGTTATTCTTATCAAATAATCTTCCTCTTAACAGAATGGCTAACTTTCCTTTTCCCATTAATAAGGCATGTGCTTTAAGTTCCATATAAGCGATTCCCTTTCTGTAGATTGTATTATTGGTCAGGCTGTAGAGTCTGGAATTGATTTCATTAAAGCTGATGCTCCCTGCCTCGTTGGCCTCTTCGGCATGCACGGTAAAATTAACATTCCCGTCTAAAAGTACAATTGAATCAATTTCCAGAATACCCGGATAGCTGTAAATCATATCCTGAAATGCAGGTCTCATCATGTGCCTGAATTCCTTTCGCTTATCACGGAAAACTTCCATGTCCATTTTCCCGATTTCAATATAAGAACTGACAAAGTTCCGGTTTCTGAGAAAATCTGAAGCAGGAAAATCATGTACATAAATATTACTGAAGCGGGCTTCAAAAATACTCATCTGATATTTATACCTCGATGTGAAATCATAATCAACATAGGTTGGCTGTATTATAAAACTATCAGCTTCCAGAGTTTGTAAAGCTTCCGAATAGATTATCCCGCTGGTTTTATAGGAATACATGCTATCAGCTCTGACCAGAAAGAGTTCCTCTGCCTTAAAATCAAATTGTTCAATTATGCCGGAGAATAAAGTATCCAGTTTCTCAACCTGCAAATCGTATATTTTCAAAAAACCATCTTTAACAGAAAAGGATTGTGCATCCAGTGTGTTACCAATCTCCGCATTAATTTTGTTAAAAATCAGACTTTTTATCCGGAGGTTCTCCGGTATAACTATCGGTGGTAAAGCATCCTTCAAAAACGGGATCTTACCATTAAAGGTACTATTGGAAATATTTACAGCATTTATGTAAATATCATGCCTGAATATGGCTTTAAAGAGTCGGATTCCTTTGAATCTGACGGATTCTATTTCACCGTTTAAATCCTGCAGATTTACGCTGGCAGGCTTTGGGTAAATTGAAATGCTTTCAAATTCTATCGCTGACTTAAATATTGCTATATGAACCTTTCCTATTTCAACGATGTAATTTCCAGGCTCTCCATTCAATGCAGCAGCTATTTTTTTGCCAACCCATGGCTCAACCAAAATTGATGTAAAAAATTTTACGAGAAGTAAAAGGCCGGCTATTCCGATCAGAATTTTCAAGATTATTTTCTTCTTCATGATTTGCCGTTTCGGTAGGAGAAATTTGGGTTAAAAGATACAACAACTTGTTTTTAAAACCGTTACACTATTCCTTTAATGATTTACATCATTCACGTATTTTTCTGGTACCGATGATGTGTGAATCATGTAACATTTCCCTGAAGTTATGTAACACTTACGGGTACTACATAGATTAACTTTACAATCAACTAATAAATAAATATCATGTCACTATTAACTATCTTAATTGTATTGGTTGTTGCAGGCATTCTTTTATGGCTGATCAATAATTATATACCAATGGACCATAAGATCAAGAATATCTTTAATGTCGTGGTGGTGATTGCGGTTGTGGTCTGGCTTCTTAAGGCATTCGGAGTTTTCGCAATGTTGAAGGATTTTAATGTTTAAGAGATCCATCTTCTGTTCCTTTGATCGGGCAGCACAGATTAAAGCACGAATCTCAGGTTCGCACAAAATTGCTTTTGAGTGGTCAAAGCTTGTTTTCCGGGGTAACCCGGATTTTCAATGCAGAGCTGACCAAAACTGCGAATGCCCCTTTAAAAGGATATATTAAATCAAAAAACTTTAGCAATTATGAATAATCTTTTAAGAGGACTGCTTTCAGGATATGGAGCCTGGAAATTAGGTGGAGGATGTTTGGGTACCATTATAGTTTTTGTAGTTATATGGTTTTTGCTTGGGAAATGCAGTTGAGATATGTAATAACAAAAAATCCCTGCTAAAATGAAAAATATTAAGCGATTGGGTATTTGGATGGATCATTCAGATGCTTTTTTAATGGAATTGACAAATGAAATGATTTTAACAACCAGAGTTTTTTCAGATATATCAAACCAGGAATCTGAGTTCGATATTTATAAAGGTGAAAAACTAATAAATAAAAAAGAACGGCATTTGCAATTATATTATTACAGTAAACTTGGTGAAATAATTAAAAAGTATCAGGAGGTGATTCTTTTCGGGCCGACTGACGCAAAAAACGAGCTGCTCAACCTGTTAAAAGATGACCACCTTTATGAGGATATAAAAATTGAGTCAACAAATTCTGATAAAATGACTGAAAGTCAGATGCAGACTTTTGTCAGGGAATACTTTAAGTAATTGGTTTTTAGCCTCTTGCCATTTAGTTTTCCCGTACTTAACCATATACATGACAGCTTAAGAATTACGAACACAACCAGTGTGCCTTGGGCGCAGCTTACTGAAGTTTGCATATCGCCTCACAATGTGCAGACCTGACGCAGAAGATCTTTTACAGGAGACTTTCCTGAAAGTACTGAAAAACAAGCTGCTATGCGTGAATTATGTAACTCAAAAATGGAATTGTGTAACTACCACGCTGATTAACAGTCTACCTTTACAATTAGTAAGTCAATCATCACACAATTAAGTCAGATGGCATCTCAGGACCTAACC